>JACCDH011554085.1_pt1 | contig 19699 bp, 24 predicted proteins | sample 7442481 | NCBI WGS metagenome assembly JACCDH01 (sample SAMN15323433, study PRJNA562643) | freshwater metagenome | isolation source: river surface water | place: USA:Blue River Watershed | collected 2017-08-15 | reverse complement strand
CCCCCAAGAGGCCGTGCCGGTGGGCGACATCGTTCGGCTGGCCCACGCCCACTGGCCGGGCGCACGTGCCCGGTTTGAGCCCCAGCCAGACGCCCCCCACGAAGCCGGTCTGCTGCGGCTGGACATCAGCAAAGCCCACAGCCTGCTGGGCGTGGCGCCGCGCTGGTCGCTGCCCGAAGCGGTGGCCCAAACCGCCTTGTGGTACGCCGGGCTTCAGGCGGGGGAAAGCGCGCGTGCGCTGTGCGCGCGCGATCTGGCCGCCTTCACCCGGCCGCAGGCCGGTGAAACCCAGGCACCCTTTGCCCACTGAGCGCCCATGAATGCCCTGCACATCACCCCGACGCGGCTGCCCGGCGTTCTCCGGGTGCAGCGGCGCCTGAACGTGGACGACCGCGGCCACTTTGCCCGGCTGTTCGACCTGGCCGCGCTGCAAGCAGCGGGCTGGGGCGGGGGCGTGGCGCAGGTGAACCACAGCGCGACCCGGCATGCCGGTACGGTTCGGGGGTTGCACCTGCAGCGCCCCCCCCATGCCGAATGGAAGCTGGTGAGTTGCGTGCGCGGTGCGGTGTGGGACGTGGGCGTGGACCTGCGCCGGGACAGCCCCAGCTTTTTGCAGTGGCACGCCGAAACGCTGGATGCGGCCCAAGGACAGGCCCTGCTGTTGCCGCCTGGGGTGGCGCATGGCTTTCAGGCCCTCAGCGACGATGCGGAGCTGGTGTACGCGCATTCGCAGCCCTACACGCCCGGCCATGACGACGGGCTGAACCCGCTCGACCCCCGACTGGCGCTGCCCTGGCCCCTGCCGCCCGTGAACCTGTCGTCCAAAGACCGGGCGTGGCCCGCACTGACCGACGACTTTGAAGGACTGCCAACATGAAGTGCCGACATTGCGGGCACCACCTGACCCAACCGTTTCTGGATTTGGGCAGTGCCCCCCCCTCCAACGCCTACCTGAGCGCCGACGCGCTGCAAGGCCCCGAAACCTGGTACCCGCTGCGCCTGCTGGTTTGCGACCATTGCTGGCTGGTGCAAACCGAAGACCATGCCGGGCGGGAGTCGCTGTTCACCGGGGACTATGCGTATTTCAGTTCGGTGTCGCGGTCCTGGCTGGCGCATGCCCAGGCCTATGTGGCCGAAATGGCCGACCGCTTTGCCCTGGGCGCCGACAGCCATGTGGTGGAAGTGGCCGCCAACGACGGCTACCTGCTGCAATACGTGGCGCAGCGCGGCATTCCCTGCACGGGCATTGAGCCCACCGCCAGCACGGCCCGCGCCGCCAGGGCCAAGGGCCTGACGGTGCGAGAAGCTTTTTTTGGTGTGGCACTGGCCCGGCAAATGGTGGGCGAGGGCCTGCAAGCCGACCTGATGACCGCCAACAACGTGCTGGCGCACGTGCCCGACATCAACGATTTCGTCGCGGGTTTTTCCGTGCTGCTGAAGCCACAAGGCGTGGTGACCTTCGAATTTCCGCACCTGCTGCGCATGGTGGAGGAGGGGCAGTTCGACACGGCCTATCACGAGCACTATTCCTACCTGTCTCTGACGGCCGTGCACCGCGTGCTGGCGGCCAACGGACTGGCGGTGTTTGACGTGGCCCACCTGCCCACGCACGGGGGCAGCTTGCGGGTTTTGGCCCAGCGGGCCGAAACGGGCCACTGGCCCGTGGCCCCGGCCGTGGCTGCCACCCTGGCCCAAGAGCAGGCCGCCGGGCTGTTGACGCCCGGCTACTACCAGGGCTTTCAGGCCCGGGCCGAGCGCATCAAGCACGACGTGCTGGCGCATTTGCTGCACCTCAAGCGCGCGGGCAAACGGGTCATGGGCTACGGGGCCGCCGCCAAGGGCAACACCCTGATCAACTTTGCGGGCATTCGCCCCGACCTGCTGCCCTGTGTGGTGGACCTGAACCCCGCCAAGCAAGGCCAGTTTTTGCCGGGCAGCCGCATTCCCGTGGTGCATGAAGACGTGCTGCGGGCGCAAAAACCCGACGCCATCTGGGTGCTGCCCTGGAACCTGCGCACCGAGCTGCAGGCGCAGCTGGCGTATGTGCGGGACTGGGGCGGCGAGCTGTTCACCGCCGTTCCCCGGCTGGAGACCTGGACATGAACGAATGGCACCCCAGCGCCCGCGTGTCGCCCCTGGCCGATCTGGAACCCTCGGTCCGCGGGTCGCGCCTGGTCATTGGTGCGCGGTCGGTGATCGACAGCTTCGTCAAGGTCAAACCCGCCGGGGGGTCTGGCGACGTGGTGGTTGGCGAGGACGTGGTCATCAACTCCGGGTGCGTGCTGTACAGCGGCAACGGCATTCGCATCGGCAACGGCGTGGCCATTGCGGCCAACTGCACCCTGGCGCCGGTAAACCACGCCTATGCCGACCGCAACCGCCCCATTCGGGCCCAGGGTTTTGGCCCCAGCAAGGGGGGCATCGTCATTGAGGACGACGTGTGGATTGGCGCCAACTGTGTGATTTTGGACGGCGCCGTTCTGTCGAAAGGCTGCGTGGTGGGCGCTGGCAGTGTGGTGCGCGGCGTGCTGGAGGCTTATGGCGTGTATGCCGGGCAGCCATTGGCCAAGGTGGGGCAGCGGCAGTGAGTGCGGGCGCCAGCGCAACGCCGGTCACCGTGCTGGGCGCGTCGGGCCGCATCGGGCGTCGCCTGGTGGAGCGGTTGCGGGCGCAGGGGCTGGACGTTCGGTCCCCCGCCCGCGACGACCCCGCCATCTTCGACCAGCCGCTGGGGGCGGTGGTGTACGCCATTGGCCTGACGGCGGATTTTCGGCAACGCCCGTTCGACACGGTGGAGGCGCACGTCAGCCTGCTGAGCCGGGTGCTGCAACGGGCCCGGTTCCAGACGCTGGTGTACCTGTCCTCCACCCGCGTGTACGCGGCATCGGCCCACGGGCGGGAGGACCGTCCACTGGCCGTTCAGCCGTCAGACCCATCGGACCTTTACAACCTGTCCAAGCTCATGGGCGAGTCGGTGTGCCTGAACAGTGGATACGCCGGCATCCGGGTGGCCCGCCTGTCCAATGTGGTGGGACCGGTGCAGGCCGGTTCGGCCAATTTTCTGGACAGTTTGGTGAGCGATGCGCTGCGGGGAGAGGTGGTGATGCAATCGGCCCCGGCGTCGGCCAAAGACTATCTGCATCTGGACGACGCGGTGGACCTGATCGGACGGATGCTGCAATCGGGCTCGCACCGGCTGTACAACCTGGCCAGCGGTGAGGCCATCCGCCACGAAACCTGGACGCAGCAGCTGCAGCAGCTGACGGGCTGCCGCGTGCTGTGGACGCCCGGGGCGCCGGTGCAGTCGTTTCCAGCCATTGACATTGAACGCATTCGCCAGGACTTCGGGTTTGCGCCCCGCAGCGTTCTGGCGGACTTTCCCCATTGGTTGTCTCAGGCCCGGGCGGGCCAAGCAACCGCAACGCAGGAGCAACGGCCATGACCCCCATTGAACAGTTTCAGCACGAACGCACCGAACGCGTGGCCGCCATGGCGCAGGACGCCGCCTTTCAGGCCCAGTCCAGAGACTGGCTGGAAGCCAGCATGAAGCGGCAGTATGTGTACAACTTTGAATGGATGGGCCGGCCCATCATTCAGTACCCGCAAGACATGGTGGCGGTGCAAGAGCTGATCTGGCAGGTCCGCCCCGATGTGGTGGTGGAGACCGGCATTGCCCATGGCGGCTCCCTGGTGCTCAGCGCCAGCCTGTTGGCGTTGCTGGACGTGAGCGATGCCATTGAACGCGGGGAAGTGATGGACCCCCGTGTATCCGCCCGCAAGGTGATTGGGGTGGACATCGACATCCGCGCACACAACCGCGCCGCCATTGAACGCCACCCCATGGCCAGCCGCATCGAGATGGTGCAAGGCTCGTCGGTGGCGGCCGACGTGGTGGCGCAGGTCCAGTCGCGCATTCCGGCAGGCGCGCGGGTACTGGTGTTTCTGGACTCCATGCACACCCACGACCACGTGCTGGCCGAACTGGACGCCTACGCCCCGCTGGTCAGCCCGGGCAGCTACTGCGTCGTGTTCGACACCTTCGTCGAAGACATGCCGCCCCGGTTTTTCGACAACCGCCCATGGGACGTGGGCAACAACCCCAAAACCGCCGTGGCGGCCTGGCTGCCCGCCCACCCTGAATTTGCAGTGGACACCACTTGGCCCGACCGCCTGCAGGTCACGGTGGCGCCGGGCGGATTCCTCAAACGCCAAACTGCCGCCTGATTCGGGTTCAAATCGACGCATGCCCCACCCTTCAGATTCCGCCCCAGGGTCCGATAAAACTGGCAACAGTTCCAAGGACCCTCGTATGTACCTCTCCATCAACAACCGCGCGGCCTCGGCCTACACCCGTGTCGGCGTTGAGACCAGCGTCCAGGGCGCCGACGCCCACGAACTCATCAACCTGCTGTTCAACGGGCTGCTGCAAACGCTGACGCAAGCCAAAGGCGCCATGGAGCGGGAGGACATTCCCGCCAAGGGCAAGGCCATCAGCAAAGCGGTCCGCCTGCTCGACGAGGGCCTCAAAGGCAGCCTGAGCCCGGAAGGCGGCGAGTTGACCCAGAACCTGACGCAGCTCTACGACTACGCCATCCGCCGCCTGACGGAGGCCAACATCCGCAACGACGTGCAGGCCGTGGACGAAGTCCGCCGCCTGATCGAGCCGGTGGCCGACAGCTGGAAAGCGATTCGCGGCCAGGTCGAACAGGGGCAATGACATGCTGAACGACACCGCAACCGACATGCTGGCCCCCACCGCCGTTCAGCCCGCCCGCAGCCTGCTGGACTATTACCGCGCCATTGAGACCGCCAGCCGGGAAATGCTGCAGGCCGCACAGGCCGAAGACTGGGACGCCGTGGTGCGACTGGAAGGCGCGTGCGCGGTGCTGATCGAGCAGCTGCGCACCGAGGCCAACCGCCAGGTGCTGCCCTCCGAACAGCGCGCCGAAAAGCAGCGCATCATGCTCAGCATCCTGCGGCACGACGCCGAAATTCGGCAGCTGGCAGAGCCATGGATCGCCGACCTGGACCACATGCTCAGCGCACAGGCACCCCGCCAACTGCACTGAAGCGGCAGACGCCGACGCCAAAGCCGCCGGGGACAGCCTGCTGGGCAGGCCCCGGAGCCGTCTAAATCAGTAGCTTAAAACCCAATAGGGACGTGCGCCAAGGCCATAAAAAGCCTCAAACCTGCATGTTCATGATGTCGGAGTACGCCTGGACCATGCGGTTGCGCACGTTCAGCGCGGTCTGAAACCCGATCTGCGCCTTCTGCATGGCGACCATGGTTTCCTCCAGACTGGCGCCGGGCGCCCCGGACTGCACCTGGTTTTGCAACGCGCTGGCGTTGCTCTGCGCGGCGCTCACCGCCGTCAGGGCTTGCTTGAATGCGGTGGAGAACGTGGCCTCGGTGCGCCCGGCGGCGCCCAATGCGGGCGGTGCATCGGCGGTGCGGTTGACGGTCGGCGGTGCCGCCGACGCAATGCCGGGGTTGAGCAAGCGCTGGGCGGCCAACTGGGCCAGCGCCTGGCTCTGCAGATTTTGGATGCGCATGTTCATGGGGGCCCCACTGCGGTCGGGAAACGGAAGGGCATCGTAGGCCGGCGGGCCGCAAACTTGAATCGGATGAGCGGGGCCATTGCCCTGCTTTTCGGGCTTTAGCGGGCGGGATGGATGCAGACAATGCCTTCATCACGGGGAATGGCCCCCGCTTCATCCCTCCACACGATCATGAGCACCGCCGTCGCCGAACTTGATGTGCAGCCCGTCTCCGGCCGAAACCCCGTGGTTGAGGGCTTTGGTCGCCTCAGCAGCGGCCAGAAGCTGAGAATCCTGGGCGGCGTGGTCGCGCTGCTGGCCATCGTGATTGCCACTTTTTTCATGAGCCGCCAGGCCGATTGGCGCGTGCTGTTCGCCAACCTGAACGACAAGGACGGCGGCGCCATCGTCGCGCAACTGGCGCAGATGAACGTGCCCTACAAATACACCGAGGGCGGCGGCGCCATCATGGTGCCGGCCGACCGGGTGCACGACACGCGCCTGCGGCTGGCGTCGCAAGGCCTGCCCAAAGGCTCGGTGGGCGGCTTTGAAATGATGGAAGCCAACCGCTTCGGCATGACCCAGTTTCAAGAACGGCTGACCTTCCAACGCGGCCTCGAAGGCGAGCTGACCCGTTCCATCCAGTCCATCGCGGCGGTGCAGGCCGCCCGGGTGCATTTGGCGTTGCCCAACCAGAATGGGTTTTTCCGCGAGCAACAAAAGCCGTCTGCTTCGGTGCTGCTGACGCTGCACCCGGGCCGCACGCTCGACAAGGCGCAGGTCGCCGGCATCGTGCACCTGGTGGCGTCCAGCGTGCCCGAAATGACGACCAAATCGGTCAGTGTGGTGGACGACGCGGGCAACTTGCTGTCCAACCCGCCCGACGGCCAGAACCAGGGCGTTGACACGCAGCAGCTGCAGTACATCCAGAAGATCGAAGAAACCTACACCCGCCGGGTCATGGACATTCTGGAGCCGCTGCTGGGCCGCCAGAACATTCGGGCCCAGGTCACGGCCGATGTGGACTTCTCCCAGTCCGAGCAAACCTCTGAGCAGCATGCCCCCAACCAGGCCGGTGCGCCCAGCACCGTGCGCAGCCAGCAAACGGTGGAAAACACCACCGACACCAACGGCACCACGCCCGGCGTGCCCGGTGCGGCCAGCAACATTCCGCCCGGCGCGTCGGCCGCCCCGATCAACGGCCAAGCCGTCACCCCAGGGGTGACGGGCCCCAACGGCGCCGCGGGCAGCACCAGCGCCAACACCATGCGCCGCGAATCGGTGGTGAACTACGAGGTGGACAAAACCATTCGCGTGGTCAAAGGCGCCACCGGCACGGTGCGGCGCCTGACGGCGGCCGTGGTCATCAACCACCGCACGGTGACCGACCCCAAAACCGGAAAGGCCTCCACCCAGCCCGTTCCGGCCGAACAGCTGGAGCAGATGAACGCCCTGGTGCGCGAGGCCATCGGCTTCAGCAAAGACCGGGGCGACTCGGTGAACCTCATGAACGCCCCATTCAACGTGGAGAAGGTGGAAACCGTGGAAGTTCCCCTCTGGAAACAGCCCGACACGGTGGAACTGGCCCAGACGCTGGCCTGGCCCATTGGCGCGGTTGTGCTGGGGCTGGTGGTGCTGCTAGGATTCATTCGGCCGGGCATGAAAGCCATCACCAACCCAGCGCCGCTGGTGACCGCAGAAACCCAGTCGGGCGGGCAGCTGGAAGCCGTGGTGGGCGATGCGCAAGACCGTGGCACCCTGATGCCCGGACTGGCCGCACCGGGCGAACACCAGCCGCCCACGGAACACCAGCTGATGCTGGAAGACGCGCGCCGCCTGGCCAAAGAAAACCCGCTCGCGGTGGCCAACATCGTGAAATCTTGGGTCAACGGGGAATCTGCCACCTGATTGGCCCCCTGAAAGAGGTGCACTGTGGAAGACGATGGCGTTCAGAACGCGGCGATATTTTTGATGTCGCTGGGCGAAGAAGAGGCGGCAGAGGTGTTCAAGCACCTGTCGCCCAAGGAAGTCCAGAAGCTGGGCGAAACCATCGCGCGCACCCGGGGCGTCACGCACGAGCAGGTGGAATCGGTCATTCAGAAATTCACCGGCGAGGCCAAGTCCCAAAGCCTGCTGGTGACCGACACCGACAACTACGTGCGTTCGGTGCTCAAGCGCGCGCTGGGCGAGGACAAAGCGGGCCTGCTGATCGACCGCATCTTGCAAGGTGGCGACGTCTCCGGCATCGAAAGCCTGAAATGGATGGACCCCGCCTCGGTGGCCGAACTGCTGCGCAACGAGCACCCGCAAATTCTGGCCGCCATCCTGGTGCACCTGGACTTTGACCAGACCGCAGGCGTGCTGAAAAACTTGACGGAACGGACCCGAAACGAGTTGATGCTGCGCATCGCCACGCTGGAGGGCATTCAACCCACCGCCCTCAAAGATCTGAACGAAGTGCTCTACAAGGTGCTGGCCGGTGGCGACAAGATTCGCAAAGCCTCGCTGGGCGGCGTCAAGGCAGCGGCCGAAATCATCAACCTCATGGGCAGCGCGGTGGAGACCAGCGTGATCGAGTCCATCCGCGAACACGACCCCGACCTGGTTCAGAAGATCATGGACAAGATGTTCACCTTCGAGGACCTGCTCAAGCTGGACGACAAGTCCATCCAGATGGTGCTCAAGGAGGTGGCGTCGGACACGCTGGTCATTTCCCTCAAGGGCGCGTCGCAAGAACTGCGCGAGAAGGTGCTGTCCAACATGTCGTCGCGGGCGGCAGAAAGCATGCGGGAAGATTTGGAATCTCGCGGTCCGGTGCGCCTGTCCGAGGTGGAGAACCAGCAGAAGGAAATTCTCAAGATCGTGCGCCGCCTGACCGACGAAGGACAGATCGTGATGGGCGGAGGCGGAGATGACGCATTCATCTAAGTCGTCGTCCAGCTACTCGCGCTTCATCCCGCGCGAAGAAATTGAAGCCGTGGCCGCCTGGCGCTTCGCCAACGTGGACGGCACGCCCCACGAGGACGAGCTGAAGGCCCAACTGCCAGTGGGCCCCAGCCCCGAGGAACTGGCCGCGCAAGCCGAGGCCCAGCGCCAGCAGGAGCTGGCCGACGCTTACGCCCGCGGCCATGCCGACGGCTGCAACGAGACGCGCCAAGCCCTGGAAGCGCCCACGCAGGCGCACCTGCAGCAGGTGCAACAGCGCTTGGCAGGGGTGATCGCCCAGGTTCAGCAGCAGACCCAGGACTTGCAGGCCGACATGGCCCAAGCGGTCCTGCACATGGCGTGCGATCTGGCCCGCCAGATGATCCGCCGCGAGCTGAGCCTGGACCCCTTGCGGGTCCAGCCCGTGGTGCAAGAGGCGGTGGGTTTGCTCGCGGCCGATGGCGCCCCCATTGCGGTGCGGTTGCACCCGGACGATTGCGCCGCCCTGACCGCCGCGACAGCCGACACCGTCCCCGAGCCCCACTTGCGCTGGGTGGCCGACCCGGGACTGTCGCCCGGTGGCTGCGTGGTGGAGGCGGCGGGCAACCGGGTGGACGCCACCGTTCAAACCCGCTGGCGCCGCGTCATCGCCAACCTGGGATTGACCATGGACTGGGACACCCCGCCGGAGCCGGCCCATGACCCCGAATGAAGACGGCCGCCAGAGCTGGCAGCAGTTTATGGCCGAAGCCCAGGCGCGCACCCGGCTGCCTGCGCCGCTGACGGTCAGCGGCACGCTGACCCGGCTCGCCGGGCTGGTGCTGGAGGCCTCGGGCATTCGCACCCCCGTGGGCAGCCAATGCCTGATCGACGCGGGTGACGGCGCCCAGGTGCTGGCCGAGGTGGTGGGCTTTTCAGGCCCTCGCGCCTATCTGATGCCTGCTGGCGACGTACACGGCCTGTCGCCGGGCGCCAGGGTCACGCCGGTCACGCCTTACCGCCCCCTGCCCCGCTGGGGCCAACCCGGGCGGCCGGTCAACCCCAACGACAAAGGCGTTTTGCGCCTGCCAATGGGGCGCGGTTTGCTGGGCCGGGTGGTGGACGCACACGGCCACCCGCTGGACGGCGGCGGCCCCCTCATGGGGGTGGACATCGAGACGCTGGACCGCCAGCCCCTGAACGCCATGGACAGGGAGCCCATCCGCGTGCCGCTGGACACGGGGGTGCGGTGCATCAATTCCCTGCTGACGGTGGGCCGCGGGCAGCGCATCGGTCTGTTTGCGGGCTCTGGGGTGGGGAAAAGCGTGCTGCTGGGCATGATGGCGCGCTACACCCAGGCCGATGTGATCGTCGTCGGGCTCATTGGCGAGCGGGGCCGAGAAGTCAAGGAGTTCATCGAGGACATCTTGGGTACCGAAGGCCGCCAACGCTCGGTGGTGGTGGCCGCACCTGCCGACGCGCCGCCGTTGGTGCGCATGCAAGGCGCTGCTTATGCCACGGCCGTGGCCGAACGCTTTCGGGACGACGGCAAGCATGTGCTGCTGCTGATGGACTCGCTGACCCGCTACGCCATGGCCCAGCGGGAAATTGCGCTGGCCATCGGTGAGCCCCCGGCCACCAAGGGGTACCCCCCGTCTTGCTTTGCCAAATTGCCCGCGCTGGTGGAGCGCAGCGGCAATGGCCTCAACGGGGTGGGCTCCATCACGGCGTTCTACACCGTGCTGTCCGAGGGAGACGACCAGCAAGACCCCATCGCCGATGCCGCGCGGGCCATTCTGGACGGCCACATCGTGCTGTCGCGGACACTGGCCGAATCGGGACATTTTCCAGCCATCGACATCGAGCAGTCGGCTTCACGGGTCATGCACAACGTGGTCAGTCCCGCGCATTGGGACGGATCTCGGCGGTTTAAAGCCCTCTATTCCAAGCATCAAAAAGCCAAGGACTTGATACAACTCGGGGTGTATGCAGCGGGCAGCGACGCCGAGACCGACCGGGCCATCGCCCTGTTTCCGGCCATGCAGGCGTTTTTGGCCCAAGGCATGCACGAGGCCGCATCGCTGGACACCAGCGTGAACCGAATGGAGCAACTGCTGAACGAACCCAGCCCCAGGAAAGCCAGGGGCTGATTGAAGCCCCCCACCGGACCACGACCCCATGAGCGTGAACCTGAACACCCTGAAGCTGGTGATCGAGCTGGCCCAGCGCCGGCGCGATGCGGCGGGCCTGGGCGTGGCGCAGGCCCTGCAGTCTGTGATGCAAGCACAGGCCCAGCTGGAGCAGTTGATGGCCTACGCCCAAGAAGGTGAAGCCCGGTGGCAGACCCGCAGCCGGATGGGCGTGGGAGCGGTGTTGCTGCAGCACCAGCGCAGTTTCAGCGAGAAGGTGCTGCATGCCGTGTCCTTCCAAAACAACGTCATTGCCCAGAAAAGCGACGAGCTGTCTGCTGCCCGCGCCCGCTTGGCAGAGGAAGAGCAGGCACTGGCCGTGCTGGAAAAAGTGGCCGAGCGTGTTCGCCAGACGCAAGCCCATGCCCAGGCCAGACGCGAGCAAAAGCAAACCGACGAAATGGCCATGGCCATGCGGTCATTCCAGCAACGCCAGGCTGAACAGGAGCAACACCCATGACCACCACCAATCCCAGCCCGCCATCGCACAGCGCCCAGACCGCCGCCCGCGCGGCCCTGGCCTCGCCTTTTGGTGCCAAGGGGGGCAGCCCTGCTGGCGCCGCCAACGGACTGAATTTCGCCGCCCTGCTGCAGGCCGATGAGCCCAGCGAGGTCGGCCCACAGTCGCTCGCGCTGGCCTCGGCCGAAGGCGATGACGCATTGACCCCACCCGATGCACGCCCCACCGATGCGGCTGCCGCCAGTTCGGCCGCCGAATGGTTGATGGCGGGCTGGATGCCTTGGCAAGGCGCCGTTCCACCCGCCGCTGGATCCGGCAGCGCGTCGGGGCCTGCAGCTGGCGCTGGTGTGGCGGCCTTGCCGGGCGGCATGGGACTGAAGCCCAACGGCCTGACCACCGAAGGGGCCCCCACCAATCTCAACTTGCCGGCCAACGGCAGCCCCGCGGCGTTGGCCGCAACCCCAGGCGGAATGGACGCAACGGGCTTGACCATGGGCGCCGCAGCCAATGCGGCCTCGCGTTCAACCCGCGGGGCTGTGCCGCGGGACCCGCAAGACCCGCTGGCCTTTGGCCTGCCCGATGGCCAGCGCGCAGGGGCCTCCGCAGAGGCCCAGGCAGCCAACCCCATTGGCACGTCCACGGGCGCGGCAAGTACTGCCCGTGCCGGGGAAACAGCAGGCGCCAAGTTCTCGGCCGATGCAATGGCCGGCCCATTGTCCAATCGCAAGGGTCCCGCCAGGGGCGCTGTCACGACGCAAAGCTTGCAAACATCAACGGCGGCGGCCAGCGCGACGGCCCCCGGCGCCATGGCCGCGTCGATGGTGCAGTCGGCACGCTCCACCGTGGCTTGGGTGGGGCAAGGCCGCAGCGACTGGGCCGTGCGCGCCGCAGAGGCGACGGCCGATGCCCCTTCTGCGCTGGACGGCGTTGCAGACGCCCTGAACCCAGCGGAGCCGTTCAACCGGCTGGGCGCAACGGAAGCGGGTCCACGCAGCGAAGGCGCGGCCGGCATCGAGCCGTCCGGGGCGGATCGCCCCGCTGTGGCCGAGGCCGCGACGTCGCTGCCGGAATCGGCAGCCGAGGCGATGGCCGAGGCCATGGAGGACCTGGCGGGCCAACTGGCCTACTGGGCGCAGCAGGGCACGCAGCGCGCCCAACTGACACTCGACAAGGGATTTGACGCGCCCCTCTTGGTGAGCGTGGTGCTGGACAAAGGCGAGGTGCACGTCAATCTGGAGACCGACGACCCCGCGATCCGTGCGGCGCTGGACGAGCAGGCGGCGTCGCTGTTGGAGCGTTTGCTGGACCGCAACGGATTGACACTGGGCAACCTGACGGTGGAGACGGGCGCAGCGCAAAGCAACGGCAATGGACAAATGACGGGGAACGGCCAAACCGCAGAAGGTCGGCAGCCGCAGGACACGCTGACCATGGGTGCGCGCACAGCGGCCCGGCAAGCGGCCAGCGACACACCGGCCCCCACCGCCGCCCCCCTTTCCAGTCCTCGCGCCACCAGCAACCACCGGCTGGATTTGTTTGCCTGAAGCGGCCAGCCGTTGAACTGACGGGAAAATCCACGGCTTTAAGGCCGTTCACCCAGTGGCGGCCGGGTGAATAATGAACCCAAGGCCCGCCCCACCTGACCGGACGGACCAGCCGCCTCACCCACCGTTTTCGGGGAACCCATCATGTCGACCAAACCCACCGAAGCCGAACCCGCCGCCGAAAAGCCCAAAAGCAAGAAGATGCTGGTCATCATCGTGGCGGCTGTGGTGGTATTGGCCTTGCTGGGCGGAGCCGCGTCGTTTTTTCTGCTCAAGAAAAAGCCCGCCGATGAGGAGGCCGACGCTGAACACGACAAGCCCAAAGTCACCAAGAAGGCGCCAGACCCCAAAGCCCCCCCGGTTTACCTGCCCATGGACAACATGGTGGTGAACCTGGCCGATGCGGGCGGGGGCCGTTTTGCCCAAGTGGGCATCACCCTCAAGCTGGACGAGGTGAAAACCGCAGACACGGTGAAGCTCTACATGCCCAGCATTCGCAGCGCCGTATTGCTTCAAATTTCGCAGCGAACAGCCGATGAACTGCTTGCGCCAGAAGGCAAAGAAAAGCTCACCCGCGCCATCATCCGGGAAGTGGCCAGCCAACTGGGCTACGAGGTGGAAGACGAGGAGCCCCCCGACGAGTCGGCCAAACCGAAGAAGAAGAAAAAGGCCGAACCCCAGCATTTGCCGGTGGAAGCGGTGCTGTTTTCCAGCTTCATCATTCAGTGACCGCATCTCAGGGAGACCGCCATGAGCGACTTTCTTTCCCAGGAAGAGATCGATGCCCTGCTGGAAGGCGTCACCGGCGAGAGCCAGAAGGCGGCGCGCGACGACGAGCCGGCAGATGGCATACGCACTTACAGCCTCTCGAGTCAGGAACGCATCGTCCGTGGTCGCATGCCGACCATGGAGATCGTCAACGAACGCTTTGCGCGCAACCTGCGGGTGGGACTGTTCAACTTCATCCGTCGCAGCCCGGAAATTGCGGTGGGGGCCGTGAACGTGCAGAAGTACAGCGCGTTCCTCAGGGAATTGGTGGTGCCCACCAACTTCAACATCATGGCGGTCAAGCCGCTGCGGGGCAACGGCTTGGTGGTGTGCGAGCCTACGCTGCTGTTTGGCGTGATCGACAGCCTGTTTGGCGGCACCGGCAAGTTCCACACCCGCATTGAAGGACGGGACTTTTCTCCCACCGAGCAGCGCGTCATCAACCGCCTGGTGGATGTGGCCGCCGAGGAATACGCCAAAGCCTGGAAGGGCGTTTACCCCGTGGAGCTGGTGTACCAGCGCTCAGAGATGCAGCCGCAGTTCGCGACCATTGCGACGCCCAGCGAAATCGTGGTGTCGTCCAGTTTCACGCTGGAAATCGGCGACCTGACGGGCTCTCTGCACATCTGCATCCCCTATTCGACACTGGAGCCCATCCGGGACGTGTTGTATTCGTCGGTGCAGGGCGACGCGATTGAGGTGGACAAGCGCTGGGTCAAGGTGCTGGGCCATGAAATTCAAGCGGCAGAAGTCAGCCTGGTGGCCGAGCTGGCCAAGGCAGACGCCACCATCGAACAATTGCTGGCCATGAAGGTGGGCGATTTCATCGAGCTGGACCGCAAGCCCATCATTCAGGCGAAGGTGGACGGCGTCCCCGTGTTCGAATGCCAGTACGGCACCCACAAAGGCAAGTACGCCCTCAAGGTCGAGCGCAACCTGCGTTCCAGCACCCTGAACTGGATTGGAGACCAATATGACACCTGACACCCCGATGGATCCCAGCGCGCAGGACGCGATGGCCGACGACTGGGCGCAGGCTCTGGAAGAGCAAAGCCAGGCGTCCTCTGCCGCCCAGGAAGCGCCGGCCTTTGACGCGATGGACGATGCGTTCGCGCCCATCAACAAGCCCAACAGCGCCAACGACATCAACATGGTGCTGGACATTCCAGTGCAGCTGTCGGTGGAGTTGGGGCGCACCAAAGTGCCCATCAAATACATCCTGCAGCTGGGCCAAGGCTCGGTGGTGGAGCTGGATGCACTGGCAGGCGAACCCATGGACGTTCTGGTCAACGGGTACCTGATTGCCCAGGGGGAGGTGGTGGTGGTGAACGACAAATTCGGCATCCGACTGACCGACATCGTCACCCCGTCCGAGCGCCTCAAGCGGCTCAGCCGCGGTTGATGCGATGTCGTTTGCGGACACCTGGCCGGTCTGGGCGGTATTGCTGGCATTGATTGGTTTGCCGTGGGCCGTGCGTCACGTGCGGCAGCGCGGCTGGCTGCGTCACCTGGAGCGACCCGACCAGCCGCTGAAGCTCACCGCGGTGTTGGCCGTGGGCCCACAACAAAAGGTGGTCACCGTTCAGGTGCGCTCTGGCGGTGTGGACAAATGCCTGGTGCTGGGCGTGACGCCCCATGCGGTCCAGTTGCTGGACGGCTGGCGAACAACCGCTGCAGTGGTACAAACGCCCACCTGCACGGCGCCCCACCCCGACACCCCAGAAACCCCGCCGGCTCCATGACGATGAAGAACCACACACACCACGCCTGGGCCGGCCTTGGCTGCGCGTTGTTGTGGCTGTGCCTTTCCGGGCCGGCGCAGGCGCAAACAGCAGGGCAGTTGCCGTTGCTGATCGGCCAGGGGCCAGGGGGAACCAGCTATTCGGTGCCCATTCAGACGCTGCTGTTTTTTACGGCGTTGTCGTTCCTGCCGGCCATGCTGCTGATGATGACGGGCTTCACGCGGATCGTCATCGTGCTGTCGCTGATGCGGCAAGCTTTGGGCACGCAGTCGGCCCCACCCAATCAGGTCATCATCGGTTTGTCACTGTTCCTGACGTTCTTCGTGATGAGCCCAACGCTGGACAAGGTTTACACCGATGCCTACGTGCCCTACACCCAAAACCGCTTGACCTTTGAGCAAGCCGTGGAGGTGGGGCAGGCGCCGGTCAGGGATTTCATGATGAAGCAAACCCGCCAGTCTGACTTCGAACTGTTCGCGAAGCTGGCCAAGCTCGGGCCTGGCGTCACGCCCGCAGACGCACCCATGCGGGTGCTGATCCCGGCCTTCGTCACCAGCGAGTTGAAAACGGCTTTTCAGATCGGCTTTCTGATTTTCATTCCCTTTTTGGTCATCGACATGGTGGTGGCCAGCGTGCTGATGTCGCTGGGGATGATGATGCTGTCCCCAGTGCTGGTGGCGCTGCCTTTCAAACTGATGCTGTTCGTTCTGGCGGACGGCTGGAACCTGTTGATGGGCTCGCTCGCGGCCAGTTTTGTGACCTGAGGCAACCATGGACTCTCAAGCCGTACTGACCATTGCGCAAAACGCACTGTTTCTGCTGTTGATGGTGTCCGCGCCGATTTTGGGCGTGGTGCTGGTGGTGGGATTGAGCGTGAGCCTGTTTCAGGCGGTGACGCAGATCCACGAAGCCACGTTGTCGTTCGTGCCCAAGCTGATCGGCGCCATCGCCGTGTTCGCCATCGCGGGACCGTGGATGCTGACCACCATGGTGGAATTCATTCGCCGCACGCTGCAGTCCATCCCCACCTTTGCGGCCTGAGGGGCAGGCGTGATCGGCTTCACCGAAGCCCAGCTGATGGCCTGGATCACGCCCGTGTTCTGGCCGTTTCTCCGCACGCTGGCGCTGTTCTCCAGTGCGCCCGTGCTGTCGGCCCGTTCGATTCCCGTCAGGGTGCGCATTGCGCTTTCTTTCTTCATCGCCCTCTGCGCACAGGCAGGCCTTCCGGCCACTGGTGCGGTCTCTCTGAACGACCCAGCCGCCATTGGCGTGGCGGTGCAGCAGGTCATCATCGGCCTGTCGATTGGGCTTGCCGCCCGCATTGTTTTCGCAGCGGTGGAACTGGCTGGAGAGGTGATTGGCCTCCAGATGGGGCTGAACTTTGCCGGCTTCTTCGACCCGGCCACCAGCGCACAGTCCAGCACGGTCGGCCGATTTTTTGGCAACACCACCATGTTGCTGTTCATCGTGCTGAATGGGCATTTGCTGCTCATCCAAACGGTCATTGCCAGTTTTGAGGTGTTCCCCATCGGTCAGCCCCCATTGGCCGCATTGGGCGCCCTCAAATTGCACGAACTGGGCGGCATCATGTTCGCTTACGGGCTGTGGATTGCGCTCCCCTTGATCGGGATCTTGATGTTTGTGAACGCGGTTCTGGGCGTGTTGTCGCGCGTAGCCCCCCAGATGAATGCTTTTGCCATCGGCTTCCCCCTGACACTTTCGGCCGGCCTGATCGGCTTGGCCTTCACGCTGCCAATGCTCAGTCACCCACTCAGCCAGCTGCTCAATGTCGTGACACAAGCCTTCGTTGGCGGCCGCTGAAAGCCCTTCGAACGGCACAAAAACCCGTGCCGCATGCCATCTCATGCGGGCGCAGGCTGCCCGAGCCGGGTCGAGGTCAGATCAGCTCGTGCCGAATGGCGTAGGCGGTCAACTCGGCGTTGTTGGCCAATCCCAGCTTCTGCAACACACGCGCCCGGTAAACGCTGACGGTCTTGGGGCTGAGCATCAACTCTTCGGCAATCTCGGAAAGACGCCGCCCCGACGCCATTTTTTGCAAGGTCTGCATTTCCCGCTCGGACAAGGCGGCGTGGGGGGTTTCTGCGTCCGGAGAAAGAAGGCTGTCCACCAACTTCTGCGCCACCTCCGGCGTGACGTACTTTCGCCCCTGCATCAAGGTCCGCACGGCCTGAATCAGTTCCGCAGGATCGGCCGACTTGTTCAGGTACCCCATGGCGCCAGCCTTCAGACACCGAATGGCGTACTGATCCTCTGGATACATGGAGACCACCAGCGTTCGGATGCGCGCACCTTCGTCTTTCAAGACGGACAACACATCCAGCCCGCCTCGACCCGGCATGTTGAGGTCCAGGACCAGCACATCGCAGGCGTGCGACCTCAATGCCTGGCGCAAGTCGGCATAGCCACCCACCTCGGCCACCACGCGGATGTCCACGGCCTCAGAGATGGCGTCCTTGATTCCGCGTCGAACCATCGCGTGGTCATCACACAACACCACATTGATCATGCACCTACTCCATCAAGTCATCGGGCAAGTGGTCCGATAGCGGCACCGTCAGGATCACCGACACCCCACCGTCGCCAGAGCTGACGTCCAACCACCCTCCCACCGACTGGGCGCGCTCTCGCAGCCCCAGTATGCCGAACGAGGTGACCTTTGCGAGGGCCTTGGCAGACAGGCCTACGCCGTCATCGGTCACTTCGACGGTCAAGACATCCTCCCGGTCGCTGACTTCCACCACGACACGGGTCGCGTTGGCGTGCTTGACCACATTGGTCAAGCCCTCACGCACAACGCTGAAAGCCACCGACTGAATTTCGGGCGTGAGCGTGAGGGATTCTTTTTCACAACGAAAAACCACGTCGGCCTCCGTTCGCTTTTGAAACCCGTCAACCAACCACTGCAGCGCGGGCACCAAGCCCTCGTCAAGAATGGCGGGCCGCAAGCTGAGCATGATCCGCTGGCTGGCATCCAGTGCCTGCTGAAGCGTCTGGGTGGCCTCCGCAACCCGGGCGTGAACGGCGACATCGGTGGAGCGGCGAGCGATCCAGGCCAAATCGAACTTCACCGCCGCCAGCGCCCCCCCGATGTCGTCGTGAATTTCCCTCGAAACCGCCGTTCGCTCCTCCTCAATCCGTGCCTGCAGCTGTTGGGTCAGTCGCAACAGCTGGTTCCTTGACACCATCAAGGCTTCGTCTGCCTGTAAACGCGCCTGCCGAGCCTCCCACACCTCGAGCAGCATGGCCACGATGCTCCCCAAGCGCCCGGCGTCCTCCGAGGAAACAAACTCACCCAGGCCGCTGCGCATCAAGTTGACCGATTCAGCCTCTCCAAGCTCGGCGTTGGCCAAAACAACCATGGGCACGTCCGTAGCGCAGTGTTCCATCGCATTCCAGGCGTCCACAGCCGTGCACCGCTCCAACCAGTAGTCGGCCAACCACACATCAAACTCGCCATTTTTCGCGTGAACATGAAAGGCATCGGGATCGTTCGTCACACACAACGAAACGCCATCAAACGACTTGGCAAGCGACTTTTCGACGGCCTGAACGTCGCTGGATTGACCCCTCAAATACAGCGCCCGAATGGAACGAATCATGGATTTTTAGGGGTTTGTTCGTAAGACCGATTGATTGACGCAGCCATTTTTTGAAGCATGATTGACCCGCGACAGATTTCCCAGTTTTTTTCGCTAAACTGAAAGCGTCTGCCAAAGTGGCGGCGGTGCAAAAATTGTAGTGGCGGCCCCAGAGGCATTCAAGCAACCCAATCGTTCCGGTCAGGATAACCATACCCATGCCGAACTCCCAACCCACGGTTTCCTTGCCTGTGTCGGCCGTCGCCGACCTGCAGGACTCGCTGCTGACCGTCATGAACGATCTTCAGCGCCTGGGCGGGCTCTTGGATCACGCCACCGAAAACCTGATGGACAGGTTCAGCGCGGCCAACCAGGCGCTCGCGCACATTGGAACGGACGGACCGGAAGAACTGCCCGCAGTGCGCAACGCCCTGCAACTGGCGGTGACCGAACTCCAATTTCACGACATGGCCTCGCAGCTGTTGGTGCACACCGACAAGATCCTCAAGGCTTGCGCCTACAAGCTGGCCGAAGAAGCCATGGGCATGGACGAAAACGAGGACAAAAACGCCTCCAACGACCTGCAACCGATACGGCACAATCCCGTGACCCAGAGTGAAATGGACGCTGGATCCATTGAGTTGTTCTGATCACATTTGCGAAAAATTAGGAATACGGAGCCCTTCCCATGCACTCAATTCTTGCCGTCGACGACTCGGCATCCATGCGTAAGATGGTCGCGTTCACCCTGAGCAGTGCGGGGTACCACGTGATCGAAGCGGTGGACGGGCAGGACGGGTTTGAAAAGGCCCAGCTCCAAAAATTCGACCTCATCGTCACCGATCAAAACATGCCTCGGCTGGATGGTCTGGGCCTGACCAAAAAACTCCGGGAGTTGCCCCAGTTTGCGGGCATCCCCATCCTGATACTGACCACCGAGTCCAGCGACGAGATG
>JACCDH010838034.1_pt1 | contig 19703 bp, 19 predicted proteins | sample 7442481 | NCBI WGS metagenome assembly JACCDH01 (sample SAMN15323433, study PRJNA562643) | freshwater metagenome | isolation source: river surface water | place: USA:Blue River Watershed | collected 2017-08-15 | reverse complement strand
GGCGGGGATGTCCGGCGGCACGGCGGATCCCTTCAACACCCGGCCTTTGATAACGACACCGAGCCCGTTCAGTGCTTCGGGCTCGTCTGGCCTGTTCAGCTGAAACGATGCTGATTGACCGCGTCGCATGTTTCGCGGGCGACGCGGGCAGCAGCATCGGTGAACGCTTCACCAGCTTCGGCTTTTGCGTACAAAATCGCGCGCGAAGAATTAATCATCATGCCGCCGCCGGATGCGGTGCGTCCTGCTTTGACGGTGGCTTCGATATCGCCGCCCTGCGCGCCGATACCGGGCACCAGTAGCGGCATGTCACCGACGATCGCCCTGACCTCGGCGAGCTCCTGCGGAAAGGTCGCGCCGACGACGAGGCCGCATTGTCCGTTACGGTTCCACGGACCAGCGACCAGTCGGGCAACATGCTGATACAGCGGCTTGCCATCGACCTGCAAAAACTGAAGATCCGAACCACCGGGATTGGAGGTGCGGCAGAGCACGATCACGCCGCGATCTTTCCACTCCAGATAGGGTGCGATCGAATCAAAACCCATATACGGATTGACTGTCACCGCATCAGCGCGGTAGCGCTCGAAAGCTTCGCGCGCGTACTGCTCGGCCGTGGCACCAATATCACCACGCTTGGCGTCGAGCACGATAGGCATGTCGGGATAGTGCTGCTTCAGATAGTCGCACACCGCCTGCAGCTGATCTTCGGCCGCGAGGGCGGCGAAGTAGGCAATCTGCGGCTTGAATGCGCAAGCAACGCTGGCGGTAGCATCGATGATCGCCTTACAAAATTCAAAGATACTGCCTTGTCTGCCTTGCAGTTGCTGAGGAAAGCGGGTGATGTCGGGATCAAGGCCCACGCACAGCAGCGAATCGTGACGCTGGCTGGCGACAGCGAGTTTGTCGGTAAAGTTCACGTTCAGGCAGCTTTAACAAGCCGTTCAGAGCTATGGAATGCCTGCATTGTAGCCTTTCATGCTATCTTCCCCGCCCATGACGCAACTGACCCGCAGAGACTTGGTGCTGCTGGCCCTGCTGACCCTGTTCTGGGGACTCAACTGGCCGGTAATGAAGATCAGCGTGCGCGAATATCCGCCGCTGACTTTCCGGCTGATCGGTATGCTGGGCGGTATTGCTGTCATCTGGCTGGCAGCGCGTATGCAGAAAGCACCGCTGGCAATACCGAAAGGCCGTGTGCTGACGGTGCTCAAGCTGGCCATCCCGAATATGCTGATCTGGCATGCAATGATCATCATCGGCGTTCGGCTGCTCTCATCGGGACGGGCTGCGATTCTGGGTTACACGATGCCGGCCTGGGCCGTCATCGCAGGGCTGGTGCTATTCCGTGACCGCATCAGCCGGTCTGCGCTGGCCGGCATCGTGATGGCGATGTCAGGAGCGATGCTGCTGCTCTCAAGCGAGTTCTCGCGTATTTCCGGACAACCGCTGGGCACCGTGGCCGTACTGATTGCGGCAGCGAGCTGGGGATTTGGCACCGTGCTGATGAAGCGCACGCAGATCGATATGCCAACCATCTCGCTCACGCTGTGGATGCTGAGTTTCGCCACCGTGGGCATTGCGATCCTGGTCGTGATGTTTGAATTGCCGCAGATACGCTGGCCGAACCAGATCGAATGGCTGGGCATCGTCTACAACGCGGCGATCATTTTTGGCTTCGCGCATGTCGTGTGGTTCCAGCTCGCTCGCTCCCTGCCGCCGGTGGCGTCCAGTCTGTCGGTGATGTTCATTCCGGTGATCGGCACCTTCTCCGGCGCATGGATATTGGGCGAGGAGCCGCACTGGCAGGACTACGCAGCCATCGTGCTGATACTGGGCGCGATGTCGACCGTGATGTTCCGTCGCCCGGGAGATGAATCGCGCACCACGACGAAATAACCGCGTCTCTGCTGATTCAATAGTGGTCGTAGGCCCACTGCAGTAAGGCATCCAGCGCGGGACGCGCTGCCGATGCATTCTCGTGATTGATCATGCAGCTAATGATGATCCTGCGGCCAGACTTTGCCGTCAGATAGCCGGCAATACTGGTCACATCCATCAGCGTGCCGGTCTTGATATGCGCGTGCCCTCGCACCGGGGATTCCTGCAGCCGCCGCCCCATCGTGCCATCCACACCGGCCATCGGTAATGAAGCGATGAATTCCGGCATCAGCGGACTCTGCCAGATGCGCTGCATCACCGCGGACAGTGCCGCTGCGCTGATCCTTTCATTACGCGACAGTCCGGAGCCATTCTCGATGACAACGGTCTGCGCCTCAATGCCATTGCGCGTCATCCAGTCCAGCACGCGCGCAGCGCCCGCCACGGTGCCGGCAGGAGTGCCGCCTCGCTGACTGTTCAGGCTCAGCAACAGCTGACGTGCCATGACATTGTTGCTGTGCTTATTGATATCGCGAATGATCTCCGCCAGCGTCATCGATTCCCAGGCCAGTATTTCTTGTGCACCGGCAGGCACCCGGTCTTCGCGCGCGCTGCCGCTGATGCTGCCGCCCAGCTCTGACCAGATCTGACGAAACACGGCATCGACATACTGCACGGAACTCAGGGTATGCAGATGCAGCGTCAGCAGACGTTCGCCACAGCTCGCAGGAAAACTTCCTTCAAAGCGCAAGGAGCCTGCCGACAGCACGGGCGCCAGCTGCTCGCGCCAGCGCGTGCAGGGCTGATCGTTCTGCGCGGGCGGGTCGATCATGAAACCCTGCATCGGCGGCTCGGCGCTGATGCGCGCATAAGCGGAACGTGGATCGGGAACGAGCCGGACGCTCAGCGCTTTCGCATCCAGCAGCAGCGCATCGGGCAAGGCGTTATACGCACGCTCCGGCGCAGCGTCGAAGGCAGAGGGATCGTCGATGGGCAATTCGAACAGGCTGCGATCCAGCACCAGATCGCCGCGGATCTCCCGCACGCCCATCCAGCGCAAGCGCCTGAGCAGCCGCCCCAGATCTTCGTGCGCGAAACGCGGATCGCCGCCGCCTTCAATGAAAAGGTCGCCTGTCAGTGTGCCATTGACTATCTCGCCGGCAGAGTACAGGCGCGTGATCCAGCGATGTTCGGGACCCAGCAGTTCGAGCGAAGCGGCGGTCGTCAGCAGCTTCATCACCGAAGCCGGCTTGAACGCGAGGTTCGCGTTATGGGATACGATCATCTCGCCACTGACGGTGCGGATATCCAGCGCCACCGATGTCGCAGGTATGCCGGCGTGCGCCAGCGACGAGGCAAGCGGATCGGGCAGTACCTCGCGCTGTCTGTGCAAACTGCCACACCCGGTGAGGGACAGCACCAGCAGCAAGCTCGCCAGCAGTTGCGTGAAAATGCGCTTCATCAGAGTATTGGGACCGTAGTGAGAGAATTATCCCATGGGGTCGGGATGCGGATGAATGCGGACAGTACAGGCACACCGACACTCAGGCAATCAAGCACTTAAGCGAAAAGACCCATACACGACAGCAGACAATAAGCATACCTTCATGATCCCTTTTATCGACAGCGAACAATTGCGCCGGCACCTGCCCTATCCTGCGCTGATCGATGCGCTGCGCACTGCCTTTTGCGAGCCGGTTCAGGCGCCGCGCCGTCATGTGCACAGCTTGTCGGAGCGCGAATCATCGACACTGCTGCTGATGCCAGTCTGGCAGGAATCCAAACAGCTGGGCGTGAAACTGGTCACGGTGATGCCGGAAAATCGCAGCAAGGGCAAACCCACGGTACACGCGCTGTTCATCCTGATGGACGCCTCCACCGGTGTGCCGCTGGCGTTGATGGATGGCGAGCAGCTGACCTTGCGCCGCACTGCGGCTGCCTCGGCGCTGGCATCGCGCTACCTTTCACGCAAGGACAGTCAGCATTTGCTGATCGTCGGCACCGGACAGCTGGCGCCAGAGATGGCTGTTGCGCATTGCGCGGTCAGGCCGATACACACTGTGACCGTGTGGGGACGTGACCCAGACAAGGCGCACCTGCTGCTGCAAACACTGCGGGACGCCGGCATGGATCAGGCCATCGAGTTGCAGGTCGCTGATGAATTATCCGCTGCCGCAGCACAGGCCGACATCATTTGCTGCGCGACCACCAGCAAAGAACCGCTGGTCAGGCTCTCGGCGGTGAAAGCTGGTACGCATATCGATCTGGTCGGCGGATTCAAGCCTGATATGCGCGAAGCCGACGATGCGCTGGTGGCGCATGCCAGCGTATTCGTCGATACCTTCGACGGCGCACTGGCTGAGGCGGGCGATCTGGTGCAGCCGATGAAGGCCGGGCTGATCGCGCGAGAACAGGTGCGGGCTGAGCTGGCTTGCCTGACGAATGGCAGACACCCCGGCAGGAACGACGACCGGGAAATCACCTTGTTCAAATCGGTAGGCACGGCGATAGAAGATCTCGCCTCGGCGCGGCTGGCGTGGAACTCGGTCAGGGATAATCGACCGGCCTGAGCGAGTCGGGCAGCGGAATGAATTCCGTTTCTTCCGGCACCGGACCAAAATGCTGCTGCAGCCATTGCGCGCTGGCCTGCCGGATGCGCTCCTCGCTGCTGGACACGAAATTCCACGCGATGTGACGCGGCCCCTCCATGGGCTCGCCACCCAGCAGCATCAGCGTCGCGCCCTGTGCGCCTGCCTGGAGTTCCAGCTCGGCTCCGCGCCGGCTCACCAGCAGCCGACCTGCTTCATGCGAGCCCTCTTGCGGCAGGCTCACTTCACCGTTCACCACATACAGCGCCTGCTCATCGTATTCATAAGGCACGGTAAAGCGTGCGTTGGGCTGCAACGTGAGTTGAACGTAGTACAGCGGCGAGCGTGTCGGCAAGCGTGATCGCATGCCGAGGAATTCTCCGGCGACCAGCACCGCGCTGGCCCCCTCTCCGTCCATCGACGGCAGCGCTTCGGCTTTCAGGTGCGTGAAATCAGGTTCGCATTCTTCCTGATCGGCCGGCAGCGCGACCCAGCACTGCAATCCATACAGCCGGGATTCATGTTCGCGCTGCCGCTGATCACTGCGCTCGGAATGCACGATGCCGCGACCGGCGGTCATCCAATTCACTTCGCCGGCGCGTATGGGCTGAATATTGCCTAGACTGTCGCGGTGCAGTATCTCGCCTTCGAGCAGCCAGGTCACCGTGGCCAGCCCGATATGAGGATGGGGACGCACATCCAGCCCGACGCCGGGCCGCAGCACGGTCGGGCCCATCTGGTCGAGGAAGATGAAAGGGCCGACCATTCTTCTTTCAGCAGCGGGTAGAGCACGGCGGACTTCGAAACCGTCGCCGAGGTCGCGGGTACGGGGAATGATCAGGTGCTCGATCTGGGATGTCTCGGACATGCGTCTCTCCTTGGATTGTCAAATGTATCAGCAGCGGCCGAAGCTGGCTTGGCAAGTGCTTTTCGAGCCATTCTCTGATTGAGACTTATCAAGTCAATAATTTTTCACAATGAGCTGAAAGAAGTTTTCAGCAGAGATTCTTGAAAAACCCGACACCCATCCCTATACTTGGCACTCGCTGGCGGAGAGTGCTAACAATACATCCCGCCAATACGACAGACCCTCGCTGGCCGGGCTCGGAAAAACAGCTCCGGGATGGCCGCAAAATAAACATAACCAACTGTTTTTAAAGGAGTTTTCATGAATCTTCGTCCTCTGCACGACCGTATCGTGGTCAAGCGCCTGGAGCAGGAAACCAAGACAGCCTCGGGCATCGTGATCCCGGATCAGGCTGCCGAGAAGCCGGATCAGGGCGAGGTTGTGGCGACCGGTAACGGCAAGATCCTTGAAGACGGCAAGGTCCGCCCGCTGGACGTCAAAGTCGGCGACAAAATCCTGTTCGGTAAATATTCCGGCCAGACCGTCAAGGTCGGCAATGACGAATATCTGGTCATGCGCGAAGAAGACGTCTTCGCCGTCGTTCAGTAATCAGACCCGAAACCCATCCCGATACAGTCTATTCAGTTAAGGAGCAGTAAACATGGCAGCTAAAGACGTAGTTTTCGGCGACAGCGCGCGCCACAAGATGGTCGAAGGCGTGAACATTCTCGCCAACGCAGTCAAAGTCACCCTGGGCCCGAAAGGCCGCAATGTGGTTCTGGAGCGCTCGTTCGGTGCGCCGACCGTCACCAAGGACGGTGTGTCGGTCGCCAAAGAGATCGAACTCAAAGACAAGCTGATGAACATGGGCGCGCAGATGGTGAAGGAAGTCGCGTCCAAGACCTCCGACAACGCCGGTGACGGCACCACCACCGCGACCGTGCTGGCTCAGGCGATCGTTCGCGAAGGCATGAAGTATGTGGCCGCCGGCATGAACCCGATGGATCTGAAGCGCGGCATTGACAAGGCTGTCGCAGCCACCGTCGACGAACTGCACAAGATCGCCAAGCCCTGCACCACCTCGAAAGAAATCGCTCAGGTCGGCTCGATCTCGGCCAACTCCGACACCTCGATCGGCGAGCGTATCGCCGAGGCGATGGAAAAAGTCGGCAAGGAAGGCGTGATCACCGTCGAAGACGGCAAGTCGCTGAACGACGAGCTGGATATCGTCGAAGGTATGCAGTTCGACCGCGGCTATCTGTCGCCCTATTTCATCAACAACGCTGACAAGCAAGTCGCGCTGCTGGACAACCCGTTCATCCTGCTGTGCGACAAGAAGATCTCGAACATCCGCGATCTGCTGCCGGTGCTCGAGCAAGTCGCCAAAGCTGGCCGTCCGCTGCTGATCATCGCTGAAGATATCGAAGGCGAAGCGCTGGCAACTCTCGTGGTCAACAACATCCGCGGCATCCTGAAGACCTGCGCAGTCAAGGCGCCTGGCTTCGGCGACCGTCGCAAGGCCATGCTGGAAGACATCGCGATCCTGACCGGTGGTCAGGTGATCGCCGAGGAAGTCGGCCTGACGCTGGATAAGGCCACCCTGAACGATCTGGGCCAGGCCAAGCGCGTTGAAGTGGGCAAGGAAAACACCACTGTGATCGACGGCGCTGGCGAGAGCAAGTCCATCGAAGCGCGTGTGAAGCAGATCCGTGTTCAGATCGAAGAAGCGACGTCCGACTACGACCGCGAGAAGCTGCAGGAGCGCGTCGCCAAGCTGGCCGGTGGTGTGGCGGTCATCAAGGTGGGCGCTGCGACCGAAGTCGAAATGAAAGAGAAGAAAGCACGCGTTGAAGACGCTCTGCATGCTACCCGCGCTGCGGTGGAAGAAGGCATCGTCGCAGGTGGCGGCGTCGCTCTGCTGCGCGCGCGCTCCAGCCTGAAGATCAAGGGTGACAACCCGGATCAGGAAGCTGGCATCAAGATCGTGCTGCGCGCGATCGAAGAGCCGCTGCGCATGATCGTCACCAACGCGGGCGAAGAGGCGTCGGTCGTCGTGAACAAAGTGCTCGAAGGCAAAGGCAACTTCGGTTACAACGCAGCTAACGGCACCTATGGTGACATGGTCGAAATGGGCGTGCTGGATCCGGCCAAGGTTACACGTTCTGCGCTGCAAAATGCGGCGTCAATCGCCGGCCTGATGCTGACCACTGACTGCATGGTGTCCGAACTGGTTGAGGACAAGCCTGCTGCCGGCGGCGGTATGGGTGGCATGGGCGGCATGGGTGGCATGGGCATGGACGGCATGATGTAAATCTGTCCGGGCGCACCTGCGCTTCTGCCAACCCGCAGTGATGCGGGTCAGGTTCGACAAAACCCCCGGCTTCTCTGGAAGCCGGGGGTTTTTTATTCTGCTTGGAAAAAATTGTTTACCGAACCTTCATTCTTTTGATCGAACTCCTGAGTCAGATCATATTTTTGTCGCACCTTTGAAACGATCATCGCCAGTCATTCGGCACTCAGATATCACGAAATAATTAACGGCTATGGTGGCCGATTAATAGAAAACAATGTCTGAACAGACTGGAGGGTGACATCATGCTTAGTAAAATTTGCTCTAGAGTTGGTCGTTATTCGCACACCCCAGAACTCGCGTGCAAACATCGTCAAGCCCAGCGCCTGCCACACACGCAAGGAAACGAAAGCTCCCGAATAACTCAACTGACTCGGGAATGCATGTCGGATCTGAAGAAGCTAGAAATCAACCCATCGCTCCAAAAAAAAATAAATCATCTCCAAGCGCTGTACTACGATGATCTTCAGCTACTCGCCGAGGCAGAGTATCAGGCGCTTCCGAATCATGCGATCTTTGAACCCGATGATTCCGCGGCGGCGAGAGAAAGGGCAGAAGCGGTTCAGCTTTACCGGGGAGTCGGCGCGGTCGCCAGATTCCTGGATGAGTACTCTGTCCACACCCCTGGCATGACCCTAGGCGACGCAATCAGCGTGAGACATAAAAATTATCTGCTCAACTCGCTTCATGCCAGCTACCAAAAACTGAGCCCATCAGACCAGTTGGCACTCGCCAGTGTGATACGCCCCGATGTGCTGCGCACACTGGGAATCCCTTGCCCCGCGGAAGGCAGGCAGCTCTCCCTCGCCAATTACCAAGCCGCCAAAGCGCAGCTTAACGAGCATCATGTCTTGGCACTTGTCGACTATTGCAGTTCCAGCACCGGACATTTCAATGCAATTAACGACAGCATTCGCGTATGGCAACTCTGCGGCATTAAAACGCTTGCAATGGTCACTTCCTGTGTCTCTGCCCCCCTCGAGGAAGCGCTGACGATTTTATCGACGCATGAGGCATTCGTTTACAAGGGTACGACATGGAAGGGAATAGCGCTGATGGACCCGGCCGGACCGTTTCGCCTTTCCCAGATCCAACCGGGTATGTCGTATACCAGTCCGCACTGGTCTTCAGTCACTTCCGTCGAAAACCAGAACTATTCCCAAAAAGGAGATTTTTTCCGTACCTGTAAACTCACGATCCATGATGCAGAGGGAGTGCGAGTCCATATGTTCAACGACGAAAAGACCATCGACGAGAGCGAAGTGATGCTGCCTCCCAAACCTATGCATTTCATTGAGGGCTCCGGGAAGAGAATCAACGTCGCAGGCGCAGCCATGCATGTTTACTGCACGATGAAGGCAGACTCGTCAGAAGCCGACACTCGTTGCAATGCGCCTCAGGGGATTCGCGTCTGATCTGTCTAGCGCTTCCACGCGGGAGCACGCTTCTCGATGAATGCCTGCACACCTTCGAGCGCCGCCTCGTCCATCATGTTGCAGGCCATGGTTTCACCCGCCAGCTGGTAAGCGGCAGCAATGCCCATCTCCAGCTGGCGGTAAAACAATTGCTTGCCCATCGCGATCGCCACGGCCGGTTTGGCGAGAATACTGGCGACCAGTAGCGAAATTTCCTGATCAAGCTGCCCTGAGGACACCACACGGTTGACGAGCCCACGCTCACAGGCCGTCTGCGCATCGATGAATTCGCCGGTCAGCAGCATTTCCATCGCCTGCTTGCGCGGCACATTTCGTGCAAGACCGACGGACGGCGTGGAACAGAACAGCCCGTAGTTCACACCGGAGACCGCGAATTTTGCTTCATCTGAAGCGACTGCCAGATCACACATCGACACCAGCTGACAGCCCGCTGCGGTAGCAATGCCCTGAACCCGCGCAATCACGGGCTGAGGCATCTGCTGAATCGACAGCATCAACTTGCTGCACTGATCGAACAGTTTTTTGTAGTAAGCCGCTGAAGGACTGGCGCGCATCTGCTTGAGATCATGCCCGGCGCAGAACGCCTTACCGCTGGCCGCGAGGATCACGACGCGCACGGTGGGATCGGCTGCGATCTTATCGATCTCCGTCTGCAGCGCAGACAGCATCTCTTCGGAGAGCGGATTGAATTTATCGCCGCGATTGAGTGTCAGCATCACCACGCCTTCGTCGCGCTGATTCAGCACATAAGGGATGTCTGGCTCGGCCATGATGTCTCCTCGTTTTTGTTATTGCTGTAAACAGACAGCCTGAGACAAAGCTTACTCAGGCTCGTATTCTTCCTGCTCTCGTCCCAAGGCCAGTGAAGGCGGAGGCTGGTAGCTTGCCAGCAGCGCCGGACGATTGTCGGGGGTTTCCAGACTGATCCGACCCAGGGTCCCGCTGCGATAGTCCTGCAACAGCGTGTGTGCGGCTTTCTCAACATCGACCTCACCACCACGCGCACGAAAACCGCGACGCGTCGCAATATGCTCAAGCACACCGACAGCATCCGTGCCCTCAGGATTCAAGCCATAGCGAGCCGTCAGCAGTGACGGGTATCGCTGCAGCAGCAAATCGCTGAGGAAGGTCGCGACTTCTTCTTCGATGATCGCATTGACACCGATGGCATGGCTGGCCGCCAGCATCAGTCCATCGGTCGGATACTGAATCTTGGGCCACATCATGCCGGGCGTGTCGACCAGCACGATGTTATTACCCAGGAAAAGCCGTTGCTGGGTCTTGGTCACGGCGGGCTCATCGCCCACCTTGGCGACTTTTTTCTTCAGCAGCGCATTCATCAACGTGGATTTGCCCACGTTGGGTATGCCCATGATCATCACCCGGAGCGGCTTCAACACCGTGCCGCGATGCGGCGCGAGCTTCAGGCAGAGGTCAGGAATCTTTGCGACCTCGGCCGCCTTCTTGCAGGACAGCGCCACCGCATGCACTTGCGGCTGTGCGCTGTAATGCTTGAGCCAGGCGCTGGTGGCGGCAGGATCGGCGAGATCGCTTTTGTTAAGAATCTTCAGGCAAGGCCGCTGCCTTGCGCGTCTGAGTTCGCCAATCATCGGGTTGCTGCTGGCTTCGGGTAGACGGGCGTCCAGCACCTCGATCACGAGGTCGGTTTTTTCCATGGACTCTGCGGCTTTTTTGCGCGCAGCGTTCATGTGACCGGGGAACCATTGGATGGACATGAGGGATTTCGGCAGCAATCAGAAAACGGGGCCCGGGCGAGCCACCACAGGTGGGTATTTTACCCGTCGTGTGCCCTAATCCAGATCAGCCAGGACTCGCAGATGCGCCGCCACACTCCGGCCCAGCGCCGACAGGCTGTAGCCGCCCTCCAGACAGCTGACGATGCGACCTTCTGACCACTGTTGCGCGACCGTGACCAGCTGGCGGGTAATCCACGCATAGTCGGCCTCAACCAGCCCCATGGAGGCGATGTCGTCCTCACGATGCGCATCGAATCCGGCTGAGATGAAGATCATCTCGGGCCGATGCGCGTTCAGAGCAGGCAGCCAGTGCCGTTGCACCAGTTCGCGCACAACATCGCCCCGGGTGTACGCAGGAACCGGAATATTGACCAGGTTTTTCGGCGCCCTTCCCTCCGGGTACGTGCCTGTGTACGGGTACAGCGGATGCTGAAAAAAGCTCGCCATCAGCACGCGCTCATCGCCGGCAACAGCCTCTTCGGTACCATTGCCGTGATGGACATCAAAATCGACGATGGCAATGCGCCGCAGTCCGTGAGTCTCCATCGCGTGCCGTGCGGCGATAGCGACATTGTTGAACAGGCAAAAGCCCATCGGCGTGGTGGGCGTTGCGTGATGTCCCGGAGGACGCACAGCGCAAAAGGCGTTGTTCACCTCACCCGCCAGCACCGCGTCCGTCGCAGCGACCGCAGCCCCGGCCGCACGCATTGCCGCTTTCCAGCTGTGGGGATTGAGCAGGGTATCGGCATCGAGCGCATGATAAGGACCGCCGCGCGGATCGCTGCCTTCCTCTGTCGGGGGCAGGCTGTCTTTGACACGCGCAATGGCTTGCAGCGTATGCACTCTTTGCAGATCCGCCTCGCTGGCAAGCGGCGCTTCTCGGCAATCGAGAAACGGCAATACCCGGCTGGCGATCAGCTGATCCTCGATCGCTTGCAGGCGCGCAGGCGATTCAGGGTGCCATTCACCCATTTCATGCAGCCGGCAATCGGGATGTGAAAAAAACGCCGTGGTCATTGGCTCATTATGCACGAGGGCGGCACCTGCCCGGCGGGCAGAGATTGCCTGCGCCTCTGATCAAAGCAAAGGAGTGATGCTCTATACTTGCAGCTCACTCGTCATGCGGCTTTTCGCAATACCACCTGATGCAATCCAAGAACCTATTCCTGCAGCACCTCGCAGGCACTTGCCTGCTTACGCTGATCGCGGCCGCCACTACGGCCACGGCAACTGCAGCAATGCAAGCCCCGGAGCGTGCACCAAAGCCGGCGACTTCCAAAGCCCATCCCTCTGCCAAGATGCAGAAAACGCCGAGAGCAGAGAAGGCAAAAAAGACATCCAAAGCCGAGACCAGGAAAATCGCGCTGCACACAAAACACCACGCCCGCTCGCAGAACGCCGTCGAGCAGGAACCGGAGTTCACCAACTTCGGCCAGTGGAAAGCCGTCAGCGAATTCATCGCGCAGATGAGTGATGAGCATGGGTTCGATCGCGCCGAGCTGAATGCACAGTTCGCGAAGATTCACTACCTGGACAAAGTGGTCAAGCTGATCAACCCTCCACCGCCGGGCAAGACCAAAAACTGGACCGCCTATCGCGAGCGCTTCGTGGAGCCCAAGCGTATCCAGGCGGGGCTGGATTTCTGGCACCGTCATGAAACCGAGCTGAACCGCGCGCAGGCAGAATTCGGCGTCCCCCCCGAAATCATTGTCGGGATACTCGGCGTCGAGACCATCTATGGCCGTCAGCCCGGCAATATCCGTGTGATGGATGCGCTCACCACGCTGGCTTTTGCGTACCCGGATACGCCGAACCGGCAAGCCCGGATGGACTACTTCCGAGGCGAGCTGAAACAAGCATTGCTGTATGCGCGCGAAAGCAATCTGGATCCGTTCAGCCTGTCGGGATCGTTCGCCGGCGCTATCGGACTGCCGCAATTCATGCCGGGCAGCATACGACGCTTCGCGGTGGACTTCGATGGTGACGGCAAGATCGACCTGCGCAACTCACCCGCCGATGCGATCGGCAGCGTGGCCAGCTTTTTGTCCCAGCATGGCTGGACCGCGAATCTTCCTCTCGTCTACCCGGTACATCCGGATCCCGCCAGCGAGACCGTATGGAAACCGCTGATCGGCATCGCGCTGGCGGCAACGCACTCGGTTGATGAAATCAGCCAGGCAGGGGTAACTGTGCCAAACGACATCCCTCGCGCATTGATGGTGGGACTGGTCGATCTGCAGGATGGTGAACGGCCTACCCGGTATTGGGTCGGCAGCGACAACTTCTTTGCGATCACCAAATACAACCGCAGCTATTTTTATGCGATGGCTGTCATTGAACTTGGCCATGCCATCAGGCAGCAGCGCCGCTCCTGAACAGTTTGTGATCAGCTTGCCTGCCCCCTCTGATCCTCGCGCCGCCGATCAGGCGATTGCGCTGACCCGCGCTTGGGTAGAGCATGCGGTGATCGGACTCAACCTGTGCCCGTTCGCGAAACCCGTGCATGTGCACCAGCAGATCGACTACCGGGTAAGCACGGCTACTGATGAGGCAGCGCTATCCGGGGATTTGCTGGAGGCCATGCGCTCGCTGATCGAGACGCCCGCCGAGACAACCGATACCTGTCTTCTGATCCATCCCTGGGTTCTGCAGGACTTCATCGCTTATAACGATTTTCTGGATGTCGCCGACGCTCTGCTCGGAGAGACCGGACTGGCCGGCGTGCTGCAGATCGCCAGCTTTCATCCGGACTATCGTTTCGCCGGCACCGAGCCGGATGATGTGACGAACTGCACCAACCGCTCTCCTTTCCCTACCCTGCATTTGCTGCGCGAAACCAGTCTGGACAAGGCCACGGACGCACTGCCCGATGCATCCGAGATCGTTGATCGCAACCTCGCCACGATGACGCGTATCGGACATGCGGGATGGAAATCGCTGCAACAGCGCATCCTCGAAGCGTCGTCTCTGTCGGGTGACCATTCCTCGCCTCTGCCAGAGAAATAATTCTCCCCAAGAAACACCCCTCCCCGAACCCAGTCCCCAACGCAGCGAAACCTTTGACGGAAACGCGCCTCCGACCCTGGGCAGTGTTGCCACATGCACCAATTTCCCGCGGACTTGCGAATGCTCAATAGCGTGGGAAAAGGCATTAACTAAAATCAAGTTTTAAAAAAGGCAATTTGTCAGCCAATGCTGAATTTAACAGTCCGGTCGCTCTGCCGAGTCTGGCTTACCTGCTAGCTTAAGCGCTTAATCGTTATAAATCATAGGCTTATAAAGTCTGGTTCGGCTTGGTGATTCCCGTCAGAATTAAATTTTTTGCAAAAAATAATTTTACTTTGTTACTAACACCCAATAAAATTTGTTAGTAAGTTAGGAATAAGAAGCGCTCAGCTGCCCCTATCCGGGTGGTCATGAGATCGCCGGCAAAGGATGCAGATCCGCCGGAAGCGTTCAGACGCATGACATTGCCAGCCAACAGCGGTGTTCATCGGCTGAAACGTCGGCGGCGATCAGCATGAGGCCATTGCCAAAAAGGAACGCGCAAAGCTTGGTTGGCAAGACGGGGAGCGACAACCGTCACCAGAGGAACCAGCTGGCGTAATTCAATCAACCTCAGCTATAGGGAATGTTCAATCAAATGACGACTCAGTTTGATAATCAGGACAGCAACCGACTTGCGGATCAGCTGGCGTATGACCCCAACAACCTGCTCGACTCGCTGATAGAAAAGCTGCACCTGAAAAATGACGCTGCCCTGTCGCGGGCACTTGAAGTGGCGCCACCGGTGATCAGCAAGATACGCCATCGCCGACTACCGGTCGGTGCGTCTTTGCTGATACGTATGCATGAGGTCAGTGATCTCAGTATTCGCGAGTTGCGGATACTGATGGGGGATCGCCGCGAGAAATTTCGCATCAGCGATAAACAATTCAAGCCCAAACAATCCGGGCAGTGAACGATGGAGGCGGATTCAGGCAGACCGGCTTCATCGAGGCGGTCTGCCTGAACATGAATCCGACGAGATATCGAAAAAAAATCCCGGCGTTTTTACGCCGGGAACACGCCCGTAGACAAATAGCGATCACCGCGATCGCACACAATGAACACAATCACCGCATTCTCGGTCGTCTGCGATATCCGCAAAGCGACCTCACAAGCGCCAGCCGCTGAAATTCCCGCAAAGATGCCCTCTTCCATGGCCATGCGACGAGCCATCTGCTCCGCCGCCGCCTGACTGACGTTTTCCACCTGATCGACGCGGCTGCGATCAAAAATTTTCGGCAGATACGCCTCCGGCCATTTGCGTATGCCGGGTATCTGTGAGCCTTCCTCCGGCTGCGCGCCGATGATCTGTATCGCCGGGTTCTTTTCTTTCAGATACTGAGACACGCCCATGATGGTACCCGTGGTGCCCATCGCACTGACGAAATGGGTGACCTTGCCCTCGGTGTCACGCCAGATTTCGGGCCCCGTCGTTTCGTAGTGAGCGCGAGGATTGTCGGGATTGGCGAACTGATCGAGGATCAGTCCTTTGCCTTCTTTCTGCATCTGCTCGGCCAGGTCTCGCGCATACTCCATGCCGCCCGTCTTGGGGGTAAGAATGATCTGCGCACCATACGCCGCCATGCTCTGCCGACGCTCAAGGCTGAGGTTCTCTGGCATGACCAGAATCATTTTGTAGCCGCGCATGGCCGCTGCCATGGCCAGCGCGATGCCGGTATTGCCGCTGGTGGCCTCGATCAGCGTGTCGCCGGGCTTGATCTCTCCGCGCTCTTCAGCATGACGGATCATCGACAGTGCCGGCCTGTCCTTCACGGAACCTGCGGGGTTGTTACCCTCCATCTTGCCGAGAATGATGTTGTTGCGGCGCGCGGCATCATCGCCGGGTAGGCGCTTGAGCTGTACCAGGGGCGTATTGCCGACCAGGTCCTCGATCGATGGGAAGTGCATGGGGAAGCTTGTCCTTCGTCACGGAAAACAGCATTTTAATCGGTGTGGCGAAGGCTGACAGGGGATGGGTCCGCAGGTGGACAAAACCCCGCCCGGGCCGCCGCATGATGGCACGGCGCCCACGGGAAGACCAGATCAATGCGAATCAGCGTTTCGCTTCACCGGTTTTGGCTGCCTCGCCGGATTGAGGAGAGTTTTTCTCGTCTTTGTTGGCGTCTTTGACTTCCTTGCTGGTCTTCGACACCTTCATCGGCTGCGCGGATTTGTCCTGCGGCGTCAGAGTGCTGCGCTGCTGTCCATTCACGACGAGTCCGGCGGCCGACAGCTTCACCGAGTTGCGTTCACCGATACCCCGCACTCGCTGTTCCAGATCGGCCCAGTCCTTGAAATTGCCATTCTTCTTGCGCTCTTCGAGAATGGCTCGTGATGTCGCAGGACCGATACCGGCAATGCTATCGAGTTGTGCCTGATCGGCGGTATTGATTTCTACTGAAGCGAGTGCCCATGGCGTGACCAGCAGGGATACCAGTACCGCGATATATCTTGCGAATCTTTTCAGCATGAATTTCTCCTGTCGAATCTAAAGATCATCATTAAAGAATCATCGCGTTCGCAATGAACGTGATTTGCTCGGAAAGACATCGTCACCTGATCATCAATCAAGCGATGTCAGGCCGCATTAAACTGCAACAGGAGACATTTTTTAGCGAAAGAAATTATGATTAATTTGCATAATGCGAATTAGCGATCACGATGATCGATCACCGGCAATGTGATGGCAAAGAACTGAGCAACTCGCTCATCGTGACTGCCGTAGTACCCACACGTGACACTGCGATGCCAGCTGCGCGATTGGCCAGCCAGGCAGCCAATACGTTGTCGATGCCGGCAGCAAGCAGTGTGATCATGACGGCACCGACCGTGTCACCTGCGCCGCAGACATCAAAGACCTCTCTGACCTGTGCCGGAAAATGATGAACGCCCGCTCTGTCAAACAAACTGACGCCCTCGTCGGAGCGCGTCACCAGCAGGGTGTCCACATTCAACGATTCGCGCATTGCGTGCGCCTTGTCGTCCAGGGCTTCGTCCGCTGCCGAGATACCTGATGCGCGAATGAATTCCGGCAGATTGGGCTTGAGCACCGTGGCACCGGCATAGCGGCTGAAATCCGCCGACTTGGGATCGATGAGCACGCGCAGTCCAAGCTCTCGTGCCGCGACGACCCACGGCTGAGGATCACCAATACCGCCTTTGCCGTAGTCCGATATGACCAGCGCATCATGCGATCGCAGCAGCGGCAGCATATCGTCCGTTCGAAGTGGGACCGGGGAGGTTTTCGCATTGTCAAAATCAATGCGCAGCATATGCTGGCGGCGTGACATGACCCGCAATTTGACCGTCGTGGCCATGCCCGGAATGGCCTGCAGGCAGGAGTCGATAAGCTGACAGGCGAGCAGTTCTCGCAGACGCTGCGCAGCCTCGTCCTGACCAATCACGCCGGCCAGCGTCGCATGCGCGCCCAGCGCAACAACATTGCGCGCCACATTCGCGGCTCCGCCAAGGCGATCATCGCAATCGCTGATACGTACCACGGGCACGGGAGCCTCCGGCGAGATGCGGCTGACATCGCCGAACCAGTAGCGGTCCAGCATCAGGTCGCCGACGACGAGGATGCGGATTGCAGAGACGATTCCGGGGAGCTGATCTCGAAACCGGACTGCGCGCTGCGCTTCGGCGGATATCAAGCCTGACGATGACATCGCGACCCCGAGATACCGGGCCGCACGGACAGACGATTAGCCCTGATTGATAATGGAAAGCTCTTCAGTGCGCCGTGGTGCGTAGCTTTCCCACTGGCTGCAGCCGGGACATTGCCAGTAGAACTGCTTGGCCTTGAAACCGCAGTGGCTGCAGCGATAACGTGCGAGTTTTTGCGCGTATCCACCCACCAGACCCTTGACCAGCGACAGCTCGGCGCGACCTTCGGGAGGAGCGTACATGAGCCGGGCCTCGATGAGTTTGTCCAGCCCCAACAAGGTCGGTGTTCTTCTGAGCTCGTCGGCAACGATCTGATTGGCGCTGTCAGGGCCGTCGAGCTCCAGCACCGCCTTGAAGGCCACCTCGAGCAGATCGATGGATGGTGCTTCGACAAGATAATTTTTCAGCAGATTGACGCCTTCGCGCGCGCGACCCACGGTGCGATAGCCCTCCATCAGCCGCTGCGCGACGAGCGCCACATGCGGCGCGCTCTGCTGCTCGACACGCCGCCAGGCACGCAGCGCACCCTCGGTATCACCCTTGGCCATCAGCGCATCGCCGATCAGCATCATCGCGCGCACATTGTTCCTGTCATACGACAAGGCTTTTTCCAGCGTCTGCAAGGCAGCGTCCGGATTCACGTGCACCAGTTCGTCTTGCGCCAGTTCGCAATGGAATTGTGCAATCTCTTTCTGGTAAGCGCCGGCGCCTGACGCCTGCAAGGCGAGCGCTGCATCGATCGCGCGTTTCCATTCTTTCTCGCGCTGATAGATTTCCAGTAACGCACGGCTGGCCTGAGCGCCATACTGGGTTGAGGCCAGCTGATGGAAGGTCTCTTCGGCGCGGTCGAGCAGACCGGCCTTCAGATAATCCTGTCCCAGCTCATAGCGCGCCTTGCTCGCCACTTCGGGCGAAAGATCGGGACGCGCAAGCAGATTCTGGTGCACACGCACGGCACGTTCGATGTCGCCACGCCGGCGGAACAGATTGCCGAGCGCGAAATGCAGCTCTGCGGTCTCGGGATCAAGACGGGCAATATCGACGAAGATATCGATGGCCTTGTCCGGATCTTCATCGAGCAAGGCATTCAAACCTTTGTAGTAGCTGCGCGGCAGGCTGCGCGACTCGGCGATCACGTGCCGGATATCAATGCGTGCCGCAATCCAGCCGAGGCCGAAAAAAAACGGTATGCCCAGCAGCCACCAGGTTTCGAATTCCATAGAAAAATAAGCTCAGTTCGCTTGGTTCAGACGTGGTTCAGACGAGGTTCAACCATGTTGCACGTGTTGCAGGCTCAGAGCCCGACTTGTTCAATGATGGTCTCGGGTGGCGGAGGCTGGTCACGCAAACGGGCGGCCGCATCGGCCTCGGCTTTCTTTTGCTCCGCCTCTTTCCTCATTCGCACCAGCTCGGCGCGGTAGCGCAGCACAGTGCCGGTCATGGCCAGCACGCCCAAGGCGATACCAACGACAAAGAAGGCCAGCAGCAGCAGGATCATTGGCGAGCGCGCCTGACTGCCCCAGAAGAAGTGCAGGACGACCTCGTCCGTGTTCTTGAGCGCGAAGTCAAAGAACACGACGAACAACACCAGCGCAAGCAGACGGAAGATAAGCTTCATCGGAAGAATGCCCCCGTGACATGACATAGAGGAATTGCGGGGATTGTACGCGAAAAGAGCAAGGCCCCCGCCGGCAACGAACGCCGGCGAGCCCGAAAAAAAACGGCACCCGAAGGTGCCGTTTGCTGTTGCGATGTTGCTGATGACTGGGAAAACTCAGTCATCCAGGATGGGCTGTCCGACCATGGCATCGACCCGCTCACGCAATTCCTTGCCCGGCTTGAAGTGGGGCACCCGCTTTTCGGGCACCATCACTGTGTCGCCAGACTTGGGGTTGCGACCTATGCGCGGCGGGCGGCTGTTCAGCGCGAAGCTGCCGAAGCCGCGGATCTCGATGCGCTGGCCAGCGGCCAGTGCATCGGTCATCGCATCGAGCAAGGTCTTGACCGCAAAATCCGCATCCTTGGCTACCAGCTGCGGATATCGCTCGGCCAGACGGGCAATCAGCTCCGATTTCGTCATCAGAGTGACCCCGATCAGCCCTTGTTGTCGAGCTTGGCTTTCAGCAGAGC
>JACCDH010991493.1_pt1 | contig 19709 bp, 19 predicted proteins | sample 7442481 | NCBI WGS metagenome assembly JACCDH01 (sample SAMN15323433, study PRJNA562643) | freshwater metagenome | isolation source: river surface water | place: USA:Blue River Watershed | collected 2017-08-15 | reverse complement strand
CCGCTTCCACAGCTCATCAAAGATGAGGGGCCAAGCGGTCGATCCCGGCTGCGTCAATAGACTGTCGAGAAGTTGCGGCTCCAAGCTCATCACGCGTCCTCCTTATCGACATCCAGCCCGTAGGCCAAACCATCCGGCAGGTTCTTGATGAGTTGTTGAAGCTGAGCGCCCGTCAGCTTGTCCACCTTCAGCGAGACATTTCGAACCGTCGTCGCCGGGCCGATGCGCCAAGTGTCGGCGACACGGCTGAGCAAGTTAAGGCCCGAGGTCGGATCGGCAGTCAGCTTGGTGGTCAACGTCGAAGGCGTCGGCGCGAAGGGAGCTCCACCCGGCGCAGGCGCTGGAACGGGAGCGAATGGGTTGGCAGGTTGACCTGGCTGAGCAGGCGCCGGGGACGGTGGAAGTCCCGCAATGCCGGGCAATGTGCCCGTTCCACCCTGAGGCGGCGTATCCACGGTTGCCGGTTGCCCCGAGCTCGAAGGGGCCGTTCCTGGCAGTGTCAGCATGGTGTCTTCCAACTGCTTGCCGGAGGCCTCGAAGTCACGCTTCATGCGCTTGAGAGCGATATCCGCATCTTCGCCCGGCACTCGCTGCAAGGTGCGCAAGCCTCGGACGTTGATGGAGATGCGCCCGTCCGCGCACACGGCCAGCACCGCGTCCTTGGCCTCGGCTTCTCCGAGCCAAGGGATGCATTCCTTGCCCCCGCCTCGCGGCTCCCGAAGCTCCGTCAGCAGGTAGGCCATCGACCGGCTGCTTTGGGCGAGCGAGACGACCATGTCGTCGAACTCCTCGGCGATGAACAGGTTCTGCTTAATTTTCTCTTGGATGGCTGCGGGAATCTTTTCGCCCTTGGAGCCATGGGGCTCCACATCGAACAGGCACTTGGAGGCGTCTTCCGCATTCCACGAGCGCATGACGGCGAACCTGTCGAATCGATCCGCGATCTTTCCTTTGATCTGTGTGTTGAACTCCGTGTGCAGCGAGCGATACGCCGATTCGGTCTTGGCCCACTCCTTGGCGAGGCATGCAGCCCTCGCCAATATCATCAGCTCACGGTCCTGGTAGATCGTTCCCTCGACGCCCTTGCGCGGCAGCAAGAATCGCACGGTGTTGCGGCCGGACGAGAGGAACTTCATGACCCAACGCCCAAGGGCTGCATCCGTCAGCTCGGGGCAAATGGGCATCACGATCACCGGGATGCGCCCATCCCATGCGGCGGGGCGCTCACGCTCCTCCAACTCGTCCCAAGGCGTGTTGTTCCACTCGCGCCGAAGGACCAGCGTCCGATAGAGGCCGGAGACTTGCGTGTCGCCTCCGATGACGTGGCGAATCTCGGTGGCGAGATAGTCCACGTCCTCGCCGTTTTGGAAGACTTTGTCATTGCGGGCGTGGGCCAGCAAACGCGTGCGGGCGTTTTCTTCTAGCTTGAACACCAACCGCGAACCCAGCTTATGGATGTTGTAGCTGTTGTTCTCGACGGTCGCCAACTCGGCTTGGAATGCGTTGTCGTCAACCTTGGACTTGCGGGTCACGTCGATCTGAAGCGTCTCGGGCTCCGCACCAACCCGGTGGTTGTCCAGTGATAGCGACCGCAGCCACAACGCGCTGATGATCTCGCGCAGATGCGGGACCTGGGATAGGTCTCCGCCCAATGCCTCTTCTACAGCCGTTAAATTGCGGAGGGCTTTGTCGCGCAACTGCTTGTGATGGTCAATGCCAACCGTGTCGATGAGGGATGCCGCGCTGCCCCGGTCATCACCTGATAGATCGAAGTCGGCCGGTGTGATGACAGGGGCCTTTTCGCCTGCGGTCTTGAAAAGCTCTACCAAGATGCGTACCAGATCGCGAGTGCCCTGCGCGGCCACCGCGAAGATCACTTCGTCGTCCAGCAATTGCAGAAGCTCGGGTGAATACGGCCAAGCCTCGACGAAGCGAGCCTTGTGCCGATCCAGCTCCGAAGCGGGCTTGCTCGACAGCCGCATGAACTCCGACAGGTGCGCCCCCACCAGCGGCTCGATCTGGGCTGCGGGAATGTTGATGCGGTTCTCGAAGATTCGATACAGGAGTAGGCGCCTGCGGTCGTGCTGGGCCTGCTCGCCCTTGAAGTCTACGCGGACAGGATTCACACGGAAAAGCTGTTGGGCCGCGTTGGAGTTCCCCTCCCGAACCGACACAACCAAAGCCAGAAGCTCCGGATTGTTCTCGGAGATTTCTGACAGGATTTGGATGAAGTTGAACGCCCACACCTGGCGCGGCTCTTGCGCGTCGCTGAGACCGTCAAACCACGTCTGGAACTCGTCGAGCAGCAGCGCGGTCGGCTGGGCTTTGAACATCTCGACCAGGATGTCCTTGCCGGGCACTTTGGTCCCCAGAGCCTCCCACTTTCCCTTGGCGAACTCGCCCTTGGGATGCCGCGCGAACAAGATGTCCCACAGATAGGGGAAGCGCTGCTCGTGCAAGGGTTCCGCGATGACATGCAGCTTTGACCGCATGGAGAGGGTCGCAAGCTCGGGCTGCCCGATCCGGCCTGCCCAAGGGGCGAGCCAGCCCTCTCCGGCCTTCGGGTCGCTGAGCATGTGGCAAAGGGCTGCCATCAAGTGCGACTTGCCCTGACCTCGGTTTCCGACCAAGACCACAGCCTTGTTCGATCCCGGCGCGACGGCCTTGATCGACTTGATGAGGTCAATCGAGGGATAAGTGATTCCCAAAAAGTCCTTGGCCTCCATGTCCAACGCGCCCGTCTTGGCGTCGTTGTTGAAATCGATGGTGGTTCCTCGGAGCCTTGCGCCTCGGAACTCATCACGTAGCCTTAGTTCGAGCATTATTTTTTCTCCCCGTTTGTTGATTTCTTAGCTAAGTCACCTGCGGCGTTGCGCCCTAAATCAGACCTTTCCATCAACTGCTGTCTTATCCACTTATCGATGTCCAGTCGTGAAAATCGCCATGTTCCGCCAACCTTAAATGCTGGAATCTTCTTCGCAGCAGCTAGGCGATATAGAGTTCGCTCCGCAACTTTCAGGTACTCGGCGACTTCGGTGATTGTCAGAATGTCCGAATTGGGTGTAGTCATTGAAAAACTTGTCCAATTTGTCGAAATTGGCATATTTTGGCAGTAACAACACGTGATTACACCCACCAGTCAAATTTTTATACGTTCAGTTTGCTCTCGACTTCAAGAGCTTGGCTGAAACCGTCAGACGGATGAGGACGATTTACCGTCTGGAAGTGAGTCAGTGACCCGCACAGGACGTCAGTAGTTGAACTTCACCGGGCCACGCACCTTGAGCGAAATCAGTTTTTCGGCGACAAAGTGCAAACGCATCTTTTTCTTCTCCAAGACAGATGGCCCCATGACAACGCTGTTCGCACCAGAAGCCAAGCCTTACGTGATCTTGCCCCCGAAAAACGTACTCCATAGCTGATGTGAAAATTCAGCAATTGGAGATCGAAGATGAGCAAGACAAAAGACGGACACCGGTCTGCTTGGCAATGGCATGCAGCGACATCTTGTCGCGCAGGTGCATTCGTCTGATTTTTCCCAACATTTCCATGGTGATCACCTTTTTTGCTCTTGCCTAAAAATAAGGAAGGGCCAGTAAAAAACCTGGGTCAATTTTGGATCGGCATAACCTCTATAAGTGGGTCAGTTTTCGGTCGGCGCCAACTCAAGATCCTTAAGCACGACGCTCAACTGGTACACGTCGGGCCGCAAAAAGTGCGTGGTCATTTCGACTGCTTGACCGCTCTTGTCGCGCGTGATGCGATCGAGGACAAGCAGAAATGAGCTCTGCGAAATCTGGAGCGACGCACTGATTTCTGAAGAAGGCTGCCGGCAGCTGACAAGAAACTCAGCACGAGCCAGCCGCAGCTTCAGTTTCTTTTGCAGAATGTCGTAAATCGGGCTGGAATCGGTGTCGTCTCGCGTAATCTTGCGGCCAATTGGCATCGGTACGGTGATGTGGGTAATCGCATGCGGCACGCCGCGCGAAACATAAAGGCGTTGATAAGTGAGGACCGGGCGTTCCCAGGTATCGAGCTCTTTCGGAAGATTCGGATTCTCATTCCAGGAAAAATTGATGATGGAGGTGTTGATGTCTTCCCCTGCCTGGCGGAATGTCTCAATGAAGGGGGCCATGTGATCGATGGAATGAGTTATCTTAGGCATTCGTCGTGCAACAAAGGTGCCCTTGCCCTGTTGCCTTACCAGTACTGCTTCATCGACGAGACGCTGCACGGCTTTGCGTATGGTGCTGCGGCTGACTTCGTATAACTCCATCATTGCTTCCTCAGTCAGAAGCTGACTGCCGACTTGCATTGAGGAAGCAATACGCTCCCGCAAGCGATCGGCGATCTGTTCGTAAAGAGGGCGCGCGCTTTCGCGCTCCAGGCTATGCAGCATCAAAGGTCGAGATTCCTCGGCCAAGACTTGATTTTTGTCACTGTAGGTCATCGCATTAAGTCTCTTTGCTGGAAATTAAATGTTGCATTCATTGTGAATAGTATGGTAACGTATGCGAACGTAAGAGATCGAATTACATTTGAAGCCATTTAATTGCTACAAAAAAAGAGTCGGTGACGGCCAAAAGGCTGTCACCGACTATCAAAGGAGACGCTATGAATACGAGTGCACAAGCTTTCATCACTACGAACATGCCTGATAAAGGGACTCCCGCTACGAAAAAACGACGTGAGCTACCTAACCTGGTCATTTCGATCTCGTCGGTTCTAGTGCTCATCGTGCTCTGGATTGGAATAAGTACTTCCGGTTGGCTTCCTCCCGGTTATTTACCCACCCCGGCAGAAATGGGTGCGGAACTGAAGTTGCTCTTCGTTTCCGGCTACAGGGGCATTTCGCTCTGGGACCACATCGGCATCAGTCTCTTTCGTACACTCACAGGCTTCATTCTCGGCATCGCCGTCGGCATTCCACTTGGACTGATCACGGGATACAGCCGCATCGGAGGCGCAATGGTATCGCCCATCATGGCGTTCATCCGGCCGATTCCGCCGATCGCGTTCATCCCAATGGTTGTGCTGTACTTCGGTCTCGGTGAGCTCGGTAAGGTGCTGCTGATTTTCTGGACCGCTTTTAACTACGTGCATGTGAACGCCCATGCAGGCGCCGCCAACGTGCCGATCGCTTACCTGCGCGCTGCCCAATCAATCGGCCTGACGCGCTCGCAAACATTTTTCCGCGTGATTCTGCCGTCTGCGATTCCGCAGATTTTCACCGGCCTGAAAGTTGCGATGGCGCTCAGCTGGGCCGTGGTCGTTGCGGCCGAACTCGTCGGTGCACAGTCGGGTCTCGGCTACATGATTTCCGACGCGGCGCTCACTTTCCGCATTCCCGCCGTGTTTATAGGCATCGGACTCATCGGGGCCATTGGGCTACTGCTCAATGTCACGCTTAGCCTCATGGAAACCTGGCTGGTCCATTGGAAAGGCAGGTAGGAGACCCTTATGCTCACCAAGCAGACTTTCTCCCTTGAAGGGGCGGTATCTCTCACGCCATCCGGCAGCACGATTCTGGTCGGCGGATTCGGCGATATCGTCGTGCGCGATATCGAGCCGGGAGTGACTGAAGAACAAATCACGGACGCCACTGGCGTGCCGTTTGAATTTTCAATGCAATCCAGCGCAGCACAGACCGAGCCATCAATTTAAGGGAGAACGGCAATGAATCGATTTGAAAAGAAAGTTGTGGTGATTACGGGCGGCGGCGGCGGCATGGGTGTTGAACTCTGCGCTGCTTTCGCCAGGGAAGGCGCGCGCGTGGTGCTCATTGATGCGTTTGAGCAATGCGTGGCGAGCGGAGTGGCGGCGCTCAAGGAAAGGGGTCACGATGTGGGATCTGCCATCCTGGATGTCGCTGATGAAAAAAATGTGAACGCCGCGTTCGACCGCATCGTCGCCGAGGAGGGCGCAATCGATGTGTTGGTATCCGCAGCGGGAATACGCCCGGTCGGCAACGCGCTGGAACAGCCGTTGGACCAATGGGAGGCGTGCATGCGTGTCAATGTTACCGGCGTTTTTGTCTGCGCCCGCAATGCCGCGCGCCATATGTTGAAAAAGGGTTCGGGCGCGATCATCAATATCGCATCGGTCAACGGCGTGCGGGCGGTCACCGGTATGGCGGCTTACAACGCATCCAAGGCCGCCGTCATTTCATTGACTCAAACCTTGGCGTCCGAATTCGCGCCCCATGGGATCCGCGTCAACGCTATTCTTCCTGCCCAAGTGGAAACGCCAATGATCGCCGAGCAAGTCGGGGAAGAGCGCAAACGCCGTGAAGAACGCATCCCGCTCGGGCGCTACGGCAAACCGCAAGAGATCGCGAGCGCGGCCTGCTTCTTGGCGTCGGACGATGCGTCTTTCATCACGGGGCATCCTCTTGCTCTGGATGGTGGCTATCTCGCATTCGGCTTCCGGCCGGCGGTCGTACCTAAATAAGGACAAAGCTCATGAGCATGTCATTTGCGGACGTCGATGAAATCCTGCGGATCATTGATCAATTCCCAGCTGCCGAGATTCGCCTCAAGCATGGCGACCTGAAACTTTACGTAAAGCGAAAGTGCTGCGTACATGAGTCAGGAAGCAACTGCCAATTATCTTAACCGCTGTCAACAGGAGTACCGAATGAGACTTACAAATGAAGAGCAGGAAATGCTTGACGGCAAGCGCGGCGAAGCGGTGCGCGAAGCGATTGCATATCAACTCGAGGTTGGAAAGTTCTGGGGGGCGGAGCGCTTTGTACCGATCACCAATGCGCACATGATGGGCGATATCGAAGTGATGGGCGATGCCGGCCTCGGCTATCTAAAGCGCGCCTGCGAGCAGCAAACGCGTTGCAGCGTTCCGATCACTACCAATGCGCGCTGCATGGATTTCGCGCATGTCGAAAAGCTTGGCCAGGACAGTGCTGAAGCGGAGAAAGAACATCAAATTATCAATTTCATGCGGAAGATGAACGTCATAACGACAGACACCTGTATCAATTACCAGACGGTGTATCAGCCGCATCTCGGGGAGCATGTGGCTTGGGGCGATACCGGGACGGTGATTTACGCCAACTCGGTGTTCGGCGCGCGCACCAATTTTGAAGGCGGACCGGCCGCGCTGGCCGCAGCAGTCACGGGACGGACGCCCGAGTACGGCTTTCATCTCGAGCGGCATCGCAAGGGCACATTCAGCGTGCGGTTGGAGGCGCGGCTCGACGATTTGGCTGACTGGGGGGCGATTGGCAAAATCATTGGTGAAAAGCATCAAAACTATTACGCGGTGCCGGTTTTTCATGGCATGCAGCGGGCGCCGGGCGCAGATGAACTCAAGCACCTTGGATGCGCATTGGCAAGCTACGGCTCCATGGCTATGTTCCATATGGTCGGGGTGACCCCGGAAGCGCCGACACTGGGCGCAGCATTAGGCGGCAATGCGCCGACGGATGAAATCGTCATCACTGATGCCGACCTCGAAAGGGTTTATGCCGGGTATAACCTGAAGGACCGCAGCGCCAATCTGGTGGTGTTTTCAGGACCGCAGCTTTCTCTGTTCGAAATGAAGGACCTTTCCGAACGATTCGCCAGACGCAAGGTGCATGCGGGCACGCAAGTATTCGTGACGACCGCCGCTTCGGTAAAGGCATCAGCGGCCGATCAGGGCTATCTGGCCGTCCTCGAAGATGCGGGCGTGACAGTACTCGAAGGCGTGTGCTTTTATATCCTACAGAACCTGTCCGGGATGCGCGTGGCCAATGGTTGGACCAACATGATTTCCAATTCAGCCAAGATTGTCAACATCATCGGTGCACATCGTTTCAACACCATCCTGCGGCGTACGCAGGACTGCGTCGATATCGCCTGTACCGGCGAACTGACTTGAGGATGCTTCCATGAGCGACATACTTGACACGATTCATGTTACACGCGCCTTCGGTCCGATCGTCGAAGGCGAGGCGGTGGTATCGGAGGAAGGCTTCTCGCCACGCTACGACCTTGACCGTTGGAGTGGCTTGATCACCAAGCCGGGGCATAAGCTCGAGGGCGTCAACATACGCGACAAGATCTGTTTTTTCCCCACGGCCAAAGGAGGCATTGCAGCCGGCTGGGCTTTCTACGACATCAAGGGCAAGAACATTGCACCACGCGCCTTCATTTTCGGCGTGACCAACCCGGTGATGGTGCAAGGTGCCGTGTTTGCCGACATTACGATCACCGAGGGCCTGTCACGCAATCCGGCAGAGGTGATTCGCAATGGGGATTGGGTGCGCGTGGATCCATCCCGCAGGTTGATTGAAGTACTTCGCCGAGCCAACGGCTGACCGGCTCATTTGATAAACAACGTAACGATAGTGTTGTAGATAAAAAGGTAGGTACGGTGGCGATGGCTGTATGAGCTGCGCTGTTTTTTTTTGATAAACAAGGAGACAATAATGTTGTGGATAAAAAGATGGACAGGTGCTGTGGCGATGGCGGTGGTGAGCTGCGCTATGTTTTTAAATGTGGCGCACGCTCAGTCGCTGCTGAAATTCAACTACGGCGCGCCGGCCGCCGACTACTATGTGCTGTATGTTGCAAATGATCTAGGAATCTTCAAAAAGCATGGCCTGGAACCCAAATTCTTTTGGTTTGCCTCCGGCGCGCCATTGCTTGCGGGACTGAAGAGCGAGAGTCTCGACGTTTTTTCAACGGGCTTGGCCTCGGCCTTTGCGCTTGGACAAAATATTCCAATCAAGCTCCTCTTCTGGGAAATGGATGATGCCGCCGGAGAAGGCTTGGTGGTCAGTGCAAAATCGGGCATCAAGAGCTATAAGGATTTGCCGAAGGCCAAGGCGATCGGCGCCCCATCGGGAACTTGCGCGCAAGTCGCGATCGGCCTAATCGCGCGCAAGATCGGCGTCAAGATGACCGACTTTAACGTCATCAATATCCCGCCGCCGCTTTATGCCAACGCTTTTGCGAGCGGCTCGATTGACGCCGGGATCGCCTGGGCGCCGTATGCGCAGGCGTTAGAGGAGAAGGGACACAAAATCGTAAACTACGATGCCGACTATGGCATCGACAACGGCATTTGCCCAGTGATGACTGGCGGGCGCACCAAGTTCCTGCAGCAGAATCCTGAAGTTGGCCGCAAGCTCGTCCAGATCAACGCCGAGGCGCAGGAAGCGATTGAAAAAAATCCCCAGTTGGCAATCGACGCGCTGGTGAAGTATCTGTCTGTCAGTCCGGCAGTAGCCAAGGCCACCTACGATCGCCTTTGCTGCTCGCGCCGACCCACGTTTGAACAGCAGCTCGATCCCAACTCGCCTTACTCGATTACTTCGAAGGATGGTGGTCTAGTGAAGAAAATGCATATCGCCACGCAAGTGCTGGCCGAGGCCGGCAGCATCGCCGCGCCGCTCAGCCTGGAAGCGATCGCTGCGGCCATTGATTCAAGTTATGTGAAGCAATTCGTCGACAGTAGAAAAAAATAAAAAGTGGATGAGACTCTGCTGCGCATTTGCGACCCGGAAGAAGTACAGAGGCAGGCCAAGGCACGACAGGCTGAACTGCGGGCTGCGAGTGGAGGACGCGAAGCGGTAGTTGCGCGCGGGGATATCGGGTTCACCCCGGCGCCCGGGGCTGTAATTACATTCGACTAAAGACAAAAGAGGAAACAAAAATGATCGTATCTGAATCAACCAAGATCGCTTTTCGGGGGATCTCAAAGTCCTACCCGAGCAAGCATTCGGCGCAGAGCGCCACGCTCGCGCTCGACCGGCTGGATCTCGAAATAAAAAACTCCGAGATCGTTTCCGTGCTGGGCCCCACCGGTTGCGGAAAATCATCCGCCCTGAACCTAATCGCCGGCTTCGAGACGCCGACCAGCGGCAGCGTGTTCGTCGATGAGCAGTTGGTATACAGCCCGGGCCCAGATCGTGCCGTGGTGTTTCAACAGGCTTCATTGTTTCCATGGCTGAGCGTGTTCGAGAACGTCACGCTCGGGGTGAAGTGCCGAGGCATGGACAAGGAAGAGTACACGCCGCGCGCCCAGCACCTTTTGCAAGAGGTCGGTCTGGCCGGATTCGAGCGTCATTATCCGTACCAGTTGTCGGGCGGTATGCAACAGCGTGTACAGATCGCGCGCGCGTTGATCTCCACGCCCAAAGTGCTGCTGATGGATGAGCCCTTCGGCGCGCTCGATTATCAGACGCGGATTTTCATGCAGGAGCTTTTGCTGCGCCTCTGGGTCGAGTACAAGCCCACCGTGTTCTTCATTACGCACGACGTCAGCGAAGCCATATTCATTTCCGATCGCGTGCTGGTCATGAGCCGCCGCCCTGGTCGCGTCAAACTCACGGTGAATATCCAGACGCCCAAGCCCAGAACCGCCGACTTTCTCAGCGCACCGGAATTCGTTCAGTTGCAGCGCGAATTGTTGCATGCGGTGCAAGAAGAAGTGCAAACGGCAGACGCCATCCATTAATACCAGCCCTCTGGGGCGCAAAGGAGAGAGACATGCTTAAGCTAAGTCGTACGACCGGATCGCTCGATGTAAGCGTGGACTGGTCGCCGTCTAGGCAAATCCTGGCTGAAGTCGGTAGTAAGGTGATCGGTTGGGACGCGCGGCCGAAATTTTTGCAGACCAAGTTAGCGCCTCGAAGTCAATCCATGCACTGTAAGGGGAGTTGAGTCGTGGCCCAACATTTCACAGATTCTTATCCGCAAGACCTAGGATTATTCATCGACGGCATATGGCACCGGCAAGGCGGGCGTGAAGAGCGCGAGGTGATCAACCCGGCAACCGGCCAAGTCATCAGCCGGCTGTCGCTGGCAACGCGGGAAGATCTGGACGGCGCGCTCGATTCGTCGCAGCGAGCATTCCAGTCCTGGCGCAATGTTTCCGCTTGGGAACGCGCCGCGCTGCTCAAGCGCGCGGCGCAGCTCATCAGAGAGCGCAAACCGTCGCTGGCGGCGATGCTGACGCTGGATAACGGCAAGCCGCTGGCCGATGCGCTGGGGGAAATCGACCGCTCGATCGAAACCATCGAGTGGTGCGCCGAAGAAGCCACGCGTGCCTATGGAAGATTATTGCCGCCGCGCGCGCCGGGATTGCTGCAAACCACATTCAAACGGCCGATCGGGCCGGTTGCGGCGTTCTCTCCCTGGAACTTTCCCGCGGTCCTTGCCGTGCGCAAGATTGCGGCAGCGCTCGCGGCCGGCTGCACCATCATCATCAAGCCCGCTGAAGAGACACCTTCCGTAACAGTCGGCATCGTGCGCGCTTTCCACGATGCCGGTGTACCGGCCGGCGTGCTCAATCTGGTATTCGGCATTCCGAGCCAGGTATCCGAGCACCTGATCGCATCGCCGGTCATTCGCAAGGTCTCGTTCACTGGCTCGGTTCCCGTGGGTAAGCTGCTAAACAAGCTTGCTGCCGAAGGCCTGAAGGCGGTGACGATGGAGCTGGGCGGGCACTCGCCCGTGGTGGTATTCGACGACGTGGATGTCAACAAGGTGGCGACGGCATGCGCGATGTTCAAGTTCCGCAACGCGGGACAGGTTTGCCTATCGCCTAACCGGTTTTTCGTGCAGGACCGTGTGTACGACGCTTTCGTCGCACGCTTTTCGGAAGTTGCACGGGCCTTGAAAGTCGGCGACGGATCGCAGCCCGGCGTGCAAATGGGGCCGCTCAACAATGCGCGCAGGCTCGATGCGGCCGAGCGCTTCGTCGCGGACGCGCGCGCCACAGGAGCCAAGGTGGCACAAGGTGGGCAGCGCATCGGCAAGCAAGGCTACTTCTTCGAGCCCACCATACTTACCGGCCTGACCGAGAATGCGTCCATCATGACGGAAGAACCGTTTTGTCCGATCGCGCCTATCGTGCCTTTCTCCACTTTGGAAGAGGGAGTGCAGAAGGCAAACGCGGTCGAATTCGGACTCGCCGCCTATGCATTCACGCGGGCCAGCGCGCGAGCCGCAGCCGTCAGCGAATCATTCGAGGCCGGCTGGATCGGCATCAACAGTTTCACGCCCGCGCTGGCTGACGCGCCGCTCGGCGGGATGAAGGACAGCGGCGTAGGCTATGAAGGCGGCCCGGAAGGTTTGGACGCTTATATGCAGATCAGGTTTCTCAGTCACGACCTCAATTATTGATTCAATAGCGGGCCTGTGAGCCGCGTCCACAATGGCTAAAGGAGATAGATATGACTCAAGCAACGAACGACCGCGCATAAAAATCAACATGACCTATGGCGGTTATTACATGCGTCAGACGGGCGAGAATGATGCCGTGCTACACAACAAGATGACCGTGGACGATGTGTCCGACACGACGGCAGCAGGGGTATTTCTGGAAGGATTCGACGACATGCCCGACACGCAATGGGAAACCACGCACGCCGCCGCGCACCAAAAATCTGACGTAAATCAATGAAGGAGAGAGACGTGAGCGCAACATATGACTATATTGTGGTCGGTGCAGGTTCGGCCGGCTGCGTGCTGGCCAACCGGCTCACGGAGGACGGCAAGCGGTCCGTGCTTCTGCTCGAGGCCGGTCCGCGCGACACCAATATCTGGATCCACATCCCGATCGGCTATGGCAAGACGATGTTCGACCCGATATACAACTGGAAGTTTGATACCGAGCCCGAACCCGGTATGCAGGGCCGCAAGATATACTGGCCGCGCGGCCGCACGCTCGGCGGATCCAGCTCGATCAACGGCCTGATTTTTATCCGGGGACAGGCAGAGGACTACGATGCCTGGGCCAAACTCGGCAATACCGGCTGGAGTTATAAAGACGTGCTGCCGTATTTCATCAAATCCGAAACCAACCAGCGCGGCGCCAATGCGTATCGCGGCGACAAAGGGCCGCTCTATGTTTCCGATATCGGTGAGAAGCATCCTTTGGTGGATGCCTTCATCGATGCGTCGGCAAGCCTCGGTATTCCGCGCAACGACGATTTCAATGGCCGAACCCAGGAAGGCGCGGGATATTATCAGTTGACCACACGCCGCGGCCTGCGCGGTTCGACCGCGAAGACCTATCTCAAGCCTGCGCGCGGCCGGCAGAACTTGCACGTGGAAACCGATGCCCACGCGACCCGTGTCATATTCGAAGGCAATCGCGCGGTTGGCGTTTCCTACCGGCAGAATGGTAAGGAAATTACCGCGCGTGTTCGGCGCGAAGTCTTGCTCGCCGCGGGCGCCATCCAATCGCCGCAGTTGCTCCAGGTATCGGGAGTTGGCCCGGCGGACTTGCTTCATCAGCATGGCATCCCGGTGGTGGTCGAATCGTCAGGCGTCGGAGAAAACCTGCAAGATCATTTGCAGATACGTCTGATCTATAAATGCACCCGGCCGATTACCACCAACGACGCGTTGCGTACGCTTTGGGGAAGAAGCTGGATGGGTTTGAACTGGGCGCTGTTCCGGCGCGGCCCGTTGGCCATCGGCATCCAGCTCGGCGGCATGTTCACGAAGGCGTTGAAGAGCTCCGCCACGCCGGACGTGCAGTTCCACTTTGGCACCATCAGCGCCGATGTCGCCGCTGGCAAGCCACATCCCTTTTCAGGATTCACTGTCTCCATGTGTCAACTACGTCCGACCAGCCGCGGCCATGTACGGATCAAATCGCCTGATTCAATGGTTGCTCCGGCCATTCAACCGAATTACCTGACTACCCAGTATGACTGCGATGTCATGCTTGCCGGAACCAAGCTCACCCGCGAACTGATGGCGGCCGCCCCCATGGCGCGGTATGTGGCGGAAGAATACAAGCCGGGCTCCGGCGTGCAGACGGACGAGGAACTTCTTGAGTTCGTGCGCGGCTACGGCCAGACGATCTTTCACCCAGTAGGCACCTGCTCCATGGGACAGGGGCCCGACTCCGTGGTCGATGAGCGGCTGCGCGTCTACGGCACGGTAGGGTTACGCGTGGTCGACGCCTCGATCATGCCCCTACTGGTATCGGGAAATACAAATGCGGGTGCGATCATGATCGGCGAAAAAGCTGGCGACATGATTCGTGAGGACGACAGATTAGGCGAACTTCACGTGGCTCAACGACGCAGCGTGCCAAAGTCTTAGGACGCGTGCGAAGACATGTCCGCGCTGGCATAGAGGAAAACATCAAGGTCTGCATGAATTGTTATACAAGGACTCCGCTGGTAGGTCGAGTGCAGGCTCGCGATTGTGGGTGCCGCCGTTGAAGCTTTCGCCTACTCTTGAGAGAAGATACTACATCTGAACAACCGTTCGCCCCCGCACTCGTCCCTCCAACGCCCGGTCGAGGTAGGTCGGGAGTTCCTGCAGTGCGATCACGTTCGCGATCTTTTCGAGGCTCGCCGGCCGATACTCAGTCGCGATTTTTTTCCAGACCAGCTCACGCAATGGCATTGGACTATTGGCATTGATGCCGATGAGGCGGACGCCGCGCAGGATGAAGGGCAACACGGTCGTGGCGAGGTCGGCGCCGCCGGCGTTGCCGAAAGCTGCGATCACTCCTTCGGCCTGCATGGTGCGGGTCAGCCATGCGAGCGTGGCACCGCCCACAGAATCAACAGCGCCGGCCCACTGGCCCTTTTCCAGCGGCCTAGGCGAAGCCGTCTCCGAAAGGCGGCCGATGATGGTGGTGGCGCCGAGTTGCGACAAGTAATTGTTCTCCGTCGTCTTCCCGGTCATCGCGGTCACGTGGTAGCCACGGCGCGACAGCATGTCGATCGCGACGCTGGCAACGCCCCCAGTCGCGCCGTCGACCAGCACAGGCCCCTTCTCTGGCGCCAGGCCATTCAGTTCCATGAGGTGCAGCGACAAGCCCGCGGTATAACCGGCAGCGCCGATGACGGCCGCATCGAACAGGCTGAGGCCTTCGGGAATACGCATCACCCAGTCGGCGCGAACGCGCGCGAACTGCGCATGGCCGCCGTCATGATCAACGCCGATGCCGAAGCCATGCACGATGACTTCGTCGCCGGGGCGAAAGCGCGCATCAGACGACTCTTCCACCGTCCCGGTCAGGTCGATCCCGCCGATGCGGGGATAGGCACGGATGATCGCGTTAAGTCCGCGCGAGGCCAGTGCATCCTTGTAGTTGATACTCGAATAGGCCACCCTGATCACCACCTCGCCCGGGCTCAAATCGTCGATCGTCAGCGTGTCGAAGCGGCGCTCGGGCGCGTCCTGGCCGGCGTGCAGCCGAAATGCTGTAAATGTTTGCATGAAAAAAATAAAAGGAGAAAATGAGAAAAAGATTCAGGGCTGGAGGTTGGACTTGAGAATACGGCGCGCTAGCGTCGCACGATGCAATTCAGACGCACCGTCGTAAATGCGGAAGGGCCGTAGCTCGCGCACGATCATGGACACCGGAGTGTCCTCTGACATGCCCAGTGCGCCCATCATCTGCGCCGCGCGATCGGCAACCCGGCACACGGCCTCGGAGACGAAGACCTTGGTCATCGCCGACTCGTGCTTCACTGATTCTCCGGCGTCGAGCTTAGCCGCGCAATGCCAGGTCATCAGCCTGCAGGCATGCAGGTCAATATGCGAATCGGCCACCATCGCCTGCACCTGCTGCAGTTCCGCCAGTGGTTTGCCGAAGGAATGACGGCGGTTGACGTAGTCCTGCGCGATCGACATTGCCCGCGAGGCTCGGCCGATAAAGCGCATGCAGTGCGACAGCCGCGCCGGCTCGAGCCGCGCCTGCGCGTATTCAAGGCCCTTGCCGACTTCACCGAGCACGGCCTCATGCGGTATTTCGCAGTCAGCTAGTTCAATTTCGCCATGGCCGCCGATCTGGAAGCCATCGATGCTGCGGATGTTGCGCAGCACCCGGTAGCCCGGCGTCGTGGCGTCGACGATGAAAGTGGTCGCGCCCTCTTCGGTGCGGGCGAGCACGATCGCAAAGGCGGCGTGGACCGCGCCGCTGATGAACCACTTGCGCCCGTTCAGCTTCCAGCCTTGCGCGCTCCGTATCGCCGTGGTCAGCAGCATCCCAGGATCGGATCCAGCGCCAGGGGCGGGTTCGGTCATCGCGAAGCAGGAGCGAATCTCGCCGCGGATCAGGGGCATCAGGTAGTGCTCTCGCTGCGCCGGTGTACCCAAGGCGATCAGGTTGATCATGTTGGGCTGGTCAGGCGGCGCGCAGTTGACCGCAATCGGGCCGAGGAAACTGCGACCCAGCTCTTCCAGCACGACAGCGCGGTCCCGCCAGTTGAGACCGAGTCCGCCCAGTTCGACCGGAAGCTGCGGCGTATAGACGCCCGCCTGCCTGGCCTTTTCTCGCAGTTCGCATGCTACCGCGTCGAGCTGCACGACATCATGCGCGAACTCGGGACGCTCACGCGGAATCGCTTCCTCGTCGACGAACCTGCGCACCCGCTCCCGGATCTCGGGAAGCCGCTCGCCGTGGCCGAACAGGTTGGCACCCATCGTCACTCGGGCTTGATGCCCACATCCTTGACGACCTTGCTCCACTTGCCTGTCTCAGCGCGGATGTGGGCCGCGAACTCCGCCGGCGAGCTGCCGACCGGCTCGATCCCCTGCTGTGCGAAACGCTCCTGCATATCGCGCTCTTTCAGTATCGCCGCGATCTCCTTGTTGAGGCGCTCGATGATCGCCGGCGGCGTGCCCGCGGGCGCCAGCACGCCCCACCAGGAATAGGCTTCCACCGGATAACCCAGCTCGCGCAGCGTAGGCACATCCGGCAGCAGAGAAGAGCGCTGCGGCATCGCGATTGCTATCGCGCGAGCCTTGCCGGATTTCACGTAGGCGCTCATCGGCGGCAGGTTGTCGAAGCTCAGCACGGTCTGGCCGCCAATCAGCGAGGTCACGGCTTCAGAACTGCCCTTGTAGGGAATGTGGACGAGGTCGCTCTTGGACGCGCCCTTGAACATTTCGCCGGCCAGGTGCGGCACGCTGCCCGCGCCTGCGGTGGCGTAGGACAGACCCCCCGAGGTCGTCCTGGCCCTGGCCAACAGGTCGCGCACGTCCTTGATCGGCGAGGCGGCGTTGACGAAGATATACACCGGCACCTTGGTGACGAGCGTCACCGGTGCCAGGTCGGCCTGCGCGTCGTAGGGCAGTTTGGCGAACAGCGGGACGTTAGTCGCCAGGTTGGCCGTGCCCATCAACAAGGTGTAGCCATCGGGCGCGGCCTTCGCAACGGCTGACGTTCCAGCCTGCGTCGCGGCGCCGGCCTTGTTCTCGACGATGACCTGCTGCCCCATGCTTTCGCTCAGCTTCTGGGCCAGCAGACGCGCCACCACGTCGGTGCCGCCGCCCGCGGCATAGGGGACGATCAGCTTGATGGTCTTATTCGGGTAGTTCTGCGCGCTGGCCGACCCGGGGGTCACTACCGATGTAACCAAGACCAGGGCAGCGTAGGCGGAAAGGATGGTTTTCATTCGAGAGCTGCTCCGGTGGATTTGACGAGGGCGGACCAACTGGTCGTTTCGGCCTTGATGAGTTGGCCGAACTGGTCGGGTGTACTGCCCACCGGCTCGGCACCCATGGCCACCATGCGTTCCTTTGTCTCCGGCGCGGCAAGCACTTTCACCATCGCAGCATGTAGCCTGTTGATGACGGCAGGCGGGGTGCCGGCGGGCGCCATCAGGCCTTTCCATGCGGTAACAACGTAGCCATTCAGGCCGGCCTCCTCGGCCGTGGGAATGTCCGGTGCCGCCGCGGCGCGCTTGCTGCTGGCCACGGCCAAGGCGCGCAGCTTGCCCGCCCGCACCTGCGGCAGCAAGGCGGGCATGTTGTCGATGGCCATGGCGACGTGGCCTGCCATCAGGTCGTTCAGCGCCGGAGCGGAGCCCTTGTACGGAACGTGCCGCGCTTTGATGCCGGTCATCTGGTTAAGGAGTTCACCGGCCAGGTGCGCGGGCGAACCGCCGCCGGGGGAGGCAAAGGTCAGTTTGTCGGGGTTCGCCTTGCCGTAGGCGACCAGTTCGTCCACTGTCTTGACCGGCAGGCTCGGCGTTACCACCATCAGGTTGTGCTCGGTCTGGATCTGTGTCACCGGGACCAGGTCCTTGGCGACGTCGAAGGAAAGCTTCTTGTACATGCTGGGGTTGATGACGATCTGCCCTGCGGCCGCCAGCAGCAACGTGTAGCCGTCAGGCGCGGCATGCGCCACCACCTCGGTGCCGATGTTGCCGCCGGCGCCGGGACGGTTCTCCACGATGACGGACTGGCCCAGTTCAGTGCGCAGCTTGTCGGCGACGAGGCGCGCCGTGATGTCGGCGGAGCCGCCGGGCGCGTAGCCCACGATCAATTTGATTGGCTTGCTGGGGTAGGCCTGCGCGAAGGCGAGTCCGTGGCCGAGGGCGGCGGCGCCCAGGGCTGCGGTGATGAGCAGTTTACGACGCGTCATGCTGGTCTCCTTTTGTTGTAGTTGGCGAGTGTTCTCTTGGCGATGTTGAGCTGGTGGATCTGGCTCGTCCCTTCATACAGGCGGAACAGGCGCACGTCGCGATAGAAGCGCTCCATGCCGTAGTCGGCGATGTAGCCGTAGCCGCCGAGCATCTGCACGCAACGGTCGGCGACCCGGCCGCACATTTCCGAGGCGAAGTATTTGCAGATTGAGGCTTCCATGGTGACGTCTTCACCCAAGTCGCGCTTGCGTGTGGTTTCCAGCACCAGGGCGCGGGCCGCGTGGATCTCGGTCTGGCAATCGGCGATCAGGGCCTGCACCAACTGGAATTCGGCCAGCACCTGGCCGAACTGCTGCCTTTCGCTGACGAAGCGGACCGCGTCATCGAGCATGCGGATCGCAGGACCGATGCACAGTGCGGCCAGGTGCAGCCGCTGCTTATTCAGCACCTTCATGGCGGTGCGAAAGCCTTTGCCCTCGACGCCGCCGACGATGTTGGCGGCGGGGACGCGGCAATTGTCGAAGTGGACCTCTGACACGGGCGAGCCTTCCTGCCCCATTTTCTGGTACGCCGGCCCCGTTGAAAGCCCGGACGTTCCGCGCTCGACCAGAAAGGCCGAGACGCCGCTGGCGCCGAGATTAGCCGGGTCGGTGCGGGCAAACACCGTGAACAGGCCGGCGATCGGCGCATTGGTGATAAAGCACTTGGTGCCGTTCAGCACGTAATGGTCTCCATCGCGCACCGCGCTGGTCTTCAACGCCACCGCATCGGAGCCCGCCTCGGGTTCTGTCATCGCAAACGCGCCGGTGATCGCCCCGCTGGCAAGGCGCGGCAGGTAGCTGCTTTTCTGCTCTGGCGTTCCGTCGGCCACCAGGGCCTCCGAGCCGATGCCGGTGTTGGTGCCAACCCGCGCGCGGAAGGCGACCGAGCATTGCGACAGCTCAAGCGCCGCGAGGATCAACTCCTCGGTCGTCATTCCTGCGCCGCCATACTCCTCGGGGATCGAAAAACCGAACAGGCCTTGCGCGGCCATGTCCTGTACCACGTCGGCCGGTACTTCATCCAGCCTGGCGACGCGCGTCTCCTCGGGGACGAGACGGGTGCGGACGAAGTTGCGCAGGGTGGCGAGGAAGGCTTCGAAGCTTTTCGGGTCTCGGATCATGGCGGGGAAAGGGAGGTTAAGGGTGGGTTCAGGTGCCATCTCCAGGTTCGTCGTGGCGCAATTGAAGACTAAGGAAACTCTGCAAAAGTGCCGCTCCTGTGTGCCTGGCGTAAGCCCCGCCCAGCATCATTGACCCATGAAACAAGCAAGCCTTGATTTGAGCCTGAGCGTGAAGAAAACCCGCAAGCGCGAGTT
>JACCDH010778674.1_pt1 | contig 19712 bp, 16 predicted proteins | sample 7442481 | NCBI WGS metagenome assembly JACCDH01 (sample SAMN15323433, study PRJNA562643) | freshwater metagenome | isolation source: river surface water | place: USA:Blue River Watershed | collected 2017-08-15 | reverse complement strand
GCTGTCCTCCACGGTGACCGTGGGCATGTCAAGGCTGGCCTGGCTCGCCTTTTCGGCCCGTTGGTCATCGTTCAGGTCAAAGCCAATCAGACCGCCGCCGCCCTGCGGGACACCGGTCGGGTCCATGTCGCGCATGTCGAGTGAGGCGTGGTCGAGCAAGAGGACCATGCGCTCATTGAGCATGAATTCGCCACAAACCAGATTGTGTTGGGCCGCATCGATGTACGTCGTGAGCTCGGATTCGTCGAGGTTGATTTTGTTGTGAACACGGTCCACTTGCACCGCAATGTTTTCGTGGCCCGTCATCACGACCAGCAAATTGCCCTGGCTGTCCGCCGTGCGAGCGTTCATGCCCAGACGCAGGGCCAGGTCGATCTTGAGCAGCACGGTCCCAGACACATTGACCAAGCCTTCGACTTCGGCCGGGGCATAGGGCAGCGGTGTGATGGCCAAGGACTCGAGCACCTGGCTCACCGCCGATGCGCGCAGCGCAAAGCGGTTGTCTTGAATGTCGAAAAGGACCAGTTCCATGTTGAGGTGTCTCGGTGCCTTAGGTGCTGAACTTGGTGATTTCGCGGCGGGTGGAGTCGGCCACCTTGGACAGCTCGATCATGGCGGCAGCCAACTCTTCGGAGGCCGAGGAATTGCTGCGGGCGATGTGTTCCAGGTTCTCCACACTGCTGTTGATTTCCTGGATCATCCGGGTTTGCTCTTCCACCGAGGCCGAAATGCGCTGCAACATGCCATCCGTTTCGGTGGATGATTTCACGATGCGTTCCATGTCGGTGCTGACTTCCTTGACGGCCACCACGGCCTCTTTGGCCTGCTGGCTGGCTTGCTGGATCAGCTGGGTGATTTCCTTGGTGCTTTCGGCGCTGCTGGCGGCGAGCTTGCCCACCTCATCGGCCACCACGGCAAAGCCTTTGCCGTGTTCGCCTGCGCGCGCGGCTTCGATGGCCGCGTTCAAGGACAGCAGGTTGGTTTTGTTGGCAATCTTCTCGATCACATCGGTGATCTTGTTGATCTTTTCAGAGCTCGAAGCGATGCCATTGACGACGTCCACCATTTGCACCATCTTGTGCTGACCATCGCGCACGATGGAGGTGGATTCCTGGGCCTGGCGGCTGGCGTATTCGGTGTTCGAGGAGATGTCGTTCACCGCAGCAGCTGTTTGGCGGATCGCGCTCACCATCTGACCAATGAACTGGGTCTGGCTTTGCGCACCGTCGGCCAGCTGACCAATGGCCGTGCTGGTGTCATTGGCCGCACCGGCCACCTGTTGGGCGTTCTCACCGATTTGACGCATGGACGTGGCCAAGGATTGCAAGGATTGGTTGATGTCGTCCTTGAGCTTGCCCAAAGCGCCGCTGCCCTCTGCATTCACGCGGTGGCCCAGATCGCCACGCGAGACAGCATCCATCACACGCACCACGTCGCTGATGAGGGTGTCCAGCACCTGGATGGTTTTGCTGGCGTCGTTGAGGATGTTCAAAAATTCACCGGACTGGCCTTCTGTGGACAGCCGCAGGTCAAAGGCACCTTGGGCCATGGCGCTCATGCTTTGCTTGAGCATTTGCACGGTGATGGCCATGTTTTGCTGGACTTGTGCAATCTGTGTCAGCACCTGGGGGTAGAGGCCGCGCAAACCCGCCGCTTGGGGTTGGCGTGAAAAATCACCTTCGCCCATGCGGGTCACCACGGTCATGGATTCGCGAAAGACGGCCTCGATCTGATCGAGCACATCGTTCACACCCCAGGCGGCATCGACCAAGCGGCCCTGTTTCGGGATGCCGTTGATGCGGGCCTCGAGTTGGCCACGCGAGGCATCGGCCAATACCCGGTTGATGTCGTTGAGCAAGGCTTTTTCGCTGCCATAGGCACGCAGGCCAGCCAACAAAAACAAGGCGGTGAGGGCCATCAAGCCCATCAGGGCGTAGTTGTCGGGGGTCTGCCATAGTGCCAAGGCACCGGCAAGCAACCCCAGCAAGCCCGCCAGACCCAGCATCAGCAGGGGGCTGAGCTCAAAGGGCTTGGAGGTCGAGGATGAAGCGCTCATAGCTGACGCCCTTTTCTTTGAGGAGGTTTTGGAGATGGGTCAAGGACGCTGGAATGGCGTCGCGAGAGCCCGCGTTTTGCTCGATTTGCAGCAGTTGCTGGTACAGCGGCGCCACCACCGCCAAAGCTTTGGCGTTGGGCTTGCGTCGCACCGAGTAGTAGCCCACGATGCGGCCTTGCTCGTCCCGAGAGGGCGTGACGTTGGCCAGCACCCAATAGAAGGAGCCGTCTTTGCACAAGTTTTTCACGTAGGCAAAAATTTCCTGACCACTTTCGATGTGTTGCCAAAGCAACTTGAACACACACCGGGGCATGTCGGGGTGACGCACGATGTTGTGCTGCTTGCCCATGAATTCACTCTCGGTAAAGCCCGAGTATTCAGCGAACACTTTGTTGCTGTAAGTGATGCGTCCTTTGAGATCGGCCTTGGAGACGATGAAATCATCGTCGCGCATGACCCTCTCTTGTTGCGTCGCTTGAATGTGTTGTCTCGCCATGTCTTCCTCTTGTTTGAAGCGACCCTTGTGTCCTTGTGATCAGACTGGGGGTTGCGCGTAGGGGGTTATTTGCGTCCGTTGACAAAAAAGGTTTCGACTTGCCCCAAACTTTTCACTTCGATGGAGCCTCGGGATTCAAGGTGAAAATCGTTTCGGATGAGATCGGCCGTGTTGACGGACACATGGATGCGCCCAGGTTCACCGGTCGATTCCATGCGGCTGGCCACGTTCACCGTGTCGCCCCAAAGGTCGTAGGTGAATTTGCGCAAGCCAATCACCCCCGCCACGATCGGACCACTGTGCACACCAATGCGCATGCGCAGAGCACCACCGGTGCGCTCGCGCATTTCTTCCAGGGCCGTGCAAAATTCGAGCGCGGCATCGATGACCGCGTGGGCATGTTCGTCAAAGGGTTCGGGGACCCCGCCGGCCAGCATGTAGCAGTCGCCAATGGTTTTGATTTTTTCCAGACCGTGTTTCTCGGTGATCAGGTCAAAGCGAGAGAACAAATCACCCAGCACTTCCACCAAGGCACTGGGGGTCATGGTGCGGGACATTTTGGTGAAACCCACCATGTCGGCAAACAACACGCTCACATTGGGGCAAGCGTCCGCGATGTGCTCTTCGCCGGCTTTCAGGCGCTGGGCGATTTTTCGCGGCAAGATGTTCAGCAGCAGTTGCTCGGTTTTGGCCTGCTCCGAGGCCAGCGCTTCGTGCTGCCGCTTGAGCTGACGCATGCGCAGGGCTTCCTGGTCTCTCAGCCGTTTGCGCTCGACCGATGTTTTCACGCGAGCGCGCAACAACACAGGGTTGAAGGGTTTGGAGAGGTAATCCTCGGCGCCCAGCTCAATGCAACGCACCGCATCGTCCAGACTGGTGCCGCCAGAGATGACAATCACAGGTGGCCAAGGTTGGTGGGGGGTATCGCGCAACACGGCCAAGACTTCCATGCCATTCATCTCGGGCATTTCCATGTCCAGCAGCATCAAGTCAAAGGGCTCACGGACCAGCGTCTCAATCGCTTCGCGCCCATCGCTGGCTTCGGTGATGTCGGACAAGCCGATTTCAATCAAGGACTTGCGCAGACCCATGCGGATCAAACGGCTGTCGTCCACCAGCAAAACCTTGGCTTTCTGAAAGTCAGAAGAAACTTTGGAGCCAATGTCCAGCTCTGCAGGACTGTTGCGACCATCACCAACGTGCGCAGCTGTGGCGGTGAGCGTACTCATGGGGGGTGTCTCAGTTGACCGCCAACAGGTTGTTCACCTTTTCGAGGAGCTGGGCTGCCGTGAACGGCTTGGTCAGGCTGTCATTGGCGCCGGAGAGGAGAGCCGAGTCCAAGCCAAAACGGGCGCTCACCACGCGGCTTCCACCTGAGATGGTCAGGATAGGAACAGCCGGGAAGGATTCGCGCAAACGTGAGACGAAATCAACCCCATCCATGTTGGGCATCACGATGTCCGAAATGACCAAGTCAATATTGTTGACTGCAAACAGCTCCAGTGCCTCCATGCCATCTCTCGCTTCAATGACTTGGAAGTCTGAAAGCTCCAGAATCTCGCGCACACCCTCACGCAAAAGATCTTCGTCATCAACTAGCAAAATAGTGGTCATTCAAATTTTCTCCGAATCTCTCACAATTCTATCAATAAAATCGCCAATAATGATGATCTGTAAATCAAAATAATAACTTCTTGCGGATGTAAAAACGTCAAGGTTTTGTTTGTTTTGTGACTTTTTTTTCTCAGCACTTGGGCCAAAAGTTAAATTTATGAACCAGTTCCGCCTTGTGTCTCACAAAATTGGGTTTTTCTTGCTGTTGTCAGGTGTTTCCCTGATGGCTTTTGGTGTGTTTTCTGGCACGCCAAACCCGGTTCAAAACGTCACAGGGCTGGGGTTGGCGACTTTGTTGGTTTTGTTGGGGGCAGGGTTGTGGTGGTGGGGTGATCGGTCCCAGTTGGGGGCAGACCCTGCGCAGCTGGCGCAGGTGACCCCCTTGTTGGCAGCCAGCCAGCTCGAACAGGCCAAGACCCTTCTGGGTTCTGGCGGCCGTGGCGTTTGGGGTGATTTGGCCAAGGTGGTGGCCAACTTGCAGGAAAGTCAACGTGATCAGCAGCAACGGGCGTGGCGTGACGAGGGTTTGGCCCTGATTCACGAAACGGTACGGCATGAACACACCCTGCTGGCGCTTTCCAATTCCGTGTCCGAGACCTTGGCCCGTTTCATGGCGCTCGATGCGTGCGCGATTTACGTGCTGGAAATCGATGCCGCGGCCCAGCGCTTGCATGCCGAGTGCAAGCTCCGGCGGCAAAACGACGATCCATCCCGCACACAGGTCTTGCCCGAGTCCATGGTCTGCACTTATGCCAATTTGCAGGCCTTGGCTGCCAGCCAGACCATTTTGCGCAATGGTGAGATACCGGTCAGCATTTTGAAGCAGTTGCCGCCAACAGACCCAGGCGACAAGGTGTTGGTGCCTCTGGTCATCGAGGCGCGGGTGCGCGGGGTGTTGGTGCTGGTCTCCCCCAAAACCTTGCCTGCTGAACTCGAGGCCTTGATGGAGCCTGTGTCTGCATCCATTGCCGTGGCGATGCAGTCGGCGGCTGCACGCGAGACTTTGCAGGCCTCTTTGGTGCGTGCCAACGAGTTGACCCGTGAACTGCAGGACCATCACGAGAAGCTGCAGGCCAGTGAAGTCGCCCTGAAAAAACAGATGACGTATGTCAATGACATTCTGGGCACCATGCACAGTGGGCTGGTGGTGGTGGATCGGGCTGGGCGCATTCAGGATTGCAATCCGGCCTTGCTCAAACTCACCGGCTTTGACAGGGATTTGTTGATCGGTCAGCCCAGCAGCTTGCTCTTTGAAGAAGACGAGACCCGTCTGATGTCGATTTTCAAGGGTTATGGTCACATGTTGACCCGCTTGGGCGTGGAAAATCCGCAGGCTTACTGGCAGGTGCTGACCGAAAACCTGTTGGGGGCTTGCCTGATCGATGTGGAGGGCCAGATTCTCCAGTCCAACCACCGCTTGGCACAGTTGCTCGCTTGTGGTGTGGACTAACTCTTGGGGCCCTCCTTCGGGACTTTGATGAATAACGTTCTTGCCCAGGATGTGCAGGAACTGCAGACTCAGCTGTCCAGCGATGACAGCTATTACCGTTCAGGCTCCGGTCAGCCCATGTCTTTGGGTTTTCACGCGACACAAGCGCCTTGTGCCGTCGAGATCAGTTTGATCAACCACCGCTTGGTGGGGGAGCGTGTGACTTTGGTGTTGTTACGGGGTGACCGGGACTTGCCATGGGGTGTGGCCAACTCCACCACGTTGCAAAAGTTGATCCCGGGCGATGAAGAGGCCATGATTGCCAAGCTCCGAAACCGTTCGGGTTCGCACATTCCTGTCAGGGTGAGCTCTTCATTTTTGGCGGACGCCTCGGGCATGCCCCAGCAAACCGTGATCAATTTGCACGACGTCTCGAGCCTGGTGAACAAGGGCGAGGAAATCCGTGCCCAGCACCAGCTGCTGGAGATGAGCATGGATGCGATGCAAGACGGGGTGTTGCGTTTGGATCGGCACGGACGGGTGATCAGTGCCAACCCCATGGCGCTCGATTTGTTGGGCAGTGACAAAGCCAGCACGGCGTTGCAGCCGGTGCACAAGCTGTTGCCGGGGCAACAAAAAGGACACGACCTGGCCTATTGGCTGCCCTTGCAAACCTCGTGGTTGCTCAGGCGTCTGGTCGAGGATTTGGCGCAGAACCCTTCTTTGGTGCAGGCCTTGCCCATCCCCTTGTTGTACGCGAACCGGATGGGTCGTTTGAGGTGGGCGACGCCCACGGTTTGTGCGTTGTTGGGCTTGACGGTAGCGCCTCAATCCACACCGGAGCCGCAATTGCTGGCAGAGCAAACCAGTCGCGAACTGCTGGCGCTGCGCGACCAGACGGAAGTGGACACCCTCGATCAGGAGCCGCTGGTGATTGAGGTGGCCTGGCGCGCTGGCAATGCCCCGGTCATGCGTTTGCCCACCTTGCTGGTTCCCCAAGCCTCTGGCGGCAACGACGAGATGATGGTTTGGCTGATTCCGGATTTGGACGCTTTGAGCGCTTTCATGATCCGACGGATGCACAACATTGAATGGATGGTGTTGCACAGCCAGTTGGAAACCTTGTTGCCCGTGGTCTTGACGGCCTCGCCTTTGGTGGATCCCTACAACCGATTGACCGGGGCGGTGGTGACGATCAAGGACATGCGCGAAATCAAGGAAAAAGAAGCCGAAAACTTGCGCATGGTGCACAAAGTGGAGCAGTCTCAGCGCCTCGATGCGCTGGGGCAGCTGGCAGCGGGTGTGGCGCACGACTTCAACAACTTGTTGGGCGTGATACAAAACCACGCCGAACTGGTCGAGATGAAGCTGGGCAGCGAAACCAAAGCGGCCAAGAACCTGTCGGCCATTTTGCAGGCCACGACCCGTGCCCGAGACATCGTGCTCAAGCTCAACGCCTTGGGGCGCGAGCGCAAGCGGTTGGAAGAAGACGGCAGCGTCCACGATGAGCAGGAAGTGCTGGTGCCCTTTGAACTTTTGCCCGTGGTGGAAGAAACCCAAGGCTTGTTGCAGGCCACACTCAAGGGCATTGATATTCTGGTGGACGCCCAGGCCCTGGAGGCGGGTGTCATGGTGCGTGGTCAAAGTGGCACACTGCAGCAGGTCATCGTCAATTTGTGTGTCAATGGCAGCCATGCCATTGGCGACCGGCGCGACGGCCTGATCAAGATCAAGCTGGACCGTCCGGACACCTCCCATGTGTCCATTGCTGTTTCTGACAACGGCAGTGGCATCCCGCCTGAAATCATGTCGCGCATATTTGAGCCCTTCTTCACCACCAAAGAGGTGGGCAAAGGCACCGGTCTGGGTTTGGCCATGGTGCGCAGCATCATCACCCAAATGGGGGGGGCGATCGATTGTCAGTCTGAGCCAGGGCAGGGCACCACATTCACCATCAGCCTGCCCTGCGTGCAGGCGGGTGTCACACCGATCCAATGAGAACCACCATGTCAAATTCCCATCCCACCATTTTGCTGGTTGAAGACGAGGAGTTGCTTCGGGCCGGCGTGCAGGAAGTGCTCGAGATCCAGGGTTACAAAGTGATCTCGGCCCCCGATGGCCAACAAGCTTTGGCCTGCTTGAACCTCCAGCCCATTGATCTGGTGATCACCGACTTGGTGATGCCCCAAATGAATGGCATCGATTTTGTGAAGCAAGTGCGCGAGATTCAACCGGATCTGCCGGTCATTGTGGTGTCTGGCAGCACCCGCAACATCATGCAGCGCTATGGCATCGACAGCATCCAGGTGCCCGGTGCCAATGCCAGTTTGCCCAAACCTTTCAAGAGCGTCGACTTGCTCGAGCAGGTTCAGCAGTTGTTGGCATCACGGTTTTCAAAACCCTGAAGGGGGGCGGTGGATTCGCCCCCGTCAGCCCCTGCTTGGGGTCAGGTTTCGAAGCGCTGAACCTCTTGGCGCGTGGCGTCGGCAATTCGGGACAACTCGATCACTGTGGCGGCGATTTCTTCCGATGCGGCGGCATTGCTGCGCGCAATTTGATCGAGGTTGTTCAAGTTCGCATTGATTTGTTCGACCGCTGAACTTTGTTGAACCAAGGCCGTGGCGATGCGTTGCAGCATCTGGTCGGTCGCTTGCGTCTCGCGCTCGATCCCGGACATGTCTTGACTGACCTCCATCACCGCGGTCACGGCGCTTCGGGCTTCTTCGACCGCTTGCTTGACCAAGGCGGCAATTTCCTGTGAGCTCTCGGCGCTGTTGAGTGCCAGTTTGCCCACTTCATCGGCCACGACGGCAAAGCCTTTGCCATGCTCGCCTGCACGGGCGGCTTCGATGGCGGCATTGAGTGACAGAAGATTGGTTTTGTTGGCAATGCTCTCGATCACTTCGGTGATCTTGTTGATCTTTTCCGAGTTGGTGGCGATGTTGTTGACCACTTTGACCATCTCTTCCATTTTCACCATGCTGCCACGCACCAGGGTAAACGACTGGCGGGATTTCTGACTGGCGATTTCGGTATTTTCTGAAACTTCAGACACCGATGTCACGGTTTGGCGAACGGCATGGGTCACATGGCTGATGGCATCGGTTTGCTGTCGTGCCCCATCTGAAATCTGGCCAATGGCGTTCGATGCCTCACCGGATGCGGCGGCCACTTGCCGAGCATTCAGGTGGATGGTGGTCATGGCTGCACGCAGTGCATCCAGGGACTGGTTGATGTTGACTTTGAGTTCATTCAAGTCACCCAGGGCTTGTGCGGTCACCCGGTGTTGCAAATTACCCTGGGACAGTGCGTGCATGACTTGCCGGATGTCCTGGAACACCGTTTGTTGTGCCGCCATGCTTTGGTTGATGTTTTGTTTGAGTGTGTTCAATTCGCCATGGGCCTGTGCGGTCACGCGCATCGCGAAATTGCCTTGCGCCACCCCTTGCATGACTTGCGTGATGTCCTGAAAGACCGACTGCTGCGCGTGAACGCTTTGGTTGATGTTTTCTTTCAGTGCCCCCAAATCGCCCTTGGCTTCGACGGTCACCCGACGATCCAGGTGCCCTTGGGCCACTGCGGTCATCACCCCAATGATGTCTTGCAAGGTGGACTGCAGCGATTTTTGCATTTGAGCCACTTTGTAAAGCAGCGGCAGTTCTTGGGCGTTGACCGCTGGACCACGGGGAGAAAAATCGCCCTCGCTGATTTGACCGGACAACTCGGCCACCAGGGCCGATTCAAGGGCTTCCCGCTGAAGAATGGTGGCCATGAAAATCAAAACGGCCGCTTCAAAAACGACATAAGCGGCATGCACAAGTATCACCGTCAGGTGGACCGTCCCCGGCAACAGGGTGATGCCGGACTGGTTGAGTGTCTGCAGGTAGCCAAAGCCCAAATGGTGAACCGCGATCAAACCGGCAGCGGCCACGATGGGGCGCCAATCGCGGTAGTACAGCAAGAAGGCCAGCAGTGTGAAGATGCCAAAGTGGCTTTCGACCATGCCCTGTGTTTGTTGAATGCTCAGGGCCGAGAAAACCATCAGTGCACAGGCGATCGCCAAACGCGAAGACAACGAGCCCGGGGCGATTTTGTAGATGGCCCATGGCACCAGCCAAGCGGGCAAACCCACCAGCAACGCCAGCTGGGTGGTCTGGGTGAACCATCCGATGCCGAGGGTGACTGCCAGCAAAAAAACCATCATGCTGAGCATGATGCGATCGGCCGCAGCGCGTTGCGGCTGGAGAATCAGGTCTGCACGATGGGAGGCAGAAAGTGTGGCGTGTTTTTTCATGTCATGTTTGGCGACAGATGCTGCCCCAGAAAGCCGGGTCATTCATCAGGTACCAACCCAAGGTGGTGAAGGTGTAGACCAACCAGCAAGCCAGCAACACCCAGACCCATGGGGAGGTCTGGGGATGCCGACTGAGCCTGTGGGCTGGAGGAGAGGTGCAGAGGTGCGTGCTGGGCACGGACACATCAGACGCTGAAGCGGCCAAGATCCTGGCGGGTCTGTTCTGCCAGTTTGGACAACTCGATCACGGTGGCGGTGATTTCTTCCGAGGCCGACGCGTTGCTGATGGCAATTCGGTCGAGGCTGCCCAAGTTGGAGTTGATTTCTTCCACCGCAGCCGATTGTTGCTCCAGAGCCGACGAGATGCGCTGCAGCATCTGGTCTGTCTCCTGCGAGCCTTGTTCGATCAAGGACATGTCACGGCTGACTTCTTGCACGACTTGAACCGCTTGAGCGGTTTCTTGGACGGCTTGTTGAACCAATCGGGCAATTTCTTGTGAGCTTTCGGCGCTGCTGGCAGCCAGTTTGCCCACCTCTTCGGCCACCACCGAGAAGCCTTTGCCGTGTTCGCCTGCGCGCGCCGCTTCAATGGCCGCGTTCAAGGACAGCAGGTTGGTTTTGTTGGCAATTTTCTCGATCACCTCGGTGATCTTGTTGATCTTGTCAGAGTGCTCCGAAATGTTGTTGACCACTTCAACCATCTGGCTCATTTTGCCCATGCCGGTTTGCATGATGGCCATCGACTCACGCGACTTCTGGCTGGCAATGGCCGTGTTGCGCGAGACGTCGGTGACCGACTCTGCGGTGTGTTTGATGGCCAGAGCCACTTGGCCGATGGCATGGGTCTGGTTTTGTGCACCATCGGAAATTTGGCCAATGGCGGTGCTGGTTTGGTTGGCGGCAGCGGCCACTTGGCGGGTGCTGTTGTGGACGGCACCCAAAGCCTGCCCCAGCGCATCCAGGGAGTTGTTGATGTTGTTCTTCAGACGCAACAAGTCGCCTGTTGCTTCGATTTGCACGCGTTGGGTCAAATCGCCCCGAGAAACCGCAGCCATCACCCCATCGACATTGCCAATCATGCGGTGCAGGGATTGCAGGGCAATGCCCGCTTGCTCCAGACTTTGGCGGAATTCGCCACGGCTTAGGGTGTGGTCAATGCGGTGATCGAATTGTCCGTGCAGCAAAGCTTGGGACAAGCCATTGAAACCGCTCATGGTCTGTTGAACCGTGTCCAATGAGTTGTTGATGGCGGTCTTCATTTGTGCCAGATCGCCTTGGAGGTTGCCCTCAATGCGTTGGCTCAAATCGCCCTCGGCCAGATGCTGGATGACACGGTTGACCTGCGCAATGGCGGTTTGCTGAGCTTGCAGCAGGGTGTTGAAGGCTTGGGCGGTTTCACCCACTTCATCACGCTGCTTGATTTGCATGCGGGTTGAGTAGTCGAAATTCTGAGAGACCTTTTGTGCCGCCTCTTGCACCATGCGAAGGGGTTTGACCACAGAGCCCACGATCCACATGGCCAAAAACACGCCAGTCAGGATGCCGATGGCGAGCAGGCTGACGCTGATCAGGCGGGATTTTTCGTATTGGGATGAAGAGTTGTTGTACTCGGCTTTGGCCACATTCAGTTGCACTTCGATCAGCTCGGAAAATTTGGTGCTGATGGGATCGATCACCGGATAAAGGGTGTCGATGGTGAAGCGGGTGATGGCCTCTTTGTCCTCTTTTTCAAGGATGGATTGCAGGTCCTTGATGGTGGATTCTGCCTCTGCCAGCATGGGCTCAATGGTGGCGACCAGCTTTTTTTCTTCCTCGACCAAAAAGGTGGCTTTGTAAGCCGTCCAGGTTTTGTCAATGCCTTGACGCGCGTCTTGAAGATTTTTGCGGGCCTCAGCCCAGTCGATGTTGCCGTTGCGGACTTTGTGGGTCATGTCCACGATGTTGACCGCGTAAAGGTCGGCGATCACTTTCAGGTCGCGCAAGGGGACCACCCGGTCCTCGTAAACGGTTCGCAGCCCGCCCACGGTCTCGGACATGCCTCGCAGGCCCATCACACCCACAATGACTGAGACCAGAGACAAGAGGCCGACCAACAGGAAAAGGCGAATGTTGACGCTTAATTGGTTCATGAGCGGAGTTGAGCAAGGATTGAAAGGAGTTGAGCTACACGCAAGCTGCAGGTGTGGTCACTCAGACCCTCAAGATCATATCAATATTGGAGGCTTGTTTTAAATTTTTGATGCATTTGTTGGTATAAACACTAACTATTTAAAATTTAGTAAAATCATCTGGTTTGCAAACCTCCCAATTCTGTGGCTTTTGCGGTTGCAAAGCCGGACCAAGCCCTTGCTGGATGGCGCACATGACAGGCAATGGCATCCAAATTCCATGAATTCGATGAAACTTGAATTTTTATCTTTGTTTTTTCGTCGGGTGTTGGCATGAGCACCAGCAAGTACGTCGCCGCCTCTTTCTCTGTGAACATCGAACATTTGCACGCTTTGGGTGTTCGGGATCCGTATTCCGAGCAAAGCATGCAGCTCTACCACTCCGGCAAGCTCAATGCCAATGAGCGGCTGTATTTTTCGCTGTGGGGTTCTTCCGAGCTGAGTACCTCGCTGATTCGCGCCAAAACACGTTTTGCCCGGTTGGGTGAACCCGTGAGTTCGGCTTATTTCGTGATCAAGGGTTCTGTCTTGGGCGTCAAAGGTGAGGACATCTACCGCTTGGGTCCGGGCAGTGTGATTGGCCTGGCCGAGGGGGTGGGGGGCTTGCCCTACAGCATGGATGCGGTGGCCGTGGACGACGTGCAGGTGCGGGTGTTCCCCATTTATGTGATTTCCAAGTTGGTGAAAAACATGCCGCCAGGACTCAAAGGCATTTTGAAGTCCACGGTCATGCGAACGCTCCAATTGTCTTCACCACCGCCTGCACTGCCATGAGTACTTTTGACGAAATCCGGCTCGAAGAGGGCCAAGTCCTTTTCAAGGCGGGGGAGCCCGCGGACAAGCTGTACTTCATCCAGTCCGGCTCCATCCGGATGGCGGACAAGAACACGGGTGCGGTGTTTGCCACCTTGAAAGAAGGTGACTCATTTGGTGAGCAGGCCATGCTCCAGGGCGGTATCCGGGGGGCCACGGCTTTGGCGGGCGATGGCACCGTCCTGCTGGAGATCACGGCCGAGGGTCTGCGGGGCATGCTCAAAACCGCCTCACCCATCCTGACCGCTGTGTTTGAGGCCATGATGCTTCAACAGAACATGCAAAATGCCTTGCGCACCAAGGCCTGATATGGTCCATCCCCCCCGATGTGCGGCCCCGCCTTCTTTGACCGAGTTGGCCGCAACTTTGCGCAATTTGCGCCGACCCTGGCCACAGGGGTGGCCTGGTTTGCCGCTGGTTTTCCAGCGTGCTTGGCAGCAACTGGGCTTGGGCTCACCCCGATCGGGTTCGCGTCTGCATGCTTTGAAGGTGTTTTGCCTTAGTGTGTGTGAGCAGGTGGAGCGCGATGGTGCACTCCGGCACGCCCGGGAAGCGGAGCCGGCCTATCACAACCGGCTTCACATTGCCGACACGCTGGTGTGCATGACCTATTTGCTCAAGGCCTCGGTTCACGTCCGAGTGCCGGGCGCCCATCAGCCGCAAGTTCCGGCATTGGCCTTGGCCATCATGGCGGGCCATGATTTTCTGCATCCTGGGGGCTCCAACAGCCACCCGGGGGAGTTTGAGTCGCGAGCGGTTCGGGATTTGTTGCCTTCAATGGACAGCGCAGGACTGTTCCCGGCAGACCGGGATGTGTTGACGCATTGCATCCTGGCCACAGATCCGCTGCGCGTCAAAGCTTGCCACCAGGACGTGCGGTCCAGACCGTTTGATTTGCGCCAACGCGATTGTTTGGCGGTTTTGGTGCAAGAGGCCGACATCTTGGCCAGCACGCTGCCTCAAACCCAGCAGGGTTTGACGCAGGCTTTGTCCCGGGAATGGGCCCACACGAAGCCTGTGGCAGCGGGCCAATTGTTGTTGCCGCAAAATCGGCTGCTGTTTTTGGAACATGCGGCCTTGTTTTCCAGCCCTGCAGCGCAGTGCCTGGGGCTCGACCGCGTCAAGCTGCGGCTGGTCAGCCACATCAAAAACCGGTTGGCGCGCCAAGATTGACCCGATTAGTGCCTTCACCCTTGGTCAGCGTCAATTGTTGTAGGCGTTCATCATGCCTTCAAAAGTTCCCTTGAGGCCTTCTCGCATGCTGGTGCTGCTGCCCACAATGCTCTCCATCGCACTGAACTGGTTCAAGTAACGCGTCATGAGCTTTTCCATCCGGTCTTCCAGGGTGGTGAGTTGCTCCTTGTATTTGGTGATCTGGTTGGTGGCACTTTGGCTCTGGGTGTCGATGATGCCCGTGGAGAGCAACATTTTTTCGATGCGGTTGACGGCATCGCCCGCCAGACCGCCTGGGGCCGCGCTGTAAATGCTTTGGTTGTTGGTGCCTGCCGTGAACATGGTCGAGACCTCTGCAAAATGGTTTTGCAAAGCACTGTCCAGTTTCGTCTCGTCAAGGGTCAGTTTCCCGTTGCGGTCAAAGCTCATTCCGACATCGCGCGCGGCTTTGATGGTACTGCCCGGCGTCGTAGAGTTGTTGACAATGAAGCTGCGCACTTGCGTGCGCACGGTTTGCAACAAACTTTCGCCTGCCAACACACCACCGTATTCTTCGACATCACTGCCGCTGTCACCCAGAATTTTCAGGGTGGCTTCAAAATCGTTGTAGGCCGTGACCAACCCTTTGATGTTGTCCTTGATGCTGGTCGTCTCGCGGTTCAGGTCCAGCCGCGCTGCGCCGCTGGTCTGGGTGTAAAGGTCCAGCGTGACGCCCTCAATCACATCGGTGATGCTGTTGCTGCTGCGCGTGACTGCCAAACCGTTGACTTTGAAGCTGGCGTCAGCTGCGCTTTGAATGGGGGTTGCAAAGCTGACATCTGCGACTGCAGATCCGCTGCCATCGTCGCTGCTCATGGTGAACGATTGGGTGGCACCGGTTTGTCCGGTCAGCACCACGTTGTAGCCGCTGCCGGTGTTGATCAGCTGTGCAGTGACGCCCAGGTCAGCCCCGTTGATGGCGCTGACCATGCCAGCAGGGGTGGCCGTGGTGACCGCGATCGGGTCTTGGCTCACGCCCCCCAAGACCAGGTTGAGGTGGAATGCCTGGCCACCATTGAGGGGGGTGGCGCGGTCGGCAAAAGCGTTGCTGGCGGTGCGTTGGGCCTGAGCCGTTTGCAAAACCTCGATGCTGTAACTGCCCGCTTCGGCGCTGGTGCTGGCGGTGACACCGAAGGCACTGGCTTGGGTGTTGCTGGGTTTGATCGCGGCAAACTCGCTGGCATCGTTGAGCTTGGCAAACGCTGTCTTCAATTCTGACAAAGCGTATTTGATCGCCCCGTAACCGGTGATTTTGGCTTCGGTTTTGGCAATTTTGGCGTCAATGCGTTCTTTTCTGGGCGTTTTTTCCGCATCCACCAAGCCTTGGGCCAGCGCTTGGACGTCGATGCCGGAGCCGGCGCCGAGGGTGTTGACGATGCTGCTGGTGGCCATGATGGGGTGAAATCAGGTTGAAAAAAGAGACGCTCAGCTGGGGTATCGGCTCAGGTGGGTTGGACTGAAGCCCTCTGCACCTGCTTAACCACGGATGTAATCAAAAAGTGACAGGCCGGAGATTTTGGCAAAACTGCCCATGGCCGCTTCCAGCGCCATCATCTCTTTGTTCATGCGGGTCACGGCTTCGGCGTAATCGAGGTCTTCGATTTCGGACAAGGTCGATTTCATGCGCAAGGCGGTTTCGTCCAGGACGTCCATTTGCGACTGCACCACCTTTTGGTCGGATCCGTTTTGAGCCTGGGTGAGCGCGATGTTGTTGTGCATTTGGGTGACATCCCCCAGCCCTTGCTGGATGCGTGTGATGTCGCTGGTCTCGACGCCTTCAATCATCTGATCCAGGGCGTCAAAGAAACCCACCGCTTGGTTTTGTCCATCGCGCACGACACGGCTGAAGACATCGGTCCCGGCGCGGGTGAATTGCACGGTGCGCTCGACACCGGCAGGAATTCGGGTTTGGGTCTGGTCACCCTGATAGATCACTTGGCCGTTGGCATTTTCCGCAAAAGCCGGGGTGTTCACGCGTGTGCCTGAAAACAGGTAATTGCCACTGTCATCGCGTGTGTTGCCCAAACTCAGCAACTGGTTGCGCAAGGCCTTCATTTCAATGGCCACGGCATCGCGGTCGCTTTGCCCCATGGAACCGTTGGCGGCCTGTAAGCCCAGTTCCTTCATGCGGATGAGCAAGTCGCTGGAGGCGCTGAGCACGGTTTCTTCGGCGCCATAACGGCGCATGGCCACTTCGAGCGTGCGCACATGGCTGTTTTGGCGCTCTACTTCGCCTTTGAGGCGCTGGATGGCGGCCGCCTGATCCGGTGCATCGCTGGGCTTGAGGATTTGCTTGGAGACCGCCAGTTGCGCCTGGGTGGTCGCCAGTTTGTTTTGAATGGTGCTCATCCGGTCGGTGGCACGGTCAAACAAAAAGGAGGTGGATATTTTCATGAGGCTTCCGATCAGCGCACTTGCAAGATGCTCTGGAACAAATCCATGGCGGTTTGCATGACTTTGGCGTTGGCCTGGTAGGCCTGCTGAAATCGCACCAAGGCCGAAGCTTCTTCATCGAGGCTGACGCCCGAGATGCCATCGCGCGCCTCTTGAGCTTGTTGGTACACCACGCTCAGGGCCTGCTCGGCAATGGAAGCTTGCTGAGCTACGTTGCCGACCTGATTGACCCGCTCGATGTAGGCTTCGCTCAAGGTCAGTCCACCGGGCATGATTTCGGCTTCTTCCAGGGCCACCAGTTGCAGCATGGCCTCGTTGTTGCCAATGCCGTCGCTGTTGCCATCGATGCTGAAGACGTCCCCCGTTTTGGGGGCGGTTGAGAATGCCAGCGTCAGACCGCGGTAGCTCAAGCTGGGGGTTGGCGCATTGGGGTCGATGCTCAGTGTGCGTTCTGCAAGCACTGTGTTGGTTTGGGTGTCAACGATCGTGTAGTCGGTGTTGGACGTGAAGGTCACCGTCATGGGTGAGCGACGCAAGGCCTGCTTCATGTCGCCTTCCATGCTCGCAAATTGCGCCGTCACTTGGGCGGTGCTGGGTGCACCGCTGCGGTCGGTCACGAACACCAGCAAATCGTCAAGGGTGCCGCCCTCAATGGCAATGCGGGTGTCGAAACCCAGTTTTTTCAAGTCGGCGGGTGTGCCTGCAGAGCCCATGCCCAAGCGAATGTCGTGTGTCAGATCGTTGGCAGGTCTGGCCAGAACCAGCTGGTTGTTGACGGCGCTGGCGGTCACGCCAGTCGAGCCACTTTCCGTGTTGAGCCAGCTGACCACGTCATTCAGGCTCAGGCTGCCCGTGGTGGTGAGGGCGGGCAGGGCGTGGCCGTTGAGCGTGAAGGTGTTGGCGGCGATGGGGCCGGTGAAAGGGGTGAAGTCGCCACCGGTGAGCACAGCGGACAGCTTTTTGGGGGCAATCACATCACCCGTGGTGTCGTTGAACTGGAGCACTTCCCCTACTTCAGCCTTGGCACCCATGAAAATGTCCATGTCGAGGTAGGTCGGGCTGTTGCTGGTGCTGTAGGTGGCATTGATCCCGTCGGCGCTGTAGGTGGCGTTCTCCTCCATGCCGTTGCCGGGTTTGATGAGCAAGGCTTGTTCAATGGCCGTGAGGGGTTGGCCCAGAATGTGACGACCATCACGTGTCAACACCTGGAAGGATTGACCTTCAGCGGGGTTGTTCAGTGTCAGCGACATGTCTTTTGCGCCGACCGGAATCAGACCCAGGCTGGCGAAAGGCTGGCTCACGCTCATGCTGACTTGGACCGAACCGAGTTGTGGCATCTGTGCCAAAGCCAGGTCGCCGAGCAGGGCAGAAGGGCCCGCAAATTCCGGCGATGTGTAGGCAATTCGGGCTTGGGCGGTGCCGCTGTTGAGCGGGTTGTCAATCACCCTGAACTGGCCCGCAGCGGCAACGCGATTGGCGTCTTGCACGATCATCGTCATGCCGGCCGCTTGTTGCGGCTTGTCGGCGCTGAAGGCGAACAAATCCGCACCCAGCAGGCCCTCAGCATCGACCCCATCCCGGTGGACCTTGTTGATCTCATGGACCATGGTGGCGGCCAAGTTGTCCAAGGCGTTCACCGAAGGGGTCAGGACCGTGTCGCGAAAAGACATCACGCCACCGATCTTGCCGGTGCTGATGCCGGTCATGGTTTCGGGATTGGCGTAAGCGTCGATGACAAACTCAAGTTTGTTGCTGTCAATGCGCGATTGCGACACGCTGATGGCCCGAACCGTGGATTGGTTCACCAAGATGCCTTGGTCCAGGGTGTCGCCCACACTGACCAAAACTGAGCCATTGGGCTCAAATTTGGTCTTGACCGAAATCAGCCCCGAGAGCTCTCGCAGCAGACGGTCTCGCTGGTCTAGCAACTCGGACGGTTGATTGCTCGCGCTGCTGTGCTTGACCATTTGCTTGTTGAGCAAACCCAATTGTTGGGTCAGGGAGTTGATTTGTTCGACATCGGTTTCCACGGCCTGGCGTGTTTCGTTGTCCAGCAATTCGAATTGCCCTGCCAATTGCCGAAAGCGTGCGGCCAGGCCGTCGGCATCGCGCAAGAAGGTGCTGCGCGAGACGATGGATGCAGGATCGCTGGCGAGATCTCGTGCCGATTCAAAAAACAGGTTGACAGCGGTGGTCAGACCCACGCTTTCATCACCCATGACGTCGATGAGTCGATTGACATAGGACAACAAGGGTTTTTGGCTGGCCAGTTCGCTGTTGCTGTTGCGCAGGTTGGATTCAACGAAGGCGTCGTATTGGCGCTGAACGTTGTCAAATCGGGCACCCGTGCCCAAGTAACTGCTGCCCATCAAGCGAGGCTGGTTGGCTGTCAGCGACACGTCCTGACGTGTGTAACCTTCGGTACTGACGTTGGCAATGTTGTTGGAGACGGTGGCCAGGGCGCGTTGGTAGGCCCCAACGCCAGAGCTGCCGATACCGAGCAAGTCACTCATGGCTTGTCTCCTAATTTGAACCCGCTTTGGCGCTGGATTTCATAGGCTTGAATGGCTGCTGGCTTGAGGCTCAGCCCCTCTTGGGGTGTCACCAAAGGCATGGATGCAGGTGAGGATTTCAGGGCTGGATTTTGCAAACGCAGCGCGTCTTGGGTGCTCAGCGCCTGTGCTTGGTTCATCTGACGTTCCAGCATGTCTGCCAGACCCATGCCGCCACGCTTGGCGATGCTCAATGACACTTCCTTGTCCATCAGGTCCTGGTACATCTCCATGTTGCCGCCTTCGACCAAATCGCTTTTTTCGACCGTGTCGCGCATGGATTTCATCATCTGTTGGACGAAATAAGCCTCAAACTGTTCGGCAGTTTTTCGCACCGCTTTGCTGGGGTCACGCGCGGCATCACCCTTCAACTGCGTCAGGGCGTTGAAGTCCAGATAAGTGCTGGAGGAGGTGTGGGTGATGTCGCTCATGGCGTTCAGATGATGATCAGCTCTGCGCGCAGGCTGCCGGTGCTTTTCAGGGCTTCGAGGATGGCGATCAGCGCCGAGGGTGTGGCACCCACTTGGTTGACCGCATCCACCACTTGGCGCAAATCCACACCCGGCTGGAACAGGAACATTGGATTTTTCGGTTCGGTCACCGCAATCTCGGCGTTTTGTACCGGTGTGGTCTGGCCTTGGCTCAAGGGGTTGGGTTGCGAGACTTCGTTGGTCGCAGCAATGG
>JACCDH010486086.1_pt1 | contig 19719 bp, 18 predicted proteins | sample 7442481 | NCBI WGS metagenome assembly JACCDH01 (sample SAMN15323433, study PRJNA562643) | freshwater metagenome | isolation source: river surface water | place: USA:Blue River Watershed | collected 2017-08-15 | reverse complement strand
GAACATGGCCAGCGACACATCGAAATGGTTGTTGGAATGCGAGCCCCAGGTCAGGCCCCAGTCGCGGCAGGTCTGCGCCACCCGCACGCTGCCCGCCATGGTCCAGAACTGCGGATCGGCCAGCGGGATGTCCACGCTTTGCAGGCTCAGGGCATGCACCATCTGCCGCCAGTCGGTGGCGACCATGTTGGTGGCGGTGGGCAGGCCGGTGGCGCGGCGGAATTCGGCCATCACCTCGCGGCCAGAAAAGCCCTGCTCGGCGCCGCAGGGGTCCTCGGCATAGGCCAGCACCCCGTGCATGTCGCGCATCAGCCCGATCGCTTCTTGGAGCGACCAGCCGCCATTGGGGTCGAGCGTGATGCGCGCCTGGGGAAAGCGCTCGTGCAGGGCGCGCACCGCCTCGACCTCGGCTTGGCCGGGCAGCACCCCGCCCTTGAGCTTGAAGTCGTTGAAACCATAGCGCTCATAGGCCGCCTCGGCCAGGCGCACGATGGCCTCCGGTGTCATCGCCGGCTCGTGGCGCAGGCGAGACCAGGCGTTATCGGCATCGGGTTCGCTGGCGTAGGGCAAGTCGGTTTTCCGGCGGTCTCCCACATAGAACAGGTAGCCCAGCATCTCCACGGCCTCGCGCTGCTGGCCTTCGCCGAGCAGGGCCGCCACCGGCACGCCCAGAAACTGGCCGAGCAGGTCGAGCAAGGCCGATTCGACGGCGGTGACCGCATGCACCGTGGTGCGCAGGTCAAAGGTCTGCAGGCCTCGGCCACCGGCGTCGCGCGACCCAAAGCGCTGCTGCATGCGCTGCAACACCGCCAGGTGCTGGCCCAGGGGCTGGCCCAGCACCAGTTCACGGGCGTCCTCGAGGGTCTGCCGGATCGCTTCGCCACCGGGCACCTCGCCGATGCCGGTATGGCCCAGGCTGTCGGTGATCAGCACCAGATTGCGGGTGAAGAACGGCGCATGGGCGCCACTGAGGTTGAGCAGCATGCCGTCGCGGCCGGCCACGGGGATGACGCGCAGGCCGGTGACGAGCGGGGTGGACGAAGAGGTCATGGGGGGCGCCGCTGCGGTTCACTCCGGCTTGATGCCGGCGGTCTTGATGACACGGGTCCAGGTGTCGATCTCGGATTTGACGAAGGCGCCGTAGGCTTTGCCGCCGAGCGTGGGAATGACAAAACCCACCGAGGTCAGGCGGCTGCGCAGCGCCTCCGACTGCAGGGCCTGCACGGCCGCGGCCTCGAGCTTGTCCACGATGGGCTGCGGCACGCCCTTGGCCACCGACAGGCCCGACCACGACAGCGACTGGAAGCCCGGATAGCCCGACTCGGCCACGGTGGGCACATCGGGATAAAGCGGGTTGCGCTGCAGGCTGCTGATGGCGATGGGACGGATCTTGCCCGCCCGGATATGGGGCAGGGCCGCGTCCTGGTTGATGAAAATCATGGGCACCGTGCCGGCCAGCAGGTCATTGAGCAAAGGACCACCACCCCGGTAGGGGATGCCTGTGAGGAAAATGCCCGCCGTCTGCTTGAACAGTTCCATCGCCATGTGGCCCGAGGCCGCGTGGGTGAAGCCGTAATCGAGCTTGCCCGGATTTTTCTTGGCGTAGTCGACGATGTCCTGGACGGTCTTGAAGGGTTGCGAAGGGTGGACCACCAACAGGTTGGGGCCGGAATTGACCTGGGTGAGGTGAACAAAATCGTTCAGGGAGTTGTACTTGAGCTTGGGGTCCAGGCCATGGGCCACGGCGCTTTGGCCCACGCCGGTCTGGATCAGGGTGTAGCCATCGGTGGGCATCTTGAGCGCACGCTCGGTGCCAATGATGCCGCCGGCACCGCCGATGTTCTCCACGACGATCGTCTGCTTGAGGACCTTGCCCATTTCTTCGGCCATCAGGCGACCCAGCACATCGCTGGTGCCTCCTGGGGGGAAGGGCACGATCAGCTTGATCGGGCGGCTGGGAAAGTCCGCCTGGGCCTGGGCGGTACCCGCACCCAGCAGGCCCAGAAGGGCGAAGCCGGCCGCAGCCAGCCAGTGTCTTTTGTGCATCATGTCTTGTCTCCTTGTGGGTGGGATCAGGTGATGGGCGCCGGGTTGAACAGCACCAGCGCGTTGTGCAATTTCCATTGCTCGGCCCAGGTTCTCTTGCCGCTGGCGGTCTCCAGCAGCATGTGAAAGAGCGCCCAGCCCGCGTCTTCGATCGTCATCTGGCCATCGGCGATCTGGCCGGCATTGAAGTCCATCAGGTCGTGCCAGCGGCGCGCCAGATCGCTGCGGGTGGCGACCTTGACCACCGGGCAGGCCTGCAGGCCATAGGGGGTGCCCCGGCCGGTGGTGAAGACGTGCAGATTCATGCCCGCCGCCAGTTGCAAGGTGCCGCAAATGAAGTCGCTGGCGGGGGTGGCGGCAAAGACCAGGCCTTTCTGCTGGGGCTGGAGTTTGTCGCCGGGCGCGAGCACACTGGCGATCGCGCCCGTGCCGCTCTTGATGATGGAGCCCATGGCTTTTTCGGCGATGTTGGACAGGCCGCCGGCCTTGTTGCCCGGGGTGGTGTTGGCCGTGCGGTCCACACGGCCGCGGTCGAGGTACTGGTCGTACCAGCCCAGTTCACGCACGATGTCCTCGGCCACCTGCGGGGTGGCGGCGCGGCGGGTGAGCTGCTCCACCGCATCGCGCACTTCGGTGTTTTCCGAGAACATGACGGTGCCACCGGCACGCACGATCAGGTCGGCCATGAAGCCCACCGCCGGGTTGGCGGTCACGCCCGAAAACGCATCGCTGCCGCCGCACTGCACCCCCACCACCAGCGCGCTGGCGGGCACGGTCTGCCTTCGGCGGGCGTTCAGGCGCGCCAGATGCGGTTTGGCGCGCTGCACGATGCTGTCGATCATGGACATGAAACCGATGTGTGCATCGTCCTGCAGGCAGACCAGGTCGGGGCCCGCGTCCTTGTCCCGCGCGTCCTGAATCGGAAAACTGCCAGGAGGCAGCAAACGGGAGGGCTGCAATTTTTCACAACCCAGGCTGAGCACCATGACCTCGCCGCCGAAGTTGGGGTTCAGGCTGATGTTCCTGAGGGTGCGGATCGGAATCTCGGCGCCGGGCGCGTCGAGGGCCACGCCGCAGCCGTAGCTGTGCTCGAGCCCGACCACGCCGTCCACATTCGGATAGAGCGGCAAGAGCTCGCGCTCGATGCGCTCGACCGCCACCTGCAGCACCCCGGCCACGCACTGCACCGTGGTGGTGATGGCCAGCAGGTTGCGCGTGCCCACCGAACCGTCGGCGTTGACAAAGCCTTCGAAGGTGTAGCCCTCCAGCGGCGTCCAGGCGGGCGCGGGCTGCGTCGCCATCGGCAAACCCTGCAGCGCGCGTGCAGGGGGAATGTCCAGCAGGCGCTCGTGCACCCAGCTGCCTGCGGCAATGGCCTGGCGGGCATAGCCCACCGGCACGTTGTAGCGCAGCACGGCCTGGCCTGCGGCAATGTCTTGCAGGGCCAGCTTGTGGCCTTGTGGCACTTTGTCACGCAGCGTGAGGCCGGCCGCCGGCCCCGCGGGCATGACGGTGCCGGCGGGCAGGCCGCCGTCGTTGGCGACGATGGCCACGTTGTCGTCCGGGTGCATGCGGATGGCCAGGGGAGCGGACAAGGCAGGCATGGCGGGGGTCACTTGAGCAGCTGGGGCAACCACAGCGAGAAGGCGGGGACGTAGGTGACCGCCAGCAAGGTCATGCACAGCGCGGCATAAAACGGCAGGATGGTGCGCATGACCTGCCCCACCGAAATGCCGCCGATGGCGCAACCGACGAACTGCACCGTGCCCACCGGGGGCGTGTTCAGACCCAGGGCGCAGTTGATCAGCATGACGATGCCGAACTGCAGGGGGTCCATGCCGTACTGCATGGCAATGGGCATGAAGATCGGGGTGCAGATCAGGATGGTGGCCGCCATGTCGAGGAAGGTGCCCAGAACAAACAGCAGCACATTGATCATCAGGAAGATCACCCAGGGGCTGTCGCTGACCATGCGCATCAGCTCGCCGGTCTTCTGCGGCACCTCGTACAGCGCCAGGAAATAGCCGAAAGCCGCTGAAATGCCGATCAGCAGCAGCACCACCCCGGTGGTCTTGCAGGCCTTGGCACAGGCTTTGAGGAAGTTCTTCCAGGACAGGCTGCGGTAGACGAACACCGTGATCAGCAGCGCCCAGGCGACGGCGATGGCCGCCGACTCGGTTGCGGTGAAGGCCCCCGACAGGATGCCGCCGAGGATGATGACCACCACCAACAGACCCGGCAGCGCCGCCAGAAAGGCCGACAGCACCATGGCCCAGCCGGGGAACGCCCCATGCACCGGGTAGCCGCGCTTGACCGCGACGTAATAGGCCGCCGCCAGATTGCACACCGTCAGGAGGATGGCCGGAATCAGTCCGGCCAGGATCAGCCCGAGCACGCTGACCGAGGCGATACCGGCGGTGGCCAGGGTGAAGATGATCATGTTGTGGGACGTGGGCATGATGGCGCCCACCAGAGAGGCATGGGTGGTCACGTTCACCGCGTAGTCGGTGTCATAGCCCTCTTTTTTCATCAGCGGGATCATCACCGAACCGATGGCCGACACGTCGGCCATGGGTGAACCGGCCACGCCGCCGAAGATGGTGCAGCCCAGCACATTGCTCATGCCCAGCCCACCCCGCACATGCCCCACCAGGCTGTTGGCAAAACGGATGATGCGGTCGGCAATGCCGCCGTAGAGCATCAATTCACCGGCAAAGATGAAAAAGGGGATGGCCAGAAAAGAAAACACCTGCATGCCGCCCACCATCTTCTGGAAGACGATGGCCATGGGCAGGCCCGCCGCCAAGATGGTGGCCACCGAAGCCAGCCCGATGGCAAACGCCACCGGGACACCCAGCAGCAGCAAGAGGGTGAAGGACAGCGCCAGTACCGTCAGTTCCATGCCGGCTCCACGGTTTGCCCGCGCCACAGCGCCAGCACATGCTCGATCGAAAAGAGAACGATCAGGGCGCCGGCGATCACCAGCGGCACATAGTCAATGCCATCGGGCACCGGCAGCATGGCCTTTTTCTCGCTCCACTTGAGCCGCGCCCAGATCCAGCCCCCGTGCACCATCAGTGCACCGAACAGCCCGACCAGCAGGTGGACCAGGTAGGCGATGCGCCGTTGCCAGAGCGCAGGCAGCAGCACGACCAGAGACTCCAGCCCAATGTGGCCGGCATCGCGCACCCCCACGGCCACGCCAAAGGCGGTGACGAACAGCACGATCAGCAAGGCCAGGTTCTCGGCCCAGGTCGGGGTGTCGTTCAAGACATAACGGCCCACCACCTGCCACTGCACGCAGAGGATGAGGGCCAGCAGCAGCACCACCGCCAGCAGCAAACACAGCTTGGCCAGCAGCGCGCAGAACTTGGTGAACATGAGCATCTCCTGCCATCCCCGTCACAGGGGAGCGGTCGACTGGCCGTGCAGCACAGGCCGGTCGACCCGCTCCGGATCCCGGGTCATGCAGCCCCCATCACTTGGTGTCCTGGATGGCCTTGATGGCCCGTTTCATCTCGGGCGTGGTCATGAACTTGTCGTAGACCGGACCCATGACGGCCTGGAAGGAGCGCTTGTCCACTTCCACGATCTCGGCACCGGCCGCCTTGACATTGGCCAGCGATTTGCCTTCGGCCTCATCCCAGGCCTTGCGCTGGACCGCCACCGACTCCTTGGCGGCCTGGCGGATCATGGCCTGCTCGTTGGCCGGGAGCTTGTCCCAGATGGCCTTGGAGAACAGCAGGATCTCCGGGGCCATCGAGTGCTCGGTCCGGGAGTAGAACTTGACCGCTTCCACGTGCTTGGCGGTGTCAAAAGAAGGGATGTTGTTTTCGGCAGCGTCGATCAGGCCGGTCTTCAGGCCGGTGTAGACCTCGCCAAAGGGCATCGGGGTGGCATTGGCCCCCATGGCGCCCACCAGGGCCACCCACAGGTCGGACTGTTGCACACGGATTTTCAGGCCCTTGGTGTCGGCCACGGTTTTGATGGGCTTTTTGGCATAGATGGAGCGCGCACCCGAGTCGTAGAAGGCCAGACCGATGTAACCGAAGGCCTCGCAGGACTTGAGGATCTCCTCGCCGACCGGACCGTCCAGCGTCTTGCGCATGTGGTCGACCGAGCGGAACAGGAAGGGCATGGTCGGCACCATGGTCATCGGGCAGATGTTGTTCATCGGGGCCACGTTCACACGCACCATGTCGAGCGCGCCGATCTTGACCTGGTCGATGGTTTCCTTCTCCGAACCCAGGGCGCCCTTGTTGAACACCTTGATCTTGTGCTTGCCGCCAGACAGCCTCTCGAGCACCGCGCTCATGTGCCTGACCGCGACCACGGTCGGGTAATCGTCGGCGTTGTGGATGTCGGCCGAGCGGAATTCGGCGGCCTGAGCGCCGATCGCGAAAGCGGCGATGAACGCCAGCACAGAGGTCTTCAGTTGCATGGTTGTCTCCTGGTGGGTCAAGGGGGTGGGACTGAGGGAAAACGCTTTAGCTCAGGGGCCCGATCTTCACGAAGCCGCCACCCTGGAACTGCACCGCAGGGTCCTGCAGATCGGGTTCGGGGGTACGGGCATACACGGCTTCGCGAAACACATCGGAGGAATCCTGCGGCCGGTAGCCGATGTGGCGGGCCAGTCGGTTGTCGTACCAGCTCACCCGGTTGTCCGAGGTGCCATAGAGGATGGTGTGGCCCAGCACCGGCGTGGTCAGACAGGCGGTGATCAGGCGGTGCAGGTCGTCGTAGCTCAGCCAGGTGGCCAGCATGCGCCGGTCTTTGGGCTCGGGAAAGGAGGAGCCGATGCGCACGCAGGCGGTCTCGATGCCATAGCGGTCGAAGTACAGGCGGGAGAGGTCTTCGCCAAAGGCCTTGGACAGGCCATACAAACCGTCCGGCCGCGGTGGACTGAGGGCGTCCACCACCTCGCTTTGGCGGTAAAAGCCCATCACGTGGTTGGAGCTGGCAAAGACGATGCGCCGCACACCGTGCAGCCGCGCCGCTTCATAGAGGTTGTAGGCGCCGATGATGTTGGCCTGCAGGATGGGCTCCCAGGGCTGCTCGGTGGAGACGCCACCGAAATGCACGATGGCCTGACACCCCGCCACCAGCGCCTGCACCGCCTGGGCATCGGCCAGATCGGCCTGCACCACCTCCTCGCCGGCCTGCGCCGGTCCCATCTCGACGATGTCGCTCAGGCGCAGCGTCTGGCAATTGGCCTTGAGCCGCGACCGCATGGCCTGACCCAGGCCGCCAGCAGCGCCGGTCATGAGCAGGGTGGGGTGGGATGGCATCGTCATGGCTCGAAACCCGCCGGTTGTAGGTTGTCTGATGACTGACGATTGTGTATGCTTGGCCACCGCCTGTCAAGAACACGAAAACCCCATGAGCCCGCGCCCCACGCCCCCCCTTGCGCCACCGCCCCGCCAGCGGCGCGGCGGTCTGGTCCAGGAAGTGGTCGAGCACCTGCAGCAACAAATCCAGTCGGGCCAGATCCAAGCGGGCGAGAAACTGCCCACAGAGTCGGCCGTGATGCGCGAACTGGGCGTCAGCCGGACCGTGGTGCGGGAGGCGATTTCAAGACTGCAAGCCTCTGGCCTGGTTGAAACACGCCACGGCATCGGCACCTTCGCGCTGGACGCACCGACCACCCACAACTTCCGCATTGCCGAGCAGGACATGGCCACGGTGGACGATGTGATCGCGGTGCTGGAGTTGCGCATCAGCCTGGAGACCGAGGCGGCGGGTCTGGCCGCGCAGCGCGCCACCCCCGAGCAGCTGACCGCCATGGCCGCCGCCCTGCACAGTTTTTCGATCGCGATGCTAAACCAATCGGATGCGGTACCCAGCGACTTCCAGTTCCACATGGAAGTGGCCAAGGCCACAGGCAACCGCCACTTCGCCGACCTGATGACTTACCTGGGCACGCACATCATCCCGCGCACGCGGATCAATACCGCCGACCAGGCGCCCGAAGGCCGGCAGGCCTATCTGGCGCGGGTACACGCCGAACACGAGAAGATCTTCCAGGCCATCCGCAAGCACGACAGCGAGAAAGCGCGCGCGGCCATGCGCAGCCACCTCTCCAACAGCCGAGACCGCCTGCGCAAGGCGCGTGACCAGGCGCTCTGAGAGCGCCGGCCCGCTGACCCCAGGTCAGCAGGCGCCGCGTGTACCGACGTACAGCGCGTACAGCGAATGGCTGGCCGCCATGAACAGGCGGTTGCGGCCGGCGCCGCCAAAGCACAGGTTGGCGCAACGCTCGGGCAAATGGATGTGGCCGATCGCCACGCCCTGCGGATTGAACACCCGCACGCCATCGAGCGCTTCGGCCGAGGCATCCGCGCTGCCATTGCTGCCCCAGCCGCACCACAGGTTGCCGTCTTCGTCCACCGCGATGCCATCGAGCGCACCCGGGCCCTGTGCATCGATCACCAGACGCTGGCCAGACAGCGCCCCGGACGCATCCACGTCGTAGGCCCACACCTTGCGGTGCGGCTGGGCCCGGCTCTCGACGATGTAGAGCAGGCGCTCATCGGGCGAGAAGGCCAGCCCATTGGGTCCGGCCAAGTCACTGAGGACCTGTTGCAGTTCGCCGGTGGCCGGGTCGATGCGGTAGACCGCATGCGGCAATTCGGCTGGCGCCTTCTCGCCTTCCCAATGGCCAGCGATGCCAAACGGGGGGTCGGTGAACCAGATGGCGCCGTTGCGTTGACAGACGATGTCGTTGGGCGAATTCAGGCGCTGGCCCTCGAAACGTTCGGCCAGCACCGTCATGCGGCCATCGTATTCGGTGCGGGTGATGCGGCGGCCCCCATGCTCGCAGGCCAGCAGGCGGCCCTGCGTGTCTCGGGCGAGGCCATTGGCAAAACTGGAGGGGGAGCGGAACACACCCCAGGCACCTGTGGCCTCGTCGTAACGCATGATGCGGTTGCCCGGGATGTCACTGACCAGCAGGTAGCGGCCATCGCCAAACCAGACCGGGCCTTCGGCCCAGCGCATGCCGCTGCCCAGCAGCTCCACCGTGCTGCTGAAGATGCGGTACGGGGCAAACGAAGGGTCCAGCACCTCGATGCGCGGATCGGGGTAGCGCTGGCTGGGCGCGAAAGAAAATTCGGGGCCAGGCGCTGCGGCCAGGTGGTGCAAGGTCGGTGGGCTCATGGCGTGCATCCTAACGGCATCGGCCGCCGCGACAAAACCTTCACAATCGGGCCATGGACGACAGCCACCAGATCGACATCCCCCCCAGCTTCATGGCGCTGTATGTGCCGCCTGGCCAAATCAAACCGACCCTGCCCTGGCGAGACCTCGCCGCCCGCTACGAGCTGTGCGAGGACCTGGCCCAGATGCTGACCGAGCAAACGGCAGCGCAACAGTTCCAGTTGGGCATCACGGAAGAAGCGGCACTGGCCACCTGCCTGCAAGGGCTGCAATGCACCCCGGAGGTGGTCAGCCCGGCCGAGGCCCGCTGGGTGGTCACCCGGCTGGCCGAACTGCTGCACTGGCCGCCGCTCGGCCCGAACTGAGTCCCGTTGCGGCCAGCGCATGGCGCCGGGGCGCGTCCTCCCCGGCCGCCTGCATCACTTGCTGTGCTTGGCGATCAAGGCCTTGGCATCGCTGAGCAAGCGGTCGCCGTCGATGCCCTTGGACTTGACTTCCTTGAGCCAGTCGTCCGCCACGGTCGAGGCGGTGCGGCGCCAGCGCTGGGTCTCGGCCGCATCCAGGGCCACGATGGTGTTGCCGGCCTTCTCGGCCGCCGCGCGCCCCTCCACATCGCCCTCGTCCATGGCCTTGCCAAAGAAGGCCGAGGCCAGCAGACCGGAATTGTTGTCGATGATCTTTTGCAGATCGGCCGGCAGCTTTTCGTAACTGGCCTTGTTCATGGAAACGGCGAAGGTCTGGGTGTACAGACCGGTCTTGCCGGCAAAGGTGGTGTGGTTGCGAACCAGTTCGTGCACCTTCAGCGAAGGCACCACCTCCCAGGGGATGGTGGTGCCCTGGATCACGCCCTTGGAGAGCGATTCGGTGACGGCGGGGACCGGCATGCCCACGGGCGTGGCCCCCAGCTTGGTGAGCATGTTGCTGATGATGCGCGAACCACCGCGCACCTTCATGCCCTGCAGGCTCTCGAGTCCGGTGACCGCGGTCTTGGTGTGGAACAGGCCGGGGCCATGCGTGTGCACGGCAATCAGCTTGACGTCCTTGAACTCGTCCTGGGCATGCATCTGCACGTACTCCCAGAGGGCCTTGGAGGACGACTCGGCCGCGCCGGTCATGAAGGGCAGCTCGAACACTTCGGTGCGCGGGAAACGCCCGGGCGTGTAGCCCAGCACCGTCCAGGTCAGGTCGACCACGCCGTTTTTCGCCTGGTCAAACAGCTGCGGCGGCGCCCCGCCGAGCTGCATCGCATTGAATTGCTGGATCTTCAGGCGCCCGCCCGATTCGGCCTCCACCTTGCGGATCCAGGGTGCGATGGCCTTGGCCGGAATGGCGGCATGCGCCGGCAGCATCTGGTGAAAGCGCAGGGTCACGGTCTGTGCCACCGCGGACGTGCCCAGGCTGGCCAGGGCAAGGCCCATCAGGCCCGTCAAGCTGGCCCGGCGATTGATCAAAAACATGGCGGTCTCCTCGAGAAAGTCGTTCACCACAGGGTGTGGTTGCCCCCAGTGTCTGGGCAGCGCACAGCGACCGGACTGGCAAAAACCCTGAGAGGGCCTTCTTTCTGTTATGCCTGAATTCAATACCGCAAGCGCGCCCCCTGCAGGTCGCCCTCAGCAGCTCAGCCCAGGCCCAGCAGCCGCACCGCGTTGCCCTTGAGGATGCCCGGCATCACCTCGGGCTTGAAACCCGCGACCTCGAAGTCCTTCATCCAGCGCTCGGGGGTGATCAGCGGGTAGTCGCTGCCAAACAGCACGCGGTCCTTGAGCAGGGTGTTGGCGTACTGCACCAGCTGTTTCGGAAAGTACTTGGGGCTCCAGCCCGACAGGTCCAGCCAGACATTGGGTTTGTGGGTGGCCACCGACAGCGCCTCGTCTTGCCAGGGAAAGCTCGGGTGCGCCATGACGATCTGCATGTCGGGCCAGTCGATGGCCACGTCGTCCAGGTGCATCGGGTTGCTGTAGGCCAGGCGCAGGCCGCCGCCGCAGCGCATACCCGAGCCAATGCCGCTGTGGCCGGTGTGGAAGATGGCCGGCAGCTTGTGGTGGTTGATCACCTCATAGATGGGCCAGGCCATCTTGTCATAGGGGTGGTAGCCCTGCACCGTGGGGTGAAACTTGAAGCCCTTGATGCCCTCTTCCAGGATCAGCCGTTCGGCCTCGCGCGCGCCCATCTTGCCCTTGTGCGGGTCCACGCTGGCAAACGCGATCATCATGTCGCTGTTCTCGCGCGCGGCCTGGGCAATCTCTTCGTTGGGAATGCGGCGACGGCCCAGCTGCGACTCGCTGTCCACCGTGAACATGACCAGCCCAATCTTGCGCTCGCGGTAGTACGCGATGGTCTCGGCAATCGTCGGGCGGCGGCTGGAGCCGAAATACTTGTCGGCCGCGCGGTCGTACTCCTCGCCGTAATTGTCAAAAGGGTTCCAGCAGCTCACTTCGGCGTGGGTGTGGATGTCGATGGCGATCAGGTCTTCGTGTTTCATGGCTGAGGGTGTCTCCGTTCCGGTTCAAATGTGCAAGCGTTTTCCCGCCATCCTAGGGAAATCCCTATGCAGACCCCCGGGTCCGGGGCCCACAATATGGTTATTGATCATAACCTTATCACCCGCCAGGTCAAGCACCGGCAAAGGACCCCTTCATGAACCACCCCCTCCTCGAACGCGCAGCACAAAACGGTGTCACCCTCGACATGCGCGGTGCCGTGGCCGTGGTCACCCTGCGCCGTCCGGCCAAGCGCAATGCCCTCAGTGACGCACTGATCGAGGCCATCCGCGACACCTTCCAGAACCTGCCCGAGCAGGCCAAGGCCGCCGTCATCGATGGCGAAGGCGAGCATTTCTGCGCGGGCCTGGACCTCTCCGAACTCAAGGAACGCGACGCCGGCGAAGGCGTGCACCACTCGCGCAGCTGGCATGTGGCGCTGGACGCGGTGCAGTTCGGCCGCGTGCCCGTGGTCGCTGCGCTGCACGGCGCGGTGGTGGGGGGCGGTCTGGAACTGGCCTCGGCTTCGCACATTCGGGTGGCCGACGAAAGCACCTTCTACGCCCTGCCTGAAGGCACGCGCGGCATCTTTGTGGGCGGCGGCGGCTCGGTGCGCGTGCCCAAGCTGATTGGGGTGGCCCGCATGACGGACATGATGCTGACTGGGCGGGTCTACAACGCCACCGAAGGTGAGCGCGTGGGCTTGGCGCAGTACCTGGTGCCCAAGGGCCAGGCCCTGGACAAGGCCCTGGAACTGGCCACCCGCATCGCCAGCAACGCGCCGCTGACCAACTACGCCCTCACGCATGCCCTGCCCCGCATCGCCGAGCAGCCTGCCGACCACGGCTTGCTGACCGAAGCCCTGATGGCCTCGATTGCCCAGTCGGCCCCGGAGGCCAAAGCCCGCGTGCGTGCCTTCCTGGAAGGCAAGGCCCCCAAGGTGCAAAAGGCCGACTGAACCCAGGCCGCAGGAGACCCCCCATGAGCGCCCCCCGATTCCGCCCCCTCAAATTCGGCGTCACCCGCGTGAACCTGCGCGATGGCGCGCCCGGCACCCGTTACCTGAGCGCCGAGCAGGCGCTGCAGCCTTTTCCGGCGCGCCTGACCGACCGCCTGCAGCATTGGGCACAGGCCAAGCCCGGACACACCTTCATGGCACGCCGCAGCCGACATGCCGACGGCACGCTCGGCGACTGGACGCACGTGAGCTACGCCCAGGCCTGGGCCAGCGCACGCAGCATCGCCCAGGGCCTGATCGACCGCGGCCTGAATGCCGAACGGCCGGTCGCCATCCTCAGTGAAAACAGCCTGGAACACGCCCTGCTCGCGCTCGGCTGCCTGATCGCCGGCGTGCCTTACACGCCGGTGTCGCCGCCCTACTCGCTGGTCAGCGTCGACTACGACAAACTCAAGCATGTGCTGCGCACCGTCACGCCGGGCCTCGTGTTCGCGCAGGACGCACGTTATGCCAAGGCCATGGCCGCCACCGTGGGCGATGACGTCGACATCGTCATGGCCGAAGGCGGCATGGAAGGCCGCCAGACCACCCCCTTTGCCGAACTGGCCGCGACCCCGGCGAGCGCTGCGGTGGACCAGGCCATGGCCGCCACCGGACCCGACACCGTCGTCAAATTTCTTTTCACCAGCGGTTCGACCAAGCTGCCCAAGGCCGTCATCAACACCAACCGCATGTGGTGCGCCAACCAGCAGCAGATGGCGCAGTCGATGCCGGTGCTGGCCGAGCAGGAACTGGTGCTGGTCGACTGGCTGCCCTGGAACCACACCTTCGGTGGCAACCACAACTTCGGCATGGTGGTCTTCCATGGCGGCACGCTCTACATCGACGACGGCAAACCCACGCCCGCGCTGATGCACGAGACCCTGCGCAACCTGCGCGAGATCGCCCCCACGGTGTACTTCAATGTGCCCACCGGTTTCGAGGCGATTGCCAACGCCATGAAGACCGACGACCTGCTGCGCAAGACGCTGCTGTCGCGCGTGCAGATGTTCTTTTATGCAGGCGCCGCGCTGGCCCAGCCGATCTGGGACAGCCTCTACGAAAGCCAGGAGCGCGAGATCGGCGAACGCATCGTGATGGGCACCGGCCTGGGCATGACCGAGTCCGGCCCCTTTGGCATCTTCGTGACCAATCCCCATGTGCGCGCCGGTGACCTGGGCGTGCCCACCCCGGGCCTGGAACTCAAGCTGGTGGACATGGACGGCAAGACCGAGGTGCGTTACCGTGGCCCCAACATCACCCCCGGCTACTGGCGCGCGCCGAAGGAAACGGCCGAGTCGTTCGACGAGGAAGGCTTCTTCAAGACCGGTGACGCCGTCAAGTGGATCGACGAGACCGATGTGCACCTGGGCCTGAAATTCGACGGACGCATCGCCGAAGACTTCAAGCTGGCCACCGGCACCTTTGTGAGCGTCGGCCCGCTGCGCGCCAAGATCATCGCCGCCGGCGCCCCTTACATCCAGGATGTGGTGCTGACCGGCATCAACCTCAAGGAAGTCGGTGCCATGGTCTTCCCCAGCCCCAGGGTGCGCGAACTCGCCGGTCTGCCAGAAAGCGCAGCGCTGGCGGATGTGCTGGCCAGTGCGCCGGTCCTGGCGCATTTCCAGAAGGTGGTCAACGCGCTGGCCGCCAGCAGCACCGGCAGCGCCAACCGCATCGCCCGCCTGTGCCTCTTGTCTGAACCGCCGACGATCGACAAGGGCGAGATCACCGACAAGGGCTCGATCAACCAGCGCTCGGTCCTCACCCACCGCGCCGACACCGTCGCGGCCCTGCACGAAGACCGGCTGCACCACATCCTCAAACCCGGCACCTGAAAGACGCACGCGATGGCTACCAAAGGTTTTTTCAACGCGTTTGCCGATGTGTGGATGCACGAAGGCGTGCGCACCCCCATGGTCGATTACTGCGGCGCGCTGGGCCACATCTCGCCCACCGACCTGGGCATCAAGGCCGCGCGCGAAGCGCTCCAGCGCGCGGGCATCGCGCCCAGCGACATCGGCTCGGTGATCACCGGCAACATGGCGCCCGGCGACTTTGACCAATTTTTCCTGCCGCGCCACATTGGCCTGTATGCCGGTGTGCCACAGGACGTGCCCGCCATCATGGCCCAACGCATTTGCGGCACCGGCTTTGAGCTTCTTCGCCAAGCCGGCGAGCAGATCGAGGCTGGCGTGTGCGAGGCCGCGCTCGTGGTCGGCACCGAGAGCATGACGCGCAACCCGATTGCCGCCTTTGACCACCGCAGCGGCTTCAAGCTGGGCGCACCGGTGGGCTTCAAGGACTACATGTGGGAAGCCCTCAAGGACCCGGCCGCTGGCATCAACATGATCCAGACCGCCGAGAACCTGGCCAAGAAGTACGGCATCTCTCGCGAAGAGGTGGACCAGTTCGCCTCGAACTCCTTCGCCAAGGCGGTGGCTGCGCAGCAAAGCGGTTTCCATGCCGGCGAGATCGTGCCGGTGGTCACGGAAAAATTCGAACTCGAAGGCCACAAGGCCCGGGGCATCAAGCTGCAGGGCAAGCTCACCGAAGTGGCCAGCGACACCCACCCGCGCCTCTCGCCGGTGGAGGTGCTGGCCAAGCTCAAGCCCGTCTACGAGGGCGGTGTGCAGACCGGCGGCAACAGCTCGGCCCTGGTCGATGCCGCAGCGGCCTGTGTGGTGACGTCGGGCGTCTATGCCAAAGCCCAAGGCAAAAAGCCGCTGGCCCGCGTGGTGGCCGCGGCCGCCGTGGGCGTGCCGCCCGAGATCATGGGCATCGGGCCGGCCCCGGCCATCCGCCTGCTGCTCGAGCGCACCGGCCTGACCCTGGACCAGATCGGCCGCTTCGAAATCAATGAAGCCCAGGGCGCGCAGACGCTCGCTGTCGGCCGTGAACTCGGCCTGGACCTGGCCAAACTGAATGTGAATGGCGGCGCGATTGCCCTGGGCCACCCGCTGGCGGCCACCGGCGTGCGCCTGACCATCACGCTGGCGCGCGAACTGCAACGCTCGGGCCTGCGCTACGGCATCTCCAGCGCTTGCGTGGGCGGCGGCCAGGGCATCGCCCTGCTGATCGAGAACCCGGACCGCCAGTGAATCCCCTATGAGCGGTCAGAGACCGCTCCCACAAGAAAAGGAAGCGACATGAATATCCAAGGAACAGCAGCACTGGTGACTGGCGGCGGCTCCGGCCTGGGCGAAGCCACCGCGCGCGAACTTGCCCGCCTGGGTGCCAAGGTCGCCGTGCTTGACCTGAACATGGAGAAGGCCGAGCGCGTGGCCAAGGACATCGGCGGCATCGCCGTCGCCTGCAATGTGTCCGACCCCCAGAGCATGGCCCAGGCCATTGAAACCGCAGCGGCAGCCCACGGCCCCGCACGCATCCTGATGCAGATCGCCGGCATCGGATCGGCCAAGCGCGTGGTCGGCAAGGACGGCAACGCCGCCCCGCTGGAAGACTTCGCCCGCGTCATCAACGTCAACCTGATCGGCACCTACAACGCCGCGCGCCTGTTCGCCGCCGCCTGCGCCAAGCTCGAGCCGCTCGAAGACGGCGCGCGCGGCGTGATGGTCTTCACCGCTTCGGTGGCCGCCTTCGACGGCCAGGTCGGCCAGCAGGCCTACAGCGCGTCCAAGGCCGGTGTGGCCGGCATGACACTGCCCATGGCGCGCGATCTGGCGCAACACGGCATCCGCGTGTGCACCATCGCCCCCGGCCTGTTTGCCACGCCGCTGCTCAAGGAACTGCCCGAGCCGGTCCAGCAATCCCTGGCCGCGAGTATCCCCTTCCCCGCGCGCTTGGGCAAACCCAGCGAATTTGCCGAACTGGCTTGCCACATCGTCAGCAACGACCACCTCAACGGCGAGACCATCCGGCTCGATGGCGCGCTGCGCATGGCCCCCCGCTGAAAGCACCCCATGCCAAAAACCGTTGTCTACGAAGTCGAAGTGATGTTTGGCGATTGCGACCCCGCCGGCATCGTCTTCTTTCCCAACTTCTCCAAATGGATGGACGCCTCCTCGCTGAATTTCTTCGTGCAATGCGGCGTGCCGCCCTGGCGCGAGCTGGTCAAGACGCGCGGCATCATCGGTACCCCGCTGCTGGAGATCCACACCAAGTTCATCCGCCCGGCCACCTATGGTGAACGGCTGCAGGTGCACACCAGCGTGGAGGAATGGCGCGAGAAGGTGATCGTGCACAAACACATCGTCAAGCACGGCGAGACCGTGCTGTGCGAAGGCACCGAAGTGCGCGCCTTCTGCATCAAGCACCCCGATGATCCTGACCGCATCAAGGCCATCCCGGTGCCCGAGGACATCAAGGCTTTGTGCAGCTGAGCCACGGAGCGAGCACCATGTACTACGAGCCCGGAAAAACGCCGCACGGCCTGCCGCACGACCCTTTCAAATCCTGTGTCATCCCGCGCCCGATTGGCTGGATTTCGACCGTGGATGCCCAGGGGCGGGACAATCTGGCGCCTTACAGCCAGTTCCAGAACGTGACCTTCGATCCGCCGATCGTCATGTTCAGCGCCAACCAGACCACCCAAGGCGAGCGCAAGGATTCGGTCCGCAACGCGGAGCAGACCGGTCAATTTGTCTGGAACATGGCCACCTGGGACCTGCGCGAAGCGGTCAACATCAGCGCCGAGGAAGTTCCGCATGGCGTGGATGAATTCGAGCGCGCCGGCCTGGAAAAACTGGGCAGTCGCCTGGTCAAGCCCATGCGTGTCAAAGGCTCGCCCATCCACTTCGAATGCGAGTACCTCAACACCCTGCGTTTTCCGGGCAAGCCGCCGATGGGAACAGTGGATGTGGTCTTTGGTCGGGTCCTCGCCATTCACATCGACGACGCCGTCATCGATGCCCAGGGCATGGTGGACGTGCTCAAGATCCGCCCCATCGCCCGCATGGGCTACTACGACTACACCACCGTCGACAGCAAATTCCAGATGGTGATCCCCGGCAACAGCCAGGCCTTGCTGGCCGGGCTCGAGGGCTCGGGCGACAAAGCCCGCCAGCATCGAAAGTCCTGATTGCCCTCAAGCCCTCCAAGGTTCAGTGTTGACGCCTGATTCCCCTCTTGTTCACTCTCCGGGCCTGCCCCGCATGCCCGGACTTTCTGCCCCGTCTGGATACCGATGAACGCCTACACCCCCCGCACCGAAGAGATGCACTTTGTGCTCTCCCAAGTCCTGAGCGCCCCCGCCCAGTTGCAAGCCCTGCCCGCCTTTGGCGAGGTCGACCCTGAACTGGTGCAGCAGGTGCTCGAGGAGGCCGGCAAATTCGTCGGAGAGGTGGTGGCGCCGCTCAACCGCAACGGCGACGAGATCGGCGCGCAGTGGAACGACGGTGCCGTCACCATGCCACCGGGCTTCAGGGACGCCTACCAGACCTTCTGGCAAGCGGGCTGGCCCGCCCTGTCGGCCAGCCCCGAAGACGGCGGCCAGGGCCTGCCCAGCGTGCTCGAGGCCATGCTCTACGAAATGCTCAGTGCGGCCAACCATGGCTGGACCATGGCGCCGGGCCTGCTGCACGGCGCCTACGAGTGCATCAAGCACCACGCCAGCGATGCCCTCAAGGCGCAATACCTGGGCAAAGTGGCCACCGGCGAATGGCTGGCCACCATGTGCCTGACCGAGCCGCATGCCGGCTCCGACCTGGGCCTGTGCCGCACCAAGGCCCTGCCCCTGCCCGATGGCCGCTACGCCCTCTCGGGCACCAAGATCTTCATCTCGGGTGGCGAGCACGACCTGTCCGACAACATCGTGCACCTGGTGCTCGCGCGCCTGCCCGATGCGCCGCCCGGCCCCAAAGGCCTGTCGCTGTTCCTGGTGCCCAAGTTCTACCCCGACGGCGCGCGCAGCCGCGTGCACTGCGAGCGCATCGAGGAAAAAATGGGCCTGCACGGCAGCCCCACTTGCGTGATGCGCTTTGACGAGGCCGTCAGCGAGATCGTTGGCGAGCCTGGCAAAGGCTTGGCCGCGATGTTCATCATGATGAACACGGCGCGTCTGCATGTGGCCCTGCAGGGCATTGGCCTGCTCGATGCGGCCTGGCAAAAAGCCAATGCCTACGCGCAAGAGCGCCGCCAGATGCGCGCGCCGGGCAAAGGCAAGTCGGCCGGCGAAGCCGATCTGATCGCCGAACACCCGGCGGTGCGCCGCATCCTGGATACGCAGCGCGCCTGGGTGGACGCCGGCCGTGTGCTGGCCTACAAGACCGCGATCGAGCTGGACCAGATCAAGCACGGCACCGCCGAGGCGCAGGCCTTCGCGCAGCGCTGGTGCGCGTTGGTCACCCCGATCATGAAGTCGGTGTTCACCCACCAGGCCTTCCACGGCGGCAGCGACTGCCTGCAGGTGTTTGGCGGTCACGGCTATGTGCGCGAATGGGGCATCGAGCAGATCGTGCGCGATGCCCGCGTGGCCATGATCTACGAAGGCACCAACGAGATCCAGGCGATCGACCTGCTGGTGCGCAAGGTGCTGGCCGACGGCGGTCAGGGCCTGTATGCCCTGCTGGACGCGGTGCAGGCCGACATCCCGGCCGGGGCGCCGACCCGCACCGCCGCCATGGCCCGCATCGGCACGCTGCGCGCGGTAACCAAGCAGATCCTGGACGCCGCCCCCAAGGACGCCCAGCTGCCCTTCCGGGTGGCCGACGATTACCTGCGGGCCTGCGCACTGGTGCTGATGGATTGGGCCTGGCTGCGCATCGAAGCCGCCGTCGACGCCCACACGCCCCATGCCGCGACCCGCTGGCAGGCGCCGGCCAGCGCCCTGCGCCAGTGGGTCCTGCCCGAATTCCAGATGCGCACCTTCATCATCGTGCAGCAGTGCGCGGCCACCCCGGCATAATCGCCCGCCATGCCCCGCGTCTCTGCCCAAACCAGCTTCAAACGCCCCGCACCCCGTGGCCGCAAGGCGGCGGGCGTGGGGCAGTGGCCCGCCGTGACGGCGGTGGACCAGGTGGACACCCGCTACCTGCAGTCCCTGCTGGGTTACAACGCCCGCCGCGCGGCGCTGACCATCAT
>JACCDH010969760.1_pt1 | contig 19734 bp, 18 predicted proteins | sample 7442481 | NCBI WGS metagenome assembly JACCDH01 (sample SAMN15323433, study PRJNA562643) | freshwater metagenome | isolation source: river surface water | place: USA:Blue River Watershed | collected 2017-08-15 | reverse complement strand
TGTAGAACTTCACCACCGCTTTCAATAGAAATACTTTCCTCAAGAATTTGTTTGATTGGAGCAAATTGTCTCCCATACCCAGTACGGAAATACTCGGCAGACACTGCACCACCACGGAGAATTGCAGCGTCATATCCAGGAATACGTTTCTGTTGGCCAAATGCACCAGGTTGCAGAGGCTGTGGTGCATACCGTACTGCACCAAGAACGCCTCCAGCACCAGGATCATCAAGAATTGACATGGCCAGTGCACCGAAAATTTGGAACATACGAATATAGAAATAGGCAATCGTCATACAGAGTTCACGTGTTTCACTCGTCTGGGCTCGTAATGTATCTACTTTTTGGAACACTACAACTCCAGAATCACGATCACGCTTGGGCCGAATGCGCAAATCACGAAACAAGTTTTGAATACCATCTGCCATCATAAAAATAAATGTGCTGCATTTATTTGGATTCCCAAGAGCCAAAAAATCTGCAGGTGTTAGTTTCTCAAGCATAATGTTAAAAAGTTTATTTGTAAAATCACGACTGTTTGTTGTACTACGAAGCAGTTGGTCTCTAGTGATTGAGCCACGAACTGCGGAGCTAAATGCACCTCCCATCCTATTTCTCTAGCAAGATTGTTTTTTTATGATTGTTGTTTATTTTTATATTTTATGCGGTTTTTATGGGGTTTATATGGCTTTCTATATGTTTATGCATCCAGAATACTTTGAAGACGACGGAGGCATTTTTGAAGAGTTGCAAAGCTGACATCGCACGAGGATGCAATACGAGCAAGTGGAATTTCACCCTTGCGCCAATGTTCACAAACATAGGCGACAACACCTGCTGCAAGAGATGGAGGTGTATTTTCGGGACTCATTCCTTCTTGTTCTGCACGATCAGCAAGAGCTTGTGCTTCCGCAAGAAGTTTATTATAGTCAGCACGACTAATGGGAAGTTTGGACAAGGGCACTGCAACATAGTCTGCAGCACGAGTACTTTGGAGATTACTGGGTGTCCAATTGTCACCAAGGAGACCCTTTTGTGTCGCCTGCGCAAGAACTTCCTGGAAGAACTTGAATGCTTTAGTAAATTCGGCGTGGGTAAGATTGAACATTGCACCAACATCTTGTGGCTTTCGGGGTGCTCCAGCACGCTTAAGTGATGTATACACGCAACTTGCAAGAAGACTGTCTCTGGGAAGACCACGACGATCACAGAAGCCATTGAGTTTCACATAGAGTTCTTTTGAATCTTCTATGACAGCGCCTCCTAGACCGTGATTATTGGCGGCAAGACTGAGCCGATCAAATGCACCGAGAAGAGCACGTTCCTTGTAGGGAAGCAAATGCCATTGGTGATAGCGTCGCACTTTTCCCATATGTTTTGCATTTCCTTGTGGAAGAATGACTGTACCAAGACTACTTTCAGGAAGACGATGATCTGTTGGAGCACCAATACGGCTCGGATCGCCTCCTCCACGATCTTCCATTCCAAAGAAACGATATTCTGCGGATGAATCTATTGGTCGTGCAAGTACTTCCCCACACTTTGTACATTCAAGAATATCCTCTTGTAGAAGATCTTCTTCAGTTGCACCACAATTTGTACAGGACTTGAAAAGATCTTTTTTCTGATATCCTTCATCACGTTCACTAGAAAGCCATGCATCAAGAATGGAATCTTCTGTTGATCCTCCACCTGCTTCACCCTTTTGGAGTGTAAAGAATTGATTATCCATATATTGTAACGAGTACAAGCCTATGGATCAATCAGACCAATCAATTTTATTTCGTCCAGCAGCAATTGCTACACTTGCAAATGAAAAGGCTTTATTTGATATACGGCTCTTTTGCAAAAGTCTCCAAGTATGGTCAGAGTTTCCACCCCCAATCTTTTTACTTTGTTCTACAGAAGTTGCAAAACAAGTGAAAGAAACTAATCTAGACTATACTGGACGTATTTATACGCAAATTGGTCTAGATGCATATGCAAAAATGACACGAGAGGACATGGAACATAAACCGAGTCGCAAAGGATTATCCAATCTCTTTCATGATTTTACACAGGAAAAGTGTGGATTGATGGAATGGGCTCTTGGCTCATTATCTGCAGATGAACAGTCAAGAGGGGTATTATTTTGTGATGCGGATATTTTCTGGCTTGGCCCGCTTCCACTTCTTCCAGTCGGCCCAACACTTGCATTGAGCCAACATATGATCCGAAAAGAAGATGAGGCAAAGTATGGCGAGTACAATGCAGGATTTCTATGGACAAATGATACGGCCATGCCAGCGGCATGGAAGGCTGCATGTCGTTCTTCGCGCTTCTTTGAGCAAGCCGCTCTTGAAGATCTCGCCGATGCCCTCCCTGATGATAAACTGTTCCAGTTTCCAATCCAATGCAATTATGGTTGGTGGCGTATGATGCAGTCTGATCAAACAATACAGTCCCAACAAGCGCAATGGTCTTATGCAAATCAGTATACGCAAGAAAATTCAGGACTGTTGGTGTCTCAACAACCATTGTCCTGTATTCATACACATTTTATATCAACTGATTATACTACACAACAATTTAATATGTTTGTCAAGAAAAAATTAGAAGTCGTGAAAAATAAAAATCCAAAAGCATTTATGTTGTATTTACTTATAACTGGCAATACTGTCAGTTCCTAAGAAGAAGATTCCGAGTGAAATGAGAACCATACCAAAAAATTCCTTCATGGAAGGTTTTTCTTTAAATATCAAAAGAGCCACAGCACCTGTTGCGACATTTGACCAGCCATCCCACGCAGAATTTGCCCAGGACAGTCCATGTGATTCAATTGTTTTTTGAAACAATTCAAGTACCGCAATATAACTTACATATCCAAGTAACTTGAAGAGTGGCTGTTTTCGCTGTTCTTTAATATAATGGGTAAAACTCCAATCACCGATAGCTTCAATTAAAACGACAGGAAGAATATATTGCATAGTGAAACGCTCTTACTAGAGTGCTATAAAAATGGTGCCCGAACTGTAGGAGCGCTCTGATGAGTGGTGGAACTGAAACCCGTAAGCAAATTCTACCGACTGCAGCACCTGAAGATACAGGATATATACTACCAGACTATGATTTTGCAGCAAATTTACCAATGCCAGATACAATTGGAGTTCGCCGTGGAGATAATTTGAGTGATGTGCTTTCTGCTGCAAAAGGTGTATTATACTACACGGATACAATTGGTTTTGGTGGACCATCTTCATCATTGACACAAGGAATGCCGTTTCGCAAACTTGGAATCAATTTCTTTACCAAGACGGGAATGACGTGTAGTAATGGGGCAGATATGTGGACATATTTTGAAGGAATTCCAAAAGGTGATGCTCTTGGAGAAACTTTGCAAGTTGCTATGAATAATATGGGTTATCCACAATTACAAGGTCTTGCACCAGGAATTATAGAAGACACAAAAGCAGCGCTCAATCCACGACCTATTGTACAGGCCGCATTTGGAAATCCATATCCTGTGTGTGAATTGGTGAAAAAGCAAGTCGGTGATGATCAAGGACGATTGGTTCAACCAGATATACGTGACAATAAAACTGGAAAAGTGATTCTTGGAGAAAGATGGATTAGTGACAAGGATGTCATTTATGAAAATGGTGTGCCGATGCAACAACGCTGGGTTCAAAAAGTTGACAAGAAAGGAAATCCAATCTTTATTTCTAAAGAAGAGTACGACGCTACGCCAAAGACACACAATCCAGACGGAACACTGAAAAAAGTCGCTGGATTTGAAGATGCTGGAAAAACGGGACTTATTGTTGCAATTGTACTATTATGTGGGGCGTTTGCATTCAAATATGGTCGTAAATAAATTATGTATGTATTAATCAATTATTTACATTATATAAATATTTTATTATATTTATATAATTCTTATAAATAACATCACAATTAAGCAACAATACGGTACACGTACGCACCCGCGAGACCACCGAGCAATTGTACAGCAGAATAGGCAAAGAGTGCCGCTGTACTTAAACTGCCGGAATACCAGAGGCCAAGAGATACAGCAGGATTGACAGCAGCCCCACTGATTCCTCCAGTTAAGAACATAATTAATGCAAGCGTTAATGCAACAACTATTGCATTACCACCACTTGCCAAGATACTAATCATAAGCAATACAGTTCCCAAAAATTCAGCGGTAAGTTTCATAGGTAAACCAGCAACAATCATTGGATCGTCTTCTGATTATTGGTGAGGATTCATTTAGTACCTTGACGGCGTTTTCCTCTGGCTGTTTTTCGTGTTTTTCGTTTTGTAGGGGGTTTCCCACCGCCTTCTTGTTGTAGTGATTCAATTGGAATTGTTTGTATAGTCGGTAGTAATTCTAAAATTTGTTGAACAGAATCATCTGGTAGTGGTGCGTGAACCATAGAAGTTGTTCCAGTCAATTGTCGCAAAATTTGTATATGACGCCCAAGTGTACGTTTTGGATTATACGCTCGGGTATTCGGATAGAGTTGTGAACAATATAATATATAGTCGTATAATAAGCGTGAATCTTTTGTGAGCCCTGCAAAACGAAGTGACTCTACATATAAATTGGCAACACGAGAAAATGATGCGTGATAGGGATATTCATTCATATGAATATAATGATCCTGTAATACGGTTTCTAAGTCTGAATGCTCTTGATCATCAAAAAAATAACAATTGGATGGAACAACTCGTTGAATAGGTGCTTGACAAGCACCCTTTGTCAAAATCGTTTGGAATACTTTCCACGTTTTATTCGCACCACCTTCTTGCAAAGGATAAATGTATTCCTCTTGCCGAAATGGATGATGCCAATGAATACAGTCACAAATCAAATCAGTAGTTCCAATCGCCGCGTGCAAGACATCACGAGCAAAATGGAGGTTGGACAAACAACCGTTGTTACTGTAAATTACAACACCTTCACAAATTCCCAAGTTTCTCATTCTGAGCAATTCGTGAAAGACTTCAATCATTCCTGGCCGAATAATTCCAAGAGGATTATGTGACATTTCTTGTTGTGCAACGAGTTCTACAAATTTTGCATATGCCATATCAATATAGGGTATAAGTTCGGGTGGAGGTGTAGTTGTAATACGTTTTGTCTGTTCATTTGGTGATCGTGTTGTTTGTCGTCGTAAGTCGTATAAAAAATAATGGGGAGTATGTAAATTCCCCAATGTTTCATCTAGATCAAATACAAAGTAAGGCATTGTTCCTTACTCGTCTCCCTACTTACCTTTTATGGTTTGTTTCTTTAGAGTCTTTAGGAGTTGCCCTTCTGTGATCATGCGGCTGGTGATGCACATACTTTCCAACTCTTGAATGAAGAGTTTACTTGCATAGGGAATTTGTACAGCACTGAATTCCGTCGCATTTCCACAGCCACGACAAGACCATACATTTTCCTTCGGATTTGCAATGGCAATGAGACCACACTTGCGACACGTGTAGCAAGGGAATCCATCTGAACATTCCACCAAGCGCTCTTTTGTAAATTCTGCGATACCGTGAGCGCACACGGCATCACGCTCCATTTCCGTTTCTACCTCGCTCCGTTGACTATTTCTTTTCAACATCATTGCTATTCATAACTCGTATCAACAATACAATGTATGGACATTATTGATACTTGTTACAAACACTCTTGCGAGTGGGACTGGACTATACCTTAAGTTTGTGACTCATATTGAGTCACTCACCCACTACCATCTAGTCTCTGCACCTTCTCCATACTCTTACGAGGTTAGGAGCTTGGCTCAGGATTATCTCTAGTCTAACATTTTTCCTATACCCACTAGTTTTCCCAGCGGCCACCAAGTACTTTCGTACAATGATTTAGGAGTTAGACGTAATAACGAGATTTTCCCTGAATTTGATAGTGTTGCCCCTCCATAGGGGACTAGCACGGGGTTTATCCCACACTTTGGCAAAGTTTTACCAAATCGAAGCCCACCTTCACGCGCACGACCTTCAGCAGGCTGGCGTGTGAGCATAACAAGCGGTCCTGATGCACGGCTGTGAAGTTTATCTGCAGAACAGTGGCGGAGACGCTGATAGAAGACAGGGCCCATAAAGATGTTTACATCCATTTGACGCCCATTGTGTCCGTTATAGAGTACTTCATTACTGTACGGATCAAGACCGTAATGATCACGAAGTGCTGCAGCAATTGTATCCACAGTACATTGAGAATTGAAGGGAGATCCATCCCCAAGAGTTCCAGCCTCACACCCAAGACGACCAAGAAGAGTTTCCATAAGATGTGCAATTGTCATACGAGAAGGAATAGCATGTGGATTGATAATAATATCAGGAATGATTCCAGAGGCCGTTTGAGGCATATCTTCAGGATTGAGGATCAGACCACACGTACCTTTTTGACCATGGCGTGAACTGAATTTATCCCCAATTTCAGGAATACTATCTTGACGCATACGAATCTTTACGAAACTATAGCCTTCACCATTACGATTCTTGAAGATCTTATCAACCCATCCAGTTTCATTATTACGCATCGTTCGTGACACATCACGGTATTGTTTTGCACCAGTAGGAAGAACCATTCCAGTAGGAACACGAAGAGGAACACACTTTCCAATGAGAATATCATCCGAGTTAACATATTCATTTTCAGGGACAAAGCCATCAGGGCCAAGTTTGGAATAGTTACTGTGACGAAGTTGTTTGGTAAGAGCAGGATCAGGTTTGCAGAAACGCTCTTCTTCACCAGAGGATTGGTTCTTCTTCTCTTCATCCTTGTACGTGCGGTAGAAGATACTACGGAAGAGACCACGATCAAGACTTGCACGATTAATAACAACTGAATCTTCTTGATTATAACCAGTATATGTCATAATAGCAACAATAATGTTTTGACCGCTGAACATTGTATCTGAACGATAGAATTTGCTCATATATGGACTGACAAGCGGTACGTTGGGGTAGCAGAGAATATGCGACATTGCATCAAATCGTTCACGAAAGTTGAGTGCATAAACACCCATTGCTTGTTTGCCCATTGCCGATTGGTATGCATTACGTGGAGATTGATTATGATCAGGGAATGGAATCGTAGAAGCAATCGTTCCAAGAATAACAGAGGGATGGATTTCCACGTGCGTCGTATCAGGTTTTGCAATTGCATCGTCATATGTCATTGCAATGTAACATCCTTCCGTTTCACCAGGATCAATGTATTCAACGAGATGCTTCTTGGACGGAGTTTCCCAAAGGAGAAGTTGATCCCAAGAGGAAATGCTTTCAAGTTGTTGTTTGAGAGCACCAGTCTTGTCGGCGAGGATTTCACGAACTGCAGGACCGTAGAGAAGAGGGCGGAGAAGACGCCCAGGTTCAGTACTAATCCAGAGTTCACGCATATTCATTTTCCAGATGATACTCGTATGAATATGAATGATACCTGCGCGTTTCGCCTTACGAAGTGCATCAACCGTTTCGGCGGTCTTCCAACTGGCAACAACTCCCATCCATACGCCATTGATAAAGACGCGAGTACCATCGTGCTTTTCTTTTGCCGTTGTATCTTCAAGGCGTTGAACCGTGCCAAGATCTTTGATGAACTCGCGCACAATCGTTGGATTGCTTGAAATACTGACAATGGCAGTCGTCGCCATATTTTTGACGACACCTACACTTGCACCTTCTGGAGTTTCTGCAGGACAAATATATCCCCATTGAGAGTTGTGAAGTTTACGGGGAGGAATGAGTTTACCCGTCTTTTCAATTGGCGTACTCGTACGACGAAGATGGGAGATGCTGGATGCAAAGTTGAGACGATTGAGAACTTGGGATACACCAATCTTCGTAGGACCACCGAGTTTTGCAGAGCCGAAATTACCAGTTGCAAGCGACGAACGGAGACCAACATCAATGATCGTAGATTTGATGATCTTATAAATGTTACTCACGTTAACAATGTCTTCAAAGTTACCGCTTGCCTTCCAAGGACCAGAGTGGATTTCCTTACCGAGGCTTGCCTTGATATCTTTGACCATCTTCGTGCTGAAATACGTGCGGAAGAGATTGGCAAGAAGGAAGCCAGGAAGATCTACACGCTTATTACTATAGCCATCACGATCATCGTTTGTAATGCGACCATAGGCGACTTGAAGCATTTTACGAGTCATGTGTGCAAGAAGACAAGCCTTTTGATAGTTCGTCTCAGTGCCTCCAACATGAGGGAAGAGTTCTTCATTGAGGATGTCTTGTACAGCAACAGGGCGTTGATTCTTGATACTCCAACTGTTCATATGTTGCGTAATCCATTGAACCGCTTCCGCTTGTGTGCGAGCCACGAGACTTTCCGTCATGCTTTCGTCAAAGATTGCATTGTAGGTGCTATCAGGTTCAGGACCAAGAATGAGTTGAAGAATGTCAATATCCTTTTCAACACCGAGTGCACGAAAGAGGATGAAGAGTGGGATTTCTTGCTTGATACGAGGAACACCTGCACGAAGAAGCATAATACTGGGATTCTTGGGATGATAGACAATTTTCACAGTATTACTCTTGGGCACTTGTTCATTTGTAGGTCCAATCGCTTTGACTTCTACAACTTCCCATTCTTTTGCAGAATTACGGTTGTTGCGGAAGACAAAGGGGCGATTTTCAGACATACGCTCTTGAGAAATGATAACACGTTCACCACCTTGAATAATGAAATATCCACCAGGATCTTCGGAACATTCACCGAGGACAGACGGATGAAGATAGCGTTGATCTTGGAGGAGACAGTACTTGCTTCCCACCATCACTGGAATCTTTCCAAGATGGACGTTTGGAAAGACACGATTCTTGGTTTGTTTGATGCCATTTTGGGTATTGTCAATGTAGGTCGTTTTGACACGAACATCAACATAGAGTGGTGCAGCGTACGTAAGATTGCGGAGACGAGCATCGTTTGGCATCATAGGTTGGATTGAACCATTGTTTTCAAAGATGGTCGGTTTGCGGATACTGACATTTTCAAACTCAAGTTGCACTTCATATTCATAGTTCGCCTTGTGGAGGGAAGGACCAGTCTCTTGTGCTTCGTGACCCATGAGAGCATTGGCTGCAGAGGTACTGAGACCTGTTGCAGATGCGAGGGCAGAACGAGGGCCAGCAAGTGGAATTTCTGGAGAGCCACGGACGAGGATAGGTGAACTTTGTTTAATGATGAGTGGGACTTGCGTTTCAAGAAAGTCATTGAAACTTTCAATCTGATGGGGGATAATCTGACGCCCCTCAGATTGTTTGAAATAAAGATCCAGCAAGTGCTTATGTGAAAGAGACATTTGTGTGTTGTTTGTATGGGTCTGTACCGTTGACATTGAAAATTTTTCTGACCAATTTTTTGTCGTGGACATACCTTACTTGATTTCTATAATGATTCTTTAAACCTTTTAATACACATAACCATAATAACGTTTATCATGTAAATAGAATAATTGATAGAGAATAGATGGACGCTTCCGAACTCGTCCGACGAAGACAAGCACGAACTGTCTTCCGAGGGATGGTTGAAAAACAGCAATATTATGAGAGTGAAAATATCAGCAAAGGCATTGGTGTAAATGTGGGGACAAAAATGTCTGGAAGTGGAAAATATCCAGAATGGGTGTATCTTGTTCAACAAGGGAATTTATTCACTACACCTGAGGAGTTACCAGGTGCAACAGTACAGACAGTTTCTGCACCCACAGTTTCTGCACCCACAGTTGCTCCACCAGCAGCACCAACAATCACAACTATAAGTGGGGCAAATACAGTATTGACTGTGTATTTTACAGCGCCAACATCGGATGGAGGTTTACCAATTACAGACTATGAAGTCTCAACAGATAATGGACTTACATTTCAGTTGGCTGGTTCTACATCTAGCCCATTAACGATCAATAGTTTAACAAACGGAACTGTCTATCAAGTTGTTATTCGTGCTGTAAATGCAGCAGGTTCAGGAACAGCCTCCTCTGCTGTTTCTGGAACACCTGTGACGACACCGCTCGCGCCAACAATTACAGGGATTATTTCTGGAAATACGACTCTGTCTGTTGCATTTACAGCACCAGTGTCAAATGGTGGATCTGCAATTACAGACTATGAAGTTTCAACCAATAACGGTGTTTCGTATATATCTGCAGGAACAACTACAAGTCCTATTCTTCTAACAGGGTTGGCAAATGGAACAACCTACCAAGTTGTCATCCGTGCTGTAAATGCAGTGCCAGGATCAGGGGTTGCATCCAACGTTGCATCAGGAACACCTGCAACAACACCCTCTGCACCTACGATTACAAGTGTAACTGCAGGAAATACAACATTGTCTGTAGCATTTACAGCACCTACAACTAATGGAGGATCTGCAATTACAGGGTATGAAGTTTCAACGAATAATGGTTCTACGTATAGCCTCGCAGGAAGTATGTTAAGTCCATTGACTATCACTGGTCTGACAAATGGAACAACCTACCAAGTTGTCATCCGTGCTGTAAATTCTGTCGGATCAGGAACAGTCTCCACAGCCGTTTCAGGAACACCTGCTGCGCCTCCTTCTGGGCCAACTGGAGCAGTAGGTCAAGCACAATGGGCAACCTATTTAGGATTCGGCAATTCCGCCATCAATTCTAGGAGTGTAATTACAGATTCACAAGGAAATGTTTATATTACAGGGTCATATAATTATACTGCATCGTCTATCATTGTACAAGATGTAAACGGTACTACCCAAACACCATCATCTATATTATTACCTGCATCAGGATCTGGAGGAGCTATGTTTATCGTTAAATATAATCAATCTGGACAGGCACAATGGGCAACATGTATAGATGGATTGAGTGGTACAACAGGGACTTCATCAGGCCCAGATAGCGGATTAAGTGTAAATGTAGATTCACAAGATAATATTTATATTTCTGGATATTATACCGCTACATATTCAATTACAATAAAAGATGCAAGTGGTACATCACAAAGCAATTCTGCCATCACATTATCTACTCGTACAACACAAGCTGTATGTCTTATTAAATACAATTCAAGCGGTATAGCACAGTGGGCAACATATTTTGATGGAACAGGTACAATTGATCAAAGTAATGGACTTTATATTGATTCATACGATAATATTTATTCCATAGGACAATATTCATCATCACCGACGTCCGTACCTTTACAAAATGCAAGTGGAATTACGCAAAGTGCTTCATTATATTCACTTCCAATCTCAGTTGGAAATGATACATTTGTAGTGAAATATGATGCTAATGGTCAAGTATTATGGGGAACAGTTATAACTAGTACAGGAAGTGATTATGGATATTATATTACAGGAGATTCGTCTGGAAATATTTATATTACTGGGCAAACACGTTCACCGACTATTAAAGATGTAAATGGTTTTACACAAACGAATTCATCTGTCACATTACAGACTATGACAAATAATAGTATGTATTTAGTTTGTTATAATTCAAGTGGAATAGCCCAATGGGCAACCTATCTAAATCCATCAAATGGTGCTTCTGGGTATGGTATTTCATTAGATTCACAAAACAATATTTATGTAACAGGAATTTACACACATGCTCAGATAACATCCTCTACTGTTGTATTAAAAGATGCAAGTGGAACTGGACAATCGGATTCGCTTGTAACACTCCCACATACAACATTAAATGGTACTAATAAACAATCCATATTTTTAATTAAATATAATTCGTCTGGTAAGGTTCAATGGGCGGTTGGTATAATTGCCGATGGTTTGAGTTTTTCAGGAAATGTTATTTGTGATAATACCGATAATATATATATATGTGGTAGATATGGTTCAACCAGTCAAGTCTATTTACCAAATGTGAGTGGAAATACACAATCAAGTTCATCTATAGTTTTACCTGCACCAGGGGCAAATTCAGATGCATATTTAATAAAATACAATTCATTCGGTCAAGCACAATGGGGTCTTAACATTGGTGGTCAAGGGTTAGATGTAGGAAATGGTCTTACAATTGATATGAATGGTAGTATTTATATAACAGGAGCATACGGTTCTACTAACACAACAGTCATTATAAATAATGCAAACGGAAATGGACAAACAACTTCAAGTGTATCAATGCCAGCACAAACTCTGAGTTCAGGGTATGGATATTTGATTAAATATAGTTAGACGAATATCCATTAAATTCTGACTGTAAAAAAAATGTATTCCTAGTAGAATATGGACATTGATTTATCAACAATTCTTGTATTACTGATTGGGTTATGCGTAATCGCATTATTATATTCTTTGATTCAGAAAATTAACAATCTCCAATCAAAGAATGATGTCATAACTGATACGACGACAGTAGTTCCTGTCACAGAAACACCCCTGCCCTATTGGACTGCGTATGGCTTGCCCGAATACTGGCCGTCTTATTTGTCACCCTATTGGTATTATGATGTTCCTTATTACGGACCTATAACGGGGACAAGTGGATATTATCCCTCTCGTCATCAATGGTCTGGTGGTCGTGCCAATTATATGCCACACGGATGGGGTCGTACGCCAATCGGTGGTGCAAGCGGTGTCGCTGTTGGTGGCGGTGGACATTAAATATGGTTATATAGATCAGATGCCGTCTACTACACGACGACGCAAACGTTCATCATTAAATATACGAAAAACTAAACGGCTGCACTCATTACAACGAAAAATGAGTCCCTTACGTTCATCATATGGATATATAATTCTTCCAAAAGGAATGTGTCTATATAATGTTGGTATTAAATCCCAATGTGAACTTCCTAAGAAAACAATCATATTTACAACATATCATCCATCCGAATGGTACTTTGATGATGCGTTTGTTTCCGTAATTGAACTTCAACGTGATGTTGAACTTTTATTTATGATAGACATAATTCGTAATATGCGAATATATTCTGCATTAAATTCACTTCTTGATAAAAATAATAGTAATCTTATGAAAATGAAATCCGATAATTGTACAATGTGGGCACAATACCTTCAAGCAGAATATCTTGACGGATGGTTTACAACAATTGAAAATAAATCACCTGTTGAATTTGCAATTCGTAATGACCCATCTATACTTAAACTTATTAGTTGTGAACCACTTCAACGTAATTGGACAAATTCATATTATTCTAGAAAAAATGGTATGTTAATTCCAAAAAACTGGGGTACATCATATCCAATTTATACCGAAAAAAGTGTACATTTTATTCTACCAAAACGTTATGAGATAATGCTTGAAACATATAAAAAACAGGTTGAAGAACAAGACACAAATGGGACTGCATTATATTTACTTTTAAAAAATGGGAAAGTTACATATACGAATAATCCATTCACAAAAATTCAATGGAAATATATTTGTAATATGTAACGTTATGGAGGTCACTAAACACTTTCCAAAACCTCAAGCATATGGATAATTTTCCTGAGATCCACACCTTCTACAGTACACACAACGTTTCCTTTTAATAAAAATACAAATGTAGGCACGGCACGAATACCAAATTGTTCTGCGAGTGCTTCTGAATCATCTACATTTACCTTGAGAAATGTAAGAGAAGGAAATTTCGCCTCAAGTTCTACAAATTTGGGCGCAAACATTTTACATGGCCCGCACCAATCCGCATAGAAATCAATAATGATTGCTTTGTTGGAAGGAATTTCAGAAGCGTCTTCAATAAGCTTGACCATTTTATTATTAGTTTACAAGTGCCGCTTTAGATGCACCTTTTTAGACAGAAGTAATAGATAGGCAGACAATGTCTGAGGATGGCGTTCGTGAATTTAAAGTGACGGGTGATGCTATGAAAGGAATGTCTGGTGGACGTCGTCGTGGAACAACACGTCGGTCTCGTCAAACCGGTGGTGACAACTCTGGTGCATTGATGCAACTGAATGCAGATCGTGTCCCTATGGGTGGTGAAACAGGGCATGCTATGTTGGCGCAAATCAACAAGGCTCTCGCACAAGTCGGCCCTACACAAATCCAAAAAGGCGGTGATAATTCTGGTGCATTAATGCAAGTTGCATCTGTACCATCTGTCAATGCCTCTGGTGCAAACATTCCCGCTGAAATCCAAAAGGCAGCACTCGTAGCCCTCCAACAATTCGGCCCAGACAAGATCCAACAAGGAGGTCGCAAAGGTCAACGTGGAGGGGATGGAATTGCAGGAACAATTCAACTCTCGGCATCAAGTGCCCCCACCCTTCCCGGTAATGTAGTTACACCAGTACTCTCTGGAATTAACCCTAGTCAACCAGCCCCTGTTGGAGGCGCTCGTGTTGTACTTGCCCCACCCAAGCGTCGTACACGCATTGCCCTCAAGGCAAAGAAAATGCGTGGAGGTGCTGAATGCGGTGCAGAAGCAGCCAAACCAATTATTGGTGGTGCACACCATACACGCAAGGCACGCAAAATTCATCTTCGTGTAAAGGGTGTTACAAGCCGTTTAGCAAAAGCCAAGAAGGCAAAGAAGCAAGCCATGAGCGCACCCATCAGTGAAGTCAAGGCGCGTTTGGAATCTGCTGGCGTAATCAAGAAGACCTCCAAAGCCCCTGAATCAATGCTTCGTACAATGTATGCAGACCTCTTGATCACAAAGAAGGGCTTGTAAACTAAAATTCATCATACTACCAATAAACTCAGTAAACTAAGAATTATCAAGTGATGCTTAATAAAGTCTTACTTGATATAAAATACATTATATATCTAACAAGAAATATATATCAATTATTTATTTTTACGTGTTTTCTCCATCTCTGTTTGCTAGATTGGAAAGAAAGTTGTGTCATTCTAGTATTCGTATCTTGTGTATGTGGATTCCATAAGGGTTTAAATACGTATTGTTTTTCACTGGTTAAAAACCCATGTTCAAGATTACGAAAATATGCCTCATCTATAGTAAGAGGTTTTATAAATTTTTGCGAAGGGTTTGTTAACGATCCAGCAGTCTGTGGTCTAATATGTTCTTTTTCTTCTTTTACATCATTTGGAACTTTAAATAAACATAGTTCACGTGGAAAAAACCCACCATGTAATTTTGTTGGCCATTTAATAGGCGATATATAACCATCGTAATAGTTTCCATATATCTTTTCAAGAATAGATACTAGATGCGTATCAAGTGCATGATCTGATAAACGGTGTCTATTTAATAAGTTCATACTTGTAAGTTCGCATTTAATATCCCAGTTCATGGTATTAATAGGCATTTGGCAATTTAATAAACTTAATGATAAAACCTGTGATTGAAGATCAACTAGTCCTAAAGGAATAAAACACTTTATTTTATCAATATCAAATCCTGTGTTATCTATACCAGGATACATAATATTCAGTCTATCAATAAAGTCTGTATGAAATGATAAACTTGTAATATTTAATAATTTTAATTCTTTTGTTGTAGAATATTCTGTTATTTTCTGACCATACGTATATGAATCTTCTAATGATAATGAATACCATCGCCCACTCTTTGCAACAGTAACTGCACGAAATAATTTTGAACCAGATGGTAAAGTGTATTGATATGGAGATTCCATCTATTTATAATGTATACTAAATTTTAGACCGATCTTATGAGTGCAACCGTAATGGTCTAAATTATATGAAAATGTATCGGAAGAATGATTATCAACATTATATCATTTAAAGTTTTACAGATAAACTCATAATAAGAGTGTCATAACAACCATTCCAAATGGTTCATAGCCATAATTTTTACAATCTCTATCAAACAACCTACGAAACCTATTCGCAAACGTACGGACGACAAGTCTGTGTATTTCTTCAGAAAGGTTCTTTTTATGAAATCTATGGACAACAAGATCCTATAACACAAACATACTTGAATACTGGAAAAGAATGCATGGATATTTTCAGTATTCAAATTCACACCTATGAAAATGATGCACCAGGAGGACGTACTGGATTCTATGGAGGTGTTCCAGTCTACACACTTGACAAGTGGGCTGGAAAACTTACACAAAAAGGCTGGACAGTTGTTGTGATTGATGAAGTGAAAAATGGCGCAGGGGTAGTCAGCAAGCGTGAAGTGACACAGGTCCTCTCTGCTGGAACGCATATTGCAGCTGCAGAGCGAGATCATGCATTTTTTGTCGCAGCCCTTTGGTTTCAAGATCGTATCACCACAAATCAAGCGCCTACGTTTGGAGTTGCCACCGCAGATTTGTCAACGGGTCAAGTCTTCCTTTATCAAGGCGCTGGAACTGGAACATCACAGGAATGGCATATGGACGATCTCAGACATTACTTTCAAGTCTATGCTCCTAGAGAACTTGTACTGTTTATTCCAAGCACCTATAAACATCTTCAAACAAACCAAGAACTACTTCGTCGCTCTCTTCACATACCTGTTGCACCAATTCATATACGTATTCATGACGAGTCTTCAACCACTCTAAATAATCCTGTCGCACGTGAAGACTATATGCGACAAATGTTCCAACCACGTACTGCTCTTCCTCTTCGCACGTGGCTACGTGTCGCAACAGATGGAACAAGTCTATCTGAACGTGCACTTGTATCACTTTTACGATTTGCAGAAGATCATGCACCGAATCTCGCATCCTGTCTCCAAGCACCACAAGTCTGGCATCCCACACAAAATGTTCAAATCATTAATAATGCTCTTACACAATTGAATCTAGTTGGAAGTACTCCTGATCAACAATGTGTGCAGGATTTATTCGTCTCGCCACAAACAGCCATGGGAAAACGAAGCCTCACGGCCCGTCTATGCAAACCAGTTGTAGATGCTGCCATTATTCGTGCACGTCAAGAGGAAATTCAGTGGATTCTAGATTCATCAAAGCAACAGCAAAAGGAGATTGAGGCTGCACTTTCCTTACTCTATGATCTTTCTCGTCTTCATCGTTCTATTATTCGTGGGACTTTACAGGCAACCGAATGTTTACAGTTGGTGCAAAGTTATACCTCTGCTGCGCATCTTTGGAAGATTGTACAGAATAGTCCATTCCAAACGGGACAAAAACTGTATGAAAATATTCAGCAATGTTTGACTGAATGTACAGCACTTTTTGATACTGAAAAAGCACGCAAGGCACAGATCTCTCCCACAGACACTGGATTTTTACAGGACAGCGTTGGTCCAAATTCAGCAGCCGCTGAAAAACGAATTGCTGAAATTTTTGAAAAGGCAAATGTTTGGCTTGTAAAACTGACTGAATTCTGTGGAGTGAAATCCGAATCTGTATCCTATAAACCGACTGACTCTAATACATTTTGCGTGCATACAACAAAAACAGTTCAGAAAGCGATTGAAACACTTATGAAACAGTCTATTAGCCATAACGTATATGTATCGCAACAATACAGTAAACTCACGTATAAAACACTTACAAGTGCTGCACGGATTGAACATCCATCTCTGGACACATTTCAGCAAGAGTATGATGGTGCAAAAGGGTGTTTAGCAAGAATGTTGGCGGCTGAAGTTCCAGCAGCGTGTATCAAGTATTCAGTTGCGACTCGTGATTATTGGCAACAGATTGAGGACTGGATTGTGACTGTGGATTTAGCAATGTCTATGGCAAAGACTGCGCAACAACAAGGATGGGTCAAGCCGACTATTTTGGATAGCACAGATCAAACGTCTCCAAGCAATGTCACGATTGAAAATCTTCGTCATCCTTTGATTGAAGTGCAAAAACGTCAGAGTAAATATGTGACGCATAACATATCACTTGGAACAGAAGAGGGTCAAGGATGGCTATTGTATGGTATGAATGCATCAGGAAAAAGTTCTCTTATGAAGGCGATTGGTCTGGCTGTACTCTTGGCACAAGTGGGATCATATGTTCCAGCGACGTCAATGACACTCAAACCGTTTTACCGTCTGGCAACACGTATTTTGAACCAAGATAATTTATGGGCAGGTTTGTCATCATTTGCTGTAGAAATGTCAGAACTTCGTGAAATTTTACAGGTCGCAGATCATCAGACGCTTGTTTTAGGAGATGAATTATGTGCTGGAACTGAATCTATTTCAGGGACTGCAATTGTCGCCGCAGGAATTCAGCATTTACACAAGTCTGGGTCACGATTTGTTCTTGCGACCCATTTGCACGACTTGATGAAGTTGGAAGAAGTTACAAAACTCAAAGGACTGTCTGTATTTCATTTGCACGTAGAATATGATATTGTGCGAGACTGTCTTGTGTACCATCGTACACTTCGGCCAGGAGCAGGTTCATCCATGTATGGATTGGAAGTTGCAAAAGCGTTACATTTACCGACGGACATGATTGATGCTGCATTTCAAATGCGTCGTAAATTGCTGGGTGAGTCGGCTATAGAAGATGCAAAACAGTCGTCGTGGAATGTAGATTGTGTACGAAAGGCGTGTGGGGCATGTGGAAAAGCAGTGTCGCATTTGTTGGAGGTGCATCACATTGAGGAGCGTGCGGCAGCACGCTCAGGTCAACGCAATCAAGATGGGACTGCTTTGAATCATATACGAAATCTAGTGACTCTGTGTCAGACGTGTCATGATAAGCATCATGCAGGTGTTCTAGAAGTAGGTGCAGTAGAAGATACAAGTATTGGCCCTGTTCGGTCTATTACAGATCTGTCGCAATTCAAGCACGTAGAACAACCAATACAGGTGAAACGAAAATCCGCATTTTCAGACGAAGCAATTACAGCAATCAAACAAACAGTGGAAGGAAATTCCAGACTTTCCAGCAAATTGCTGGTATTCCAAATTCAGCGAGATCATGGAATTCAGATTTCAGAGGCACAGTTGAAGACTTTACAGAAGAAGGGATTTGTATAAATTACAGTATGGAATTATTTTCAGTTATATCATTCTTCAACGATGAATGATATAAGTAAACTAAGTAACTAAGAATTATGAATTGCTACTCCACTAAAACCGCCCCCCTTGATTTCTAGGCGTAGATGGCTGGAAACGCTGCCCTTGGCTACTCGCAATTTGTTGCGCACGTGCTGCAGCTTCTGCACGTTCAGCCGCTTCATCCTTGAGGCGCATGTATTCAGTGAACACGTCAGGGGCTTTGGACTCCAAGGCGAGTAAGAGCATTTGCTTGTCTTTACGTTCGGCTTCCAATTGAGTTTCAAGACGACGGATTTGATTCCCCACAGGGTTGTTTGACATTACACCAACATTGAGTACGGAAGTCATTTTCTTTCTGACTACCTCTCGGAAACCAAACGCGTAGCTCTGGACGCACAAGGCTAAAAAATTGATGGGTGCGTCTCGTAGAAGGACGGACAAAGAAAGAATGATTATCCCAGTCGTATGTATGAATTGTGGATTTCCTCTTGCCGACAAATGGCGATATTATCAAAAGATGGTGGCAGAAATACGTCGTCAAAAAAATCTTCCTGCAGAACCAATTGTTATTGATGGTTCATCTATACCCGACACTCCTGAAAAACGTGCATGTGATGCAATTGGAATTACCCGTTATTGTTGTCGTAAAGTGATGCTCACCCATCGTGACATTATTGATAAGATTTAGAGTTGTTTATTTCTAAAATGCCGAGGAAACAATAGAGAATCCCCACAGGATGGAATTATTTTTACCAAGCATTGCTGCTTTACTGATTGCAGGAATTATTGTATTTTTAGTGATACCACGTTTGGGTGCACCAGTTCTTGCTGTATTATCACTTGTTCTTC
>JACCDH010510672.1_pt1 | contig 19746 bp, 16 predicted proteins | sample 7442481 | NCBI WGS metagenome assembly JACCDH01 (sample SAMN15323433, study PRJNA562643) | freshwater metagenome | isolation source: river surface water | place: USA:Blue River Watershed | collected 2017-08-15 | reverse complement strand
TTTGAAAACTCATTGGCCAAGGTTGATATAACTCTTTCAGCTCCGCCAGAACTCAAATCAGCTGTAATTAGTGCTATTTTTATTTTTGGCTTATTTCCTTCAGACATCTAACTTATAATAAAACTTATACCACTTTACAAAAGCTTCAATACCATCTTTAAGTGTAGTTTTTGGTTTAAATAAATATTTTAATTCAATTTGATTTGTATCTGCAAAAGTTTTAAAAACGTCACCTGCTTGCATTGGATACCACTGTATTAAGGCCTCTTTTTCACAAGATATTTCCAACGTTCTGATAAAATCTAATAGCTTGACGGGAGAATTATTTCCAATATTTAAAACTTGATACGTATTATCGCAATTGTTGCTCTTCAATACATTGTAAATACCTTGTATAATATCATCAATAAATGTAAAATCCCGCATTAAATCTCCATTATTAAAAACTTTAATGGGTTCGCCATTCATTATGGCTTTGGTAAATAGAAATGGAGCCATATCAGGTCGACCCCATGTACCATATACAGTAAAAAAACGCAAACCTGTTGTTTTTATTTTATACAAATGACTATAAACATGTGCCATTAATTCGTTGCTTTTTTTTGTAGCTGCGTACAAACTAATGGGATGATCAACATAATCACTTTCAGAAAAAGGTACTTTTTCCTGATTCCCATAAACAGAGGAACTTGAGGCATAGATTAAGTGCTTAATGTTGTTTTGCCTACATGCTTCAAGTATATTAATGAATCCTACAATATTAGATTGTACATAGACTTTAGGGTTTTCAATGGAATATCTCACACCGGCTTGGGCTGCCAAATTGACGACAATATCGAATTGCTCCTTTAAAAAAAGGTTGTCTAATTTCTTATCATCAACCAAATCTATTTGCCAAAAAAGAAAATTTGAGAACGAACTTTGATTTTCAATCTTACTCAAAAAACTTTCTGATAGAGTATCTATACCTAGCTGTTCTAGTCGATCTAATTTGAGTTGAACTTCATAATAGGAGTTTAAATTATCAATACCATAAACTTGAAACCCTTCATCTATTAACTTTTTACAAAGATGAAACCCTATAAAACCTGCGGCACCTGTGACTAATATTTTCATTTATTTATTATTATCAATCATCCATTCTTTCCACCACATCTGAAACATAAGTAGATACCAAATAATTGGTGTGTAGTGAAGTTGATTCTTTTTGAATTTTTCGATTTCACTTGTAAGAAATTTAACATTAAACAAACCCGATAATGCTAATGCATCTTCAGATAAATACTCATCGATCAAATAATTCAAGTCATTTCTTAACCAAGAGTAAATGGGTAAGCTAAATCCTGTTTTAGGACGATCCATCATCTCTTTTGGGACAAAATCATGTGCTATATCCTTGAGGATTCGCTTTCCTAATTGACCATCATACTTAAATTCTATGGGTATTTGTGCAGCAAACTCTACAAGTCTATGATCTAACAATGGTTCTCTACCTTCTAAAGAAACAGACATACTAGCTTTATCTACTTTGGTTAAAATGTCATTTGGTAAATAGGAATTAAAGTCAATGGCCATGGCAACTTCGATTCCACTTGAAAATCCTTGGTTATCAACTGTGAAGCTTGAAGAATGAGAATAAATAGTGGATTTGAAAATTTTATCAATATACCCCTTAGGTTTTTCAGCCATTGCTTGAAAAAGAAAAGTGCTTTTATCTATTTCATTCATGTTACTCGATTGCATAGCTTTAAATAACTGATGATAAACTCTAGAGGAATTAACGGATTTCGAATTTTCAAAATACTTCAATATTGAACTCATTGTTTTGCCCGCAATGCCAGGAATTTTATCAACTTTTCTTAAATACGTGTTTAAATTAAAATAGGTTTGATATCCACAAAATATTTCATCTCCTGCGTCTGCCGAAAGGGCAACTGTAACCTGTTGTTTTGCTAATTTACTCACCAGAATAGTTGGTATTGCAGAACTATCACCAAATGGTTCATCATAGAAAAACGGCAATGTTGGTATGATGTCTTGTGCCTCTTTAGTTGTGCATATATACTCTGTATGATCTGTTCCTAAATATGCAGCTGTTTTTTTTGCATAAGGAGCCTCATTATTACCTGTTTCAAAACCTATTGTAAATGTTTTTAAGGGTATTTTGCTGTCCTCTTGTAACATCGCTGTTACAACGGTACTATCATATCCTCCACTTAAAAATACTCCAACAGGAACATCTGAAACCATACGATAATTAAATGCCGATTTCATCAGATTTTTGACTTCTTCCTTAGCTTCTTGATAACTCAGCGCTAATTTAGGTTTCTTATAATATACATTGATATTCCAATATTCATCTGTTTTGATAATTTGATTGTTTATGCCAATGGATAAAATATGTCCCGGGTTCAATTTGTATGTATTCTTAAAAATTGTATGCGGTGCCGCTATGTATCCATATTGAAAATAATTTGGCAAAGCAGCCTCATCGATCTCTTTTTTGAATCTAGGATGAGCCATTAAGGCTTTTAATTCAGAACCGAATAAAAACAAACCATTTTCATAATAATAGTAAAAAGGTTTAACTCCTGCCCTGTCTCGAACTACTGTAATATTCTCATCGTTTTTATCATAAATTACAAAAGCAAACATACCAATAAACCTATGTATACATTCAACACCCCACTTTTCAAAGCTTTGTAGAATTACTTCTGTGTCGGTTTCAGTTCTAAAAACTTGACCTAATTGCTCAAGTTCATTTCTTATTTCCTTATAATTATAAATTTCACCATTAAAGACAATGGTCAAATTTTTATGAGACATAGGTTGATGTCCTGCTGAACTCAAATCAATTATACTCAACCGTGCCTGCCCTAGTCCAATTAGACAATTTTTCTCATAAAATAATTCGATCCCTGTATCGTCTGGACCTCTATGTTTCATTGAGGATACCATCTTTATAAGTATTACCTCCGAACTATCAAATTTAAAATCCACAAAACCAGCTATACCACACATATTAATTATTTAAAATTTCTCTACCAAGCTCATCACTACTCATAAACTCCACGTCAGGAAATCTCTTCAAAATAGAATCTAGTAATTCTTTGAGAAGCATAAGGTTTTGATTTCGATTCTTTTGACTTAAACTTCCAATGTAGTTTACTCTATGTGAACTAATTATTGCCGGCTTTTTCCAAAAAAAAGCTGTCTCTATTTCTTTCAATGCAGAGCCAACTAAATTGCTTGATCCTGATTCAATTTGTTCAAAATTCACATTACGTATTAAGTAAACCATTTTACTTATATTCCTTCTACCCAAATAATGGCGTTTGATTTGGGCGTTGTTTTCACCAAAAATCGGTTGTCGCTGAGCCCTAGATCCCTGAATAATTTGAACGCCGTTAACTTTAAAATGAGGCTCCAACTCACTATTCCAAGTGTAACAAGGCGCAATAATTGATTCAGATTCAAAACCCCATAAATCCTTAAATATTTGTAATCCTTCTTTTATTGATTCTTTTATTAAGAGCAGATCCTCGTCGGTATAGGCTGCCATGGCATTTAAACATTCGTATCGACAAGAGTTTCCTCTGTAGTCATTTATTGTAAACATCCGATTATCAAATGCATCTAAAAAGTTTCTATCTTTTTGTCTTAACTTTTTTAGCCAATTGTTCACATGAACGTGTTCTCGACCATGAAACTGTACTTGAAAAACGCCACTCTGTAAGCCTTGTTTATATAATTGAATGACATTATCTGACTTTGGATTTCTTTCAAGTGTTTCTGTGAAAATTTCAAATTGATACTGCTCGAAATTGCTATCTTTAATTTTCTCAAAATTTGGGTTTCCAACAATATTATTAATTGTAAACTTGGCATAATTTCCCTTTTTATCTTTAACACTTGACAAAACATCCATTAATGCATGTAAATCTTCATTTTGCTCTACTGCATCAAACTGATTATAAATTGATTTATCTACTGCATGTCCTAAATGTTTTAATTTTTGGTAGGCCTCTTTTGAAGCCATTCGAATCATTCCCCAATCATCACTTTCAAATATTACCAATCTGCGATTAGTTCTCCATCCGGGAATGTTAACAAGATTACTTTTGATTGTTTCTATAATACTATTATTCACTCCAAACAACTCTTTTTACATATTCAGTATAACTAATTATTATTCGCACCACCTTCTCACTTACATTCGGCATGGAATAATCATTTACTGGACGTAAGTTTCGATTCAGACCTATTTCTTGATTCTGTAATTGCTGTATAGCTTGTAGAATTCGTTCAGGATTCAAACCCGTCATCATTACGGATGCCTCTTCCATGGCTTCGGGTCTTTCATGAGCATCGCGAATATTAACTGCTCTAAAATTCATGATGGAAGACTCTTCGCTTATTGTTCCACTGTCGCTTAATACAGCAAATGCATTTTTCTGCAGACAATTATAATCCGAAAAACCCATAGGTTTTTGCCATTGTATTAATGTATGTAACTGCTTAGAGCTTGGTGAATTTTGAAGTTCATCCAATCTCTTTCTCGTTCTCGGATGTGTACTTACAATGATCGGAAATTTGTATTTCTCAGCCAACAAATTCAATGTGTTCAATAAACCATCGAAGTTTTTTGGATTGTTTATATTCTCCTCGCGGTGTGCCGAAACGATAAAATACTCACCCTTCTCTAATTTTAAATCTTCAATGATGTTACTTGCTTCGATTTTGGGCATGTAATGGTTCAATACTTCAAACATGGGCGACCCCGTTTTAATGATTCTATCTGCCGGCAAGCCTTCACGCAATAAATACTCCCTAGCAATATCCGAATACGTCAAATTAATATCAGAAACATGGTCAACTATTTTTCTATTGGTTTCTTCCGGGACTCTTTGATCAAAACATCGATTACCAGCCTCCATGTGGAAAATAGGTATGTGACGCTTCTTCGCCGGAATTGCGCACAAACAAGAATTAGTATCCCCCAAAACTAAAAATGCATCTGGTTGTACTTCCTCCAAAATGGGATCAACATTGATTAATATCTGACCCACAGTTGCCGTAGCCGTGACACCTGCTGCATTTAAAAAATAATCGGGCTTTCTAACACCCATGTCTTCATAGAAAACCTCATTCAGTTCATAATCATAGTTTTGACCTGTATGAACGGTAATATGTTCAATTGCTGGACTTTTATCTAAAGCTGCCATTACTCTTGAAAGTCTTATAATTTCAGGTCGAGTTCCGACTACGGTCATTACTTTTAGTTTTTTCATATCAAACGGTTTCAAAATAAGTATCTGAATCTAATGGGTTATAGGGTTCATCTATCCAAAATATGGTATAAAGCTCATCAGAGCCGATATTTTTAATATTATGAGTGTACCAAATAGGCATATCTACATAAGCTGGCATTTCACCATCCAAATCAAAGCTAAGTACTTCATCCGTTCCTACTCGTCTCAATTCAATTTTTGCTTTCCCCTTTATTACTGCAAATCGTTCAATTTTCCGAGTATGGAAGTGATTTCCTCTTGTCACTCCTGGCTGAGTTGTTGAAAACGATGTTTGGCCTGAAATCCCAAGTCGTGCTATTTCAACAAATGCACCCCGTTCATCTTCGTGTTTAATAAATTTTTTGGGGAAATAGGATTTTACATCCAAATAACATCTGAATGTGTTAAATAATTGATGCTCAAATTTGCTCTCTAATTTGGGAATTTCTCCTTTTTGAAAATAACAATCGTGAAAATAGTTTATCAAAGTTAAAATTTCCGAAACCTTCGCCTCATGTCTGTGATTAATTTTCAGTTCATGTGTATTATCGTTTGAATTTATTGCTTCAATAATTTCTTGGACCAAGTCACCAACATATATAAGCTTTAATAATCCATCCACCTCAATTTTCGGTTCTTCTCCATGTGAAACTTGATGACAGAATGTGGCTACCACCGAATTATAATATGGTTGCCCAAATGGACCGAAAACATTAGGAATAATGAGACCCGTAAGTCTCCCATTGAATTCTTTCGCCCAATTTGATAAAATTAAGCGAGCATCCCGTTTCGATTTTCCATAAATATTATCTCTTTCCTCTTGTGAGGAAGATGAAATTATTAGATGAGTTTTACTAGATGTTCTAATCAAAGAACCCCTCAATGCCTCTACCAATCCAGTATTGGTATTATATATTGCTTCAGGATCATTGTGTCGATTCAGCGCTGCTAAATGCACAATTACATCACAACTTTTGACAAATTGATCTATGCTGTATTTATCATTAAAATAACTTCTTTGAAAATCAATAATTTCAAAATTTGAAGGGAATAATTTTAATGTATTGATTAAATGGTAGCCAATAAATCCATTCTGACCTGTAACTCCTACCTTCTTCATCAATTATTAAGCAACAATAAATTCTTCGATATCTTGACCAAATATTTCTTTCTTTACAACACCCAATCCACTAATTAATTTCTTCACTCCTTCTACATCCAGTTGTTCAGTATTGTGTGAATGATAATCTTCAATCTTAGCAACGTCTTGTTCTCCCTCTGAGAAATACATGGCATAATTCAAATCTCGATTATCGGCAGGAACGCGATAAAAATCTCCCATATCTTCTGCTTTCAACATTTCTTCGCGAGTACAAAGAGTTTCGTATAATTTCTCTCCATGTCGAGTTCCGATAACTTTAATCTCATTGTCGGTATTTGCTAATTCTATTATTGCTTGTGCTAAATCTCGTATTGTGGCAGCAGGAGCTTTATTTACAAATAAATCTCCTGAGTTCCCGTTCTCAAATGCAAAAAGAACCAAATCAACTGCATCATCCAAACTCATTAAAAACCGCGTCATGTTAGGATCAGTTATTGTCAATGGTAATCCTTTTTGAATTTGATTTATAAATAATGGAATAACGGAACCTCTAGATGCCATAACGTTGCCATATCTAGTAAGACATACAGTTGTATCCTTTAAGTTTCTAGCCTCAGCAATTGCAACTTTTTCCATCATGGCCTTGGAGATACCCATTGCGTTAATGGGATATGCCGCTTTATCTGTACTTAAGCATATTACCTTTTTCACTCCATTCAAAGCTGCAGCCCGAATTACATTTTGCGTTCCCTCAACATTTGTTTTTACTGCTTGCATGGGGAAGAACTCGCACGATGGGACTTGTTTCAATGCCGCGGCATGAAAAATATAGTCAACCCCTCTAGTCGCTAGTTCAACTGAATCGTAATCCCGTACATCACCAATATAAAATCTGAGTTTTGGGCTTTTCAACTGATTCCTCATATCATCTTGTTTCTTCTCATCTCGAGAAAATATTCGGATTTCCATAAAATGATCAGTATACAGAAATCTTTGCAGCACAGCATTCCCAAAGGAACCGGTACCACCCGTAATTAATAATGTCTTATCTTTTATCATAAACTTTAAACTTATCTTTATTTTCAGCTGAAGAATTTTCTGATCTTGAATATTTCGTCATTTCTCTACTAAAACCTTAAAAAAATCATACAATTTACTGGCTTGAATATCCTTATTAAACTCCCGTTCAGCAACTTTACGCCCATTTAGACCAACCCTTTTAGCATTTTCTGGGTCGGAAAGCGCTCGATCCATTGCATTTGCAAAAGATTCGATAGAGCCTGGCTTAGCACAAAACACTGATACATTATCTTCTAAGTAATCAGGTATTTCACCGACCGAAGTAGCACAAATGGGATTTCCTGTAGCCAAATATTCTCCTAACTTTGTTGGAAAACCACCTTGAGCTTGTTTAGAATCAGGCCTTGGAAGAACCAATAAATCTGCGTTACAAATAATATTTGGAATTTTTTCGTGCGGATACTCTTTCATCCAAAAGACTCTATTTTCAAGTTGCAAATCTCTAATAAGTTGCACATGTATCGGCGTATCATAAGTTCTCGGTCCAACCAAGTATAATTTATAATTTTCGTATTTCTCCTTAATGGTGTCAAATGAATTTATCAGAATGCTTACGCCATCTTTTAAATCGTTCATTACACCAACGTAAGCAATATACGGCTTAATGAATTCAGGTAATGCCTCGTGTTTTTTATTGAACCTGCCTAAATCTACAGTCATTGGTAAATGTAACATTTTAGGGTGTGGCTTTTGGAATTTTTCGTAATGATTTAACAGTGTTCTCGTCATCAATGCCAATCCATTTAAATCATAGAATATTTTTGTTTCAAATTGCTTTTGTCTTTTGTTAGCTAATCGCATTTGTAGAACATTTCCTATGTTGAATTTATGAATGTCCATAAACTCACTGGACTCGGCAAAAATTTGAGCTGTGATATTATTTTTTCTGATTCTACCTATTAGTTGGTAAGTAAATAAAGTATGATCAAACCAAATAAAATCTTCATTTTTTATATATCGCAATGCTTGGTGAATGGTTATTTTACTCATCAATCCTTTCAACACATATTTATAAATGCGGACGGACCAATAGCTTTTCGGAAAATAGCTAACCAAATATGTGAAATTTATTTTATTATTAAAGAAGGTCTTTTTTGCGTTCTCATTTTCAAAAAGTAGCCCGCCATAAACATAAATAACAATATTGATGTTCAAACTTGCCAGACCTTCAATGAGAGTTTTCCATCTATTTCCTGAGGCCGAGTTGAGTGAATATGGATTATGCTCCACGAAAATTTTAACTTCTTTCATTTATTTAAATCAGGATATAATTTTGAAATACCAAGAGCAAAAAAATAGGAAGAATATAACTTAATAACATTCGTTCAAACCTAGACACCTAATTGAGTCCTTTTTTTTACATTTCATCCTCAACACTTACCAATTGTTTATTTTGGGAAATTGGTTATTCTGATATGGATATCTAGTAGGAACCATCCTTTCCGTAGATTAATTTAACAATTTTTTTAAATATCGCTGTAAATGCCTCCTTTTTCGAATTGAGTTTAATTCGACTTTTCAAGTTTATCGTCCCTCCCCGTATATCAGACAACCGAAATTAGAGTTTCAGGGGTATTTTCATGCAATATAATAAATTCTTTTGGAGTTAAATCATTAATTGAGCTGTGTGGACGGATATGGTTGTACTCCCACCTAAAATCTTCAATTTTCCTTGCCGCGTCCTCCAAGGATAAGAACCAATTTCCATTCAGACATTCATCTCTGAACTTTCCATTCAATGACTCTCAATAGGGATTATCCGTAGGTTTTCCGGGCCTTGAGAAGTCCTTGGTTACGCCATTTGAATACGCCCATAAATCAACATCTTTTTATACAAATTCAATTCCGTTTTCACACTGAATACGCACAGGTTTACAACCCTCAATGGTACGAATACGACTTAATTCCTCGACTACATCAATGCCATTGAGTGATTTGCCAACGAGTAACCCATGACAGATTTAACTGTAGTTATCGACTACAGTTAACACCCTAAATCGCTCCCCATTGAACAGCGCATCTTGTACAAAATCCATGCTCCACACCTGATTTATAGCTTGATGATTTAATCTTTCTAAACGATGATTAGCACTGCGATTTCGTTTAGGTCTTTTACTGCGTAGATTTAATCCCTCTGACCTGTAAATACGATAAACTCGCTTGTGATTGTCCGTAAAACTCTCTCTCCTCCATAGATTATAGATCCGTTTAAAACTATATCGAACTCGGGTATTGGCTATTTCCCGAATTCGCATTTTTAAGGCAGTTTCATCTCTACGATGGTGACTACTTCATCAGTTTGTCCAGACTTAAATCTGCAACCAACTTCATCAGTTGCTGATTTCCTATTGAAGTTGCCTGAATTTACTGAGTTATGACACACCCATTAATCGATACTTTTCTTCTAGTTACAGAAAGTGGCTTGGGGAATTCCCATTTGGCGAGAGATCTCGTTAACCCGCCTTCCAGTCTCAGATTGTTTGATCGGCAAAACAATCTGAGCTTCAGCAAATTTTGATTTGTTCTGTCTTTGTTTACCCTAAGATCTCTAGTCTAGAACAGCACGATATAGTGGAAAGAGGGCATCGAAAATCAAATTTGCTGTAGAAAAATAAAATGAGCTTGTCCCAATTTCAGCAGAGTGATAGTAATTGCTACTGAAATATTGTCGAGAATCGCAAACGAAATATGACCACGATTGCTGTACTAATGTGCCGCAATAAATTTTATTTTTCAGCTTCAATGGTTCTAAGAAATGAATTCAACATTATAATTTCAGTGTGTCGATAGTCAATTTTAGCAACTTATATTTCAAATTTAGTGGCTTCAATATAGTCAGCCTCCAGCTATTTTCTGCAATGCAGAATTTCTTTCTCCCCAATTTTTCTGTGTATTTTCGTTATAGTTATTCAAGGATTCCTTCTGTTCATGCACGTCATCAACCAATTCCTGATAAAAATAATAAATGTGATATTTGTAAAAATTGGGTATCCTCTTATGTTTTGGTTACAAAAAAGCAAATGGATTGTCGAAAAGTATACAGACTATAGTAATGGATAAAAATCATTTATATATTATAATAAGACTCAATCATCTAGACATATATTTTACCCATTAACATTGTAAACTCAACTAAATGTGGTTTAAATCACTGTCACAACAAATGGTAACAATTCAAGTTTCCAACGGTTTTTTCATGACGGTAGCACAACGATAAATTCTCATTTCCTTGAGTCATGAATTCATTCCTTATAAACTGTCACAATATTTTAGATACCCAAAAGAAATTACTGATAATCCTCCTAAAAAGAAACTTCCATAAAATAAATATAGTCATTATACCAAATTAAATTTGGTTTTATTAAGTTCATAATCAGATAGCAATTATGGAAATGCATGTTTGAAGTTATTCACAAACCAATCATTGAACCATTTTTGAAAATTTTAGTAATTTTGGAGTGTATAAACTAATTTGCAGAAAAGGTACGTTTTGTTAGTACAAAATGAGCATTAAAAAGAAATCGATTATATGCTATTGTCTTGGCATACATTTAGTTAAATTTATAATAGTCCTATAAGCTTGAACATATTGTTCTAGAACCAATTCTTTGTTGTGTCGCAACAAAGAATTTCTCCTCGCGTTTTTACCAAATATTGACGCCTTATTGTAATCATTTTTTAATTCAATAATAGCACCAGCCATTGACCACGGATCGCCATCCTGAATCAAAATGCCATCTTCACCATCCTTGAGAATACTTCCACTTCCGCCTGCAAAAGTAGAAATACAAGGCATTCCTAGAATCATTGCCTCACACAGATTATTTGGACTGTTCTCAATGTGTGACGGCATCACATAAATATGAGCATCCAATAATTCTTGAACCAAACTTTCATCATCAAGCGACCCTAATACCTTAAATCCCAACTTCGGGAACATCGCGCCCAAATACCTCTTACAAATAGAGACAATTAAACTATTATCTTTTATACCTGCAATTCTCCATTCTACATCTACACCTATTTGTTGTAATAATGTAATACAATGAAAAACTGTTTCTATTCCTTTATAATAATTATCGCCGTTCGTAGTAAATACAACAAGCTTTCCTTCATTTCTATAATGATTATCCCATTGATTCAAATAAAATGTCTCCCTCAGCAACTCCCCACCCTTGAAATAATTACTTAATGGAGAAAGTACTCTTGTAATTCTGTAATCCCAATCTGTTCGACCAATAATATATTTAATATCTTTCATTCTTTTCTGCTCGATTCGAGCCATTTTTGAGAACTGAATTTTAGATTTTTTAAAGTACTTGGGCCTTAAAAAAAAATCCATAAGGCTCGTATATTTTTGCATGTTCAAATATTTGCCATTAAAACCTGAGAAGAATTTATGGTTGTAGACAGTTAGGTTACCTTGAATCGAAACAACGACGGGAATAATCGTATGTTCTAAAATACAAAGAAATGAATTCTCTGTTCCATGAATATGAATAATATCCGGTTGTACATCGTGAATAATTCTCAAATAAGAATCTAAATATTTATCATCTGGTATCTCTGTACAAATTCTATTTTTCATCCATTTCCATAATATATTACCGGTATAAACGGGATAAAAATACGTGTTGCTATAAAAAAAAGACTCTTTTTTGAAGGGATAATTAAAAACGACATGAAGATCAACCTCTTCTTTCATTATTTCATTGAGAGCCCCCATCCATCCACCAGTACCTTTTACTGTAGACTCTTTCGATAGTACTTCAGAAGCTAAAGCCAAAGAATTTGAAAACCAAAGAACTTTCATTAATTGAAAATCAAGTTTTTAATTTCAACATCATTTAGTTTCCTAAATCTACGAGAATAACAAAAGGTCAACGATAACCACAATAAAAAATAGCGAAATGTCAACTCAGGTATTCCAAAACCAACCATATCAACGAGATTAATTAGAACTAATGCACCGCATGCTTTTGCCAACAAATTATTTGAATTGGTGACACCCAAAAAAAAAGCTCTCAAACTCAAAAAAACAAATAAAAACAAGTAAATGAATCCAAAGTTTAAAATTAACTGTAGATACCCATTTTCAATACCCTCGCGGTAACCACCACCTAAATTTTCATATTCATCCACCCCAAGTTGTAAGGAGGTAACTCTTCCATACATACCCCTACCAAAAAGAAAATCGTTCGAGAAAGGTATAATATCTTGAAAAAAATCCTCAATTACTCCCTCACGACTATCCATTCCAGTTTCAGCTCTTTCAAAAAACAGCGAAAAATCGGGATTTAAAATTACAAAAACCAAACCGGCAATAACTCCGAGAAATAAAGTATTTGAAAGGATTCGCAACCGACTTACTTTAAAAAGAACGTTATTAGAAAAAAAGCTCAAATAATAATAAAATATAAGAAAAGAACCGAAATATAAGACCATATTTCTTCTCGCATGATACATCATTAACAACAACGACACTAGATAAATTGCTAAAACCAGATTTCTCTTTACAGCTTTAAAGTAAGGGCTTATTAAAAGCAAGAAACCTGATACACCCGCAGATGCTCTAATAAGCCCCTCTGGTGATTTTTCTCGTGTCAAATATGGAACTAAATCTAAGAGCAATAATGACAAGAAAACAAATAAAAGCAGATATGAATATTTAATAAATGATCGCCAAAACTCCGGATTTGGTTTAACTAAAAGTAACAATGGGAGGGAATACAACAAAGCCTTGTTGCCTATGAATTGTTTCAATTTAATATAATTTCTGGTAGAATCCCCCATCACGAGAGATCCTGAAAAAACCGAGTAGAATAACAGGACAAACAAAATGCTAACAAATAATCCCAGAATCCCTTTGTATCTATACTTCAAAGACTCTTGAAATTCCATTAGTTTTATAATAATTAAAAAAGTACCAGAGAGAACTAAAATATATCTTAATTGAGGGAAGTTAATCTCAAATGTCCTTTCAACCAGATTATTGATGGTTAATACAAAGAATATTAAAACTAGCCTTCTAAATGAAGTTATTTTTTTAATTGGAGACAAATCTGATTAAATTAATTCGATTCTAATATATTTAACAAATTTACATAGTATTCTTTTGAGGAGAACGTAATCTTTTGCTGCATACAATTATCAGACATTATTGCAAGAAGTTTGCGATTCATTAGAAAGCGGCAAATTGTATCCGACAGATTATCAACAAAATTTTCATCGTACTTTACAATTATACCACAGTTGGGGTTCAAATATTCAGGGATGCCCCCCTGGTCAGAGGCTACTACCGGTATACTTGAACAAGTATATTCACCAATTACCAATGGTGCCGCATCATTACAAATTGAAGGTGAAAATGCCAGATCAAAGTTTTTGTATAAATCTGGAATTAATTTGTTTTCAATATATCCATGAATAGTGTAAAATCCACTAATCGCAGATAGTTCCTTTTTAATTTCTTCCTCCCTTGCTAAGTTATCTTCATCCAATTTATGATTTGAACCAAAGGAGGATCCAAATGACCCTATGATATGAAGGTGCCAAATAGGCATATCTTTTAATTTGAATAATGCTTTTATCAATTCAATAATTCCTTTTTCCTTGACAATCCTTCCGGTAAATACAAAATTAATCTTGCTTCTATCAATCAAAACTCCACTATTTGTAAATGCACTTTGTTCAAAAAATTGCTTGCCCACACAGTTCTTCAACACAATAATCTCTTTGCCATCAACAGCTAAATTATCAATCAAAGAATTTCTAATAAAACTACTAACTGCTATTATTCTACCCGGCACCCTCATTAAATAATTGTTCGTAGAATTGTTAACACAATGGAAGAAAGAATGTATATGGAACAACATTTTATTTTTGGGAACTAATTCTTTTAGATAGTGCATCTGAACTCCATTACCTTCTATTAATACAAAGTCATATGTTAACCTTTTTATAATTGCTTTAATTTTAACGTTGTCAATTGAAACAGGGATCCGCGTTTTCCCCAATATTCGCTTAGTAAAATTATGAAGCATGAAAGGTAAATTCAAGACCGAATCTATTCTCAGGCATTTCACCCATATGAATCTACAAGAATTATATAGTCGTGATGTTTCATAAGCACATTTTGAAAATTTTGAGATTACAATAATTTCTAATAGTTTAGACTCTTCATTTTGATCTATAAAATTTTGTATTAATGTCTCAATTGCCCCCCCATCTACAGCAGGAACAGGTAAACTGGATGGACAAATTATTACTAGTTTAATTTTTTGCTTTATCATCTTGTGCGCTATTACTTTTTTCGAGAAACGCGTTCTTTACATTAAAATTGTCTAGTGGACGTTTTTCTACACTCGAAATATGAGCTTAATTTGAGTGAACACAACGCGAGTAGGGTTTCAAGAATTGAATTTTCGCGGACAACTAATCGCGCAATTTATAAACTTGATAAACATTATTTCAAATTAATTTCTCTGTCGCCTAATCACGAATTAACCAAGTCAGCAAATTGAAAGAACAGCAACTATCTCCTCAAGCAATTTTCGTTTGAGGATTATTACTACTCCGTTCTTTTTTGCCTATTTATCGTATCGCAATAATTTAAAACGAAGATAGTCGCGCTTTCAGACTATGAATAAAGAACAGCCTACAGTCGTAACAAAAATCCTCTGCTAAGTATATACGAGACGAAGCCAACGATTGTCGGGATTAGAGATTTTGTTTATAACTCTCTCTAGTTTTAGTGTATATACCCACAAGCTTCATAGCTATGAAACTACCAGTTCTAGGAGACTAATAAGACTAAGTGCTTTCTACATCGCACAACAATCGACATTGGCTTGTAGATGTTTTCCTAGGAAAAATTCCAACAAAGCAGAGAAACTGTTTAGATTCATACGCATATTGGTTCGCAGGGTTCGATTCTAACTAAAGTTAGAATCACATCTAGCTCTATTCATCACATCAATTTTCGAAAAAAAACCCATATTCTCAAGTGCTTTTTACATGACGGACCTAAGTTGCATCGACGACAAACAAGCACAACGGGTTTAACAATCCAGTGGATTTTCCTCAATTTGGGCCAAAATATGCATGGATTTTAATCGTGTTCTCGGTGATTAACTCATTTGAGGGCTCATCAAGCCAGCTGATCCATGGAATAAAATACGCATGAAAAATTACATTTTACATACCGAGCATACCTCTAATAAATCGGGCTCTACAAGGACTAGGGCAGAAAAGAACTTTGTGTTACTTCTCAACAACATTGAGATAAACACTGTTTCACAAATAGGTATATTCACAGAACGTATGAATAACTGGCCTCTGTTTGTGTTTAATCGAATAGCGGCTGAAAATTAATCTGTTTCATTCTACTATTTAGAAAGCTTTTAAATCCATATTTAAATTACAATTTAGAACTATTTTTTAGTCGCAATCGCTCAGGAAAAAGTTGGAAATTGAACAATGTAACTTCGGATTTATACAGGTGATTAGTAATGTTTTTTTGAAAAAAACCGTAAATAAGTTAGATAGTTTTACTGTATTGCACTCTAAAAATCATGAACCGATTACCAACTGACCCAATGATTGGAATACCAAAATATCATATTCAATATTTTAATAAACTCAATATCCAAACAATGAGACAGTCACAAGACACTTTTATTCACTATGCTTATTTTCTAGCGCGAATTTTCTTGGAATAATCAAGGACTGGTTGTGTACTCAAGATTTAAAGTATTTATTTATCAATGTTATTTTCAATAAAACTTGTTTAGCTTTTTCCTTGATTAATTTATATTCATTATTATTAAATACCTCATTTACCAATATTAAAGCGGCCATATTGAATGTCAAAATAGTAAATATTTGTGAATATATGTTTTCAAAAGTAATATACTCATTTGTGAATAAAGCAATCAAGCCAAAAAGTGCTGCGTTGACAATCCCTTTAATGTTGTCAGAAAGTTGAGTTAACCAATTATAGGAAACTTCACATTGAACCATGTACGATGCAATTAAATATTCAATCATTAAGGCCAAAACAATAGTAAAAATCATGCTGATTATTCCAAAGTAATAACCTATTATCATCGATATGAAATTAAATGCCAATCTAATTAATGTTAGTAGAAAAGTTAAATCTGACCTACCTTTAACATTTAAAATATTCAAATTAATTGAAATTATCGGTACAAATATGCCAACAAAACATAGCAGTTGAAGATATGGAACTGAAGGCAACCATTTTGTCCCAAAAAGTAACAGAACTATGAATTTTGCATTTGCGCATATTCCGATTAATACGATTGAATTTATAAACGAAGTAAACTTTAAAATAAACCTATATTTTCTTATTAACTCCAATTCATCTTTATGAATACTTGCTAGTAGAGGATAGGTTACATGTCTAATTACGTTATCCAATGTACTTGAAGGTAACTTTTGCAGGTTATCAGCTCTATAATAGAAACCTAGAATAGCTGGGGAGAAAAACTTGCCTAAAAACAAGTTGAAAATATTTTGATTAAACATATAGACAAAACTTCCCGCCATTATTTTACTTCCAAAATAAAAATGTTCTTTTAGCAATGGTATGTTCAATGAAATTTTAGGTTTCCATGATGACATAAAATATAATAAAAACACAGAGAAGAGATTCGCAACTATTCCTGGAATTATTAGAGCCCAATAACTGTAACCCACAAAGGCCATATAAATACTCAATATGCCGCTTGATAGCGTTGTTGATAAAGTAATTTTAGCCTGCTTTTTAAAATCAATTTGTTTGCGAAGTATTGCCGTTTGAACCATGGAAAACGAACTGATAATCAAAGTAATACTTGTAACTCTAATTATGTTTTTTATCAATGGTTCATTGAACAACGATGCAATAGCATGAGATGAGGCAAATAAAACTACAAATAAAATGATTGAAATTACAAAATTGAAGGTAAATACTGTATTGTAGTCTTCTTCTGATGAGTTTGATTTTCTTATTAACGAATCGCCAAACCCTCCATCGATTAAAGTTCTAGCTACTGCACCAAAAACTGTCGCCATCGCAACCAAACCAAAATCTTTAGGTTCTAACAGTCTTGCAAGTATGATACTTACTACAAAGGCAGAAAAGTAACGAATAAATGTGTCTATAAAACTCCATTTGAGACCCAATATAGCTTTATTTTTGAAACTCAATTATCTATTTTTTACTGGATTGTTATTACCAAGAATTATTTTCGTAGCGATTGATACAGTTAGAAAATACTAATATTCAAAAGAATTAATATGTTACAATCTAGCATCTACTTGCTCCTTTGACAACACTCCCTTTACATCATAAATGATTCCATTACCTATGAATTCACGCATCTGCAAAGATTCGAATTCTTTGTGAGCCACCGCCAACACCAAAGCACCAAAATCGCCTTCCGGCAATTGGTTATGCACAGTAATGCCATATTCATCCATTACATCCTCCGGACTGGCCCAAGGATCGAAAACTACTGGTGCCATATGAAAAGATTCTATGGCATGCACAATATCAATTACACGAGTATTTCGCACGTCCGGACAGTTTTCCTTAAATGTAAAACCTAAAATCAAACACTTCGTTCCCCGAACTGTGTGTCCGGCACCAATCATCAGCCGCACCAATTCAGAAGCCACAAACTGACCCATGCCATCGTTCAGGCGCCTACCTGCTAATATAATTTCAGGGTGATATCCCAATTCCTGGGCTTTCTGAGCCAAGTAATACGGATCTACACCAATACAATGACCGCCAACCAAACCAGGTTTAAACTTTAAAAAGTTCCACTTGGTTCCAGCGGCTTGCAATACTTCATGGGTATCGATCCCCAGTTTAGAAAATATTTTTGCTAGCTCGTTCACAAATGCAATATTGATATCGCGTTGAGAATTCTCAATCACCTTAGCCGCTTCTGCTACTTTGATGCAGCTCGCCTTGTGAGTACCTGCCAGAATTATGGATTTGTATAGATTATCTATATAATCGGCGGCCTCTGGTGTTGAACCAGAGGTCACTTTCAGAATTTTAGTAACAGTGTGTTCCTTGTCGCCGGGGTTGATGCGTTCCGGAGAATATCCACAATAGAAATCCTCATTATATTTCAAACAACTGACTCTCTCCAATATTGGTACCATCTCCTCTTCTGTAACACCCGGGTATACTGTACTTTCGTAAATCACCACATCGTTCCGTTTCATTACAGAGGCAATGGCTTCAGTGGCCTTTATCATGGGAGTTAATACCGGGCGATTATGCTTATCTGTTGGCGTTGGTACCGTGACAATGTACACCGAACAATCTTTAATGTCATCCAAATTTGTAGAAACCAATAATCCATTTTCTGACAATTCTTCCACTAATACTTTCCGCAGGTGGTCGTCTTCTATTTCTCGTGTATGATCTTTGCCTGCTTTCAACTCGCCCACTCTTTTTTCATTGATGTCGTAACCAACCACTTCATACTTTTCTGCGAAAGCGGCCGCCAAAGGCAAGCCCACATAGCCCAATCCAACGATTGCAATTTTGGGATTCTTGTTCAATTTATGCATTTAAATATTATTAAATCAACCGTACATTGGGCACACATTGCCAGTGTGCTGAATTGTTATTGTTTTCATAGACCGCTACGCGGATTTTTCGGTCCAACAATGGCTCTGCTTTTAGAATAAGCTCGTGCATATAAGTTTGGTCTACCTTGCCAACCACAACCAAATCTAGAAATGGACCCGTCTTACCCTCGGCCCAATCATGTGTCAAATACACCGCTTTTACCTCACCTAAACGGTCAAAAACCTTTTCAATCAGAGCATCCAATCCAAACTGTTGCAACACAAAATCCCGTAAATTGGCAAACAAAGGATGACAGGGGTTTGCCCTGTACTGCTTTTGATTGCCGTCCTCACGCTCCACCGTCTCTATCAACTTCACCGCAAGCAACTTATTTAATTCATTACGAACCGTATTGCTGCTCACTCCAAATTCCTTTTCCAAACCCCTCAGATATACGGTGTTTAACGGATTTAAAAATAACCGGGTCATTAGCTTGGCGCTGATTTTGCCTTTGAAATAAGACTCTAATACAGGGAACGACATCAATAAAACGGCTTCGCCACTTCAGTCACACCCAAAATGATGAACTGATACATTTTTGAGTAACAAAAATACGATTCCAATTGTGGAAAGGAAAAATTATCACATGACTATATGATTATTTTTGGTGAATGCAC
>JACCDH010258175.1_pt1 | contig 19755 bp, 14 predicted proteins | sample 7442481 | NCBI WGS metagenome assembly JACCDH01 (sample SAMN15323433, study PRJNA562643) | freshwater metagenome | isolation source: river surface water | place: USA:Blue River Watershed | collected 2017-08-15 | reverse complement strand
TCCCATACTTCTCCATTCACTTCAGCTGCCAATACATTTCTGGCTAAACCCTCAGAAATACTCAAAGCGACCTGATACGAAGAGGTACCCTTTGGAAATTGTTTCACAGTCCCATCAGGAAGTGTAATGTTAATAGTCATTATTTTTTGTCTTTTATTTTGATAGTATTATTTACTCTTTCTATAGCTTGCGAAGCTAATGAATAATTTGGTTTTAAACTTAATGCATATTCAAAATCTGCAATTGCTTCATTGTCTAATGATTTTGATTCTTCGCATAAACCCCTCATATAGTAAGCTTCGGCATATTTCGGATTACATTTGATGGCTCTTGAAAAATCTAGAAGTGCTAAATCAATAACTCTTAATTCATATCGTAAAACACCTAAATTGAAATGAGCTGTAGAATAAGTGGAATCAATTTCAATTACTTTGGTATAATCTTGAATAGCCTTATCAAAGTCATCATTTGTTTGATAGTAATAAGCTCTTGCATAATAACCCTCTGTACTTTCTGGTCTTACACGCACAGCTGCATTGAAATGATCTAAAGCGGTTTTCGATTTATTATCTAATTCAATCAATCCCATTTGCATATATGCTTTAAAGTTATCTGGGTCTTGCTCAACGGCAGTCATGAAATTTGACATAGCTAATTCTTGCTTCTTCTGTTCTCTATAAATCATACCTTTCCAGAAGTAGGCATCCGAATAATATTTATTTATTTTCAATCCTTTGTTGATGTTCTCAAATGCTAAATCGTATTTCTTAACTAGATAAAACAATTCACCTAGTTTAACATAGGTCATATAACTTTTCGGATTTATTTGTAGTGCTTTATCGAGTGCAGCTTTTGCTTGTGCTGGTTCAGATTTTCTTAGATGATAGTCAGCAAGTGTGTTGTAAAGAGGCATGTATAATGAATCATACTTAAAGCCATATGCTAAATCATTTAATGCAAAATCTAATTGATTGTTTTTTACATAATACTTAGCTCTCTCATTATATAAGATTGGGTCATTAGGAGAATTAGAAATTTTAAGATTAAGCTCAGATAATTCTTTAGAAACTGATTGACCAACTACTGCTAAACTATCTTTGTTGTCTACTTTTGTAGAGGTATTGTCGTTATTGCAAGAGATTAATGCAAATGATGCAAAAAATAATAAGTATATGTATTTCATATTAATTTTTATGACTTAGCACATCTACTAGATGTATAGTTTTTATCGGTAAATTATGTTTTTCAATGTATCCCTGAATATGTAATAAACATGACGCATCAGTAGAAACTATCCACTCTGCTCCTGTTGCAATTGCATTCAATACTTTTTGCTCAGCCATTGCTGTGGATATAGATTCAAATTTAACTGAAAATGTACCTCCAAAACCACAACATGTTTCACAATCTTTCATTTCAATCAACTCTACTCCTTCTATCATCTCGAGTAATTTTCGAGGTTCTGATTTTATACCACATTCTCTCAATGCACCACATGCATCATGATAAGTGACTTTGCCTTTGAAATCTGAATTAATGCTTGTCGGCTTAAGTACGTTTACCACAAAATCACTGAATTCCATTATTTGATTTTGCACAGCTCTACATTTATTGTGTGATGCTGAGTTGGTAAATAGTTCAGAATAGTAACTTTTAACCATACCGGTGCAAGAGCCCGACGGACTCACAATTATATTATCAGCAGTGTAATCGTTTAAAAACTTCTGAGCAACATCCTTTGATTCTTCCCAGTATCCAGAGTTAAATGCAGGTTGACCACAACAAGTTTGTTCAGAATTATAAATTACTTTACATCCATGATCTTCTAAAAAAGAAATCATGTTAGTAGCAGTTTCTGGAAATAATTGGTCTATAAAACAAGGAATAAATACTTCAACCTTCATCGTTAACAAAAATACTATTTATACCTTAAAATTTATTGATTTTGAGCCTTAATCTTATTAATAATACAAGTCCGATTATGAAAAAGCTTGCCAAAGCAAAAATTGAATTTCTCATACTTCCTGTTAATTCCTCAATAATACCATATGATGCTGTACCTAAAACAATTGCAATTTTTTCGGTAGTATCATAAAAACTAAAGTATGAAGTAGTATCATTTGTTTCTGGTAAAAGCTTTGAATAAGTTGATCTAGAGAGTGATTGACTGCCTCCCATTACCATGCCAACTGAGAATGCTAGTATATAAAACTGATTAACATTTACAACAAAGTAGGCTGCAGAACATATAACTATCCATATTATGATAGCAATAATCAAAGCATTTAAATTACCAATTTTTTTAGATAGGTATGCAAATAAGTATGCACCAATTATTGCAACAAATTGTATTATGAGTATGGTAGCAATTAATGAACCTGAATCAAGTTTTAGTTCTTTACTGCCAAACAAAGCAGCTACATACATAACTGTTTGGATGCCCATTGTAAAAAAGAAGAAGGAAGCTAAAAATGATTTTAATCTTTGCAAAGATTTTAATTGATTCCATACGCCAGCTAATTCTCTGTATCCCTTCCATAAAGTGTTGAAATTGATTTTTGCTGAGTGCTTATTGGCAGGTAAGTATTTGAAAGTGTATTGCGCAAATCCGAACCACCATATACCTACTGCAAGAAATGCAAGACGTGCAGGAAGCGATGAGCCTTTTTCAATACCGAAAACTTCAGGAAACATAATCACTATTAAATTCATGATTAATAAAAGTGAGCTACCAATATATCCAAATGCAAATCCCCTTGCACTTACTTTATCTTGCTCCTCTTCTGTCGCAATTTCTGGTAAATATGAATTATAAAACACTAAACTTCCTGCCCATCCTATGGTACCTAACATAAATGCAAATATTCCGAATTCAATATTTGATTTATTAAAGAAAAATAAAGATGAACAAGCAACTGAACCTATTAAACAAAAACTTTGTAAGAATCTCTTTTTAGAACCGTTTGAATCTGCGATACCCGATAATATAGGAGAAATCAAAGAAACAAATAAGAATGAAGCAGATAGTGCATATGAGTATAAGGCGGTATTTACAAATTCTCTACCTAAAAAAGTGACTGTATTACTGCCATTATTCGAAGTCACAGCAGACCAATAAATAGGAAAAATAGTAGAAGTAATTGTTAAGTTGTATACAGAGTTAGCCCAATCATAAAATGCCCATGCATTTATGACTTTCTTTTTCTCTTTTAAACTCAACTTATCGGTGAATCTCTGAATCAATTTATACTCTATTTTTTGTGAAAGTAATATTAATCTATGATAGATTCAATCAATTTTATCAAATCCGTTTAAATTTTCTTTATTTTGCAATGTGTTATCTATTTTAATACCTGTATACAATCAAGATGTTTATTCATTAGTGAAGTCATTACATGACCAACTAATGTCTATAGACCATGATTTTGAAATTTTGTGTCTTGATGATGCTTCTACTCAAAAAAATAATAATTCTAAAATAGACACCCTAGAACATTCTAAGTATGTGTTATTAGAAAACAATATAGGGAGATCTGCAATTCGAAATAAGCTTGCTGATATGGCTAAATATGAACTTCTATTATTCATTGATAGTGATATGCTTGTTATTGATGATTCTTTTATTCATAATTACTTATCAGCATATCAAAGCTATGATGTTGTATACGGAGGAATTAAATATCAAAGTACTTGTTTAGATCAAAAACGTCTATTAAGATGGAAATATGGTATTGAGCGTGAATCAATCAGTGTAGATAAAAGAAATTCTAAACCATACTTATCAGCAAAGTTTTGCAATTTATTAATTCGAAAAAAGGTGTTTTCTGATATTCAATTTGAAGAACAAATAAAGTTATACGGACATGAAGACACATTGTTTTCATTAGAAATGCAATCGCATAAATTAAAGCTTTTACATATCGATAATCCCTTATTACATGATGGTTTAGAAGATTCAAGAATATATTTAGAGAAAGTCGAAATTGCTTCTATCAATTTAAAAAAGATTGCTGAATTACATCCGAATAATTCATTATTGTTGAATTTACCTTTATTGTCAACCTATTTGATATTGAAGAAATATAATTTAAAATCTATCTATAAATTTATATATCAAATTTTCGCTAAAGGAATCGAAAGAAATTTATTGTCAAGTAAGCCTAATATAAGACTTTTAGACTTTTATAAGCTCAATTCGATTTGTAATGACTAGGCTATTCTGTTGTAAATTTCAAGCAATTTTTGTTCTTCATTTTGCCAGTTATATTCTTCTCTAGCTAACAGACAATTCGCTTTAAGTTTATTGTATAATGTTCTATCGTTCAATAACAAGTTAACAGAACTTGCTAAATTTTTTGCATTCAAATCAGTTAAGACTGCTACTTGATATTGCTCGTTAATTTTGATGTATTCTGGGAAATTATTTGTTACTGATGGAATACCAGCATGTATGTAATCAAAACATTTATTGTTTAATGAATAATAATAACTTAAACCTAGATTATCTGATACGTTTATTCCTAAGAATGCTTTGTTTGTAATATTAGGCAATCTATTAGGTTCGATATAACCCATAAATTTAACCTTACTTTTTACTTTATACTTTTGTGCTAAAACTCTTAATTCTTCACTTAAATCACCTTCACCAACTAAATATAAATGACAATCTATCCATTGCATAGATTCTATCAAACACTCTAATCCTCTACCTTGATTTAAAGCACCCTGATAAATAATATAACGCTCATGCTCATCATTGTACTTGTATAAAAATTGATTGTCACTATTTAATACTGGTACATTTCTGATGATATCGAAAGTGGTTTTATATTTTTCTTGAAATAAAATAGCTATACTCTCACTTACTGTATAGCAATGTTTTAATCGTGGTACAACGAATCGCTCTAAGGTTTCCCAAATCTTTTTTGTAAATGGTCTATGTAAGATCTCAGGTACTTCAGTGAAATACTCGTGTGCATCATAAATACAATCTTTACCTTTCATTTTTGAAACAAAAAAACAAGGTAAAATGGTATCTAAATCATTTGCATTAACTATATCAAAACGTGTGAATAATAAGAAGAAGAAAAGCCTAATGTTATACTCAATATAAAAGAACTTGCCGTTTTCAAACCAACAGTTAATTCTCTTTTGTCCATATGGCTTATCCTTTAATTCTATTGAAAAGTTACGTTTACGTCCAACCAACAAAACTTCGTAACCAGCTTTTGACAATGTGTTGCATACTCTGTGCATACGCTGATCGTAAGACAGATCATTGGTAACTGTTAAGATAATTTTCTTCAAGGCTTAGTTTGTTTTACTACAATAACTTCATTTTTGTCATTAAATTGTATGAAGCCCTCATCAATTAAAAATTTTATGCTTTCTACAATCTTTTGCTCAGGTAAATCGCTCCATTTACCTAAAATTTGGGGCAAAGATAATTTTTCTTCTGATTTATCCTCCATTAATCGCTGCCTGATATTTGCAATAAATTGCTCATCTTCAATATTATGCTTATTGTTTATGCATATATCACATTGCCCACATACCTCATAATCAAGCTCTCCAAAATAATTCAATAGTGTTTTTGACCTGCATTGTTGTTTTAACACGTATTCAATCATTTTATTGATTTTTTCTTCTAGAACCTCTTTCCTGAATTTCCAATATGACCTATCAAATTGTATTTGACTCTTATTTAATCTGTTTTGTAATACAATTAAGGTTGATTTATTATTACCCTTAACATAATCTATAATTTTGTATTTCTTTAATAAATCTATTTGTCTATAAAACTCTTCTACTTGAATATCAGCTCTTTTGATAATATCTTGCTCCTTTATTATTATATATTGTTCGAATAAACCTCCGTAAGAACGTAATAAAGTTTTGATAATAGGGTCAAAATGGGCATGAGCTATTTGAAAGGCGTATAATTCATCCGGACTGCATAAAATTGTTAATCGTGATTCATTTTTATATTCATCGGTCAATGCGAGCACACCTTCCCGATTCAAGAAAGAAATAATATTTAAAAGCTTTAATATAGGTATGTTGGTTAACTTCGAAAATTCAACGGGGTCGAAAGATAACTCTGCACCTGCACCTGATCCAAATGCTATATTATAATGCTTGAAGATTTGCTCATAGATGCTAGTAATTTCAGCATACTCAGGAAAAGAACCATAAAACTTCGATTTTAAATTTTCGATATCAGCATCATCATATAACAATACAGCATATGATTTAAGTCCGTCTCTTCCAGCCCTACCTGCCTCTTGATAATATGCCTCTAAACTATCAGGTAAATCGATATGTAATACTAACCTAACATCTGGCTTGTCAATTCCCATCCCAAATGCATTTGTGGCTACCATTACTCTTTTTTTATTGAGAATCCAGTTCTCTTGCTTTATTGTTCTTGTTTCAACATCTAAACCCGCATGATAATAATCAGCACTTATATTGTTTTTGTTTAAAAAAGATGCAATCTCCTCTGTATGTCTTCTATTTCTTACATAGAATACAACACTACCTGGTACTTTATTTAATATTTTTATAAGTCTTCTATATTTATTCTGCTCTTTAAAAACTAAATAATTCAAGTTTTTTCTCTCAAATGATATCTGAAATTGGTTGTGTTTTTTCAAACAGAGTTTTTCTGTAATATCAATAGCTACTTGTGGTGTAGCCGTAGCTGTAACTGCCAGAATAGGAATATCGGGTAATAATCTTCGGATGTTAGCGATGTTTAAATACGAGGGCCTGAAATCATAACCCCATTGCGAAATACAATGTGCTTCATCGATAGCCAAAAGATTAACCTTCATTCTTTTAATTCTCTCTTGCACAATTGGCATCTCCAACCTCTCAGGTGACAAATAAAGAAATTTTACTTGTCCGAAAATACAATTGTCTAAAGCTATATCTATTTCTCTAGCTGACATACCACTAACTATTTCAACCGCATTAATACCTCTTCTTTTTAAATTATTAACTTGGTCTTTCATTAAAGCAATAAGTGGAGAAACAACAATTCCTATACCCTCTTGAGCTAAAATTGGAACTTGAAAACAAATAGATTTACCAGCACCGGTAGGTAATAATGCGAGTGTATCTTTTTTATTTAGTACGCTCTCGATAATATCTGCTTGCGGATATCTGAATTGATCATATCCCCAATATTTCTTTAAAACCTCTAGCGCTGTCATTTTGCGAATATAATATTTAGCCCTAATAGAAAATATGTTATTTTTGTTCAAAATATAATATTTATGATCTTGAATCCCCTAATAGCCATTTCACCTGTTGATGGTAGATATAGAAAACAAACGCATGAATTGGCTAGTTTTTTCTCAGAGGCTGCTTTAATTAGATATCGTGTGTTAGTTGAAATTGAATATTTTATTGAATTATCTAAACTAAACTTAAAGGGGTTTGAACCTTTGACAGATTCTCAGATCATCTCATTGAGAGATATTTATGAGAGGTTTGATGATGATAAAGATGCTTTAAGAATAAAGGAGATAGAGCAAACTACTAATCATGATGTAAAGGCTGTTGAGTACTTCTTAAAAGAAAAACTAGCAGATTTAAATTTGTGTGGATCTTCGGAGTATATACACTTCGGACTTACTTCTCAAGATATTAATAATACAGCTATACCATTAAGTTTTAAACATTCAGTTGAGAAAATTTACTTAATTGAAATGCATGATTTAATTGATAGACTGAAGAAACTTGCTGATAGTTGGAAAGATGTATCAATGCTTGCACATACACATGGCCAACCAGCCTCACCTACTCGTTTAGGTAAAGAAATTATGGTTTTTGTTGAAAGATTAGAGGTGCAATTGAAATCTTTTAATCATATCACATTTGCTGCAAAATTTGGAGGTGCAACAGGTAATTTTAATGCGCATAAAGCAGCCTTTCCAGAAGTAAACTGGATTGAATTTGCAAATCATTTTGTGAATATGAACTTAGGATTATCGAGATCGCAACATACAACTCAAGTTGAACATTATGATCAATTTGCTGCACATTGTGATAATCTAAAACGAATCAATACCATTTTAATTGATTTATCTAGAGATTTCTGGCAGTATATCTCAATGAATTATTTCAAACAAAGAATTAAAGAAGGTGAAGTGGGTTCATCAGCCATGCCTCACAAAGTAAACCCTATAGATTTTGAAAATGCAGAGGGTAATTTCGGTATTGCTAATGCATTATTTGAACATCTTTCTGCAAAATTACCAATATCTAGATTACAAAGAGATTTAACAGACTCTACTGTTTTTAGAAACATTGGCGTTCCTATGGCGCATACACTTATTGCATTTAAATCATTAGAAAAGGGATTATCTAAACTTATGCTTAACAAAGATGCAATCGATTATGATTTAGATGAAAATTGGGCTGTTGTAGCTGAAGCTATACAAACTGTTTTAAGAAGAGAAGCATATCCTAAACCTTATGAAGCATTAAAAGCTTTAACAAGGAAGAATGAAAAGATAACTCAAAAATCTATTCATGATTTCATCGATCAATTAGAAATTTCAGATGCTATTAAATCTGAATTGAAGAAATTCAGTCCGCATAATTATACCGGCTATTAATGAAATATCTACTATCCTTCTTTTTAAGTTTAAGTGTAATAAATGCTTTTGCACAAAAAGAAGGATACGATTATCCGAAGCTTAATCAATCAGATCATTTTGATATTATTCATAATACAAAGGTTGTAGATCAATATAGATTTTTAGAAGAAAGTAGATCAGATATTACCAAGAATTGGTTAATAGAACAATCAAAATTAACCAAGTACTATTTTAATCAATCAACATTAGTAAACTCTATTTATAAAAGAATAGAGCAAAGAAGTTTCTATCAATTAAATTTAGAAAAGAAACTTGGTGATTATTTTTTTTCATATCGATTTAATTATAAAAACCAATCACCTTCATTATACGTTAGAAAATCTAGTCAAAGATTTGCTCGACTTTTAATAAATCCTTCAATATTTGATGAAGATGTAAACATTACCACGAGTATTGTAGATATTCAATTATCTTTAAATCAAGAATTTCTGGCTTTAATATTATCAAGAGCCGGAAGCGAATGGAAAGAAATTAGAATTATCAATTTAGAGAGCAAAAAGCTACTTAAAGATCGTTTAAGATGGATAAAGTTAAGTAACGTTAGCTGGAATAATCATGGTTTCTATTATTCGAGGTTTGAAACTCCTCCATTAGGAGAAGAAAATATTGCATTAAATCAAAACTCGCAGATATATTTTCATCAATTAAATACCATTCAATCAGAAGATAAATTAATATATGAACAAAAAAATATTCCCTTCGGAATATTCAATGTTGAATCTATCAATTCGAATAGCTTAATAATATACGGAGCTGATTTTGTTAATGAAAAGTATATTCAAAAAATCTATCATAAAGATTTGAATAAAGTTGACGATCCATTAAAATCTATAATTAGCGACGATTATAATAGCTTTTACACTTACAATATATTATCAGAAGATGACACTTCGTATTTAGTTAATACAAACAGGTATTCTCTTAACAAGGAAATTTATAAATATTCAAAAGATAGAAAAGAGCCTATACCATTTATTAATAATGAATATTTTTTAAATAAGTCATTTGTCGTTAATCAAAAAGTATTATTAATTACACATAAAAACATGCAACAACAATTGTTTTTATATGATAAAAATGGATCTGAACTTGATAGAATATATTTCCCTGATGGCTGCTCAATTAGTAATATATCTGTGAATGAAAACGACTCCATTGTATATTTCTATTTGAATTCATATACAGCTACTCCTCGTCTTTGTAATTACAATTTAAATACATACAATCTCAGTATATCAAAAGCTTCTAAAGCAAGTTATAATGAAATTAATATTATTTCAGAGACAGTTCAGTATCCTTCTGAAGATGGCACATTAATTCCGATGACAATTATAAGAAGAGCTGATATGAAGTACAATGCTGATCAGGCAACCATGTTATACGGCTATGGTGGCTTTGGAGTACCAATTGATCCCTTCTATGATCCAGGCTTTATATTTTTCATACAAAACGGAGGTGTAATAGCTGTACCTGGTATTAGAGGTGGTGGAGAGAATGGTGAAGCATGGCATCAAGCTGGTCGAACCTTAAATAAAAATAATGCTATAAATGATTTCGCCTATGCAGCTAAATATTTAATTAAAAATAGAATATCAAACCCAAATAAAATAGTCGCAAGAGGTAGTTCTAACGGAGCATTAATAATTTCTGCAAGTATAAATAAGTATCCAGAATTATTTAAAGCAGCTGTTTTAGAAATGGGATTATACGATATGATTCGATATAATTTATTTACAACTGGATATATTGCATCTTCTGAATATGGTACATCATCAAATTTTGAAGATTTCAATAATTTAATTAGTTATTCACCCATACATAATATTAAATCAAGCGTCAACTATCCTTCATTATATGTCATTACAGGAGAAAATGATGATCGAGTACCTGCATTACATTCATATAAATATGTAGCAAGTTTACAATCATTACGACAGCAAAATAATATTATATTATTGGAGGTATTAAAAAATGCTGGACATTACGGTCCACAAACGTATGAAGATCTATTAATGAATGAAGCTAGAATATATGCTTATATATTCAGAGAATTAGGTATTAAAATAAAATTAAAGAACTAATGAAAAAGGTAGTTTTAATTCTATTATTAATACTTCATTATCAATTGATTTATTCACAAAACAATTATAAGATTTACTGTGATATTGACGATGCTATCAAAAATAAAGACTCAGTTATTATATTAAATCTTAGTGATTTAAAACTAAAAAAAGTACCTAAGCGTATCAAACACTTTAAAAATTTAGAAGTAATTAACCTGAGTAATAATAATATTGTAAGATTCCCGAATAGCTTAAGAAAGAACAAAAAACTTAAAGAGGTAAATTTAAATATGAACTCTTTGACTAATACTCGTATTAGATCAAAAAAATTTAGAAAACTTACTAAGCTAAGTATGGCTAAAAATAATATTATAAAATTCAATAAAACATTAGCTACTCTCCCTAGTTTAAAAAATTTAAACTTAGCAGACAATAAAATCGATGAATTGCCTCATTATATTGATAAAATGAATTCATTAGAGGTACTGATTTTATACAAAAACAATATTAAAATCTTACCAGCAGACTTTTATAATTTAAATAATTTAAGAGAGTTTGATATATATTATAATCAAATCACAAATATTGATTCAGATATTCAAAAATTAAATAAGATTGAGCGATTATATTTATCATTTAATAAAATAGATAAGATTCCAGTTACGATTTGTAGACTCAAGAATTTAAAATATTTATACATGCAAGGTAATCTATTAGAAGAGATACCATTATGTTTTACTGAATTGAAATCATTAGAAAGGTTAGATATCAAATATAATAAGTTTAAATATTTCCCTGAGGAAGTACTCACCCTAGAAAATATAATGGAATTAGATGTGTCTGGTAATAATTTATCATTACTTCCTAGACAGCTACTAAATCTAAAAAAGTTAGAGCTTTTAATGATTCGCGATAATCCGCTTTTATTTAAAGGCAATAATAAAATCTATAATCAACAATTAATAAAAGAATTAGAGTCAAATAAAATTATAGTTAAATATCTAATTAATGATTAATAAAATAAATATTGATGAAAATGCTACCATTTGGAAAATACATTTTGATGTAAATACAAATGATATATTTCTAGAGCTTAGAATAGATAAAAATTTTGAATTAAGAAGCATACATTCTAAGAAAAGTATAAAGACCAATATATATGATCAATATGTTCAAAATATTATTTCAATTCAAAGTCCGTATGCATTAATAAGTTACAGACACACAGATAATTTACTAGACGATCAAATAATATGTCTTTATAATATTGAAACTGAAAAAGAAGAATGGTTAAGTTCAGATATAAGAGTTGATGAAGTATATAATCAATCTCTTAAAGTCTACCATCCGAAGATTAGTCCGAAATCTTTCTATTTCATAAACTTCAATAAAGAAACAATTGACACTCCCCTATTATTTAAGCAAGAAACTAGCATTGTTTATGCCGAAAATTCAGAGAATACATCGGTGTTAATTGATAATGAATTGAAAGTTGAAATTAATTTTGACAAAGAAAGTATTGCAATTAAAAATAACGACCAATTAATACTGGAAGAGTTTTTTCAGTTAAATGAAGATTATAGGCCTGAATACGAATATCTTATGAAAGTTAATGACTATATATTATTCATGTTGGGGAAACATAAGATGATTATCTATCAATTGAAGCCTAATAATTATTAAATTTGTGATTATTCAAAAAATGAAGATGAAATTATTAAGTAAGGGAATAATAGTATTGATTTTAATTTCTTTCAGCATAATTGCTAAAGCTAATGTAGATTCAATTGGTGTTGAAACCGTAAACGGTAACAGGTATATATTACATAAGGTTCAAAAAGGTGAAGGCTTATATGGAATAGCTAGAAGATATAAATCATCCGTAACTGAAATACAAGAGCTTAATAATTTGACAAATACTATCTTAGATTTAGGCCAAATAATAAAAGTGCCAAGTAAACAACAAGTAGTAGTTATTGAGGAAGCTAAGCCAAAAGTAGAACAAAGTTCTATTCCTAAAATAGTTAACAATCCGAAGGTTAAATCAAGCAATACTTATATCACCCACACTGTAAAGCGAGGTGAAACATTATATTTATTATCGAGAAAATACGATGTTACGGTTACAGAGATAAGTAAGTTAAATAAATTAAAAAGGACGAGTTTAGAATTAGGGCAAAAATTAAAGATACCAAAGAAAGGAACTGTTATTAACAATCAAGATATCATAGAACCTACCGAAGAGGAACAGAAAAATGTTACTATAGAGAAAAGTACTGGAACTGCGGATGTCAAGGTAAATGTTAAGAACAACAAATTATTAGGTTCTGTAGACTATAATGAAACTGGTATAGCAAGCTGGATAGAAGATAAAAACATTGATTCAAAAAAGAGTATAGCATTACATAAGTCTGCGCCTGTAGGAACCATTATTAGAGTTACTAACTTGATGAATAATAAGAGTATATATGTGAAGGTGATAGGAAAACTACCCGATACGGGAGATAATGAAAATACTATTATTGTTTTATCAAAAGCTGCAGTTAATATGTTGGGTGGCATCGAACAAAAGTTCAGAGTTAATTTAAATTATTCGATACCGAAGTAATTATGCATAAGAAACCGTTTTTAGTGGGTATAGCAGGTGGAAGTGCATCTGGTAAAACATATTTATTGAATTCCTTATTAAAACATTTCAATGAAACTGAAATATGTTTAATATCACAAGACCATTATTATAAGCCAATGCATATGCAAATGGTAGATGAAAATGGTGAAATAAATTTTGATTTACCCGATGGAATAGAAAGAGAGTTATTGCATGAAGATGTAAAAAGCCTATTGGAGGGTAAATCGATTACAAAGCAAGAGTACACATTCAATGTATTTGAGCAAGAGCCAAGATTATTAGAAATTAAATCAGCACCTATTATAGTAATCGAAGGATTATTTATTTTTCATTTTGAAGAATTGCATTCAAAGTTTGATTTTAAAGTTTTCGTTGATGCAGATCATGATATTAAGCTCAATAGACGTTTAATGCGTGATCAAAAAGAAAGAGGATACACAGAAGATATGATTTTATATCAATGGTATAATCATGTAATGCCAGCATATGATCAATATTTATTACCCTATAAAAATCAATGCCAATTTATTATTCATAATAATGATAATATTGACAATGAAATAGATGAATTATCTTTAATCTTAAAAAAACAGCTCATTTAAATCATTGAATAGAACAGAAATGTTATTTATTGACGCTGTAACTTTGTTTTTCTATTGAATTTTATCAGATAACAGATTTAGAGTTAGAAAATAGCTGATAGATCAGTTAAATGCTGATATTCACATTGATACAGAAAAATACTAAGAGTCAGAGTTCTCATTTACCACACCTTTACAAATAAATCTTAAAAATCTCAGTTTTTTCAATATTTTAGGCTTCTTACAAGGCTTTTTTAATTTAAAAATTTAATTAGATTTGCAATCTTGTGAAAAATTGAGACACACTTATTAATACTATTAAATTATTTTAAAAATTATGCAGGGAAAAGGTGCAATTAGGTTTTTTGCAATCGCATTGTCGATTGCCTGTTTGTATTCACTATCATTCACATTTGTGGCTAATAGTGTTGAAAGCGATGCAGTTGAGTATGCCGCAGGAGACTTAAAATTAGAGAAAGCTTATTTAGATTCAATGGAAACTGAGGTTGTATACAACCTAGGTTTTGCTAAGTTCACTTATCAAGAGTGTAAGCAGTTACAATTGAACTTAGGACTTGACTTAAAAGGTGGTATGAACGTTACCATGGAGATCTCACTAAGCGATTTAGTGCGTTCTATGGCTAATAATAATTCAGACACTACTTTTAATAAAGCAATAAGAATTGCTGAAGGAAAGAGTGCAAGAAGCAATCAAAATTTCATTGATTTATTCTATGACGAATACAAGACTTTAAGTCCGAATGTTCAACTTGCTTCAGTTTTTGCTACAAAAGAAAATGCAGCTAGAATCAGCTACAACTCTACTAACGAAGATGTTATAAAAGTATTAAAGGCTGAAGCACAAAGTGCAATTGACCGTTCATTTAATATTTTAAGAACTCGTATTGATAAATTTGGTGTAACACAACCAAATATTCAATTACAACAAGGTAGTAATCGTGTATTAATTGAATTACCAGGTGTTACAGATCCTGATCGTGTTCGTAAATTATTACAAGGTTCTGCTCAGTTAGAGTTCTGGGACACATACAGTAATGCAGAAGCATTTAACTTCTTAGATAAAGCAAATGTTGCTTTAAGAGGTAAATTATCACTAACAAAATCTACAGATTTAGCTACTGATTCTACTAATTCAAAAACTGCAAGCAATGACAGTTCATCAAATGAATTAGCTTTATTAAACAAAGTAAAAACTGATTCATCTACAAAAGATACTGGCGCTGATGCATCATTTGCAAACTTCGCTAAAGAGAATCCTTTATTCGCTGTGTTGAATCCGAATTTAGGACAAAACGAGCAAGGACAGCAAATTATAGCACCTGGACCTGTAGTAGGTTTAGCATTGTTACGTGACACTGCTAAAGTGAATGCATACTTATCAATGCCAGAAGTAAAAGCTAATTTCCCATTAGATATGAAATTTATTTGGGGAGTTAAAGCGATTAATTCTCAAAATGTATTTGAATTATATGCTATTAAAGCAAATACAAGAGATGGTAAAGCACCATTAGGTGGTGAAGTTATCACAGATGCAAGAGCTGACATCGATCAAAAAGGAAATCCAGAAGTTATCATGGCTATGAATACTGACGGTTCAAAAACTTGGAGAAGAATGACTGCTGAAGCTGCAGCTGACCCTAACAATAAAAAGTCAATTGCAATTGTATTAGATAACTACGTTTACTCTGCTCCTACTGTTCAACAAGAAATTTCAGGTGGTGTATCAAACATCTCAGGAAGTTTCACTCTAGATGAAACAAAAGACTTAGCGAACGTATTAAAAGCTGGTAAATTACCAGCGCCAGCTAAAATTGTTGAAGAAGCAATTGTAGGTCCGTCTTTAGGTAAAGAAGCAATCAACGCGGGATTAATATCTACAGTAGTAGGTTTATTAGTGGTATTAATTTTCATGGCTGTTTACTATAACAAAGCTGGATTAATCGCTGACTTAGCTTTATTTGCGAACGTATTTTTCATTATGGGTATATTAGCATCATTAGGTGCTGTATTAACATTACCTGGTATTGCTGGTATCGTTTTAACAATAGGTATGTCAGTTGATGCTAACGTACTAATTTATGAGCGTATACGAGAAGAATTAGAAACAGGTAAATCTTTCAGATTAGCTATTTCAGATGGCTTCAGAAATGCATATTCTTCAATCATTGATGCAAACGTTGTAACTTTAATCTCTGGTATCATATTATACGCATTTGGATCAGGTCCGATTTTAGGTTTCGCTACTACATTGATCATCGGTATCGTTACGTCATTATTTGCAGCAATATTTATATCAAGAATTATTTTTGAATCACAAATTGCAAAAGATAAAGTAGTATCATTCTCTAATAAATTCACACAAGGTTTCTTTAAAGATGCTGATTTCGATTTCTTATCTAAGAGAAAAATATTTTACGCAATTTCTGGCTTAATTATTACTGCTGGTATTGTTTCATTAATATTCAGAGGATTGAGTTTCGGTGTTGATTTCAAAGGTGGTAGAACTTATGTTATACGTTTCGAAAATGCAGTAGAAACAGGTGCTATAAGAGAAGCATTATCTGCAGAATTTGGTGGTGCACCTGAGGTAAAAACTTTTGGTTCAAATAATCAAATTAAAGTAACTACTAGTTACCTAATTGAAAAAGGTGGTGATGAAGCTGAAAAGCAAGTTGAAGGTAAATTGATGTCAGGATTATCTAAAATTACGGGTAATAACGCAACCATATTATCTTCTCAAAAGGTAGGTCCGACTATTGCCGACGATATCAAAACTTCAGCTGTTTGGTCTATTTTATTATCATTAGCAGCCGTGTTCTTATATATCTACATCAGATTTAAGAGATGGCAATTTGGTATGGGTGCTATCGTTGCATTGTTACACGACGTGTTAATCTTATTATCATTATTCTCTATATTCAATGGTATCTTACCATTCTCTTTAGATATCGATCAACAATTCATTGCAGCATTATTAACTGTAATGGGTTACTCAATGAACGACACAGTCGTAGTATTCGACCGTGTACGTGAATACATGAATATACATCATACTAAGAACGAAGGACTAGCTCCTGTAATTAATAACGCACTTAACAGCACATTAAGCCGTACAATGGTAACAGGTTTAACAACTATGTTCGTGTTAATTATATTATTCATCTTCGGTGGTGAAATATTAAGAGGATTCTCATTCGCAATGTTAATCGGTGTAATCTTTGGTACATACTCTTCATTATTCGTCGCTACACCAATCGTAGTAGACTTTATTCGTAAGAAGAAATAATTAGTTATTAGATAAAAAAAAAGCCTCCTGAAAAGGGGGCTTTTTTTTTTGTACTAAGTACTAAGTGCTAAGTATTAAGATTCACGAACTAGTAGATCTTCTGATAGCCTTACCAATAATTCTTTCACTGATTCATTACCTTTTATTTTTTCAAGTATAGCAAAAGCTTTGTCAGCGAATTCTTTGATTTTGTTTTCAGTTAATTCTGGTATACCTAGTTCATTATAGATTTTCGTAATAGCATTAACTTTATCTTCAGCTTTAAATACTTTTAAATTTTCCCAATGTTTTAGTTCTGCAAGCTGTTCATCTTTTGCTAGGGCATGTGCTTCTATCCACAAGAATGTTTTCTTGTTAGCGATTATGTCACCCCCTACTTGTTTTCCGAATTTATCTGGGTTTGCATATACATCTAAATAATCGTCTTGTAGCTGAAAAGCAATACCCATTAACCTTCCATATTCATAAAGCATTTTAGCTTCATCTGAGGGAGCTTTTGCAATAATAGCACCTATCTCTAAACTACAACCTAGCAATACAGCTGTTTTGAGTTCTATCATTCGAATATACTCATCAACAGTTACATTATTTTGCGTTTCAAACATCATATCAATTTGTTGCCCTTCGCAAACTTCGATAGCTGTCTTATTAAATAGTTTTAATAGATCAGGTAAAATTTCTTTCGGATAATTAACGAAATGCTCATAGGCTTTCACCAACATTACATCACCCGATAGTATGGCAGTATTTTGATTCCATTTTTCGTGAACTGTGGGCTTACCTCTTCTTATAGGTGCAGCATCCATAATATCATCATGTATTAAACTGAAATTATGGAATGTTTCAACTGCTATTGCTGCATCTAACACTTCCTCATGATTATCTGAATATAAGTGGTGAGCTAAGAGCACTAAAACCGGACGCATACGCTTCCCTCCTAATGACATTATATAATCTAAGGGATCATATAATTCATGCGGAAACTTAGAATATGTTTGCTCTTTAATTCTATTTGATACTAATGTTTGTAGTTCAACTATTTTTTGCATTGATATTATCTTCTCTTTTTATGGTTTTTCTTAACAAAATTCAATGGTGCATCTTTAGTAATTAATTCAAAGTCGATTTGTTTTTTAGCAAGCTCAACTTTTTTAACTTTTATTTGTACTTCATCACCTAATTGATACTTACGTTTAAATCTTTGTCCGATTATACAATAATTCTCTTGATCTAACACATAAAAATCATCATTTATGTCTCTCAATCTTATCATACCTTCACATTTATTCTCAATTATTTCTACATAAATTCCCCATTCTGTAACTCCTGATATAATTCCATTATATGTTTCACCTACTTGTTCAGATAAGAATTCAGCTTGTTTATATTTTACAAATAATCTCTCAGCATCAGCAGCTCTTTTCTCCATTTGTGATGAATGCAAACATTGCTTCTCTAAATCTTCTGTATTAACGCTTGACTTACCATCTAAATAATGTTGCAATAATCTGTGGGCCATAACATCCGGATATCTTCTAATGGGCGAAGTGAAATGCGTATAATAATCAAAAGCTAATCCGTAGTGACTTGTCTTTTTAGTGGTATAAATCGCTTTAGCCATTGAACGAATAGCCAATTGAGTTAAAACATTTTGCTCTTTTGTGCCTTCAACATCAGCCATTAATTGATTCAGCGACTTTGATATTTCTGAATGAGATTTCGTATTTACTTTATATCCAAATCGAGCTGCGAATTTTGCAAATCCTTCCAACACATCTTCCTTAGGTGAATCATGTACTCTATATACAAACCCTAAGGAGTTCTTCTTCTTTCCTTTCGTTGCAATGAACTCAGCTACTTTTCTATTAGCTAATAACATAAAATCTTCAATCAATTTATGCGCATCATTACGTTCTTTCACATACACACCAATAGGTTTGCCACTCTCATCGAGTTTAAATTTAACCTCTGTAGTTTCAAAATTAATTGCCCCATTTTTAAATCTAGCATCCCTTAATTTATAAGCGATGGTATTTAAAATGGTTAGCTCTTCTGTATAATCTCCTTGTCCGGTTTGTAATATTTCCCATACTTCTTCATAAGTAAATCTTCTTATTGAATGTATAATTGTTCTGCCAAACCATTCTTCTAATACATTACCTTTCAAATCCATTTTAAAGACTGCAGAGAATGTAAGCTTATCTTCGTTAGGTCTTAATGAACATAGTTCATTTGATAGTTTCTCTGGTAACATTGGTATAACTTTACCAACTAAATAAACCGAAGTGCCTCTGTTCAAGGCTTCAAGATCTAATGCTGTATTCGGTTGTACATAATGAGAAACATCGGCAATGTGAACTCCTATTTCAAATGTGTTTTGATCAATTCTTTTAAATGATATTGCATCATCAAAATCTTTTGCATCAAAAGGGTCAATCGTAAATGTTAATGTATCTCTAAAATCTCTTCTGTTTTTTATTTCGTTCGGATGTATGCTAGTAGATAT
>JACCDH010906643.1_pt1 | contig 19756 bp, 16 predicted proteins | sample 7442481 | NCBI WGS metagenome assembly JACCDH01 (sample SAMN15323433, study PRJNA562643) | freshwater metagenome | isolation source: river surface water | place: USA:Blue River Watershed | collected 2017-08-15 | reverse complement strand
TATCTATGTTGGGAGAATGAGTGCTATAAAAGGAATCGATACGTTACTCGAATCCTGTAAAATTCTTCATGAGCGAAATATTCCGTTCCACCTGTCGCTTATTGGTGGAGCAACCACAGAAACTGAGGCTACATATTTTGAAGCCCAAAAAGCATTTGTAAAAAATAACAATCTCGACTCAATGGTGACGTTTGTCGGCCAGATTCCAAATACAGAGTTGCCGCATTATTTGTGTCAGTCAGATATTTTTATCAATCCTAGCAGTACCGGCAGCCTCGATAAGACAGGTGTAGAAGCTATGTCGTCAGGACTTGTTGTTCTTACTTGTAACGAAGCGTACAAAGAAGTGCTCGGAAATCTCGCTAACGAGTTTATGTTTGAAAAAGGCAATGCCACCGCTATCGCCGATAAAGTGATGATATATCGGGATAAAGATAGACGGATCGCAGTCGGAACACAACTACGAGATATTGTCGTAGAGCACCATAGTATTGAACGGTTGATGGCCCTTATCAGCGAGAAATTAAAGGTGTAAAGTAACACTCCTCTAAGCTAGTCAAGACCGCAACTTAAGGCTCAAATAAGCGGTTATGATATGATGCACCAACGTATGGAAACCAAAATCCAAGTCGACCACAACTACTACGCACAGCCAAAATACGGAACGGTTGAGCGCTTTATTTCGTACCAGCACCAAATTGAAACCATTCGCGCTTCGGGCGTAAAACAGATTCTTCTCATCGGTGGGGGTGATGGCTTGGTTCCATATTATCTAAAAAATGTCCTCGGTCTTTCGGTCACCATCTGTGACATTGATCCAGCACTTAAGCCCGACATTGTGGCTGACGTACGCGCACTTCCGTGTGCTGACGAATCATTTGAAGCAGTTGTTATATTTGAAGTGCTCGAGCACCTTCCGTTTGAAGATTTCCCAAAGGCACTTCGTGAAATCGCTCGCGTGAGTAAGGGGAGAGTGTTCGTCTCGCTTCCATACCGTAACGTTGCGTTTGAATTTTTAGTTAAGTTCCCAGGCATTCGAACGCTTATCAAGCGACCTTGGCTTCATTTTATTATTAAGTGGCCAATCAAATTCCTTGGCTTTGAATATTCAAAACAGCATTACTGGGAAATCGATACCGTAACTACCAAACGTGTTGTTGAAGATGTTATCTCACAATTCTTTACTATCGACCGACGTGCACATGTCGTATTTGATCCGTATCGTTATTTCATTGACCTCACTAAAAAGCCAGCAATGTCGAACGAGTTTGCACGCGACTATTACGACTCATTCCTTCGAAAACTACCAACTGACTATAAGTCAGCGCGTTGGTTTAGTTCACCTGCAGCAAAACTCGATTACGACCAGACGCGACTCGCTATTGAAAGCGCACTTCCAAAAGACGATGTGGCACAAGGATTTGAAGTTGGTCCGGGTGATGGTGTGTGGACAGATTTATTTTTACCAAAAACAAAATCACTCACACTCCTTGATCAATCAATCGAAATGCTCGAACGAGCAAAAGTGCGTCTCAAGGATATTAAAAACATTTCTTACGTTAATTCAGACTTTCTCGCATATGAGAGTCAGCAGTCATATGGGCTCGTGTGTGCAATTCGCTGCTTTGAATATTTTGAAGATAAAGAGCAGGCAATGAAGCAATTTGCTCGATTGGTTGCACCAGGTGGAACAATTATTATTGTGACTAAAAATCCGCTCCATGCGCGAATGAAGAATGTGCAAAAACACGAGCTCCACCGCGGACAAATTTCAAAACATGACATGGAATCGTTAATGAAAAAACACGGTTTTGTACTGCAACCAACCGTTTCTGCTACTTGGCGTTTCAAAGCGGTCCTTGCTCCAATGCGTGTGTTGTTCCGTTTCCTTCACAAAATCCATATTAAATCCCAAGGAAAATTTACCATTCCTGTACTCACTGAAATGCTGACAGAAAGTTACTTATATGTCGCCAAAAAGCAGTAGCGTTATCATAGAACTCTACGGACTCCCAGGCGTAGGCAAATCGACGCTCGCTAAGCGTCTTCAGTCAGAATGTGGAGGTGAGATTGTGTCTCATGAGCCAAAGAAATGGCGCGTTGTTACATTGACGATTAGGTACCCTAAAACAGTATTTTGTTGGACACGTATCATTCTTAAAAATTTTTTAAAAATAAGAAGTTTTTCTGTACTCATTCACAATCTCTCACTCCTTTTTTCTTCCCTTCAAAAAATCGATGATGCAATGAGTGATGTATCTACGTCGATAAAAATTATTGACGAAGGATTGCTTCAGCGTTTTTTATCATATGCAGATATCGTACTTTCAAAAAAAGATATTGAGCGAGCGCTGACAGTCAGTCCGATTGGCACTCACGTTGTGCTCGTAAACGATAGAGAACCACAAAATAATCGCTACCAAAACGCCGACAACGTACGAACAAAGCTCGGAGACGCATATCTCGAGCGTTGGCAGAGTAATCAACGCCTAGTACTTCTGACGCTTTCTCATGCGCTTCTACGAACAAAAAAGGGGAGTCACTACACCACTGCAGAAACCTCCGTCGATGGTATACTCACAGTAATTAATCAGGTATGACCGTCCGCTCACTTTGGAGAACATTATTGTACAAACGACTAGCTGAGTTCAGTCTTAGCGGTGAAGTTATCGACCTTGGTGGTTCTCGTAAATCTGCCTATAGTAAAGACTTCAAAGGGGATTTTAAATTGACTATGGCCAACCTAGAGGCTGATACTAATCAAGACATTTCACTCAATCTAGAAGAACCTTTTTCTCTCAAAGATGCACAGTATGACCATGTGCTCTGCATAAATGTTCTTGAACATATCTTCAACTATCAAAATGTCATAAGCGAAACGAAGCGTATTTTAAAGCCAGGAGGCACGGCCATTTTTGCGGTTCCGTTTTTGATTCAGGTTCATCCTAGCCCTCACGACCATTGGCGCTTTACTGGCGAAACACTTGAAAGATTATTTAAAGACGCAGGTTTTTCTGAAGTTACTGTTGAACCAATTGGTACCGGAGTGTTTGGGGCGACGTCACAAATTCTTTTTAATTTCTGGAAGTTCGGCATTGTACGCCAAGCCTCTATCCTTACTTCAACGTTCGTCGATGCGATAATCGCTCGACTCCCGATAGGTAAAAACTACTCCAAAAACTTTTACCCGCTGGGGTATGTTGTATCAGTGCGAAAATGAAACAAAATTCAAAAATTAAACTAGTGGTTGGTATTGGTGATTTTAGAATCGGCGGGGCTCAAAAACTTGTTGTTGATATTCTAAACCGTATTAACAAAGATGATTTCGACGTTCATCTTATTGTTTGTGTGGATTCCGGTAACCAAGAAACTTTTCTTGATAAGGTGCCAGGTAATGTTTCAGTTCATCAATTATCATTTCAAGGATTCAAGGATATCAGGTCACTTTATAGTTTGTTGAAGTTACTTAAGAGGCTATCTCCTGACATTGTTTGGTCAAATTTATATTTCGCCAATACTATATTTAGGATTCTAAAATTATTTGTTGGCTACAAAGTGGTGTCTATTGAGCAGAATACATATCTAAGTAAAACTTTCTTTCAAAAAATCGTTGATTTCTTACTCGCCTTAATTACGTTCAAGATTGTTGCTGTTTCAAAGTACGTTGCAGAATTTACCGCTAGACAGGAATTAATTAGTATTAAAAAATTTCATGTAATCTACAACGGTGTTGATGTTTTAAAATTAGCGAGTGAAGCCGCTGTTACAAACAGGACTGAAGTACTGAATGAGCTGGGTCTTGAAAATCATCACAAGCTTGTTTTAAATGTCGGACAATTCATATATCAAAAAAATCAAAAACTCCTAATTGATTCTTTTGCTTTATTTTCTAAGGAATATCCAGACCATCGTCTCGTTATATTAGGAGATGGTGCAAAAAGAAATGAGTTAGAAAAACAAATTAAAGAACTTTTACTTGAAAAAAAAGTTTTGTTGCCAGGAATTAAAAAAGATGTAGCTCGCTACTTTGCGTCTAGCGATTTCTTCGTTTTAACCTCGCGATTTGAGGGCTTCCCACTTGTTGTAGTTGAAGCGCTGGCTTGTGGTTTGCCGGTTATTTCTACTAGAGTCTCAGGCTCTTCAGATTACTTAAGAGATGGACAAAATGGATACTTAGTAAACGATGCTGAACAGTCTATTTATGACAGTATGCGAAAGATTGCAAACTTGGAAGCATCTCAAAGAATTGAGTTCAAGAAAATTTCTCAAGAGCTAGCTTTACAATTTGATATTAAGAAGATAACTGAATCTTACGAAGAGCTCTTTCGTAGCGCGCTAAGGTAAATGTTTTTTATACCAAGCAACTGTTTTACTCAGTCCTTCCTCGCAACTAATCTGGGGAGTGAAATTCAGCGTTGAGGTCAGTTTAGTTATGTCCGCAATACATCGCGCCGCTTCTCCGACACGATTCTCCTTGATTGTAATGACGCTAGAAGAACCTGTTAATTCTTTAATAGTTTGTGCAATAAAGAGAATTGATTTACTTGTACCACTAGCTAAGTTAAACACCTCACCTTTCATTGAGTCAAAATGAGTCAGAGCTTTGATTAGTCCGTCTGTAACATCATCTATATGGACGAAATCTAATATTTTTGATTCCCCGTAGACTGTAAGAGGTTCATTAGCAGAACATTTTCTAATAAAAATTGGAATGACACGGTCGCTCTCATCATACATTCCGTATACATTTGAGAATCTAAAAATTAGGGAATCTAGACCGTAACAACGCTCATAAGAACGTAATAGTGCCTCTCCACCAATCTTGGAAGCGCTATAAGCATTTTCACAGTTTTTTACATCAGCGTCGTCTTCCGTATAGGTGTCTTTAATTAAATTTCCGTAAACCTCTCGCGATGACGCAAAAACAAAACTCTTTATGTTGTTGATTCTTGCATACTCTAAGGTTGTGAATAATGTCAAAAAATTATCTCTAGCTAAGGTCGGATCAATAACTAGATTATATACACGAGCATTAGCTGCAAGATGGAAAATTGTATCAACATCATTAGGAAGCTTATAAATTGACTCTAGGTCACATAAATCAGTTCGAATAGTTTTAGAGTCAACTTCAGGATCCCATTTGTTTGGTTTCCAATCAGTGCCAACTACATCGTATCCATTTTCAATTAGTTTTTGGCATAGTCTTGTTCCAATGACGCCACTACTACCAGTTACAAGAATTTTTTTCATATTAATAGTTAACTCTTAGCCAAGTAAAAACGTTACTTATTTTACATTATTTAATTTAAGAATTTCTGAGACAACACGTTCTGAGTTTTTTGCATCGGTATATGTGAATATTTCACTCCTAACCTTCGTGGAGCCTTCTAAAAGCTGATTAGAGCTCATGCTAAGAGCCGAAACTAGATCCTCAAAAGTTTTAACGCGTGGACCTGGCATGTAATTCCAAAATTCATCAGCTAAACCCTCATTTTTTTTATACTCATCAAAGTCATACACATAAAAAATAGTAGGCTTATTCAACATTAGAAAATCAATGCAAATTGATGAATAATCTGTAATTACAAGATCAAAATTTTTTAAAAGAGGGTATACGTCGTAGCCTGGATTTGAAAAGAATATATTGCTGTATTTTATATCAGGAACCCACTTACTTGCTGCAAATTTGGGATGTAACGAGATAACAAGAAAGTAGTTTTGATTTACTAAATAATCATTAAAGCAACCAAAATCAATTGGAGATAGTTGTTCCTGTAATGACTTGCCTCGTCTGAAAGTTGGAGCGTATAAGAGAATTTTATTAGGATTTTTTGCTTTGATTGATTCAAGTGTTTCTTGAAGTTTTTTATGTATATCAATCTCTTGGCCGGGCACCGTAGAGAAAAAAGCATCATATCGGGGTAGGCCTGTAATTTTCAATCTTGAACTATCGACGTCAAAACTCGGACCTGTGAATTTGTCGCTAATGTATTTTGAGGAAGAGATTAGAAAAGAAAACCTCTGAAATAGATTTGGTTTGAATATAAATTTTAAAAAATTAGCGAAAGATATTTTACTAGTATAAGAAAGCTTTTTTATACCATCAGCGTGCCATAGTTGTACCACTTTGCTGCCACTACTCAATCTCCAGTTGTTAATTTTAAAATTCGCGTCAATAATTGTGCAGCCAGCTCTAAGTGAGTAGTAAATTCCTGAAAAACTATTTACTGAATGAGCTATATATCCAGATTGTCTCAGTAATTTACATATATGCTTGTCATCTCCAATCCAGATAGCTTTTATAGATTTGTGCTCGTTACTGACCTTTAAAAAAACATACTTTGAATTATCCGCAAATGTTTGCCGATTCTCACCTTTGAACCAACCATTAAAAACCCAGATACTTTTGTCTCTAGGTACCAAGTAAGCTAATCCACGGACAATCCAGCTGAAGACAATATTATTTAGAATAGCTGAAATTTTTTGCATCGCCCAGGGTTTTAAGTGATATAACTGTACTCCAGATTTTAGCCAATGTATACTCTAGGTGCGGTAACTAAACTCACATCAGTTTGGTTCTATGTCAAAGTAATATAATCAGTTAAGAATGAACCAAGAAAAAACAGTTTACATTGGAATGAGTGCGGATCTAATCCATCCAGGCCATTTAGCGATACTTAAGAAGGGGGCAGAACTAGGTAAGGTCACTGTTGGCGTGCTTACAGATGATGCTATTGCCAGCTATAAGAGACTTCCGTTAATGGCTTTTGATCAAAGAAAGCAAATTGTAGAAAGTATTAAAGGAGTGTCACAGGTGGTCGCTCAAGAGACCCTAGATTACACTCCTAATCTTCTTAAGTACAAACCTGATTATGTTGTCCATGGAGACGATTGGAAAACTGGGGTGCAGGCCAAAACAAGGCAAAAAGTTATAGATACATTGGCAGAGTGGGGAGGACAACTTATTGAACCTCAGTACACAGAGGGTATTTCGTCTTCAAAATTACAAGCGATGCTTAAAGAGCTTGGAATAACTACACAGCATCGTTTAGGAAGATTGCGACGTCTAATCGAAGCTAAAAACATCATTCGTGGAAGCGAAGCGCACAATGGTTTATCAGGTCTTATTGTTGAGCACGCTTCTGTAGAGAGAGAAGGAAAAAAAGAAGAATTTGATTTTATTTGGCTCAGTTCTCTCACAGATTCGACAGCAAAAGGGAAGCCGGATATTGAACTTGTAGATTTGACTTCAAGAACACAGACGCTGCAGGACATTCTCGAAATTACGACAAAGCCAATAATCTTTGATGGAGATACCGGTGGTCAAGTAGAACATTTCACTTTTAACATTAGGACTTTAGAACGTCTCGGAGTTTCTGCTGTAATTATTGAAGACAAAACCGGTTTAAAGAAAAATTCTTTATTTGATACCGGTTCGGTAAAGCATGAATTGGAAGAAGCGGATATTTTTGCAGAAAAAATTAGGCGAGGTAAACAAGCTCAGGTAACTGAAGACTTTATGATTATTGCAAGGCTCGAGGGTTTAATTGTTGGTGAGACAATAGAACAAACTCTCGACAGAGCTAAAAAATATATCGCCGGTGGTGCTGATGGAATTATGATTCACAGTAAAGAAAAAAGTCCCGAAGAGATTCTTTCTTTCTGTCGCGCGTATAATGCTCTTGAAAATAAAGTGCCTCTAGTCGTTGTACCTACAACATATAATCAAATCACTGAAGTAGAATTAGCAGAGGCAGGTATAAGTATTGTGATTTACGCAAATCACCTTCTTCGAAGCGCTTATCCAGCGATGATGAGAACTGCAGAGTCCATACTCAGTAATGGACGGGCAGCAGAGGCCGATGCAGAGTTTTGCATGCCTGTAAAAGATATACTCACTCTAATACAATCTAGTCGATAATATGATTTCTGTTCAGGATTTTCACAACGAATTAAAAAAAAACAACATTGATTTTTTTTGCGGAGTTCCGGACTCCTTACTAAAAGATTTTTGTGCTTTTGTTGAGGATACCGTTGATAAAGAAAAACATTGCATTGCTGTTAATGAAGGATCGGCAGTGGGTATTGCCTCAGGATATTATCTTGCAACTGGTAAAACACCACTCGTTTACTTACAGAATTCCGGTTTAGGCAATGCAATCAATCCTTTAACTTCTCTTGCTGACAAAGAGGTCTATAGTGTCCCACTGCTACTAATGATTGGATGGAGAGGTGAGACAGGGGTTCCTGATGAACCTCAGCACATTAAGATGGGCAAGATTACTCCAGCACTACTTGAAGTGCTAGATATTCCATTTGTCATACTTTCAAACGATGTAGAAATAATGAAAACTCAACTCAGCGAAATTTCCTTATCTGCACAAAAAAATCAAAAGCCTCATGCAATTATAGTTCAGAAAAACACATTTTCTCAATATAAATCTGCATCAATCAGAGAGGAGAAGTACTCACTTTCACGAGAGAGAGCTTTAGAGATAGTGCTTGATTCAATAGAAAAGAATTCTGCAATTGTTTCCACTACAGGAAAACTCTCTCGGGAACTATTTGAAATCAGGCAACGAAGGAATGAAACATCAGAAAAAGATTTTTTGACAGTTGGTTCAATGGGCCATGCATCACAAATCGCGCTTGGTATTTCACTCGCACAACCTGAAAGAATGATTTATTGTCTTGATGGTGATGGAGCTGCATTAATGCATCTTGGTAGTTGGTCAACCATTGGTGAAGAAAGTCCAGCTAACTTCGTTCATATTATTTTTAACAACGGTGCTCATGAATCAGTAGGAGGCCAACCAACAGCTGGTTTCTGGGTTGATTTTCAGGCGATTGCACAAGGTTGTAAGTACAGTACCGTGCAATATGCCGATAAGGAAAATGATATTAAGAATAGTATTTCAAAAATGATTGGCTCGAAAGGGCCGCATATGCTTGAGATTAGGATAAAGAATGGAGCAAGAGGTGATTTGGGCCGTCCAACAAAATCGCCGATTGAAAATCGTCAAGATTTTCAAAGATACCTACAGTCATAAATAACTATGTCTGCTAATCAAAACGTACTAATCGGTATCTTGGGGGAAAAATTACCAGAAATACTTTTGACCTTACAGCCCAAAAGACTTTTTCTTATAACTGGAAATAAGGCATATATCGAGTCAGGGGCGGAAAACGTACTGAAGGGAATATTGCCCAGTTACATCACCGAGCGGTTTATTGATGTAACTGCAAATCCTCAATGTGCAGATGTAGAAAAGCTTGCTCAAAAAATTCACGCTTTCAAGCCTGATTTAATTCTTGCGATTGGTGGAGGAAGTGTTATTGATATTGCTAAATCCGCGCGTTCATTATCGTCGCAAAAGACTCTATCTTTATCCGACTATATTGACAGTAAACTTGAAATTACTAGTTCTCCAATACCATTAGTTGCTGTTCCAACAACTGCAGGTACGGGTGCAGAAGCTACTCATTTTGCTGTAGTGTATTTTAATGGTATTAAAAAATCTTTCGCAGATGTAAGTCTGATTCCAGAATACGTGATTTTAGATCAAGAACTTACAAAAAGTGCTACTTCATATCAGAAAGCTGTTTCTGGCGCTGACGCATTATGCCAAGCCATAGAATCTTTATGGTCAATTCGTTCAACCTCACAATCTAGATTATATGCAGTTGAGGCATTTAAGGCCGCCTTTGAAGTACTTCCAAAAACACTTACTGATGATGACGAAGAAGCGAGAATGGCAATGTTACATGCGTCATATTTATCAGGACAGGCTATAAATATATCGAGAACGACAGCTTCTCACGCCATGTCGTACCCTCTTACAGCACATTTTAAGATTCCGCATGGCCACGCGGTTGCTCTTACCTTACCTAAATTGTTTTTATTTAACTGTCACATTAATTCTCAAAATGCAGTATCAGAGGACGCTGTAAACCTCGTTGGCGAAGTAGCAAAGTTATTAATGGGTTGCTTTAATGTAACTTCAGTGCAGGATGTTTCAGAGGCGTTGGAATCATTTTTTAAATCATTGAAATTGGAGACAAGACTTTCACATTTTAGTATTAGTGAGAAAGACATACATACATTAGTGTCTGAAATTTCAACTGAAAGAGCAGATAACAATCCTAGAATCTTTGCCAAAGAAGATGCGTTCCAAATTTATAAGTCTATAATATGAGGGTATGATACAGAACGACAAAGTGCAGTCAGTCGTTGTTTTGGGATCTAAGCCCAGTGCCGTGTTACCAAACAAAACTGTTCCAGTTGTTTTAGCAGCAAATGGGGCAATAGAACTTGCAGTAAGGTATAGAGTCGAATTCGGTTCCTATTTGATTGGCCTAGTTCCACTCCGTGAGTTGCAATTGCATCAACATATATGCGACTCGTTTATGAAGGCAGAGCCAGACGAAATTGTAATAATGGGAGGTGAGCCAAAAGAATCAGAACAATTTGTTCGCGAACATCTTAAATTACAAGATGTAAAAGTTACAACCTTATCTCTGCATCAAGTTAATTGGGATCTGGCAAAGTATTTAGGTTTTTCAAGATTCAGGATAGCTTTTTCGTTTATTTTTCACAGAGGTTTAAAATATTTTATAACTCATTTAATTCCTGACTTATTAAAAAATAGAGAATGTGTATGGATGCATCGTTCAACAGGCCTAAGTTCAATATTGTATGCTGTCGCTCGATTTCCCAACGTGACGCAAATTATTATAGGAGGTATCAATTTCACTGCTGGAGGTCACTTTAACGGAGTGGGTCAGTTCACTTCAAAGACAGCATTTGCAGATAGGGTAACGATTGCCGGTTGGCCAGAAGAGAAAAAGAATATAGTCTGGACTACTGAAGAAGACGCCAAAGCAATTTCGGGGTTTAAATTATGGACGGGAGAAACTTTTTAAAGTCAGGTTTGTATTGTTGTGTATTCACTATGTTAAAAATGCGCAGGTATCGTTTCCGTGTCTAAAAATTGAATATCCTTCTGACTTGAGAAGATTTTCACACTGCATTCGATCTTCTTGAGAGAGAACACAGCTTTCATAATTTATTACCTTTGGCTTATATGAAGAGAAATCAATCATATTGATGATTTTATGATCATAACCATCACAGTCTGTAAATAAAAAATCTACGACATCGATATTGTTGCGCTGTAGCAAGGTCTTTAATGTAATTGCTTCAATTTCTACTTCATCAATATAATCTTCAAGGTTGTCAGATATTTTTTCGATAACATACGGTATTCTTTTTTTGATACTTTCCTTTGTAATTTCTTTATTCAGCGATGATATTGCAGTCGCCTCAAAGAAATTACTCTCATTTACGAGCGAAGGTTTTACTCGATAGAAAGGTAATTGTTTATTAACATCAGCAATAGCAACATTTTCAAATTTTAACTGGACTTCTTCACGGTAGTTTTCTTTTAGTTTTCTAAAAATGTCTGGTTGCATCTCGACTAACAGACCACGCAAGTGATACTTTTTTATGTATCTATGCATACGGTCTCGTGACTTACCGTCATTGGCACCTAATTGAATAAAGAAAAATTGTTCAGGTTTGATCAAAGAGAAATATAAGTCAAAAAATTGTTCCGGAGTAAGAGGGAGAAGCTGTTGTGGGTTTTTAGGAGGATTTATGCGACTAATCGTGTAACCTGTAAAGGATAAGAGTTGTTTAATTAGTGTGCTTATTGATGGCGAATCTTTTGTAGTTTTGTAGTCTTTAAGTCTTTTTTCTTTTTCAATTTCCATACTGTATAGTCTAATAGATCAATAATATACGATATAAAGAAGAAAAACTAAACTCTTGCTCAAATTAACTCATGTCTGATAATTCTCAAATACCTCGAATAGCTGTTATTGGTACTGGATCAATGGCAGTAAAACGTCACTTGCCAGCTCTAAAACAACTTGAAAGAGAGAATCGTTGCAGATTAGTGATCGTGTCAGATATTAGTATTCAGGCAGTTCAGATCGCTGCTAAAAAATTTGAGATAGCAGAGTTTACTACTGAACCTGATAGCATCTTTAGTAGGAGTGATATTGATGCTGTTTATGTTTTTGCATCCCCTGAGGTACATTATGAATATGGTATGGCTGCACTTAAGCAAGGTAAACATATCTTCTTAGAAAAACCGCCAGCTGAGAATTCTTTACAAATACTCGAGATGGCTACACTTGCAAAACTCAAGCAGTGTATAGCGGTCGCTGGCTTTAATCGCCGATTTCAAAGTAATGTACAGAGAATTAAGAATCAATTTTCTGATTCGAAAATATTTTCAGCTGAAGCACTGCTTCATAAGCCTAATGTAGGTGTAGACCCAAGGCTGGGTATGTCGTCTTGGCTGCGAGACAGCGGTATTCATGCTGTAGATATGCTTAATTATGTTATTGGTGGACGACCTACTAGTATTCAAAGTGTTTCTAATGGAAGTTTAGAAAAAAAAGAGAATTTCTCGGCACTGATTTGTTGGGGAAGTAACACTCATGCGATATTTTCTTCGAACAACACCGCAGGACTTCGGCTGGAAAGGTACGTATTTCATGGTTATGGTACTTCCGCTATTCTTGACGGATCTACTTTGCAGATTCAGCACTATCAGCAAAAACAGAGTATATACGAGTCAATAGGTGGGGCTGATGGCGGTATTTATGAAGAACACAGCGCTTTCTTGGATGCACTGCAAGAAAAGTCATTGAAACCAGTACATTCGCTAGAAAACGTTGCATCAAGCTTGCGCTTAGTGGAGTTAATTGAAGATGGTTACTGTGGTGAAATAGATTGGAGCCTGTTTTCAACTGCAAATAATACGTTATTAAACCAGAATATCACTATTGATAATGATCAAAATGTCCCGGTATTTAAAAATCCAATTGTACTCATTTTAAACCCAAGCATTATTGCGAAACATATACACATTTTACGAAAGAATGCTCAGATTAGATATTTTTCTGACATTGAATCAATGTCAGATGAAGAAAAACAACGAGTTATAGGGATGATAGTTGGCGGTCCAGGTTCGGATACTCCAGACGAATCACTGTTTAGACAATTGCCTGCACTTAAAGTATTGGGTGTAGTAGGAGCTTCAGTTAAACGTTGGGGCGGTGACATTGCGGCAAGTAGGGGAGTAGCGGTTGTAAATAGTGCCGACACACTGGCAGAAGCTGTTGCAGAATTTGTGCTCATGCAAGCTATAATCGGCCTACGTCAAGCAAGTGTTTCTCATGATGTTATGAAGAATGGCGGTTGGGGTTTTTCGGCTAGTGGTAAAAAAACTAACTTAGTATATTTTGCAAAAAAACTCTTATCAATTCCTCAGCTATATCAAGTAAAAATAATAATTTTAAAATTTCTTCCTAGAAACATAAACAGAGCAGTTCAAAAAAAGTACCATTCGAAAACTCTGTATGGAAGAAAAGTAGCCTTTGTGGGTTATGGTGAAATAACAAAAAAGACCATCCCGCTTTTTCAAACATTCGGATGTTCAATTGTTGTGGTTTCAGATTACTTAAACGATGTGACAGCAAAAGAGCTTGGTGTTAAATGTGTCAGTCTGGAGGAAGCTTTGACGGCCGATGTTGTATCTTTACAGCGAGAGCTGACAAGTAGAACGGCAAAATCGTTTGATGCAAAGGCAATCAATAGCTTAAAACCAGGGTCAGTTTTAATTAATTCTGGTCGAGCCGGCTTAGTAGATAATCCAGCATTAATTAATCGTCTAAAAAAAGGTGACGTCTTTGCTTGTTTAGACGTATTTGATACCGAACCTTTAGAAGAAAAGAGTGAATTCCGTAAACTTAGGAATGTGTTCCTGTCGTCACATATTGCCGGGTCACTAAATCACATCGATGGATTAGGTGAGGCGTCTAGTTTGAATATCATTCAGAAAGTAATAAATTGTATTCAAGATAAATCAGGGGTATCGCTCGAGAACGTTGAATAGTAGGTAAATTCTACTTAGATAAAAAAACTCCTGCGATATTGGTTCCTTTAACATGAAACATATTCCACGTAGGATTTGCCTCAAAAAGCTCATTGACTGCTTGTACTGACCCACTATGCTTGTCGTCATAGTCGTGCCAGAGAATTACCCCAGAACCATTTTTTAAAAGTTTAAGCGCAATTTCAGAATCGTTCTTAACGTACTCATAGGTGTGAGCGGCATCAACGAAAACAAAATCGCAGCTACTGTAGTAAGGTTCGAAGTCAAACTTTGCTGTATCGCCATAAAGTTGCGTAATAGTTCGATTGCCTAGAAGTATTTTTGCGTTCTCTGTTAAGAATCGCATACCTGTAACATTTGTATTAATAAGGTTTTGGTCACTTCGTGCAACAGGAAGTTCTGCCGTGTTAGTTTCTTCTTTTGGTAAGTCAATTGTGTAAATAATGACGTTCTCAGAAGTATTTAATGCTAGGTTGAGTGTCGTTCTACCGTCAAATGTGCCAATTTCGAACAGAGTCTTAGGTTTTTTACTGGCTACAATGAGATTTAGGACAATCGTTTCGTAGGGCGTTACATTACCTTGCACAACCACAGGTTCTAATACTGTCACAGGTTCCTTAACAGAAACCAGGCTGTCAATTGATATTTCTGGAAGAAGCTTTTTGACAGGAGGATTGTAGAAAGAAAAAAATACATTATATATCTGATAAATAAGAAGTCTATTTTTCTTTGTAGCCACGCCTAAAAAGAAAAGTTGAGCAGACCAGATAAGAGATTTTAGGTATTTCAGAATAAAAATGTTATTTACCGGGACCTTTTTTGATTCGATGGACATGTTTAAACAGTTGATTAAAAATATCTACTATCTTACTGTGTAATTCTATAAATCAAAAGTATCCTAGAAATCCAGTACTAACTAATTCGGTGTCTATACATCCTAAGGGTAATGGGTTAGACTCTTGCAATAATAGATATCCAACGCTGTCATATGGATTCAAAGAAAAAAGTACTTGGTGTTATTCCAGCTCGAATTGGCTCAACTCGTATTCCTAAAAAAATGCTTGCTGACATTGGTGGAAAAACTCTTATTCAACGAACTGTAGAGCGAACGCTCGAAGCTAAATCCCTTGACGCGTTAATAGTTTCTACTGACTCCGAAGAGATTGCTGAGGTTGTAAGAGCACTAGGAGTAACCGTCTTTGTTGAAGTTTTTAACGAGAAAAACGGTACAGAGAGAGTAGCCGCAACAGTACCACTTTTTAAGGACTTTGAGCCTGATATTGTAGTTAACATATGGGGGGATGAACCTTTGTATCCAGCAAGCGCTATAGACGCTTGTGTGGCCGAATTACTCTCAGATGAGACATTGAACGTCTCTTTAGCTGGGGATAGAATATCTAACCAAGAATGGGTAAATGAGCCCAGCATAGTTCAAGTGTTGACTGACTTAAATAACAATGTACTATGCTTTTCCAGAGCACCTGTTCCGTATCCGTACACAGATAGTCCATACGACCATTATCACGTAATTGGCGTCATGGCCTTAAGGAATTCGTTCATTCAAACCTTATTGAACTTGCCTCGAACACCACTTGAAGCAAGAGAAGGGGTTGAACAGCTTCGCATTCTTGAGCATGGATATCGTATAAAACTCGTTAAGGGCGACTTCAATAATCTTGGAGTAAATACCCCCGATGAGCTTGAACAGGTTCGACAGATCATCAAAAATCAACAAATGAAAGGGCTCAGTTCATGAGCGATATCGAACAGGTAATGCAACAATACGCTGCGCACTTGAAAGAATTCTGGTTCGACGTCGATGGTGTAATGACTGCGCAAGCAGCACTCACTATTTATGATGTGCAACGAGACGGTAATCTCGTTGGGTTCACTCGTTCTGATGGTATTGTCTCGATCACTCTCGTTCCGTCAGATGAACACGGCGTTCCTATCGCGAATGTCGTAGAATATTTCGCAGGCTACGAAGGCGAACCTATTATGGAAGGTTATCGTTTCGATCCTCGAGACGGTAAGGTTGTCGAGTACCTCGTACAACATCAACGGCCGACCTTCTTTATCAGTGGTAGAAACTCACCGTGCGTTCGAAAGCGTGCAAAAACTCTAGGGGCGACGCCTCTTCTGGGAGAAAAAGATAAACTCAGTGTTATCAAAACTCTCTCAAAAGCATCTTTGAATCAACTTCTGTTTATCGGCGACGGTATTCAGGATGTGGAAGCAATGGAAGCGATCAAAGAAGCTGGAGGTTTCACTTGCGCGCCAGCCGATGCTTGTGACGAAGCTAAAGCCGCTTCAGTTTATATAACTGAAGTAAAAGGTGGAGCAGGTGTTGTTCATGAAGTCATCTCGGCTTATTTGAGGTCAGTCAACCTCTGGCCTAACTAACTCTCAAGAGGCGATAGTGGAAACACTGCGCCTCTTTTTATGTATATAAATAATGAGAGTAGTTGCGACTGCCCAGTAAACATGGACTCCTAAAAGTGACCATACTGCTCCCCATATACCAAACATTGGAATTAAGATTAACAATAAAATTATTCTTAACAAACTTATACTTACAGTCAAAAAATACTGTATTTTTTTAAAACCTTTTGCTGTAAAAAATATATTGTATAGAGTATTTTGTTTAGTTAGTAGGGCTAGCATGGCAACTTGTGAGAGTAAAATTGCTTCGTTGTATGCTGGAAATATTGAGTCAAATATAATTTTAGATGTTAAAAAATACATGACTACGATTACTACGCTTGTAAAAAATAATATATATAATTTTTTAGAAAAACTATGGTTTACTACCGAAAAAGATTTTTTTGAAAACTTTGGAAATAGAAGGTCGTTAGTGATAAAACTAAAAAGTTTTAAAAACTGAGTAACTGGAAGTGTGGCTATTATATAGACGGCTGCATTAGAAGGACCAAGAAGAATAAATACAAGAACTTTGTCCGCATTACTTCCAATAGTACTTATTATTCCTAAAAAACTTTGATGTTTGCTGTAGTTGATGATTGATTCGTCTTTTGATATAGGAAGATTGTATTTTTTAACGACCAATACATATAATAAGACTACAGATAATAAGTTAGCTGCGAGATAAGTTGCTAAAATGATCAATACATTATTGGTTAAGAGGAGAACTAAGATTACAGCTCCTGTTGAAATTGGACGCCTCCATAACCCTAGGAATGAACTCTCTTTAAAGCGTTGTGTGCCGGTTAGGTATGATTTGTATAGGCTAAAAGCATCTGTCCAAGGCATTAAGAGACCAAACAAAATAAATGCCTTACCTAATACGCCGTTTCCTGTTAAGAAATAAAATAGAGCAACAGCACCGCTCAAGAACACGGTTGTAAATGCCCAAAGGATTTTGATTTTGAATCCGTAGCGCATTGCCCCTTCATTACCTCGGGCAACAGACCTCTTAACAGCGGTTGCCATCCCTGAGAGGGTAAATGCGCTCAGTACTGAACCAACAGCAATAATGAACTGAAATGTTCCGTATGACTCCTTATCTAGGAAGTTGGCAAAAGCAATAGTTAATATTAAACCGCTAAATATCTGTAGGCCATATCCAGCCAGTAACCAAAAAGTGTTTTTTAAGTGTGGGCCCGCATCTATATTAAGCTTAGATTTTATTAGAAGCAGAAAATTTGCGTAGATTTTTGGCATCATTTGTATAACATCATATCAGGACTATTAGTTCCGTATACCGCCAGGTTTTTTTAATGAATAACTAAGTTATCAATAGTTGTTATCTTTCAGGTCAAAGTGCTTTGGTATAGTAATTATATTAACGCTTTATTTGTAAGCTGATTTAAATTGAATCATATGAATAAGTTCTTTTTGTTGATATTTGTCTTTATTGTTTCCGCGACACAGCTAGAAGCATTTGAAGATTCTAGTTTGGAAGATTCCTTGATCTCATATTGGCAACTTGAAGAAACGTCAGGCACTAGAGTTGATAGTCAGGGAACAAATGATCTGACTGAGAACAACGGTGTTGAAGGAGCTTCAGGTAAGCAGGGTACTGCTGCTGATTTCAATCAAGAGAATGATCAGTACCTATCAATCTCAGATCTCTTGCAGAGCGGGTTAGATATTTCAGGAAGTATTTCAATTTCACTCTGGATTAAAATGAGTGATTTGTCAGAACCTCAAATATTTGTACATAAGTATAACGGTAACAGTAATCGTCGCGCTTATACTTTTTATTGGCATAATGGTTTGTTAACTGCTTGCTTGTCTCAGTTTGGTTCGGTTCCAAATTGTAAAACGACACCTTTTAATTTTAATTTGAATGACTGGTATCATGTTGCGTTCACTTGGGATGTCTCTTCAGATATAGGAAAAATTTATGTGAATTCAGTTCAAGTGGGTAATGATTTGTCGTACAACATCGTATCTATAAACAATAGCAGTGAATCACTACTTATTGGTTCAAATGAATATATTCAAACTTTCGACGGCGTAATAGATGAAGTTGGAATTTGGAGCCGAGCGTTAACTCAAGAGGAAATTGTTCAGCTATATAACAATGGTGAAGGTTTGCCTTTTGAGGTTGAGATTGAAAATAGTTACCCTCTCTACACACAGGTGACGTCGACATACCCTTCTTTGGAAGAGACTACAGAGTGGGCGGATGATCAGTACGCAAGTGGTTCCGCTGCCAGTACTTGTGGGGAAACTATTGAAGAGTGTGGGTGCACTATTACCTCTCTTCTTATGTCTGCACGTAATGCAGGAATTGAGGAGGATATTCTTGGTAACGACGTCAACCCTGCAAATATGAATGATTACCTTGAGTCAGTTGAGGGGTATACATCATATGGATCTTTGCGCTGGTTAGCGGCTCAAGCATATTTTGGAGAATTGACGAGCGAAGGGACTATTGCTTCCAGATTTGCTTATTCAGTGCAGCGACCTACGACTGAAGTGAGTGCTATGTCATTAATCGATGAATCTCTTACTTCGGGAAATAATGCAGTTATTGCATACAAAAACGGTCATTTTGTTTGGTTGCCAGAAAAAAACGATGACTCATACATAGTAAGAGATCCTTGGTGGTACGATACTCAAACTGCAAATGATACTGATACGCCAGGTCAAAACTATATACGAGACTACGATAATGCTTTTACCGATGTTCGTGTCATTCCAATCTCGGATGAACCAATCGAGATGAGTGGGAGTGATATTGAAGTTCATCTTCGAGGCACTGCAGAAATGCTATTTAAAAATGCAGTTGGAGAAGTTGGATATACGCCAGGTGGTATTGTGATTGACTTAGAACGTGCCTCTTACGGAGATGCAGAAAATATCTCTCTAGTTGATTCTCCTATAAACAATGGAAAGCATCTTCTCGTATATGAAGCAGGGAATGAGTTTACGATTGATGTTGTCGGGACAGGATTCGGAACATATACACTCGAATTATTCACTATCGATGAATACGGGGAGATTACGACATTTGAATTTTCTGGAACAACAACTCCAGGAATTACTACAACCCTCTTGTTTAATCTGGAAACGGACGAGGTTACAGAGTCAGAAATTACATTCGAACAATTCCTCGATATATTGGACAGTCAGTTGGTAGGGGCAACATTGCAACAACAAAAATTCTTTAAGAAATGGGCGGCGAAGATCTACGAAAATATGGAAGAAAAGACGGTGAGCCAAGCTGTTCATTCTATCGATACATACAAAAAATTATTGTTAGCAAAGAAGATAGATAGCCCAGTTACTAGTAGTGTTCTTGATTTACTCGCGAACGATTT
>JACCDH010690768.1_pt1 | contig 19758 bp, 17 predicted proteins | sample 7442481 | NCBI WGS metagenome assembly JACCDH01 (sample SAMN15323433, study PRJNA562643) | freshwater metagenome | isolation source: river surface water | place: USA:Blue River Watershed | collected 2017-08-15 | reverse complement strand
GAGTTGGCTCAACGCATTGGCAGCAACGCACCACTCACCAACTACGCACTGATGAACGTGTTGCCACGCATCGCAGACCAACCTGCTGACCAAGGCTTCATCACCGAGTCCATGATGTCTGCCATCGCACAAGCGGCCCCAGAAGCCAAGCAGCGTGTGCGTGACTTTTTAGAAGGCCGCGCCGCCAAGGTTCAAAAGAGCTGATCACAGCCGCAACCGGAGACAAACCATGACTGCAGTGAAATTTCGCCCCATGAAGTTTGGTGTCACGCGCGTGAAGATGCGTGAAGGCCAAAACGGCGTGCGCTACATGATGGCCGACCAAGCACTCGCGCCCTATGCCGAACGCATGACCGACCGCTTGGTCCACTGGGCCAAAGAAAAGCCAGAGCAAACCTTGTTTGCGCGTCGCGTCAAAAATGCAGATGGCACTTCGGGCGACTGGCAGCACATCAGCTTCTCGCAAGCACTCGAGGCGGCACGCCACATCGCGCAAGGCTTGATCAACCGCGGCCTCAACGCTGATCGCCCCGTGGTGATCTTGTCTGAGAACGACCTTGAACACGCCTTGATGGCTTTGGGTTGCATGGTGGCCGGTGTGCCGTATTGCCCCGCATCGCCCGCCTACTCCACCATCAGCCAAGACTACGACAAGCTGCGCCACATCCTCAGCACACTCACACCTGGCTTGGTGTTTGCAGCCGATGCCACACGCTACGGCAAAGCCATTCAAACGGCAGTTCCCGCTGATGTGGAAGTGGTTCTGACGCATGGCACTACAGTGGGTCACACCAACACCTCGTTTGCAGACTTGCTGGCCACACCCATCACACCCGCAGTGGATGCAGCCATGCAAGCCACAGGGCCTGACACCATCGCCAAGTTTTTGTTCACCTCGGGCTCCACCAAGATGCCCAAGGCCGTGATGAACACCAACCGTATGTGGTGCGCCAACCAACAGCAGATGTGCCAATCCATGCCTTTGTTGGCCGAGCAGCCCCCTGTGCTGATCGACTGGCTGCCATGGAACCACACCTTCGGCGGCAACCACAACTTCGGCATGGTCATCTACAACGGCGGCACGCTCTACATTGATGATGGCAAACCCACGCCAGCGCTGATCAACGAAACCTTGCGCAACTTGCGCGAAATCGCACCCACGGTTTACTTCAACGTCCCCACCGGTTTCGAAGCCATTGCCAGCGCCATGCAAACCGACGATGCGTTGCGCAAAAACTTGCTCAGCCGTGTGGGCATGTTTTTCTATGCAGGCGCTGCCATGGCTCAACCCATTTGGGACAGCCTCTATGCCAGCCAAGAACGTGAAGTGGGAGAACGCATTGCCATGACCACAGGTTTAGGCATGACAGAGTCTGGCCCATTCGCTTTGTTTGTCACCAACCCACATGTAAAGACCGCCGACCTCGGCGTGCCCACCGTCGGCTTAGAAATCAAACTCATTCCGGACGGCGACAAAATCGAAATTCGCTACAAAGGCCCCAACATCACACCCGGCTATTGGCGCGCCCCTGAAGAAACGCGCGAGCACTTTGACGAAGAAGGTTTCTTCTGCACAGGCGACGCAGTGAAATGGATTGATGAATCTGATGTGCACCAAGGTTTGAGATTTGATGGCCGCATTGCCGAAGACTTCAAACTCGCCACCGGCACCTTTGTGAGTGTCGGCCCCTTGCGTGCCAAAGTCATTGGTGCGGGCGCTCCCTATATCCAAGATGTGGTTGTCACTGGCTTGAACCGCAAAGAAGTGGGTGCCATGATTTTTCCCACCGCTGCCGTGCGTGGCCTAAGTGGCTTGGGCGCAGACGCCAGCATGGCCGATGTGTTGGCGAGCGTACCTGTGGTTGCCCACTTTCAAGGTGTGCTCAACCACTTGGCCGAAACCTCCACTGGCAGTGCATCACGCGTTGCACGTGCCGTTCTGCTGAGCGAGCCTCCCTCCATCGACAAAGGTGAAGTGACCGACAAAGGCTCGATCAACCAACGCGCCGTACTCAAACACCGCGATGCTTTGGTGCAAGCCCTGCACGAGGGCACAGCCCCCCACATCTTGCTGCCTCAATAAAAGGACCACGCACATGGACATTCAAGGACAAGCCGTATTAGTCACCGGTGGCGCATCAGGCCTCGGTGAAGCCACCGCACGCGAGCTGGCCCGACTCGGCGCCAAAGTGGCCGTCATCGATGTGAACTTAGAGCTGGCTGAAAAAGTGGCCGCCGAAATTGGTGGCATTGCTTGCCAATGCGACATCACCAACACCGACAGCGTGCAAGCCGCACTAGCCAAAGCCACTGCAGCGCATGGCCCTGCTCGCATCTTGATGAACATTGCAGGCATTGGCACAGCCAAGCGCATCGTGGGCAAAGACGGCAATGCAGCACCGCTCGAAGACTTTGCGCGCGTCATCAACGTCAACTTGCTGGGCGCATACAACATCAGCCGCTTGTTTGCCGCCGAGTGCGCCAAATTGCCAGCAGGCGAAGACGGCCAACGCGGCGTGATGATGTTCACGGCATCAGTCGCTGCATTCGACGGTCAAGTGGGCCAACAAGCCTACAGCGCATCAAAAGGTGGCTTGGTCAGCATGACTCTGCCCATGGCCCGCGACTTGGCACAGCACGGCATTCGTGTGTGCACCATCGCTCCAGGCTTGTTTGCCACGCCGCTAATGAAGACACTGCCCGAAGCTGTGCAGCAGTCTTTGGCCGCATCGATTCCCTTCCCTTCACGCTTGGGTAAACCCGAAGAGTTTGCCCAGCTCGCTTGTCATATCGTGACCAACAACCATCTCAATGGCGAAGTCATTCGCTTGGATGGGGCGTTGCGTATGGCACCGCGCTAATTACCCTCACTTTTTTCAACCAAAGCAAACCAAACCACTAGGAGACAACCATGAAATTTAAAAAAACCTTGCTGACTTTAGCTGCCACTGTCGCGTGTTCAGCGGCATTGGCCGACATCAACATCGGAGTGAGCTTGGCCTTGACAGGCCCAGGCTCTGGCTTGGGCATCCCCATGCAAAACCAACTCAAGTTGTTCCCAAAAACAATTGCGGGTGAAAAAGTCAACCTCATCGTGCTGGATGACGCCACCGATCCAGGCAAAGGCTCTGCCAATGCACGCCGCTTTGTGACGGAAGACAAAGTCGATTTGATTTTTGGCTCATGCATCACCGCCGTGGCAGCTGCGATGACAGACATCGCTTCTGAAGCAGGTACCGTACAAATCGCAGGTTCTCCAGTTGGTGTGCCCGCAGGCAAAGACAAATGGATGTTCCGTTTGCCTCAGTCCAACACTGTCATGGGCCACGCTGTGGTCGAGCACATGAAAAAGCAAGGCATCAAAACCATTGGCTTCTTGGGCTACACCGATGCTTACGGCGAGCAATGGCTCAAAGAAATCACACCGATGCTCGACAAAGCTGGCATCAAGATCGTTGCAACAGAACGCTTTGCACGTACCGACACCAGCGTCACACCTCAAGCTTTGAAAATCAATGCAGCCAACCCTGATGCCGTCTTGGTGGTAGCTTCTGGCTCAGGCGCAGCAATGCCACAACTCGGCTTGGCTGAGCGTGGCTTCAAAGGAAAGATTTACCAAACGCATGCTGCAGCCACACAAGACTTGATGCGCGTTGGCGGTAAAACCGTTGAAGGCACATTCGTTGTCTCAGGCCCTGCTGTGATTGCCGAGCAACTCCCGGACAGCCACCCCTCCAAAAAGGTGTCGGTTGATTTCGTGACGAAATACGAAGCTTTGATGGGCCCTAAAACACGCAACCAGTTTGCAGGTCATTCCTACGACTTCCAAATCACCATGGAAAAAGTGTTGCCTGTGGCACTGAAAAAAGCCAAGCCAGGCACACCTGAATTCCGCGCTGCCATTCGCGATGCCATCGAAGGCATGGGCCGCACTGTGTTCTCTCACGGCGTGATGAACTGGACCAAAGAAGACCACTGGGGTTACACCCTGGAAACAGGTGTGATGCTCAAAGTGGTTGACGGCCAATTCGCTGTCGAACGCTAAATCAGCCTTGCCTGAAATAAACGCCCAGCAGGTCTAACTTGCTGGGCGTTTTGTAAAAGTTGTCAGAAAAGAAACGAGACACAACATGGATTTCTCAATCGCCAGCATTTTGATGCTGGACGGATTTACCAACGGCGCGGTCTATGCCCTTCTTGGATTGGCGACTGTGTTGGTATTTACCGTCACACGCGTCATCTTCATTCCTCAAGGTGAGTTCGTCGCGTACGGCGCTTTGACCTTGGCCATGTTGCAAGCGGGCAAAGTACCGGGCACCGTTTGGTTGCTGATGATTTTGGCCACGGTGGCCAGTGTGATGGAGTGTTGGAGTCGCTGGCACCATGACCACAATTTGGTCAGCGGCATCAAAGCGGCTTTGCGTATGTGGATTCCGCCCATGTTGATTGCCCTGCTCACTTGGTGGTCGGCAACACAAAATTTCTCGATGCTGATTCAAGCGCTCTTGAGTGTGGCCGTGGTCGCCACATTTGGTCCGCTGGTGTATCGCATTGCTTACCAATCACTGGAATCAGCGACGCCTTTGGTTTTGCTTATCGTGTCAGTGGGCGTTCATTTCGCCATGACAGGTTTTGGTTTGCTGGTCTTCGGCGCTGAAGGTTTCCGCAACCCTAGCTTCCTGGATCAAAGCTGGAGCTTTGGTCCTCTCACTATCTCGGGCCAAGTGTTCATCATTTTCTTGATTGCCCTCATGATGATCTTGGTGCTGTGGCTGTTCTTTGAACGCACCTTGTTTGGCAAAGCTTTGCGCGCCACTGCGGTCAATCGCACGGGTGCACGCTTGATGGGTATCTCTACACATGCAGCTGGCCAGTTCACTTTCTTGCTGGCGGCTGGCATCGGCGCTGTCTCAGGTTTGTTGATTGGGCCGACCACCACCGTGTTTTACGACTCTGGCTTCTTGATTGGCCTCAAAGGCTTTGTGGCTGCTGTTGTTGCTGGCTTGTCTAGCTACCCAGGTGCTTTGATTGGCGCGTTGTTTGTGGGTGTTGTCGAATCATTTGGCTCCTTCTGGGCCAGTGCTTTCAAAGAAGTGATTGTTTTCACCATGATCTTGCCCGTGTTGCTGTGGCGCTCTATCCGCAGTGGTCACTCTGATGAGGAGCACTGATATGTGCCCCCACGCTCTTCATTTCATGTATTCGCTGCCCCCCAAGGGGGCCCAAGCCTCCTTCGAGGCGGCTCGTCAGGAGTCTTGACATGTACCGCTGGTTATTGCTTTTCGCGTTAGTTCCGGTCGTGGCCGTGTTGCCATTGCCTGATTATTGGATCTTCCAACTCAACTACATCGGCCTCTATGCCCTCACGAGCATGGGCTTGGTGTTGCTCACCGGTGTATCTGGTTTGACATCTTTTGGCCAGGCTGCGTTTGTGGGCATCGGTGCCTACACCACGGCATGGCTCACGCTCAACTTGGGGTGGTCACCATGGCTGACCTTGTGGGTCGGTTTAGGCCTGACCTTCATCAGTGCCTTGGTCGTGGGCATGATCACCTTGCGCATGTCTGGCCACTACTTGCCATTGGCCACCATCGCATGGGGTTTGTCGCTGTACTACCTCATGGGCAACTTGGATGCCTTGGGCAAGTATGACGGTTTGTTGGGCTTACAAAGCCTGTCCATCGGCAGCTTTGACATTGGCCAAGGTCGTCCCTTCTTCGTGTTGACCTGGTTGATACTGTTAGCCGCAGCCTTGTGTATGTCGCAGTTGCTTGACTCACGTGCTGGTCGCGCCATCCGTTCGTTGAAGAACGGCACGCAAATGGCTGAAGCCATGGGCATCAACACCTTCCGCTACAAAGTGACTGCGTTCGTCATGGCTGCCTTGTTGGCTTCTGTGGCAGGCTGGTTGTTGGCCCACTTTCAGCGCACGGTTAACCCATCAGCATTTGGCTTGAAGATGGGTATTGAGTACTTGTTCATGGCCGTGGTCGGTGGCGTGGGTTACATCTGGGGTGCCGTCGTCGGTGCAGGCTTAATCAAGCTCATGGACGACTACTTGCAAGTTCTGTTGCCTAAGCTCATTGGCACCAGTGGTAGCTATGAAGTGATTGTGTTTGGCGTGGTGCTGGTGCTGGTGCTCAAGTACATGCCTGATGGTTTGTGGTCTTTGGTGTCGCGCTACATGCCACGCCGTGACCGCAAGGTGGACTGGGCCGATGCCGACCACTTGCCAGAAACGCACAAACCCCAACGCGGCGAACTGCTGCTCGATGTGCAAGACGTGCGCAAACAGTTTGGTGGCTTGGTGGCTGTGAACGACATTCGTTTCCAAATCAAAGCGGGTGAAATCGTGGGCTTGATTGGACCGAACGGTGCGGGCAAATCCACCACCTTCAACCTCATCACGGGCGTGTTGCCTTTGACATCCGGTGCGGTGAAGTTCCGTGGTGACACCATCAGCGGTTTGCCATCGCGCGAAATCTTGCGCAAAGGCATGGCTCGCACCTTCCAACACGTGAAGATGATTCCAGACATGACTGTGTTGGAAAACGTCGCCATGGGTGGCTACAGCCGTGGCCACACCGGTGTGTTGTCGGGCATGTTGGGCACCAACCGCAAAGAAGAACAACGCTTGTTCAAATTGGCTCAGCAACAGCTGGAGCGCATTGGCATTGGCCACACCATGCACGAGCAAGCCGGCAACTTGGCCATGGGCCAACAACGCTTGATGGAAATTGCACGCGCCTTGTGTGCAGACCCAGCCTTGCTGCTGCTCGATGAACCTGCCGCTGGCTTGCGCCACAAAGAAAAGCAAGGCCTTGCTGATGTGCTGCGTCAACTGCAAAGCGAAGGCGTCAGCATCTTGCTGGTCGAACACGACATGGACTTGGTCATGCAAGTCTGTGACAAATTGGTGGTGATGGAGTTCGGCACCTTGTTGCTCGAAGGCACGCCCAAAGAAATTCAAGAAAGCCCTGTAGTGCGCGCTGCCTACTTGGGTACCGAACACTAAGGACTGGCTATGACAACGCCCCTTCTCGACATACGAGACCTCCATGCAGGCTACGGCAAAGCCGAAGTGCTGCACGGCATCGACCTGCACGCTGATGCTGGCCAAGTGATCACCGTCATTGGCCCCAATGGCGCTGGAAAAACTACCCTGCTCAACACCCTCATGGGCTTGTTGCCCACACGCGGACAAATGTTCTACCGCGGCGAAGACATCAGCGCCTTCACATTGGAAGAGCGCGTGATGATAGGTATTGCCTTGGTGCCAGAAAAACGCGAGCTGTTTAGCACCATGACGGTGGAAGACAACCTTGAACTCGGCGGCTTTCGCCAAATGCGCAAGGGCAACCGCCAATGGCGCAGCCGCATGGACGATGTGTATGACCTCTTCCCTCGTCTCAAAGAACGTCGCTTGCAAGAGGCAGGCACCCTCTCTGGTGGTGAACGACAAATGCTGGCTGTGGGCCGCTCACTCATGTCGAGCCCCGATGTGTTGATGCTGGACGAGCCAAGTCTTGGCTTAGCCCCGCTGATCGTGAAAGAAATTTTCTCCATCATCGAAACCCTGCGCAAAACCGGCGTGACCATTGTGTTGGTCGAACAAAACGCCCGCGCTGCGCTGGCCGTGGCCGACTATGGCTATGTACTCGAAATGGGTGAAGTCAGCTTGCACGGCCCAGCCGCAGAACTGGCCCAAGACAGCCGCGTGATTGACACCTACCTCGGCGCAGCTCGCAAGGACTGACCATGAGCCAATACCAACCCAAATTGGATGACGTTCAGTTTGTGCTGCACAACGTGCTGCACGCGCCTGAGCGCATTGCTGCACTCGCGCCCTACGGCGAAGTCGATGCCGACTTGATCAACCAAATTTTGGAAGAAAGCGGCAAGTTCATTGCAGAGCAAATTGCCCCACTCAACCCTGTAGGCGACCATGTGGGTGCGCAGTGGAAAGATGGCAACGTCACCATGCCCCCTGGCTTCAAAGACGCGTACCAAGCTTTTTGGCAATCGGGCTGGGCATCTTTGTGCACCGCCACCGAAGATGGCGGCCAAGGCCTGCCTGCGGTGCTCGAGAGCGTGTTGTATGAGTGGTTGTCTGCGGCCAATCATGGATGGACCATGGCCCCCGGTTTGTTGCATGGCGCATATGAGTGCATCAAGCACCACGCCAGTGATGAACTGAAAGCGCAATTCCTCAGCAAAGTAGGCACCGGCGAATGGCTGGCCACCATGTGCTTGACAGAACCCCATGCGGGCAGTGACTTGGGGCTTGCCTCCACAAAAGCTGTACCGCAAGCCGATGGCGCGTATTTGATTTCGGGCACCAAGATTTTCATCAGCGGTGGCGAGCACGACCTGACTGACAACATTGTTCACCTCGTGTTGGCACGCTTGCCCGATGCACCGGCTGGCCCCAAGGGTTTGTCGCTTTTCCTCGTGCCGAAGTTTTATGCCGATGGCACACGCAGCAAAGTGCACTGCGAACGCATTGAAGAAAAAATGGGCATCCACGGCAGCCCCACCTGCGTGATGCGCTTTGACGAAGCGCGGGCATGGTTGGTAGGCGACGTAGGCCGCGGCTTGAACGCCATGTTTGTCATGATGAACGCTGCTCGCTTGCACGTGGCCCTGCAAGGCGTGGGCTTGCTTGACGCTGCTTGGCAAAAAGCCGATGCATATGCACACGAGCGCCGCCAAATGCGTGCGCCTCGCTTAGCAGGCGAAAAAGGCGCGCCCCCCGCAGACCTCATCATCGAACACCCAGCCATGCGCCGCATCTTGGACACGCAACGTGCGTGGGTCGATGGCTCACGCGTATTGGCCTACGAAACCGGCTTGGCTCTCGACGAAGCCAAGCACCACCCCGATGCTGCACAGCGTGAAGCTGCGCAACGTTGGTGTGCATTGATCACCCCCATCCTCAAAGCCTCGTGCACCGACCAAGGCTTTCATGGTGCAAGTGAATGCTTACAAGTGTTTGGTGGCCACGGCTACGTGAGCGAATGGGGCATTGAACAAAACGTGCGCGATGCTCGCATCGCCATGATTTACGAAGGCACGAACGAAATTCAAGCCATCGACTTGTTGATGCGTAAAGTCGTGAGCGACGGTGGCGCTGCCATGAACGCAATGTTGGATACATTGACCCATGGCTTATCAGCCAGCAAAACACACGAAGACCAAGTGCTCGCACTGTTTGCTCAACTCAAAGACACCACACACACTTGCGTGCAAGCGGCGCAACAGCCCGATGGCCAAGTACGTCTGAGCTGGATTGCGAATGACTACCTGCGCTTGGCCACCCTCGCCTTGCTGGCTTGGAGCTGGACACGCATTGAAGCGGCTGAAGGTAGCGATGCACCGCGTTGGCAAGCGCCTGCAGTCGCGCTACGTGCATGGGTGTTGCCAGAATTCGGCATGCGCTCTGGCATCATTGCGGCCCAACTCGGACATTGAACCATGGGCACTGCTGCACCCAAAGTTTCCGCGCCACGCAAGACCAACGACGACGTGACGGATGCTGCCAACGACACCAGCGGCACTGAATACTTAGAAACCTTGCTTGGCTACAACGCCAGCCGTGCTGCGTACACCTTGGTGTCGCACTTCATTCGCGGTGTGGGCTCGTTTGAGTTGCGCACCGTAGACTTTTCTGTTCTATCTGTCATCGGCCACTGGCCCGGTGTAACATCACGCCAACTCTGCCAACAGCTCAATGTATTGCCCCCCAATATGGTGGTGCTGCTGCGCGAGCTAGACAAGCGCGGCTTGATTGAACGCCAGCCCCACCCCACCGACCGACGCGCTGTGGGCTTGCTACTCAGCGCCGCAGGTAAAGCGCTGATGAAAAAAGCAGAAAAGGCGGCCAGCGCCGCTGATGCGCAAGGCACTGCGCACCTGAGCCCTGCGGAACGCAAAACTCTGGCGCGCTTGCTGCAAAAGATTTACCTCAAAGCTGATTGATCAACACTGTGCGACGAGCACGTCTGCAAAGAAAGCAGCCAGTTCGTCATAGCCATCCAGTGGCAACACATGCGCCACGTATTGATCGGGGCGAACCACGATCATGCAGCCCTTGTCGCGGTTGATGCCGCGCATCTCAAAGATATCGCCCAGTCCCTTGTGATCCACACAAAACACTTTGGCGTGGTCTTGCAAACCCAGCTTGCCTGTTTTGGGCTTGAGCAACGAGGGCATGTGTTCGTAAGCGAGTTGGTCAAAGGTTTGTTGGAACACAGCGCGGTAGTCAATCACTGCATCAATGTCTTCGCCCTTGCATGTGTGCTTGACGATGGGTGAATTGACATTGGTCTCTAACCAGTCCGACAGCTTATGAATGGCTGAGCCCATGCTAGAGGTGTCTGCCTTGCCAGCAAACGCATAAATGCGCCATCGTGCATCGGCCTGCGCCACATGGCCCAGCTGCATTTGCTTGGCGTCTGACACGCGCACCACGGGGGCTGAGTGGAACCGACGGCCAATCTCTTCGCCTGTGGCCAGTGCTTGGTGTGCACTGGCGACAAACAAATATGAAGTGTCGTACTTCACCGCTGTGCCACCTGTGAACTCTAAGTTGTCTTTGAACTGGCGAATGATGCGTGGCTCTTGGGTGCCATCGCGCTCGGCCTGTGTGGTGGGGGCCGACATGACGCGTGACCATTTGTGGTCGGTCTCCACCAGACGCTTGGCTTCGGTCAATCGCTCTTGGGTGTAGCTGCGCAGCAGGCTGGGGTTGGCACGGCCTTGCAGCACATGCACCATTTTCCAACCTAGGTTGAACGTGTCTTGCATCGACACATTCATGCCTTGCCCCGCTTTAGGTGAATGGGTGTGGCACGCGTCGCCTGCGATGAACACGCGTGGGTCGCGGTCTTCGCCCTCGGGCACATCGTCAAAGCGATCGGTGATGCTGTGGCCAATGTCATAAATCGACCACCACACCACTTCTTTCACATCAATCGCGTAAGGCTTGATGATGCGGTTGGCCGCAGCAATCATGTCGTCTTGGGTGAACTTGCGGTGCGCCGCTTTTTCGTCTGGGCGAAGTTTGTCAAGCTCCACATACATGCGGAACACGTAGCCGCCTTCACGCGGCAAGATCAGCACGTTGCCTTCGTTGGCCGAAGAGATCAAACACTTCTGACGCACATCGGGAAAGTCGGTGTTAGCCAAGATGTCCATCACGCCCCACGCTTGGTGTGCAGCATCGCCATGCAACTCACCGCCAATGGCCTTACGCACGGCCGAGTGCGCGCCGTCGCAACCCACCACGTAGTTGGCGCGCACGGTGCGCGTGGCGCCCCAGTTCAAGCCACTGGCATCGCGCAACGTGACGGTCACGGGGTAATCATCGGTGGTCTCGTCAATGGTCAGACCCACCACTTCCCAGCTGTAGTCGGGCTCTAGGCGCGAGGGTGAGTTTTTCATCACCTCTAAAAACAACTCATGCAGTCGCGCTTGGTTGATCAAGATGTGCGGCATTTCAGAACTGTCGTCGGCCACGTCTTGCACACGGCCCACGCGTTTGATGTGCTCAGGGTTTTTCGGATCGGGCATCCAAAACGCAGTTTGGTTGACCCAGTACGTTTCGCGCTTGACCTTGTCGGCAAACCCAAACGCTTGGAACATTTCCATCGTGCGCGTGTTGATGCCGTCGGCCTTGCCCTTGATGATGTTGCTGGGCATACGTTCGGTGATCATCACCTCAATCTCTGGAAACTGCGCCAACTGCGCAGCCAAACAAAGACCAGCAGGACCGGTCCCTGAAATCAACACATCGACTTTTTCGGGCAAGGGCTCATTGATGCCACGGTTGCGGCGGTTGGGCGCAGCTGGTTTGATGTCTGGGCTGCCGCCGCGGAATCCGTCTTTGTAAAACTGCATGTCTTGTCTCCGTTATTGATACCTGTCCGAAACCTCGGCATGCGCAAATGATAACTATGCTTACTAATAGTCGTCAAGATGGTATGTATGATTACCATATCGGTACTTTCACGGAGATACAGGCATGGTGATGCATGACATGGCAGGGCACTTGATACGTCGCCTGCAACAGCAATCCACCCAAATCTTTGCGCAGCGCACCCAAGCCGCGGGCTATGACCTGACCTCAGTGCAATACGCCGCGCTGGACGCCATTGCCAACAACCCGCATGTCGACCAAGCCACCGTAGCCGAAATCATTGGCTACGACCGCGCCACCATTGGCGGCGTGATTGAACGCCTAGACACCAAAGGCTGGGTGCGCCGTGTGGTCAGCGCGCAAGACCGCCGATCGCGCGAGCTGTCGCTCACCGCCAAGGGCAACAAAATATATTTGGCACTATTGCCCATCGTGCATGAGCTGCAAGCAGACATTCTTCAGCCCTTGAGTGCGGCCGAGCAAGAGCGGTTTATCAAGCTGGCTCGGCAAGTGGTGTGGCATGACAAATCGACGGACGTAGCCTAGACCACATAGCAGTCACCCAAGCCAACCAGCATGTCTAGGTTGCACATGAGACGCAACTTATGAAAGCCTGACTTCACCTCAAAACAGTTAAGGCAGCCAAAAATCAACACGAATTTCTAAATTTAAATTTGTAACTTATAATTCACAAAACGTGTTCGACATCCAAACCTATCGCACCGATGATGATGTGGAGCCCTACGTCGCTTGGCTGATGCATTGCCTGATCGTCAAGCCAAGGCTCGGATTGTGGTTCGCGTCAACCGAATGGCTGGCGGCAATCTGGGCGATGTCAAACCTGTGGGTGACGGTGTATGGGAGGCCCGCATTGACTATGGCCCGGGCTATCGCCTGTACTACGCGCAAGCAGGTCGTCGCTTGATCTTGTTGCTGATTGGTGGCGATAAACGCACGCAGCAATCAGACATTACAAAAGCGCACGGCTACTGGAACAACTGGCAAATGCAGAGGAAATCCAAATGACAGCAAAAAATGGACGCTCACATGATGAAGTTGTGGTTGAGATGCTGAGAGCCGACCCTGAATTTGCAGATGCCTACTTGGCCGCTGCGCTAGAAGAAACTGAGCAACCAGGTGGCCATCAAGCCATGCTGACCGCTTTGCGCCACATTGCCGAAGCACAAGGCATGGCTAATGTGGCCGAGAAAGCGGGTATGCCTAGAGAGTCGCTGTACCGTGCGCTTGGGCCCCGTGGCAACCCGACCATCAAAACCTTGCTCGCTGTTTTAAGCGCATCGGGACTTCATTTGTCTGTGGCTAGACAACATTAGTGGGTTGCTATGAAGAACTCTCAGGAAAAACGCCTTGGCGACGCTGCAGCCAAGTTGCTGCAATTAAAGGATTGAGGCGATTCCAGTTTAAAGACATGGCGAATAAGTCAAGCCAATATTTAGCATGATCATGCTAATATCTAGCTATGTCTATCGCCACATCCCTGTTCAGCGATAGCCAAACTCGGCTGCTGCCTTGGCTGTTTGGCCAGCCTGAGCGCAGCTATCACCTGAGTGAGCTACGCCGCCTCACGGCGCTGGGCAGCGCGTCGCTTCAGCGCGAGCTCAACCGCTTGGAAGAGTCGCAACTGGTGCAGTCCACACGCGTGGGCAACTTGCGCTGTTTTCAGGCTAACCCGCAAAGCCCTATCTACGCAGAGCTGGTTGCCCTCACCCGCAAAACTATGGGCGCTGCACCGCTGCTGTTACAAGCCTTGCAGCCCATGGCCGCAAACATCAGCACCGCTTTCATCTTTGGCTCTGTGGCCAAAGGCACCGACACCGCCAACAGCGATGTAGATGTGCTGCTGGTGGGCGATGGCTTGGTGCTAAGTAACATTCTCCAACTGCTACTTCCAATCGAAACCTTGTTGGGTCGCAAAATAAATCTGACCTGCTACACGCCTAGCGAATATGCCAAGCGTTTGGTAGAGCCCGATTCGTTTATGAATCGAATCTTGGCGCAGCCCACGCTGCCTTTGATTGGAGATGTGCTTGTCACCCAATGCTCTGGAGAACTTGGCTCGGATAGGCCAACTCAAAGCTTAACCACGCAACGATGCCGCCCTAGCCGCACTGCGATGGCACGGCTACCGAAGTGAAAACCGCTACACCGTGTTTCAGTGCCTCACCCACACACTGAACTGGCCCGCACACCAATGGCGCGTATTGGACATGGCCCACCAAAAACGCAACTTGGCTGAATACGAAGGCTATTTGGAAATTGAGGAATCGCATATTGCGCAGCTGTGCGCGTTGGTGGCGAAATTGATTAAGGATGCTGAGAACGTAGTCAGTGCATCTCGTTAAGAGCAGACGTCAAAAGATAAAGGGCCGCATGTAGCGGCCCTTTCATTTGGTGCATCTTTCTGCTTGTTAGCGTCCAGAGCGCATATCCCAATCGTTAATACGAAGCTAAATGTAGCACAATTAGATTAAATCAATATAGTTATATTCTTATGAGCAAAATGCACTACCGATTGGGACTAGACCTAGGCTCCACGTCACTTGGCTGGGCTATGGTGAGACTCAATGCAAAAAACGAACCCTGCGCCATCATCAAAGCCGGTGTTCGAATTTTTAGCGACGGCCGCAACCCAAAAGACGGTTCGTCACTTGCCGTGACTCGACGCGAAGCTAGGGCCATGCGCCGCCGCCGCGATAGGTTGCTCAAGCGCAAAGCGCGCATGATGAAAACACTCATCGCACACGGTTTTTTTCCGCAAGACGAAGAAGATCGAAAACTATTAGAACGGTCTGACCCATTCGCGCTCCGCTCCAAGGGACTTGACCAAGCACTGAGACCCGATGAGTTTGCACGTGCGCTGTTTCACATCAACCAACGGCGCGGCTTCAAAAGCAACCGTAAAACAGACAAAAAAGAAAATGACAGCGGCGCATTGAAATCAGCCATCAGCCAATTGCGTCAAGCAATGCTAGCTACACAGTGCCGCACAGTGGGCGAATGGCTCAACATGCGCCATCAGTCAGGCCTATCGGTGCGCGCACGCTATCGCCAACACATGGTGCTGCGCGAAGATGGCAAAACCAAAACTGAAATGCGCTACGACCTCTACATTGACCGCGCAATGATCGAAAGTGAGTTTGATGCACTTTGGCAAAAGCAATCCGAACTCAACCCAAAGTTGTTTACCGAAATAGCGCGGGAAGAACTCAAAGACTGCTTACTGCATCAACGCCCACTCAAACCTGTCAAGCCTGGCCGATGCACGCTCATGCCTGAAGAAGAGCGCGCGCCATTGGCACTGCCTAGCCAACAACGCTTTCGCATTTACCAAGAGGTCAACAACCTTCGCTTGCTGAAAGAAGACCTGAATGAGCAAGCCCTCACGCTAGAGGAACGCAACCAAATCGTTCAAGCGCTTGAAGGCAACACCAAGCGAACCTTCACTCAAATTAAAAAGCTCATTGGCTTTTCGGGCGAATTCAACCTTGAAGACGAAAAACGCACAGAACTCAAAGGCAACAGCACCAGTGCCATGCTCAGCAAGAAAGATTTGTTTGGCTCCGCATGGTTTGAGTTCAGTGAAGAAAAACAAGACAGCATCGTGATGCAGCTAGTTAATGAAGAAAACGAGGCCACACTGGTACGTTGGCTGCAAAACAACACGGGCATCGACGAAGCCATAGCAGAACGGGTGGCCAACACCAAGTTAGCCGAAGGCTACGGCAGCCTTTGCGCCAAGGCACTGCAAAAAATATTGCCTGCACTCAAAGCCAGGGTCATCACCTATGACAAAGCTGTGTTGGCTGCAGGTTTTGACCACCATAGCATCATCAGCCATGCCAGCACAGGCGAAATACTGCCTAGCCTGCCCTACTACGGCGAATACTTGCAACGCCATGTTGGCTTTGGCACAGGCAAGCCCGAAGACACACCTGAGAAGCGTTACGGCAAGATTGCCAATCCCACCGTACACATTGGATTGAACCAAATTCGCACGGTGGTGAACGCACTCATCAAACGCTATGGTCACCCCAGTGAAGTCATCATTGAGCTGGCCCGTGATTTAAAACAAAGCCAAGAGCAACGCAAAGAAGAACAACAGCGCCAAGCAACTAACCAAAAGCGCAACCAACGTATGCGCGAAGACATTGCAGCGCTGCTACACATCAGCACTGAACGTGTCAAAACTGCTGACCTTCAAAAAATGATTTTGTGGGAAGAGTTGAGTTTCAACGTGGCCGACCGACGCTGCCCTTACAGCGGTTTACAAATTAGCGCTCAGATGCTGTTTAGCGATCAAGTAGAGATTGAGCACATCTTGCCTTTCTCAGAAACCTTGGATGACAGCCTAAACAACAAGACAGTAGCCATGCGCCAAGCCAACCGCATAAAAGGCAACCGCAATCCTTGGCAAGCCAAAGACGACTTTGCCAGACAAGGCTGGGCTACAGAAGAAATGCTGGCACGCGCAGAACTGATGCCAAGAAACAAGCGCTATCGCTTTAGCGAAACCGGCTACGCACAGTGGCTGCGTGATGACAAAGGCTTTTTAGCGCGCGCGCTGAACGATACGCGCCACCTTAGCCGCGTAGCCAAGGAATACATGAGCCTTATCTGCCCTCAAGACACGCGTGCTGTGCCAGGCCAGTTGACCGCCATGCTGCGTGGCAAGTTTGGGCTCAACAACATTCTTGGCTTAGATGGTGAGAAAAACCGCAACGACCACCGACACCACGCGGTAGATGCTTGCGTCATTGCCGTGACCGACCAAGGCATGCTGCAACGCTTTGCACAAGCCAGCGCCAGCGCACGCCAGCAACAGCTGGGTAAATTGGTGGACAACATGCCCATGCCTTGGCCCACCTACCGCGAGCATGTGCAACGTGGCATCGAGAACATTTGGGTCAGTCATAAGCCTGATCATGGCTATGAGAGAGCCATGCATAACGACACAGCCTATGGTTTGGGCGCAAACGGCAAAGTACGCGTACACAAAATGGTGGAAGGCGTTCGCACGCTGGAAGAAAGCTCACTCAAAGTCATTGCATTCAGCGAACCCAAAGCATCAGCACGACACGGCGTGTTACCCACTGGGGAAGCCAAGCCCTACAAAGGCTACAAAGGCGACAGCAATTACTGCATTGAAATTGTGCGCAATGAAAAAGGCAAATGGGAAGGAGAAGTTGTCTCTACCTTCGAGGCATATCAAATAGTTCGACAGTACGGCTTATCGAAACTACGTCATCCAACTCTAAGTATCAGAAATAAACCACTCGTCATGCGTTTATTGATTGATGACGTCGTGAGATTAAACACATCTGACAAAAGCAACTATGTTGGACGCATCGCAACGATTAGCGGAAATGGGCAAATATTTATGGCCCCACACAATGAGGCTAATGTAGATGCCCGAAATCGAAATAAAGAAGATTCGTTTTCCTATGTTTCAAAAATGGCCGGATCACTACAAAAAGCAACCGGACGCCGCGTCAGCATCTCACCCATCGGCGAACTCAAAGACCCAGGCTTTCAAGGCTGAGCATGCAAGGCCGCATCGTTGAAGTTGCCGATGACCGCAGGCACCTGTCGGTCTATCGCGGCTTCATGCTGGTGCACAGCACAGGTGATGAACGCCAAGAGTTAGGCCGCGTAGCACTGGACGACATGGCAGCACTAATAGCCAGCGCGCACGGCATCAGCTACACCAACAACTTACTGGTAGCACTGGCAGAACGTGGTGTGCCTTTTGTGCTGTGCGCGGCCAATCACAAACCTGTTGGTATGTTGTGGCCTTTAGATGGCCACCACCTTCAAGCACATCGATTTGATGCACAAATTGCCTGCACATTGCCTACTAAAAAACGTTTGTGGGCCAGTCTTGTCAAAGCCAAACTGTTGCAACAAGCAGCCGTACTAAAAGCCACAGGCGTAGCTGCCGCACCTTTAAAAACATTGGCCAAGAACGTACGCAGTGGTGACCCTGAAAATCTTGAAGCCCAAGGCGCACGCAAATATTGGGGCCTGCTGTTTGGCTCTTTGTTTAGGCGCGATCAAGAAGCTGACGGGCTCAATGCCCTGCTCAACTATGGCTACACCGTGCTGCGTGCCGCCACGGCCCGTGCAGTAGTAGCCGCTGGTTTGCACCCAAGCATTGGGCTGCACCATAGCCATGACAACAACGCCATGCGATTGGTAGATGACTTGATGGAGCCATTCAGGCCTGTGGTCGATTGGACTGTTTGGCAACTGCAACATAACCAGCCATGCCACGTTAACCCCGACACCAAACGCGCCTTGGTCAAAAGCCTATACCTTGACCTTGCCACACCAGCTGGCAACACACCTGTATTGGTGGCCATACAAAAACTGGCTACGTCTTTGGCTCAAGTGCTGACCAACGAGCGTACGGTGCTTGACCTGCCGCACCCATGCGTGCCAGCAGCACATGTGCAGGACATGCGCGACTGATTCATAACATGCTAAGCGGATACAGACTCATGTGGATGCTGGTGATGTTTGATTTACCCGTGGTGACCAAGCCCGAACGCAAGGCAGCCAATGAGTTTCGACTCAATTTATTAGACATGGGTTTTTTGCGCAGCCAACTGAGTGTGTACATGCGCTTTTGCACGAGCCACACGCAAGTGCAAACCTATTGCCAACGCGTAGAACAGGCGCTGCCGCTAGGGGGACAAGTGAACATTCTGCAAATGACCGATAAGCAGTACGAACGCATCATTAGCTTTCAAGGCCGCAAAGCCATGCCTGCGAAAAAAACGCCAGATCAGTTTGATTTGTTTTGAATCAGCTGGTTTTTGAACGCCAAAAAGCAAATAACCCCTTGTAAAACAAGAGGTTACGTGCTGCCGAGTCTAGACGATTGGGATATGCGCTCTAGCCGGAACTCGCCAATGCAACCAATGCAACCAATGCAAAGTCTAGACGATTGGGATATGCGCTCTAGCCGGAACTCGGCCCCTAGCGTGATGTAAGGGTTTCCAAGTCTAGACGATTGGGATATGCGCTCTAGCCGGAACTTGGCAAGGCCGCACCCTTGGTCCCGCACAAGTCTAGACGATTGGGATATGCGCTCTAGCCGGAACTGAGCTTGGCCACTGACGCCACGCTTCAACAGTCTAGACGATTGGGATATGCGCTCTAGCCGGAACACAATTCGAGTGTTCGACCTGGGGTGATGTAGTCTAGACGATTGGGATATGCGCTCTAGCCGGAACCCACCGCGCCAATTAGCATCATCAAATATGAGTCTAGACGATTGGGATATGCGCTCTAGCCGGAACTAGAGGGGGTATTGATACCAAGAGGGGTTCAGTCTAGACGATTGGGATATGCGCTCTAGCCGGAACTCAAGGTCGCAAAGGTAGAGGTCGAGGGCGAGTCTAGACGATTGGGATATGCGCTCTAGCCGGAACCTAGGCGCGTGGCGTTCACCTTTCCCATGTAGTCTAGACGATTGGGATATGCGCTCTAGCCGGAACGGCGACTATGGAGACTCTTGGACAAGTTCAAGTCTAGACGATTGGGATATGCGCTCTAGCCGGAACTAAAGAGTGGCGCACACGCGCAGTAGAGGCAGTCTAGACGATTGGGATATGCGCTCTAGCCGGAACGCAAGCCCCGTCAAGTGGATTATTATGAAGAGTCTAGACGATTGGGATATGCGCTCTAGCCGGAACTTCCTCTTATTTTGGGGAATACCACCTACAAGTCTAGACGATTGGGATATGCGCTCTAGCCGGAACGTGATGGCCTTCATGCTGTTCAGTAAAAAGAGTCTAGACGATTGGGATATGCGCTCT
>JACCDH010984108.1_pt1 | contig 19769 bp, 16 predicted proteins | sample 7442481 | NCBI WGS metagenome assembly JACCDH01 (sample SAMN15323433, study PRJNA562643) | freshwater metagenome | isolation source: river surface water | place: USA:Blue River Watershed | collected 2017-08-15 | reverse complement strand
CTTAAAAATCGTAGTTTCGCAGCTGAAAATCAAAAAAATACACATGTCTTTAGTAGTCGTTGGATCTATGGCTTTCGATGCCATTGAAACCCCTTTTGGGAAAAGTGATAAAATTATTGGTGGTGCTGCAACTTATATTGCTTGGTGCGCTTCCAATTTTACACCGGTAAAGCAAATTTCTGTGGTAGGTGGAGATTTCCCTCAATCGCAATTGGATGCATTAACTGCTAGAGGTGTAAACTTAGAAGGGGTACAGATAAAAAAAGACGAGAAAACATTTTTCTGGAGTGGCAAGTATCATATGGATATGAATACGCGCGACACATTGGATACACAATTAAATGTATTGGAAAATTTTACGCCTGTTGTTCCTGATAGTTATCAGGATTGTGAAATTTTGATGTTAGGCAATTTGGTGCCTGCCGTACAAAGCAGTGTTATTAAGCAAATGAAAAATCGTCCTAAATTAATCGTGATGGATACGATGAATTTGTGGATGGAGATTATGATGGACGATTTAAAGCATACGATTAGTTTAGTGGATGTTTTATCAGTGAATGATAGTGAAGCAAGACAATTGACTGGTGAATATAGTTTAGTAAAAGCTGCTAAGAAGATCATGGAAATGGGTCCTAAATATGTGATTATTAAAAAAGGGGAACATGGTGCTTTGTTGTTTCATGAGAACGAAGTGTTCTTTGCACCTGCATTGCCTTTAGAGGAAGTGTTTGATCCAACTGGTGCTGGGGATACCTTTGCTGGTGGCTTTGTGGCACACCTTGCAAAAACAAAAGATATTTCATTTGAGAATATGAAATCTGCAATTATTTTAGGTAGTGCGATGGCGAGTTTCTGTGTAGAGAAATTTGGTACAGAGCGTTTGACTGAAATTAATGTGGATGATATTAAAGCGCGCGTACAATCGTTCGTTCAGTTAGTGAATTTTGATATTGAGCTAGTTTAATTTTGTCATGTATTTCAAACCGGTTACATTTGTACAAGTGAACAAGCAAATTAAACATACAGAACAAATTAAGAAACCACTGTAAAAGGAAGGTGCTGATTTTTTGTATGTCTTAAATATACTCAGAAGCCTTCCAAGAAATTGGAAGGCTTTTTATTTTCATGCCTTTAAAGAATATTAGGCATGAAAATAAAAACGCTGATGATTTTAAAGTCCTTGAAAGGACTTTGGGTTATTAAGGGGCCTTTGTAAAACAATGAATTTATAAAATTAGAAATATGAAAGTTGCAGTAGTCGGTGCTACAGGATTAGTGGGCACCAAAATGTTAGAAGTGCTTGCAGAGCGTAATTTCCCTGTAAGTGAGTTAATACCCGTTGCCTCAGCGCGTTCTGTGGGCAAGGCAGTAATGTTTAAGGGAAAGGGATATAAAGTAGTGAGTATGGATGACGCTATTGCTGCGAAACCTGCTGTTGCTATCTTTTCTGCAGGTGGTAGCAGTTCATTGGAGTGGGCGCCAAAATTTGCAGCTGCGGGTATTCGTGTGATAGATAATTCTTCTGCATGGAGAATGGATCCTACAAAAAAACTAGTCGTTCCAGAAGTGAATGCAGCTGTGTTAACTGCCGAAGATTTCATCATTGCAAACCCCAATTGCTCTACCATTCAAATGGTAGTGGCTTTACAACCATTGCATGAAAAATATAAAATTAAAAGAGTAGTGGTAAGCACTTATCAAAGTGTGACTGGTACTGGCAAGCAAGCGGTGGATCAATTATTCAATGAGCGCAAAGGTGAAAAATTGGAGGCAGATCAAATGGCTTATAAGTACCCGATCGATTTAAACGTGATTCCTCAAATTGATGTCTTCTTGGACAATGGCTATACAAAAGAAGAAATGAAAATGGTGAAAGAGACATGTAAAATCATGCAAGACGACTCCATTAAAGTTACTGCAACTACAGTTCGAATTCCAGTAGTGGGCGGACATAGTGAAAGCGTGAATGTGGAATTTGAAAATGAATTTGATTTAAAAGAATTGATTGCTTTGTTGGCAGAAGCTCCTGGTGTAGTAGTGCAACAAGATGATGCTGCACAATTTTACCCAATGCCATTATGGGCGCATGAAAAAGACGATGTATTTGTTGGAAGATTGCGTCGTGATGAGACGCAGTCAAAGACATTGAATATGTGGATTGTGAGCGATAATTTACGTAAGGGTGCTGCAACTAACGCAGTGCAAATTGCAGAATACTTATTATCAAAAAATATGATTTAAAAATAACTTCTTTATTTTATTAATTCCCCAAAGCCCTCCTTTAGGGGGGGCTTTGAAAAATCATAAGCGTGTAGAATTGATAAAAATATATTTTTTATATTTTTACTAATTCCCCCAAAGCCCTCCTTTAGGGGGGGCTTTGAAAAATCATAAGCGTGTAGAATTGATAAAAATATATTTTTTATATTTTTATCAATTCTATAAACTCGGCCTCGGTAATTATTTTTATCGAGGCTATTTTTTTGGCTTTTTCTAATTTGCTCCCTGCATCTTCCCCAACGATTAAATAATTTAATTTACTACTTACTCCACTCAAGATATGTCCACCTTTTGCTTCGGCCATGGCTTCTGCATCTGCTCGCTTAAGTTGTGTTAGGGTGCCAGTAAATAAAAAGTTCAATCCAGTAAGTGTGCCATCTGCTTGTTGATGATTGGTTTGTTCCACATTCAATCCCAATTGAATCAATGATTCAATCATGGCTAGTTGAACAGGATCCTGGAAAAACTGAACAATACTGCTTGCTACTTTGACGCCGATATCTTCGAACTCAAGCAATTGTGCCTCGGTGATACGCGTTAGGTCAAGCAAATGATTTATGCGACTAGCAATGGTCTTGGCGGTGGTCTCCCCTACAAAACGAATACCCAGTGCATAGATCAATCTATGTAAGGGTTGTTGCTTAGATGCTTCTATCGCTGTGCTCAAATTTTCGACACTTTTTTTACCAAATCCTTCTAGGTTTCCTATCTGGGCAAAGTCAAGTGTATAAATTCCAGGTATATCTTTTAATAAACCAAGTTCAAAGAATTTTCTAATATTGGCTTCTCCTAAATTTTTGATATCCATTGCATCTTTACTTACAAAATGCGCTATGCGTTCTACTATCTGTGCGCTGCAATTGAAATTAGTACATCTCCAAACTGCTTCTGTCGCTTCTTTTACAAGCGCAGTATTACAAACAGGACATTGCGTAGGGAATTGAATCTTTTTTTCAACGCCAGTTCTTAGGCTCGAAATAGAATGTACAATTTGTGGAATGACATCTCCAGCCCTTTCTATGATCACAGTATCTCCCAAAAGCAAATCTTTTTCTACAATATATTCTTCGTTATGAATTGAAATACTAGATACGGTTACGCCGCCAATTGCCACTGGTTTTAATTTAGCGACTGGAGTCACTGCACCTGTTCTTCCAACTTGAAATTCCACATTTTCTAAAATCGTTGTTGCTTGTCTTGCTTTAAATTTATAAGCAATGGCCCATCTAGGATGGTGCGAAGTCATACCTAATTTTTCCTGTAAAGCAAGGTCATTGACTTTGACTACTAAGCCGTCAATTTCATAAGGTAATTGGTCTCTGCCTGCTTCTGCAACGCTGCAATAATCAATGACATCCTGTATGGTAGGTACTAATTTTTTTTCTTTCTCTGGCGACCTGAAACCCATATTCCATAATAGTTCTAAAGATCCACTATGCGTTTTTAATAATGGGTTGATGATTTTTCCAGGGATAGGTTGGATATAACTAATATGATAAATGAATGCATCTAAATTTCTTTCTGCAACTTCCTTTGGGTCCTTCATTCTTAAACTTCCAGAAGCGGCATTTCTTGGATTGGCAAGTGTGGCTTGTTGCTTTGCTTTTAGCTTTTCATTAAATGCTTCAAAAGCGTTTTTGCTCATAATCACTTCGCCCCGTATTTCAATTTGTTGGATGCCATTTTCTGCAAGTGGGATACTTAATGGAATAGATCTTATCTGTTTAATATTGGTCGTTATGTCTTCTCCTGCAACCCCATCTCCTCTGGTACATGCGCGCACTAGTAGATCGTTTTCGTAAATCAAAGAAATGCTCGCTCCGTCAAATTTCGGCTCAACACAATAGGTGATCGAGTTTAAACTTGCACTTTCTCTTGCTTTGCGATCAAAATCATTTAAGTCAACTGCGTTATAGCTATTTTCCAAACTTAACATGGGTACCAAATGGGGCACAGTTTCAAAATTGCTATTTAAACTGTTGCCCACTCTCTGACTTGGTGAGTCAGGAGTGATACAGCCTGGATCGGTGGCTTCAATTTTCAATAAGGCCTGATAAAGTTGATCATATTCATAATCGCTTATCAATGGCTCATTAACCACATAGTATTGGTATTCATGAAACTGTAATACCTTTTTTAAAGCATTGAGTTCGATGCTTAAAGGGGAAGCTAAAAATTGCTTTGTGGTTTGCTGTAATGCTTGTATTTGTGCTTTGTCGTACATGGGTTAAAATCTTCGCTAAAGTACAAACTTTAGCGCTTGCAAGCTCATAATTTAATACCTTTATGGACTAAATAATGGACTACTTATGTTGTATTCAATGACGGGTTATGGAAGGGCAGAAATGGCGTTTAACGATAAAACGCTTTTAGTAGAAGTCAAGTCTTTAAATGGAAAACAATTTGATGTTCGTTTAAATATTCCTTCTTTATTAAAGCCTATCGAGGTGGAGATTAGAAATACCTTGAATGAGCATTTATTTAGGGGAAGTGTAGAGTGTTCAATTTCAGTTAGATCCAATGGTGCATCAAAGCCGGTAAATATCAATAAAGAATTAGCAAGGTCTTATTATCAACCTATTGTTGAACTGGCAGATGAATTAGGGATAGGCAAGGAGAATATTTTGAGCACTTTATTGAAGATGCCAGATGTAGTAACCTCTTCTAATGAGGTTTTGTCTGATGAGGAGAAACAAGCTATTTTCGGTTTGTTAAAACAAGCGATTGATTTATTGAATATACACAGACAAGAAGAAGGTAAGTCTATTGAGTTAGATTTATTGGAAAGGGTTGCTGGTATTGAAGCACAGCAGGCCGTGATTGCAGTAATAGAGCCAAATAGAAGAACAAAAATCAAAGACGGCTTGATTAAATTATTAGAACAAAACGTAGGCCCAGATAAGTATGACAACAATCGTCTTGAGCAAGAATTGATCTACTATATTGAAAAAATTGACATTTCAGAAGAACGTGTTCGTTTGACCAATCACTGTGCTTATTTTAAATCTATCCTTGCTGAGAAAGATCCAAATAAAGGAAAAAAATTATCTTTTGTATTGCAAGAAATGGGAAGAGAGATCAATACCACTGGTTCTAAGGCCAATGATGTAGCTATTCAAAAAGCAGTGATTGTGATGAAGGATGAATTAGAAAAAGCAAAAGAGCAAATCTTAAACGTATTGTAAATGGGCAAGTATATTCGTATTGTATATAGTGTTTGTTTTTTAATCAGCATGGTGGCTTGTCAAACAATGCCTTTGTCTGAACAAAATACCATTCACCCAGACCATCAATGGAATAGTGCAAAGCCAGAAAAATACCTTTTTAATATCACCGATACCAATAGCTTATACAAAGTTGTTTTTGTCATTAGACATCATAATGCCTACCATTATAAGAATATCTGGGTTGAATTAAGCCATCATGGAGTGGGGGAAAAAGCGCAAACAGCTTCCTTTAATTTAAATCTTGCCGATGACCAAAAAGGTTGGCTAGGGACCGGTATGGATGATATATATGATCAAAGAATCCCATTGACTGCTAAACCTATGAAATTAAAGCTAGGCATCAACGAGTTTACTATTAGGCATACCATGCGCGAAGATCCTTTACAAAATATTTTATCTACGGGTATTCGAATAGAAAAAGCTACTTTATAAAATGCGATTTTCAATCTCAAAATTAGTCTGGGTCAGAATCATCTATTGGTTGTTCTTAACTTATATGGTTGCGGCATTTATCTGGTGGTATGTGGCATTGGTAAAACAAAATGAATTACTCACAGCGACAAAAATTGAAACCCTTGTTGCTTCTGGCAAAGTAGACCAGCAACATATCGCAAATATTGAGGCATTTGCCGCAAGAAAAACAAAACAATATATTGGCGAGGGCTTGACTTTTTTAATGCTTTTTCTTTTAGGAGCTATTTATGTATACCGTTCATTGTTAAAGCAATTAAAGTATTCTACACTGCAACAGAATTTCATGATGGCAGTAACGCATGAACTAAAAACGCCCATTGCAGTAACACAGTTGAATTTAGAGACCATCATTAAAAGAGACTTAAAGCCGGAACAGCAACAGCATCTCATTCAAAATACGCTAAAGGAAACAAAGCGATTGGATGCCTTGTGTAATAATATTTTATTGGCCTCACAATTAGATATGGGGCAATATGAAACCAATAAGCAAATAGTAGACCTTTCTGTTATTGCAGTTAATTGTGTCCAGTCTTTTGAAGAGCGTTATGCAAATAGACAATGTATTGCCTCTATTGAGCCCAATATCCATATGCAAGGCGAGCCCTTGCTATTGCAGTTGATGATCAATAATTTATTAGACAATGCCAATAAATACGCAGAAGCTGGAACACCCATAATGATTCACTTACGCCATTCCGATGCAGGGATTGAATTCGAGGTGAAAGACCAAGGCATAGGTATTGCCTTAGAGGAAAGAACAAAAGTGTTTGACAAATTTTATAGAGTGGGTGCAGAACAAACAAGAACCACCAAGGGAACTGGATTGGGATTGTATTTATGTAAAAAAATTGTCACATTTCATGGAGGTCAGATTGTCATCAAGTCAAATCAACCCAAAGGAAGTATTTTTGTAGTTCAATTCAAGGTAGATTAATCATGCAAAAAAGCAGCATTTTATTGGTGGAGGACGAAGAGCATCTTCATGAAGCTTTAAAGCTGAATTTGGAAATGGAGGGCTACGAAGTGGACTCTGCTTTTGACGGACAGGAAGCCTTGAAACAAATCCAGTCTGCGCATTATGATTTAATCATCTTGGATATCATGTTGCCCTCTTTAGATGGATTTAGTATTACTGAGCGCTTACGTTTAAACAACAATCAGACGCCTATTTTAATATTAAGTGCAAAAAACACGAGTGCCAATAGGGTTCAAGGACTAAAATTGGGTGCAGATGATTATTTAACCAAGCCTTTTAATTTAGAAGAATTGCTTTTAAGGGTGAACAAATTAATACAAAAGCGAACGCAACAAGGGAATTCCAATACGTTATTAGAACATTATCAATTTCAGGGGCATACCATTGATTTTAATGCATCAGAAGCTTTATTGGCTTCTGGCCAAAAAATCACCCTCACAAAAAGGGAATTGTTGTTGTTAAAGTTATTAATTGAACATAAGCACAATGTAGTTACTAGGGAGAAGATCTTACAATTGGTATGGGGCTATCAAGTATTCCCCAACACCAGAACCATTGACAATTTTATCCTCAATTTTAGGAAATACTTTGAAATGGACCCTAAGCACCCAAAACACTTCATTTCAATGAGGGGGGTAGGCTATAAATTCCAAGATTAAGACCAGGCCATGCAATCTTTGGGCAAATTTATCGTTAGTATTTATAGATAAAATTAGCCCATGTCATTGTCCTCCATACAAGATTTCGTTGAACCTATTAACCTTTCTTACTTATCAAAGGACGAAGGCTATCGTGATACCCAGCTTGGAAAACACATCAAATCATACGAAAATGTGCTTCCTGACATTGCTGATGCAGACATTGTATTAATAGGTGCTGGAGAATGTAGGGGTGCAGGATTTGCCTTAAATGGTTTTGAGGCAGCCAATGCTGTTCGTGCAGCATTGTACAATTTATACTATTGGCATGCTCAAGTGACAATTGCAGATTTAGGGAATGTAAAACTAGGGCAGTCTATTCAAGATAGTTATGCAGCATTAAGAACGGTTGTTGCAGAGTTGATTTTACAAAATAAAAAAGTGGTCATCATGGGGGGCTCTCATGATTTAACACTGCCTCAATACCACGCATATACTTCGATACCAACTTTAGTGAATGCAGTGGTAGCAGATGCTAAAATTGACTTAGATCTTGAAGCAAGATTGCCGTCAGATCATTTTTTAGAAGAATTATTTACAGGCTTACCCAATCACTTAAACCATTATGCACATATTGGCTTTCAAAGCTATTTTATGCATCCGCATATGCTTGAAACGATTGACAAATTAAGATTTGATTGCTTTAGATTGGGTGTTGTGCGTGAGAGTATCGAAGAGATGGAGCCGGTGATTAGAGATAGCCATATGATGAGCTTTGATATTAGTGCGATTCAACATGCCCAAGCACCAGCGAATGTGATTACGCCCAATGGCTTTAATGGCGAAGAAGCATGCGTGTTGATGCAATATGCTGGGATGAGCTGGAAGACTAGCTCCATTGGTTTATTTGGTTACCAAGCAGAATTGGACCATCATGGTTTAACAGCGATTCAGATGGCGCAAATGATTTGGTATATTATTGATGGAGTGCATCGTGGGAAAAAGGAAGCGCCGCTAACTGCACTGGATCGATTCAAAGAATTTCAAATTGCTTTTTCTGATATCGACACACAATTTTTACAAAGTAAAAGTACGGGCAGATGGTGGATGAAACTGCACAACGAAGAATGGATGCCTTGTAGTTACAAGGATTATTTAGTAGCTTCCAATAACGAAATTCCAGAAAGATGGCTAAGAGCTTTAGAAAGAGAATAACCAATTTCAAATTTGAAAATTGGTTTAAGGCTTTGTTTATTGTCGCTAGTATAGCAATGATATTAAGTGCTTGTTCCGTCCGTCAGGCCCAAAAAACATTACTCCAAACAGAAGCGCTTAAAGGCGCACATATTGGTATCGCTATCTACAACGATACCAAGGGGGAGTGGCTGTCTAAATACCAGAGCAGTCATTATTTTACCCCGGCAAGCAACACGAAAATATTAGCCACTTATTTAGGTCTTGAATTTCTAGGAGACTCTTTACCAGGCTGGAAAATGGCAGAAACTGCAGATAGTATCTTTTTAATTCCACAAGGCGATCCAAGTTTCATGCACCCTGAGTTTAGTTATCAGCCGGTAGTGGATTTGATTCAAAGTACGAATAAGCATGTAGCCATTGCGATTGAAAAAAAGGGAGATCGATTTGAACGTTTTGGAGATGGTTGGTCATGGAATGATTTTGCAGAAGACTATCAGCCTGAGCGTGCAAGGATGCCTATTTTTGGAGATGTGGTACATTTTTACCAAGATCCTAAATCGGTTCAAGTTAAACCGTTCTATTTTTTCAACAATCAATCAATGGATCCAGCGGCCATTAAAGGGAAGGACTGGACAAGGGCGAAAATTGAAAATAAATTTAGTCTTACTAGACAAAACAATACCAAGAAATATTTTCAAGTCCCTTTTGTGTATGAGCCTAAACAAGTCATAGCAATATTGCAGGATAGTTTAAGGAAAAATATTACGGCATTCAATGAGTTGCCTGCCATTCATTTTAGAACCATCAAAACAATTCCAACGGATAGCCTCTTAAGAATTATGATGTTGCGTAGTGATAATTTTTATGCAGACCAGATTGTGCTAATGGCAAGTGAACAATTATTGGGCAAGATGGATGATGCAGCTTTAATGGATACTGCAACAAAAATAATTTTTGCTAATCTGCCTCAGCGTATGCGTTGGGTAGATGGAAGTGGATTGAGTAGGTATAATTTAAATACGCCTGAGAATTATGTGGCGATATTGCAACAAATGCAAGCCAAGTTTGGAGAAGAGCGAGTAAAAAATATTTTTGAAAAAGGGGGAGAAGGCACAATCGCGGCTTATTATAAAAATTTTCCTGGAACCATCTATGCTAAAACAGGTACACTTGGCGGACAAGTTGCTTTGAGTGGCTTTATCTATACGTCTAAAAAGCAAAAATTATATTTCTCGGTTTTGGTTGCGAATCACATGAGTCCATCAAGTGCACAAGTTAGAAGAGCTGTAGAAACTTATTTAACAGCTGTTACAAAAGGAAGATAAAATTTATTTGCTGAATAAACGATCTAGGTAATCTTCGTTGAATTCAATAAAAGTAGGCGCACCCGAAGCGGTAGTGTTGGGAATATCACATTCGCTCAATGATTCAATTAGTCCATGCATTTCTTTTTGTCCTAAATTTTGCCCTGCTTTAATGGCCATTTGACGTGCCATGCAGCGAATTAATTTCTCTCTTTTGCTGAACTTTAAATCTGCACTAAAATGTTTGAACTGTTCTAGCAAAAGCTCAATTGCATTTTTTTCATTGCCTGCTAGTACATCTGCAGGGATGCCTTGAATGATAAAACTATTTTGGCCAAAAGATGCTATTTCATATCCAATATTGGCTAGGTCTTCGATCATTTCTTCCAACAATACCGCATCACTTGCACTCAGTTCCAATACCACAGGGAATAAGCTTTTCTGTGTCGCGTGAGGTTGCAAGCTGGCTTTCTGGTATTTTTCATACAATACCCTTTCATGCGCTAATTGCTGATGGATGATAATCAAGCCACTCTTTGTAGGCGCAATGATATAAGTCTGATGCAATTGCATTAAAAAAGCATCTTCGGGAACAGACAAGGATTCATCTTCTTTGTACAAACCCATGGAAGATGATTTGACTATAAATTCTTGATTCGCAGAGGGCATTTCTGTAAAAAAGCTTTTCCAATCCTGTTGCCCAGCTTGGTCTGATTTTGGAATAAAATGCGCCTGATTTTTCTGCGTAAAACCTTCGTACAATGACTTTCTAGAAGTCTCATTTACTTGCCCCTCGGTGAAAGGTTTCTGAATCGCATCTAACTGTTGAATATTTGCATCCAATGAGAAATCTAAAGAGGGCGCAATGCTAAATTGAGCGAGTGCATGTTTTACAGCAGCTTGCACAAATGCATAAATAATTTTATCGTCCTCGAATTTAATTTCTTGCTTAGTAGGATGCACATTGATATCCACTTTAGATGGATCCACGTCAATGTATAAAATATAACTAGGAAAACTATCTTTCGCTATTAGGCCATCAAATGCATTGGCAATGGCATGGTGTAAGTAAGCACTTTTAATAAATCTTCTATTGACAAAAAAGTACTGATCGCTTCTGGTTTTCTTTGCGGTTTCTGGCTTGCCTACAAAACCTGAAATAGTCAAGTAGTCTGTATGTTCGCCGACAGTCACTAATTTGCTTTGATAACTATTGCCCAAGACCTGAATGGCTCTTTGTTTGAAACTACCGCCCTCCCAATGGTACACTTCTTGACCATTGTTGTTTAAGTTGAAATAAATTTCAGGGAAGGCCAACGCCACTCTTGTAAATTCTTCTAAGATATGTTTAAGCTCAGCCGAATTGCTCTTTAAAAAGTTTCTTCTTGCAGGTACATTGAAAAATAAATTTTTCATGCTAATGCTTGTACCTACCGGGTTGGCTACTGGACTAGTAGCTATGACTTTACTATTTTCAATGGCTACTTCTATACCCACTTCGTCTTCTGCTCTTCTTGTCTTTAACTGTACCTGGGCCACTGCGGCAATGGATGCCAAGGCTTCCCCTCTAAATCCCATTGTACGTATCTGGAACAAATCTTCAATCACATTGATCTTGCTAGTGGCGTGTCTTGCAAATGCGTTTTGTGCATCTTTTTCAGACATGCCCTTGCCATTGTCAATGACCTGGATGAGCGACTTGCCCGCTTCATTAATGATTAATCTAATTTCGGTGGCTTCAGCGTCTACTGCATTTTCCAATAATTCTTTTACAGCACTGGCAGGTCTTTGAATGACTTCGCCCGCCGCAATTTGATTGGCAATATGATCTGGAAGTAAATGAATGGTTTCGGCCACTTAATTAACAATTTTAAAGTGTGTAAAAGTAGTAAATTTGCGTCTTAATAACGAACCTTATGCAGAGAACAGCAGACATCCAAAAATTAAGCCATAAATACCTTCCCGCAGACTTTATATTGACTGACTGGGCGAGTTTGGAGCCTTTTTTTAAGGAATTAAAAGAAAGGCCAATTGATTCAGTGGCAAATCTTGAAGCATGGTTAAAGGATTTAAGTGAGCTAGAAGCTTGTATCAGCGAAGATGCTTGTTGGAGGCAGATCAAAATGACCTGTGATACGACAGATAAAAGCCTTGAAGATGCTTTTACATTTTTCTGCATGGAAATTCAACCGCAAATGCAACCTTATGCCGATGCCTTGAATCGAAAATTGATTCATTCCGAGTACACGGCACAATTAGACCAGGCCAAATACCATACTTATTTAAGATCTGTTCAAAAGAGCATTGAATTGTTCAGGACAGAAAATATTCCAATTCAAGCGGAACTTAGTGTATTACAACAACAATACGGTACCATCGCTGGAAAAATGACCATCGAAGTGGGAGGCAAAGAATACACTTTACAACAAGCTGCACAATTTTTAGAAAACGAAGACCGTGCTTTTAGAGAAGAAGTCTATCGTAAAATACAAACAAGGCGCTTGCAAGACCAGGAGCCTTTACATGATTTGTTTACCAATCTAGTTCAAAAAAGACATCAAGTGGCTTTGAATGCCGGATTCGAAAACTACCGTGATTACAAGTTCGCTGAATTAGGAAGATTTGATTACACCAAGGATGATTGTTTTCAATTCCATGATGCAGTGAAATTGCATGTAATGCCTTTAATTGAAAAAATCTATGCGCGTAAAAAAGCAAAATTAGGGGTGGATGCACTTAAGCCATGGGACTTAGAGGCAGAGCCAGCTGGAACAAAGCCATTGCGTCCATTTACAGATGGCCAGGATTTATATGAAAAATCAGTTGCATGTTTTGAACAAATTGATCCATTCTTTGCGGATTGTTTGAAGAAGATGAACGAGTTAAAACATTTTGATTTAGAAAGCAGGAAAGGGAAAGCACCAGGTGGATACAATTGTCCATTGGCAGAATCTGGCGCGCCATTTATATTTATGAATGCAGCGGGACAAATGAGTGATGTCACTACAATGGTACATGAAGGCGGTCATGCTGTGCATTCGTTTTTAGCGCATCCATTGTCTTTGAGTGCTTTTAAAGAATACCCTATGGAGATTGCAGAAGTGGCTAGCATGTCGATGGAATTATTTAGCATGAATCATTGGCAGCCATTTTTTGACAAAGAAGCGGATTTAAAAAGAGCGATAGAACATCAATTAGAAAGGACTATTACTATTTTTCCATGGATCGCAATTATTGATAAGTTTCAACATTGGGTATACACGCATCCCGAGCATACCATTGAGCAAAGAACCAACGAGTGGCAAAATATTGTAAAAGAATTTTCATGTAAAGTGTTGAACCAGTCAGGCTTAAAAGAATTTAGAGCCATCGGATGGCAAAGACAATTGCATTTATTTGAAGTGCCTTTTTATTATATCGAATACGGTATTGCACAGTTAGGTGCAATTGGCATGTGGATGCAGTACCAAAAAAATCCAAAACAAGCATTAGATAATTACATGAATGCATTGGCATTAGGTGGTACGAAAACCTTACCTGAATTGTATCAAGCGGCAGGATTAGAATTTAACTTTTCACCTGAGTATGTTAAAAATTTAATGGAATTTACCAGCCAAGAATTAGAAATGCTATATCAGTAAAATCAAAAATGAATCAACAATGAAAAAAGTATGTTCTGTTTTTATTTTTAGTGTTTTATCACTTATTACATTTGCGCAAAAGCCTGCTTCTGCTCCTACAGGGAAAACAGATCCAAGCATGCCTGTCTATTTAGTGGATGGCGTAGAAACACCTTATGCAAAAGTGGTTAAAATTAATACAGCTACAATTGCCTCCATGGATGTATTTAAAGGGCCAGACGCAATTGTAAAGTTTGGCAAAAAATACAAGCATGGCGTAGTGGTTGTGAAATTAAAAAAGCCAATAAAGAAATAAAGGAGCAAATTGCCTCAGAAGCAGGCTCTATTAAAAAAAATGACCTCGATTATTCGAGGTCATTTTTTTATGCGTTGTTTTCGCCTTCTGGTCTTGGTCCATTTGGATTGCTGCCTTGTGGTGGTTTTGGTCCTTGTGGACGTGGTCCCTGAGGACGTGGTCCCTGAGGGCGTGGTCCATTTTGCCTTGGACCATTTGGATTTGATCCTCCTTGTGGTCTCGGACCTTGTGGACGTGGTCCATTAGGATTACCTCCTTGTGGGCGTGGCCCTTGCGGACGATGTCCTTGTGGTCTTGGACCATTTGGCCGTTGGTCATTATTTTGTCCCTGTGGTTCTCTATAATTTCTTTGTTGATCTCTTCTTCTTCTGTCGTTCTTTTCTAAAGAACGCAGACTGATCTGACCTACTAATTCAACAAATTCAGGTTCTACTTCTTTATTTTTACTGGTGATTTCTACTGCTTCTAATTCTTCAACTGCAATACCTTGTTGGTTCAATCTTTTGATTTCCTTTACACGTTCAATGGTTAAAGGATAATGCTTGGTATTGTTTGGAAGAGTATACCACATTAGATTCTTGAAAATATCCTTCTTAATTAAAAACGCTTGTCCCATTGCAGTTTGTAAATTGTCTGCATAATCAGGGAATGCTTGCAATGCATCTAAATAGGTATCTAATTCAAAATTCAAACAACATTTTAAACGACCACATTGGCCACTTAATTTAGTTTGATTGATTGATAAATTTTGGTATCGTGCAGCCGTTGTATTCACACTTTTGAAATCATGCAACCAAGTGCTACAACAAAGTTCACGACCACAACTTCCAATGCCACCCACTTTTGCAGCTTCCTGGCGAATACCAATCTGACGCATCTCCACTTTCACTTTAAACTCACCTGCGAAAATGCGGATCAATTCTCTAAAGTCGATACGGTCATCTGCAGTATAGAAAAAAGTTCCTTTTTTTCCATCCGCCTGCAATTCAATTTCACTTAATTTCATCTGCAATTTCAATTCTCTTGCATGTGCTCTGCTTCGAGCCAACATATCTGATTCTCTACTCTTGCTTATTTTAAAGGTCTCAATATCTTTCTCTGTACTAGGTCTAAGGATTTTTTTCATGTCTGGATGAAATTCGTCCGTGCCTCTTTTTTTCAATTGAACACGCACCAATTCGCCAGTCAATGAAACTTCTCCAAGGTCGAAGCCATTCACGCCTTCTACCGTTACATAATCTCCTTTTTCAAATTGTTGGAAAGTAGGGTTTCTGAAAAATTCTTTTCGGCTTCCTTGTTTAAAGCTTACTTCTACTACCCTACATTGACTCTCTGCGTCATCCACAGGCAAGTCACGTAACCAGTCATGTACATTTAATCTATTACATCCGCCTGTACTACAGCCTCCATTACTTTTGCAGCCATTGGGCGTACCCGTGCCGCATGATCCACATCCCATATATTCTAAGTTCTAACTGTTATAAATTGAAATTCCCAACACCCCCATTTCCAATATCCGCTAATTCCTAGATTGGTGTCTATGTCAAAATTAAGGTTTTGTTCCGAATGATATGATAGAACTTGATCCCCATGGTCATAAATAACATCTTGGCATTGGCATTTCGTTCTATATAATAGACTGCTTTGTCTAATTCTTGAATAATGGCTTCTAATTGACCCACTCCGGCAATTTTATTGATCCTAAGGGCAAAATCCTTCAAATCGGGGTCTAAAGGAAGGTCTGCACCCAATACCTTGATCCTAATACTTTGTTCTAATAGGTGGTTAAAGTATTTTAAGAATTGTTTTTGCTGTTCTCTACCTAATTTACTGACCTCATCCACCCATTTCATCTGAGCCAGTGGACCATTTTTGAGTATAGCATTCAGCCAATCTCTAATTTGATCCAAGAAATCGGTGTCACTATGTTGCACTAAATGTAGCGCTTCTCTATAATTGCCATCAGACATGGCAGCAATCAATTGTGCTTTTTCAGGACTTAATTTCGCTCTTTCCTCTAAAGCAGTCGCAATTTCGGCATTGGTCAATCTCGGTACTTTAATAAATTGACAACGACTTAATATGGTAGGGAGGATTTGTTCTTCGGAATTGGCTACTAGTAAAAAAATAGTGTCCGCTGGAGGTTCTTCAATCAATTTTAATAATTTATTCCCTTCTTTGCCTAAATACTCTGGCATCCACATGACCAATACCTTGAAGGGGCTCTCAAAACTTTTAAAACTCAGCTTTTTAATAATTTCTTCACATTCATGCGCACTAATATTACCTTGTTTGTTTTCTGCTTTGATGAATTGAAGCCAATCAAAAACATTGCCATAAGGATAGCTTTTAACAAACTCCCTCCATTCCTCGATAAAGTTCGCGCTCAAATTTTTTGCACCTGGTTTTTCCGTGATGGTTGGAAAAGAAAAGTGTAGATCGGGGTGCATCAATTGGTTGGCACGTTGATAAGCAGGTAAATCTGCAATGGCATCTGGAGCGTTGTAGGTATGTACTTGTTTTGCTAAAGCAGTTGGATCGGCAAATAAGTCCACCACTTCGTTGGTTGTTGCTGGGGAACTGACTAAATATTGAGCAAAAGCAATAGCAAGGGGCAATGCGCCTGAGCCTTCTGGTCCAACAAATAATAGGGCATGGCTCAATCTTTGGTGTTGAACCATTTCTACTAACTGATGCTTTAATTTTTCTTGACCGATAACGTCGCGCAATAACATGCAGCGAAGATAGTATTTCCTGGGGGAAGCTACTTATTTTAAGTAACTCAAAATCGCCTCACTGTCTGGCTTCACATTGCTTGGGAAATAAGCCAACATTTTCCCATTTTCATCCAACAGGAATTTATTGAAATTCCAGCCAATAGTCGCGTCCAAAACCCCATTTTTTGATTTCTGTGTCAACCACTGATATATTGCAGATTGATTCGCTCCTTTTACATCTACTTTGTCCGCTAATGGGAATGTTACGCCGTAGTTCTTTTGACAAAAGTCAACAATCTCCTCGTTTGAGCCTGGCTCTTGTCCCCCAAATTGGTTGCAAGGGAAACCAATAATCACTAAATTATCTTTGTATTGACTATATACTTTTTGTAAAGATTCATACTGCGGAGTATAACCACATTTACTTGCTGTATTGACCACCATGATTTTTTTACCCTTGTATTTTGAAAAATCAATTTGATTCCCGTCAATACTTTTTACTTTAAAGCTATGGATGCTTTGAGCACTTGTAAATAAGCTACAGGCTATAAATAGCACACTGAATATTGTTTTCATAGTTGTAAGTTGAATGGTTGAATGATAAATATAACAAGAAATAATTCAAAATGTTGACTAAAGGGTATAGGCGGCAACTGCGATGGAAATAGAGGCTGGCTCGGCGGCCATTAAACATTGAACAGCAGCCTCTAGTGTGGATCCAGTAGTCAATACATCGTCTACCAGTAATAGGTGCTTTCCTCGAATAAGCATTGAATTTTCCAAAACAAACAAGTCCGAAAATGCATCTAATCTTGCGCTTCTATTTTTCTTTGTTTGTGTTATAGTCCACTTTCTTTTTTGCAAAACCTGATTGTTGATGGGCTTGTCCCAGTATGTTTGAATGCCTGTTGCAATCACTTGACTTTGATTAAAGCCCCTACCATTCATTTTAGACTTTTGAATGGGTATAGGAATCACTAAATCAACCTTGTTAAACCTTAATTGTGTAGCAATTGCCTCACCAATTAAGTTGCCAAATAAAACCCCCACTTTTTTATTGTGATGGTATTTTAACTGAGCCATTAAGTTTTGAACAAGACTGTCTTTTGTAAAAAACAACAAAGCTCCAGCAGCCTGCACAGGCGCTCTGCCCCAAAATATTTTTTCAACAGGGTTGTCTTGCATGCTAAAAAAATCAGTAAAAGGCAATGCTTTAATACATGCGTTGCATAAGGGTAAGGACTTGTCTAATTGGTCTGTCCCACATCCAAAACATATATGTGGATAGATTAAATGTAAAAATGCATTTAAATAAGTTCGTATGGAATCATACGCTTTCAAGATTAGAAAAATAAACGATAGGCTTCATCTACTCTTTCGACAGGTATAATTTCGATGTCCTGTTTTTTTGCATCTATTCCTTTGGAATTAAATCCTGAAATAATAATTTTTTCAAAACCTAATTTTTCTGCCTCTGCAATACGTTGTTGAATTCTATTGACAGCGCGAATTTCTCCGTTCAATCCAACTTCGCCTGCAAAACATATTCCTTGCGGCAATGGAATGTCTTCGTAAGAAGAAAGTAATGAAAGGATTATGGCTAGGTCAAGAGAAGGGTCTTCTATTTTTAGTCCACCAGCAATATTGACAAATACATCTTTCATGCCAAAAGCAAATCCACCACGCTTTTCCAAGACGGCCAACAAAAGTTGCAGTCTCCTTAAATCAAATCCAGTAACGGTTCTTTGCGGTGTGCCATACACACTTTGGGTCACCAATGCTTGCACTTCTATTAATAGAGGACGCATGCCTTCCATCGCTGCTGCAATCGTGCTTCCACTCAATGCATCATTTCTTTGAGCAATTAAAAATGCAGATGGATTGGTCACTACTTTCATGCCGGTTCCAGTCATTTCGTAAATCCCTAATTCGCTTGTGCTTCCAAATCTATTTTTTAATGTACGTAACATTCTATAGGCATAATGACGATCCCCTTCAAATTGTAAAACGGTGTCCACCATATGTTCTAAAATTTTTGGTCCTGCAATCGATCCTTCTTTTGTGATATGTCCAATTAAAAAAACTGGTGTGCCCGTTTCTTTTGCAAATCTTTGAAATTCTGCAGCTGTTTGTTTGATTTGAGAAATGCTTCCAGCTGCTGCATCAATTAAGTTGGATTCTAAAGTTTGAATAGAGTCCACGATCACCACAGTCGGTTTTAATTTTTTGATGGATTTAAAAATGGCTTGTGTGTGTGTTTCTGTGAGTAGGTAAAAATGATCATTTTCTAAACTCAATCTATCTGCACGCATTTTAATTTGCTGAATACTTTCTTCGCCACTGATATATAAAACAGTTTGATCCTTCATCATTAATCCCTGTTGTAAAAACAAAGTACTTTTTCCAATACCTGGTTCTCCAGCAACCAATACAATGGATCCTAAAACGATTCCTCCGCCTAATACTCTATTTAATTCTGGGTCTGAGCTATCAATTCTTTTTTCGAACTGACTTTGAACTTCATTGATGGCAATCACTTCGGTTCCTTTTTGTGTGGGCGCATAGTCCTCCCAAGTTGGGGCATTGCCCTTGCCCTTATCAATCACTTCCTCTGTAAAACTGTTCCATTCATTACAGGCAGGACATTTGCCCGCCCATTTTGCCGACTCATAGCCACAATTTGTACAAAAAAAGGCCGATTTTGACTTACTCATAGGGTAAAGATACTTGGATTCTGATTTTTTTAGAGCGTAATTGCCGAAAATCAAGAAACAAAATTTAACATATACGTAATAAGGCTAAAATTTTGTTAAATTGCATTTCAATCAAATATGGTTTTTTCAAAAAATTAAATTCTATGATGAAAAAATTTTTTCTATTGAGTTTTCTTGCCTCCTTTCTGATGATAGGTGTTGCAATAGCTCAAAACACAACAGTAAATGGTAAGGTTACCGACGAATCTGGCAATCCAATTGCAGGTGCAAGTGTACTTGTAAAAGGCACAAAGTCTGGTGTCAATT
>JACCDH010578652.1_pt1 | contig 19784 bp, 17 predicted proteins | sample 7442481 | NCBI WGS metagenome assembly JACCDH01 (sample SAMN15323433, study PRJNA562643) | freshwater metagenome | isolation source: river surface water | place: USA:Blue River Watershed | collected 2017-08-15 | reverse complement strand
GTCTGCATCTTCCTTAAATCGCTTGTTAAATGTTATTGAATTCACACCTATAAATTTCTCCCTTGTACTCATTTGACAAAGGTAATACTATTTTCGTTTTTGGGCGGCCTAAACGCCTATACCTATAATTCTTAATTAGACATTTTTTTTCCGTCCGACAACAAACTTAAATTCTAATTCACAATACAAATGTAATTTAAAAAATCATAGGTTTAGTAAAAAAATACGATTAAATGCATAAATTTACAGTTTAAATACATTAATATTACTTTTTTATAAGTATAATATTATAAAATAAATTAAATTCCTTCTCGTTTATTTCATTAAATAATTTTCAAGAGTAGCAAAAAAATTATTTTTTAAAATTATATGTTCATTGTTGTCATGGTATGATTTCAAAAATTACGTCCATTCTTTGTATAGTGTGATATTGATGTATATATTTCAAATTTGTTAGTTAAGTATTAAACAAAACCAATTGGCTGTAAATAGTTGCGAACCTGACAAGAGTAGATTGATTTACTTTTTTGTGTAAAACATTATGTAAACGTTCTTTACCTAAAAATACATTAATATTATTTCCCACCCAGTTCTGGTTTAGGATTTGGAATGGATCGTTTGATGATGTTTTTTACTAATAATCGTGTTTTCAAGAAGTTTTATTCTTTCCGAAATATGTCCAGAGAAAAAAAGTCCAAATTGAATTGTTGGACGAGGAAAAATTAATCCTGGCACTTTTGCAAACCAATGAAACACCCACGACAATAGTTGTTGACACACTGGGGATGATTATGAGTGTTCCATCTGACCAATAAAAAACAATAAATATCTACATATGAAAACAAAATAGATTTGGGATTATTGAAAATCAAATCGGTTTTGAGCGGCAAAAAATGGGATGCTGCAATGAAAGGTTTAGCCAAACACGGATTGGTCAAAGTGAGTTTGGTTGGTGAAAGTAAAATTGTGGAATTTATGGAGTAGTTTTCTATTTATAAATTAATGCAAACTAAGGAGCTCAAATGAGCTCTTTTTTTTATGAACTTTTGTTGATAAAAAAATGATAAAAAAAATAGAATATGATTAAAATCATAGTAAATAATAATTTAAAGTTTTAGAATTATACTCAGAAAAATGGGTTGATTTTTCTTAACCGAAGAATAAAAAAGAACCAAGCATAATAAACAAAACAGCAAAAACAATGGAAAAATATGTTATCAAAAGGAACGGAGATTACAAACCATTTGAAAGTTTCAAAATAGAAGATGCCATCGCAAAAAGTTTTAAAAGTGCTACCATAGCATTTGACGAAAGTGTTTTTGAAAATGTAATCAAGGAATTGCAATACAAAGAAACTTGGGCAGTCGAAGAAATTCAGGATTTAATCGAGAAAAGTCTTTTTGAGAAACAGTACTTTGAAGTAATGCGTTCCTTTATGTTGTACCGCCACACTCGAAAATTGCAACGGGAACATGTTGAGGGAATCAATGAGGACACTACATATGTTGACAGCTCGCAAACCATCGCTGAATATATAGAACAAACCGATTGGCGAATTAATGCCAATGCCAATACATCCTATTCCAATGCTGGTTTGGTCAATAATGTCGCTGGTAAAATCATTGCCAATTATTGGTTGGATAAAGTGTATTCCAAAGAAGAAGGTTATGCTCATAGAAATGGTGACATCCACATTCACGATTTAGATTGTTTGACTGGCTATTGTGCGGGTTGGAGTTTGCGCGTTTTGCTCAACGAAGGCTTCAACGGAGTTCGTGGTCGTGTCGAAAGCAAAGCACCATCGCATTTCAGGGAAGCTCTGGGACAAATGGCAAATTTCCTTGGAATTTTACAAAGCGAATGGGCTGGTGCACAAGCGTTTAGTTCATTTGACACCTATTTGGCTCCTTATGTTTTTAAAGACAATTTATCGTTTGACGAAGTCTTGAAAGCCATTCGTAGTTTTGTTTATAATTTGAATGTTCCTGCTCGTTGGGGACAATCACCATTCACTAATATCACTTTGGATTGGGTGGTTCCAGAAGATTTGAAAACTCAAATTCCAACGAAAAATGATCTTCATTTTTTTGAAAATAATTCGAATCAAGAGCTTTTAGAAAGAGCTCATGAAAGAGGCGTTGCAAAAGTAACCGACTTGCGTTACGAACATTTCCAAAAAGAAATGAACCTCATCAACAAAGCCTATTATACCGTAATGACTGAAGGTGATGCCAATGGACAACCCTTTACGTTCCCTATTCCTACGGTAAATATCACCGAAGAATTCGATTGGGATGGCGAAAACACCGACTTGCTTTTCGAAAATACTGCTAAAATTGGTTCATCTTATTTCCAAAATTTCATTGGAAGTCAATACAAATTAGACGAAAATGGCGAAAAAGTTGAAAATGAAAATGCATACAAACCGAATGCTGTTCGTAGTATGTGTTGTCGTTTGCAACTCGATTTGCGTGAATTATTAAAACGGGGAAACGGTCTTTTTGGAAGTGCCGAAATGACAGGAAGTATTGGCGTTGTGACCATCAATATGGCTCGTTTGGGATATTTATACAGAGGAAACAAAGCCGAATTATTCAAACAATTGGACAAATTATTATACATTTCAAAATCAACTTTGGAGAAAAAACGTGTGTTCATCCAAGAAATGTATGACCGAGGTTTGTATCCTTATACCAAACGCTATTTGCAACATTTTAGAAACCACTTTTCGACTATTGGAGTCAACGGAATCAACGAAATGATTGTGAATTTTACTGGACGAAAAGACACCCTAACTTCTTCAACAGGGATTGATTTTGCTTCGGAAATTTTGGATCATATTCGTGGTCTAATGAAAGAATTTCAGTCAGCAACCGGTAATTTATATAATCTTGAAGCCACTCCAGCCGAGGGAACTACCTATCGTTTTGCCAAAGAAGATAAAAAACGATTTCCAAATATAATCCAAGCCGGACAAGAAGATAATATTTATTACACCAACAGTTCCCAAATTCCGGTGGATCATACCGATGACCCTTTTGAAGCCTTGCTTTTGCAAGATGAATTACAATGCAAATACACCGGAGGAACCGTTTTACACTTGTATATGAGCGAAAAATTGAGTTCGCCCGAAGCCTGTAAACAGTTTGTCAAAAAAGTAGTTTCGAGCTTTAGATTGCCATATATCACCGTGACACCAGTGTTTAGCATTTGTCCCGTTCACGGGTATTTGAATGGAGAACACGAATATTGCCCAAAATGCGATGATGCTTTATTAGCCCCCCAACCCCCAAAGGGGAAGTTGAGCAACTGCCTAAAAAATTAAACTCTTAAACTATTTTAAACAACGTTTAACTTTTAAACTTCAAACAACATTAAACCATAAAAAAATATGAAAACAGAAACCAAGACCAATCCGATTTTAGTAGAAAATCAACATTTAAGAACTAAATGCCTTATTTACACACGCGTAATGGGCTATCACAGACCCGTAGAAAGTTTTAATATAGGAAAAAAAGGTGAACACAAACAACGAACTCATTTCACTGAAGGAAAATGTTAGTACCCCCATATACAGCCTAACACCTTTCACTTTATTAGATTATCCCCATAAATCAGCCTGCATACTTTGGTTTTCAGGCTGTAATATGCGCTGTTTGTATTGTTATAATCCAGATGTTGTTCACGGAAAGGGAACACTTTGTTTCGAAAAAATACTTTCTTTTCTGAATTCAAGAAAAAATTTATTAGATGCCGTTGTTTTTAGTGGTGGTGAATGTTTGTTGCATAAAAAGATTATTCCAATGATTACCGAAGTCAAAAAAATGGGTTTTTTGGTGAAAATTGACACCAATGGTAGTTCACCCGAAGTAATGCAAAAATTACTAAATCAAAATTTGATAGATTACATCGCTTTGGATTATAAGGCTCCCAAATCGAAATTTCAAGCGATTACACAATCGGATGTAAATAGTTCTTTTGAAGAAACATTAGACTTTATTTTAAAGACAAAAATTCCTTTTGAAGTTCGAACGACTTATCATTCCCATTTGTTGACAGAAAAAGACTTGGCAGGAATGGTTTGTTATTTGGAGAAAAAAAAATATGTTGGCCATTATTACATTCAATATTTCAGAAATGATGTAGATACACTTTCAAAACTAAAAAGATCAAACAATAAAATAGATTATGCAAAATTATCCACACCAACAATAAATGTCGTAGTAAGAGAATAAAGAATGTATTCAGCAAATCCATAATTTTCAATTGCCTTCAGCTTTAGCTGGAAGCAATTATTGTGTTGATATATAAGATATCAATAAAAAAGCTTTGATTGAAAAATCTTAAGCCACAACTAATTCTGGCACTTCTACTCTCAGCAATTCTTGGCTATAATATTCCAATTGGCTTTGAATTTCTTTAATGCTATTTTCAAAGTAGTGAGTGTTTGCAAAAAAGTTTTGATAAAAGGCAATACCTTCTAATAAATTACTTTTAAAAACTTTTAATTTCTTCAATTGTGTTGCATTAATCTCAGTCGAAATGTATTTGATGTCATTTTTCAAATAATCGATATACATTTTCAACTCTTTGATGAATAAATTGGGCCTGTTTGGATCTGTCATCACATTGAAATTGCCGTAGATATGTCGCACCATTTCCGATAGTGAAACTTCTTTGTCAAAATAAGCCAAATTTGGTCCCGGACAAACAATCACACCTTGTGATTGTCCAGTGATTTTAATATCATTTTCAAGATAAGAAGCATTAGCTAAACCTACACAAAGACAAGCTTTTTCGGTAATGTCAAATTTCTTTTTATCATAATCTTCAGGAGATAAAGTTTCTTTTATTTCATTCAATTCGTCCAATTTTACATCTTGATATTTCTTAGAAGAAGTACAAATCCCTTCAGGACCAAATTCTTTACTCAAAGCCAAAAACTTTTTAGGACAAGAACTTCCTGCTTTATTATCATCAATACGTTTTTGTTTGAACATTTCGTTCGAGGTTCCTCTCAGGGTATTAAAAGGAACTCCTAAAGGAGAAATATGACTCAAATACAAATCTTTTTCTTTGGCATTTCTCAATAATTCACGCGTTTCAGCATCTGTTGAAGTTGCTTCTGGAACTAGTAAAAACGGTGTTCCCCAACCCACAGCATCTACGTTGTAATAATCCAACATAAAATCGTGTTCTTCGGCAGTTCCTACACCACCTTGAACAGTAATTTTCAAATCCAAAGGAGAATCAGGAATGTGCATTCCCTTTTGTTCCAAAGCTTTCACCATAATATCATGAGCCGATTGAACCAATTGCTCTTTTTTATGTTTGAATTCTTCCATAATGGGGCCCAATAAAAAACCATCGGTAGCAAAAGCATGTCCGCCACAATTCAACCCTGATTCGATGCGGTATTCCGAAACCCAAAGTCCTTTTTTGGCCAAGAAATTTCCTTGAATCATTGCCGAACGGTAATCACTTACTTTCAGAATAATTTTCTTTTCCAAATAGTTGTTGGCATCTGGAAAGAAACAAGGGAAATTTTCAAAATAAGCGAATAATCTTGGATTCATTCCCGCCGATAAGACGATGGAAGATGTCAAATTACTATTGGCAAACCCTCGAAGAGCAGCATGTGCGTCGTTGAATTCCACTGGCAATTGTACGTGATTATGAAAATTGTCTTTGTCAAGCTTAGTCATAATATTCACATCTATATCCCCTGGATAAAGGTTTTCTTCAAGGTATTTTTTAACATTTTCTTTCCAAGCTATTCCGTCCTCTAAAAAGTGCTCTAATTCTTGTTTAATCTCTGATTTGTTAGGCAACATTGCAATATAATTTTCTAATGCAAGTTTGCTTTCTGATAATTGTGTTTTGAAATTTTCGAATTTATCTTTTACAATTTTATCTACTAAATTCAAATAAGAAGTAATACGTTCTGCCCGATAATCGTGAAATTTTTTAGTTATTTCTTGGTAGGGAACATCAAATTTCTTACTGTAAAAAGCCCTCATTTTTTCAATAAGCTCATCATCTGCAAGGGCAATAACTGATGATATTCCGTACTTGGCTACTCGAATCGGGCTATCAATTGTGAAAGCCAATCCCATCACCGGAATATGAAAAGTGTGTAATTGTTTGTTTGTCATCTTGTACTCTAATATTTGTTTAAGATATGAGTTGCAAATATCGCAAATGCAATTAATACAAAACCTGATATTTATCATACCTTCACTTCCCGATAAATTCTTTACTTATAGACAAAATTCTTTCTTTAGACCTTGAATCCCTCACATAATTGCGGTTTTTTGTTTTTTAAATATGTGTATCTTTGTAAAAATTTTGTCCAACAAAGTGGCTTACAAAAAGGGGAAATGAAAAATCTTAAAGAACGAATATTAGAACTAAAAAAGGAGAAAAATGCGGTTATTTTAGCTCATTATTATCAAGAAGCCGATATTCAGGATGTGGCAGATTATGTTGGAGACAGTTTAGGGTTATCTCAGGAAGCGACTAAAGTAGATGCCGATATTATTCTTTTTGCAGGTGTGCATTTTATGGCAGAAACCGCAAAAATATTAAATCCAAGTAAGAAAGTAATTCTTCCGGATTTGAAAGCGGGTTGTTCCCTTGCTGAATCCTGCCCTCCAGAAGATTTTAAAAAATTTACCGAAGCGAATCCAGATCATATTGTCATCACTTATGTGAATTGTTCTGCCGAGGTCAAAGCCTTAACTGACATCGTAGTTACATCTGCAAATGCTGTCAAAATCGTAAATTCCATTCCAAAAGACAAACCCATCATATTCGCTCCAGATAAAAATTTAGGTAAATATGTGATGGAACAAACAGGCAGAAAAATGCTGCTTTGGGACGGTGCTTGTGTGGTTCATGAAGCTTTTTCATTGGACAAACTCATAGCTTTATACAAACAAAATCCTGATGCTCAGATTATTGCGCATCCAGAATCGGAGACGCATATTCTTAAAACTGCCAACTATATTGGCTCAACTTCTGGGATGATTAATTATGTAAAAACAAATCCCAACAACAAATTTATCGTTGCTACCGAAGCAGGTATTCTTCACAAAATGAAACAGGAAGTTCCTAATAAAATATTAATTCCAGCACCTTCAAACGAAGATAATACTTGTGCTTGCAGCGAATGTGGTTATATGAAAATGAATACTTTACAAAAAGTGCATGATTGCTTATTAAATGAAACACCCGAGATTACTGTTCCCGATGATATTATGAAAAAAGCATTGATTCCAATCGAACGAATGCTTGAATTATCAAAATAAATGATCCAAACAAACTACTTAATCATTGGTTCTGGCGTGGCTGGATTGACCTTTGCACTGAAAATTGCCGAGGAATTTCCAGATAAAAAAGTCACGATTGTTACCAAAGCCAATGCAGATGAATCCAATACTAAATATGCTCAAGGTGGCATTGCCATTGTTACGGACAAAATTGTGGATTCCTACGAAAAACACATCGAAGACACCCTAATTTGTGGAGATGGATTGTGTGATGAAGAAGTGGTAAAAATGGTCATTACCGAAGGTCCAAAACGATTGAAAGAACTCATTGAATGGGGAGCAAAATTCGACACAAATGCTGCCGGAACCTTAAATTTAGGCAAAGAAGGAGGCCACTCCGAGAATAGAGTCGTGCATCATAAAGACCAAACGGGTCAAGAAATTCAGCGTGCGATTTCTCATCAAGTACATCAAAAGGAAAATATCAGCGTTTTAGATTATCATTTAGCGATTGATTTAATTACCGAAAACAATCATTGTCTGGGAGCTTATGTTTTAGACGAAAAAACGAACGAGATTCTAACCTTTCAATCTGATTTTACTGTGCTTGCCACTGGCGGAATTGGTCATCTTTATGGTCATACCACAAATCCCGTGATTGCCACTGGCGACGGAATTGCAATGGCTTACAGAGCCAATGCCGTAGTGAAAGAAATGGAATTTATTCAATTTCACCCCACCGCTTTGTACGATGCTTCTACAGGAACGTCTTTCTTAATTTCAGAGGCTGTTCGTGGTTTTGGTGCCTATTTAAGAACAAAAAATGGTCATCGATTTATGCCTGATTATGATTCCCGTGGCGATTTGGCTTCACGTGATATTGTCTCTCAGTGCATCGATTTGGAACTCAAAAAATCGGGAGACGAATGCGTTTATCTTGATTGTTCACATATAGATTTAGAAGCTTTCATCAAACATTTTCCGATGATTTACAACCATTGTAAAAAGAAAGGAATAGATTTATCCAAAGATTGGATTCCGGTGGTTCCTGCTCAACATTATCTTTGTGGCGGAATTGTAGTCGATAAAACCGGAAAAACATCTGTCGAAAATTTATTTGCCTGTGGCGAATGTTCCCGAACTGGTTTGCACGGAGCGAATAGATTGGCGTCAAATTCCTTGTTGGAAGCACTAGTTTATTCGGATAAAATCTTTAATTATTTAGCCAATACTTCTTCCGACAAAAACCAATTCGAAGGCAAAGTTACCGATTGGAAATTCGTTTCAAAACCAGCAATCAATCCAGACTATGCTGCTAAAAGAAAAGCCGAATTACAACTTTTGATGCGTCAAAATGTTGGAATTGTGCGCAACGATCGCGATTTGCTAAAATCTAAAGAAAAACTCATACTTTGGAAAAAAGAAATCGAAGAAAAAATAAATAGTTATCAAATTAATGCGGATCTGTGTGAACTGCAAAATTTAATAACTATTGGGACATTAATCGTTGAGCAATCTATTGAGCGAGAGGAAAACTGCGGTGGTTTTGTGAAGGTTAATAATTAAAAGCCAGATTCAAAAAGAAATTCATTCCTTTTCTGGGAATGTTATTCCAATCTGAAAAAGTCGAATAATAAGTATCAAAAATGTTTTCGATTCCAATCTTAAAATTGCATTTCACTTTTTCAAAAGCAAAAGAATATCCTGCATTCAAATTCAAAATAGCAAAATCTGGTGTTCTATCTTCTCCATAAAAAGGAATGAATTGCGTTTGAGTTGCATTTCCTTGAACTGCAATTTCTGAGGTAAATTTTCCTTTTTTATAATCCAAAGAAGAGAAATAACGCAACGGACTTATGAAAGGCAAATTCTGGTCTTCCAAATCTTTTCCGTAGCTGTAAACCAATTGTCCTTTCCATTTAAAATCAGTCGAAAACTGGTATTCTAAATTCAAATCGGCGTTAAAAATGGCAGCATAATCAAGGGCTGTATAGATTTTCACTCCGCTGGCACCAATAGTCATTTTACTCAAACTTGGATCCGGTTTCCCCACAATATAATTGGAAATATGAAAATAAGAAGACGACATTTTTGCACTCCATTTTTGAGTTTTATAGCTTACAGAAACACTTCCTTCGAAAGAATTTTCGTTTTTTAATTCCGGGTTTCCAATGTAATCAAACATATCAAAACTATTGTACAAATAAAATCCGTAACCCTCAGAAACCGATGGTGCTCGTTCGCCATACGCCAATCCAAAACCATACGAAAAACCATTTTCATCATACAAATAATTAGAAGAAATACTCGGTAAAATTCTGTTTTTGCTGTCTTTCATATTGGGATAAAAAATTTGTAAACTTTCTAAACCCAACTCACTAGCAACCTGATTATAATGATTGGCTAAACTTGTCGAAAATTTTAAACTCGAATGACAATTCAGGGCAATATTATCTTCAAAAAACAAGGCGGTGTAAAACGTTTCCACATCTGGCCAAGTGTACATAAACATCAATTTTTCGCTAGAATCTTCTGGATACATGGTCATTTCTGCAACAGATCGATTGTAAAATGAATTCAAATCCGCAATAAATTGATGGTTATTGAGAATGCCTTTTACTTTAGAATAAAATCCAAAAGTGTCGCTCCAACCCGGCATATCCATATGAATAGGAACCGAAGGTCGCTTGGTATCGTCCATTTTATGAGTGATGGTATTGTAATAAATTTTGGTTTCCCAGTTTTCGATTTTGGACGATTCAGGAACATATTCAAATTTAAGCGAAGTAATTAATGCTTCGGCCAAAGAAACATCCATTGGCAAAGCTGGATAACCCACATTTGTCGCTTTATCGTAAATGATTGAACCTTCTATCAATTTATTTTTATCAAATGCAAACCCAGAAGTTGCTGAGATATTAAATTTCCGAAACTGCGAAAACAAAACTTCCTGACCTTGTCCATCGGTATAATTCTCGGCATCGCGAAACATAAAATCGGTATCTACATAAAACGATTTTTCGGCATAATTTATGGCTGAGCCAATAATTTTTTGCTTACTATTAGTCTCAAAACCAGCATTCAAAGAAGTGTCCCAACCTAAGTTTGAGAAACCACTTCTATTCCTTTGCAAATCGATAGAACCGCCAATGGCAGCACCGTGACAAGCACCTTGTTGCCCTGATTTTATAGTTGCATCGGATAAATTGGAAACTTCAACATAGGAAGTTATTGGATCCATTTTATCAGTACACGCTCCAAAAACTCGCATTCCATCGATGGTTACCAAAGTTCTTTCAGTAGTCATGCTATTAATCATTGGTTCCCAAGCATAACTGCCTCGACGAATCATATCTACTTTTGTGGACTTTTGCAAATATTCATCGATAGTGGCTAGTGGCTTAACTTGGTTTTGATACAGTTGTGCCTTTTTTCCAATGACAATTACTTCTTTTAAATCCTTTGGAGTTATTGTATCAACGGGTTTTTCCTGCGCCATAATTACTATAGGAATTAGAAAAAACATCCCTATAAAAAGTATAAAGTTTTTCATAAAAAATGTGAAATTATCTTTGCCAAAGTTGAACCCTTTGGCAAAGATTTATTTTTAATTAAAACTCTATTTCAAAGTAAATACTGCTTGCCGGAACAGCATCAGTGATAGTTTCTCCTTTCAAAACAGTTCCTGAAGCGTTGAGTAATTGCAAATTAATTTTCCAATAACCTGTCATAGTCAACGATAGTTTTCCGCTGTACAAATCCCCTGCTCCAATTTGTGTTGCATCAACATTATTAGGTGAGCTATGATTTCCCATACTTGGCATTCTTGGGTCAAATTTCAATTTAAAATTATCAACCACTGGAAAAGTCATCATGTCCTGCATTTTCCAAACTCCAGCAACCATATCATTGATACCCACTTTTGGATGATGAGGATCAACATAAGCAACGATATATCTTACGCTATCTGAACCGGTAAATGTGGTCACTCTTTGCTTTGCCGACGCTGGAACATCAATAACCGAGGTCATAGAGTAAGCGGTTCCATTGATGGTATAATCTATTTTTAAATCCCAATATTCGGTGGCGTTTTGAGCCATTTGAAAAACAATGTATCCTTCATAAACCAATCCGTCAGTTGACACTTTTGTTACTGCTGATTTAGGACAAGAATGGTTCATCATCGCCATGTGCATTACTGGCATCCAAGTAACAGTTGCATTTTTTAGGTATTGATTGGTTGCGTTGTCTTTGATTTTTAGTGCAATTTCATTAAATCCTTGCTCTAAACCGCCCATATGTTTGTATAATTCAATGGTGTGAGTGGTGTTTGTAATCTCTTTGAACTTGGTCAATCCATCTAATTCGTTAACTTCAGGAGTATCATTATTTGAACATGAAGCAAAAATGGTTAGTAAAACCAATGGTAATATTCTTAAAAATTTCATTTTTTTATTTTTTAAAATTTGATAATAAAAGCACTTTCGATGAAAGTTTCATCGAATAAATAGTTGTAAAAAAGTTGAAAAATTAAGAAATGAAAATGGGAGGTCGAAAAACAGAATCACTATTGAAATAGTAGTATAAGTCAGAATAGTTATTGTTTACTATTTGTTTTTTATCAAAAAAAATGGATGTAATTTTGAATGAATTGATTTCCTCAAAAAATAATACTTCCAATTCTTGACTGGCTATTTTCTTGTTGGAAGAAATGGGTTTTTCACTTTCTGATGTTTTAGCCAGTTCTTTCATTAAATGGCATTTACCATTACATTGCAGTTTAGGCTTGGCTTTATTTATACAAAGCACTTTAGAAATATATTCATAATTAACGACATAGTCTATAACCGGAAGCACCGGTTTTAGTACCATGATGGCCACTAATAGGAATAGAATCTTTTTCACTTTGCAAATATAGGACTCCGATTAAAATTATGATGATTTTTTAATATAATAATTTTTTGTTAAAGGCTAAACCTTTAAAGTATATTCAAGTCTTATGACTATAACTTAAAAAATATAATACAAATGAAAAAATTATTTGTTATCGCATTATTAATGGTTGGGACAACTATAATAGCACAGGAAAGAAACAGAAAACATCAAGGGAATGAAATGGAGCAATTTACTCCAGAACAAAAAAGTCAATTGATGTTAAAAAGAATGACGTTAGAATTGGATTTGACTGAAGCTCAACAAAAAGAAATGAGTACCATTATTTCAGACAATGTAGCCAAAAAAGAAGCTCATAAAGGGGAGATGAAAGCGATGAAAGAAAAAGGTGTAAAACCTACAAATGACGAACGATTTGCAATGCATATGAAAATGCTTGACGAACAAATTGCCACTAAAAAAAGTATGCAGAAAATTCTGAATGCAAAACAATTCGACAAATGGACTTCATTAAAAGAAGATCATAAAGGGAATAGGCAAGGAAAACACAAAGGAAATAAAAAAGGTCTAAGACAAAGTCAAGGTTAATATAATAGTTAGTAGAATTGGTTAGTTTGATAAACTTCCGGCTGGTTACCGGAAGTTTTTTTATGCCTGATATTTCTAAAGTGTGATTGAAACTTTATCAATAGCTTGAATGGTAAAATCCAAATCTTCATAAGTCAACGCATCGGTAATAAACCAAGTTTCATAGGCTGATGGTGCTATATAAATTCCCTCTTTCAACAAGCCATGAAAGAATTTTTTGAAAGTTTCATTATCTCCTTTTGTGGCACTTTGAAAATCCACAACAGGAGTTTCAGCAAAATGTACCGAAATCATTGATCCTACGCTGTTGATGGTAAAATCGATTTTATTCGCACTTAAAACTTTATCAATTCCTGCAGCCAAATAAGCCGTTTTTTCATCTAATCTTTTGAAAATTTGGCTATCAGAATCCAATGCTTGAAGCATAGCCAATCCTGCGGTCATTGCCAATGGATTTCCAGACAAAGTCCCCGCTTGATATACTGGGCCAAGAGGTGCCAAATAATTCATTATTTCATTTCTAGCAGCAAAAGCACCCACTGGCAAACCTCCTCCAATCACTTTTCCGAAGCAAACAATATCAGCTTTGATATTGAATAATTCCTGAACTCCCCCTTTGGCAAGTCTAAATCCAGTCATTACCTCGTCAAAAATTAAGAGAATATTATTGTCTGTACACAATTGGCGCAAGCCTTCCAAAAAACCTTTATTGGGTGGAATACACCCCATATTTCCGGCAACCGGTTCTACAATTATGGCTGCAATTTCGTTTTTATTAGCTTCAATTAAGGCTGTTACATTGTCTAAATCATTGTATTTTGCCAGCAAAGTATCTTTGGCGGTTCCAGCAGTAACACCTGGACTATTTGGCGAACCAAAAGTTATAGCACCGCTTCCCGCTTGAATCAAAAAAGAATCGGAATGACCGTGATAACAACCGGCAAATTTGATGATTTTATCTCTTTTAGTAAATCCACGAGCGAGTCGTATGGCACTCATACAAGCTTCGGTTCCTGAATTTACAAAACGAATTTTATCGATATTGGGCACCATAGAAACTGCCAATTCTGCAATTTTTGTTTCTATTTCTGTTGGCATTCCGAAAGAAGTTCCTAGTTTGGCTTTTTCGATTACGGCATCCACAACAGGTTGATAGGCGTGACCCAAAATCATAGGCCCCCATGAATTGATATAATCTATTAATTTATTTCCGTCTTCATCAAATAAATAAGCACCTTTGGCACTTTTTACAAAAATAGGTGTTCCACCAACCGCTTTGAAAGCTCGAACTGGGGAATTGACACCACCTGGAATTACTTTTTCTGCTTCAGCAAAAAGCTGACTGCTTCTTTGATATAACATTTAGATTTTAGATTTTAAATTGTTTAAAAGTTTAAAATAATTTAAAAGTTCAATAGTTTAAACCTTTGAAGCACAACAAACTTTAAAATTATTATTTAATTATTATAGATTGTCCAATTGAAATAACATCGTCAAAAATGTTATTTTGCTTTTTTAATTCTTCAATAGGAATATTATATTTTTTTGAAATAGAGTATAATGTATCTCCTTTTGTAACCACATAACGTTCCGTCACACGAGGAATTTGATTGTCATTAATTAAAGCCATTTCTTTTTTATCAATGGCTACAACATCGTATTTATACAACTGAAAACGCTCTATTATGGCAATTAATTTGTTCGGATATTGAACATCTGTCGCGTAACCCGCAGCTTTTAAACCTTTGGCCCAAGCCTTATAATCGGTTTTTTCTAAATTAAAAAGCGAAGCATATCTAGGTCTCCCTGTCAAAAAAAGTGCGTGATCTCGGAAGGAATCAGCTGCTTTATCATATTTTCTAAAACATTCTGACATGGAATCATCATCATAACTCACTCTTTCTCCAAGCCAATCATTATGGCATTTTATCCCAAAATGATTGTTGGCTTGCACACTCAAAGGTGATGCTCCATAACCCGATTCCAACAAGGCTTGGCCCAAAATGATACTCGCTGGAATGCCATAAGATTTCATATTGGATTGAGCCACTCCTTTGTATTTTTCAATATAATTCTGAATCATTTCGTTTGTTACTTTTAATCTTGGTGTCGATTCTAATGTCTGAGATTTAGTATTATTTCGAGACACCGTAATAGCCGACCCATTTCTAGTATTCGAAACAACTGACTTCTTCGAAGAACAACTTGCGAAAAAAAAGACTAGTATTAGAAGTATCTCTATTCTTATCATTTATGAGTGTATTATTGGTATTTTTTTTGCTTTTAGTTTCAAATTCATTCCAACATTTCCTTGAATTCCACCTGTATGAATGAGTAAAATTTTGGAATTTTCAGGAAAATAATCTTTTGCAATCAAATCCATAACGGCAAAAACCATCTTCCCTGTATAAATGGCATCTAAAGGAATTTGATTTTCTATGTAAAATTGGTTTATGAAAGCGATTAAACTAGGATTCACCTTCCCATACCCCCCAAAATGATAATCGGTAATTAAATTCCAATTCTCCTTTCGGGCAAATTTACGAATATCTTCGTTTAAAAAATCACCTTTCAAGGCAGGAAATCCCAAAATTCTTTGGTGTGGCAAAACACTATTAATGAGCCCGCAAATGGTTCCTCCAGTTCCAACAGCGCAACATATAAAATCATATTGAGAATCTTCCTTGTATAAAATTTCTTCACAACCTTTGACTGCAAATTCATTGGTTCCTCCTTCGGGAACGAGATAAAAATCGTCAAATTCGTTCTTTAAGTTTTCTATAAAGTCTGCTTCAGTTTTAAGACGATAGGCTTCTCGGGTTACAAATTTGAATTGCATTCCACACTCTTGGGCAAATTTCAAGGTAGGATTTATCAAAATTTTACTTTCTAATTCCTCTCCTCTAATAATTCCAACTGTTTTGAAACCATATTCCTTTCCTGCAAAAGCAGTAGCGGCTATATGATTGGAGAATGCACCTCCAAAAGTGATTAGTGTATCTTGATTTTCTGCTTTTGCCTGAATCAAATTGTATTTTAGTTTTCGGAATTTATTACCAGAAATAAATGGATGAATGAGATCTTCCCGTCTTATAAAAAGGGTAATTGATCTGTGGGATAATTTTATTTCTTGAGTTTGAATTTCTTGCAAAACAACTGTTATTTGAGACAAAGATACAATATAGAATATTGGTGATTAAGGAATATATTTCAAAAATTCCCAAAAAGTCCTTCGCTTTAAATAGTCAAGATCTTTCTCTTTAGCATAAGCCTCACGTTCGAAGCTAATATTTCTATAGGCCAAATCAAAATTTTTAAATTGAATACATCGCATACAAAACTCCATAAAATACCATATAAAAAAAGGAAAAATTAGCAGTTCTATTTGTTGCCGCAAGTGAATTCGCTCATGATTTACAAAAACTGAATTCTGTTTATCCAACCGCTGTTTCATAAACACAAACGGGAAAAAAGCCAACCCACGGTAGCCTTTGGGTATTAAATATTTGGTAACAATTAGAAACATTCGTTATAAAGTGTATAAATTTGTGCCTATGAAGGAACAAAGTAATGAAAATAAATTAATCGAAGGCGAGGATTTTTATTATACGCCCGAAGGATATAAATGTTTTACCGAAAAACACCATCTCAATAGAGGATATTGTTGCAAAAGCGGTTGCCGACATTGTCCCTATGAAAGTCCCCTAACCCCCAAAGGGCAGAAAAGAAGGGACTATGAATAAAATAATTCGACTTCAATATGAGTAATTTAAACGAAATAACTCCTAACTTAGTTTCCCCTTCGGGGGTTAGGGGGCTGAAAGAACAAATTCAACAGTGATTTCCATCGATATTACCCCAACCCAAACCCTTTGATGCCAGCATCAACCACGCACCAAAGCGAAAAGACATTCTTTCTACAGAAGAAAAAAACTAGCTTTACGCAATGCACTTCACTATTTTGAACCCCAACATCACGCCGAATTAATCCGAGAATTTGCAGAGGAATTAAAAACATACCGTCGAATTTATATGTACCGTTTTCGTCCCGATTATAAAATGTATGCTCGTCCAATTTCGGAATATCCTGGAAAATGCGAGCAAGCCAAAGCCATTATGCTCATGATTCAGAACAATCTGGATTATGCTGTGGCTCAACATCCTCACGAGCTGATTACCTATGTAGGAAATGGAGCAGTTTTCCAAAATTGGGCACAGTATTTATTGACTATGCAATATTTATCTGAAATGACCGACGAGCAAACGCTCAGTATTTATTCGGGTCACCCAATGGGGTTATTTCCTTCCAACAAAGAAGCTCCACGAGTTGTGGTGACCAACTGAATGGTAATTCCCTACTATTCCAAACCGGACGATTGGGAAAAATTCAATGCGCTTGGCGTTTCTCAATACGGGCAAATGACAGCTGGAAGTTATATGTACATTGGTCTACAAGGCATTGGTTCACGAAGTATCGTCCAATCGATATGAAACATAAATATCATAATTACATAAAAAAAGTCGCATAAAGCGACTTTTTTAAGCAAATTATAATTCACTATTTTTTCTATCTGATTGTAAATGTTACCCCACAAGAAAAGAAATTTCTAACGGTTTTGGTTAAATTATCATTTTGGTCAAACTCTTGAACTCCATAATCATTATTGGTGTATCCGATAAACACTGGCAAATTAAATTTTTCTGTGATTTTAAAATCTTTGGAAACAGTTAAACCTACATTGGAGAAGGTAAATCCTGGTTTTCCGTTAGCATCAGCACCATAATAACCCCCATTGATAACAGCTGCCTCCTACAAAAGGTCGGAAATCAATTCCCGCTTTTTCCAAAGAATAAGTATATCCAACTTCGGCATAACTAGAGAAAGCCCTTTTGTTTGGATCATCAAATTTAAAATCGTTTCCTCCAATAAAAGTACTCCACAAAAAGTCGATAGGAACTCCCTTTTCTGAGAAATCAAACAATAAAGAAAGATCCAAGGTTTGAGCAGAACCTTCGGAATAATCAAAATAACTACTTCTTTCCCAATCCATATTGTTTTTGGTAGCTGGCCAATAATAATCGCTCAACATTATGCTCATTATTGGGGTTATCTGATAAGAAATACTCCAATCAAATTCGTTGTAAGCATCGGCAGCATTAGAAAAATTTGTTGTTCCCCATATTCCTACTGATAATTTATCGGTAATAGAATAATCTACTGTAGCCTGAAAAGCCACTTTGTCTCCATAATATCGTAAACCTCTCCATAAATAAGGATAAACGACATCTATTGAAGCTGTTAACTTTGGTTCAGACTCTTCGACTGCTGCTGAGTCTTTTGCTACTTCTTGAGCAAAAGCAAGTGTACTAACAAATGCTAATGCTAAACTAAATACTACTTTTTTCATGTTAATTTTGGTTTTAGTTGTTAATTGATTTTGATTTAATTATTATTGGTAATTATTATTCAATAATTACTGATTTCATATTCATAAATTCTTTTATTCCAATCTCGGACAATTCTCTTCCGTAACCAGACTTTTTAATTCCTCCAAAAGGAATTCGGGAATCAGAACGCACCAAAGAATTGACAAAAACATTTCCTGCTTCAATTTTTCTTGCCAATCTGTAAGCATTTTCTCTGTCGGCTGTCCAAATGGCTGAAGCCAATCCATAACGATGGTTATTAGCAATCGAAACGGCTTCATTTTCGTCTTTAGCTCTAATGATGGTTGCCAATGGGCCAAATGTTTCTTCTTTAAATGCAATATTATTGGCATCGACAAAATCGATTAATGTGGGTTGAAAATTGCAGTTATTACGTTCTCCTCCAACCAAAATCTTAGCCCCTTGTTGTAAGGAATGATCCAATTGGAAGCTTAATTTCTCTGCTAAATCCAATCGAGCTAATGGACCTAAATGTATTCCGTTTTGCAACGGATTACCTTGTTGTAAGGCATTGATTTTCTGTGCAAAAAGTGCTGCAAATTCGTCGGCCACTTTTTCGGTAACAATGAAACGTTTGGCACAAATACATGCCTGACCAGCGTTGAGCATTCTAGATTGTGTTGCAACATTTGTGGCTTTTTCTAAATCGGCATCGTTTAAAACAATAAAAGAATCGGATCCACCTAATTCTAAAACCGATTTTTTTATATACTTACCAGCCAAAGTTGCAACAGACGAACCTGCCATTTCACTTCCTGTCAAAGTAATTCCTGAAACAATATCCGAAGCAATTACAGTTTCTACTTGTGAAATATCAATATTTATTTGTTGAAAAACACCTTCTGGAAATCCTGCTTCAATGAAAACATTTTCGATAGCTTTGGCACAACCAATAACATTAGGTGCGTGTTTCAATAGGGATACATTTCCCGCCATAATTGCTGGTGCAGCATAACGCAAAACCTGCCAAAAAGGGTAATTCCATGGCATAATGGCAAAAACTACTCCTGTGGGATCATAAACTGACAAACTTTTAAATGAAGTATCATAGTCAACATCTTTCAACATCTTCTCTGCATTCTCTGCATAAAAACGACAATTCCCTGCTGATTTTTCTATTTCGGCTATTCCTTCTGGAAGGATTTTACCCATTTCGTTGGTAATGAGTAATCCCAATTCGTTTTTTTTTGTTTCTAAAATATCGGCCAATTTTAGCATCTTTTCCGCTCTTTCCAAAAATGAAGTAGTACGCCATTTTTGGAAAGCAGTTTTGGCTAATTCCAATTTTTTATTTAACTGTGAATTGGTCAAAACATCGTGTTCAGCAATTACTTCTTGAGAAAATGGGTTAATAGATTTGAATATCATTATTAATATTTAAAGGTTTATATATGGCACTTTCAAGATTTTTAACACTGAAAGAGTAATTAAAATAAGTTAATGTTTCTCAGATAATTTAGTGTTAGGGTCTAACGGCCAATACATTAATACCGAACAATTGCCACTTCGAGGGTCATCTAAATAATCGAATAAAGGTTCGACCAAAATGAACCCGCATTTGGTTTGAGCTGAAACAGTTGGGTC
>JACCDH011579415.1_pt1 | contig 19786 bp, 18 predicted proteins | sample 7442481 | NCBI WGS metagenome assembly JACCDH01 (sample SAMN15323433, study PRJNA562643) | freshwater metagenome | isolation source: river surface water | place: USA:Blue River Watershed | collected 2017-08-15 | reverse complement strand
GAAAAAGAATTAGGGATTACCAAAGAAGACATTGGTAAAACCATTACCGTAGAAGAATACAACGAGGCATGTAAACGCACCGTGATGCGCTATACCGATGTTTGGAATGACTTGACCGAAAAAATGGGGTATTGGGTGGACATGAACGATCCGTACATTACCTACAAGCCCAAATACATGGAGACGGTTTGGTGGTTATTGAAACAAATCTACAACAAGGATTTGATGTACAAAGGCTACACCATTCAGCCGTACTCGCCAAAAGCTGGTACAGGATTGTCTTCGCACGAGGTCAATCAGCCGGGTTCGTACCGCGATGTGACGGACACAACCATTGTCGCGCAGTTTAGAAGCCCCCTAACCCCCGAAGGGAGAACTACCAACGATGTTGCTAAAGCGTTTCGTTTGAATTCATCTCAAATAGAGAATCTAGGTGAGGCCTATTTCTTGGCTTGGACGACTACGCCTTGGACGTTGCCAAGTAATACAGCATTGACTGTTGGCCCGAAAATTGATTATGTGTTGGTGAAAACCTTCAACCAATATACATTTCAGCCAATCAATGTGGTTTTGGCTAAAAATTTAGTAGCAAAACAGTTTGCTGGAAAAATATTTGAAAAAGTAGAAACTATTGAAGAATTTGAAGAAAAGGCAGTCGTTTTTAGTTCAAGCGTTCCCCCTTCGGGGGCTAGGGGGCTTCCCTTTTTAATTTTGGCGGAAGCCAAAGGAGCAGACTTGGTTGGAATTCGTTACGAGCAACTGATGCCATTGGCGTTGCCGTATCAAAATCCAGAAGATGCGTTTCGTGTTATTGCAGGAGATTTTGTTACTACCGAAGACGGAACAGGAATTGTGCATACGGCGCCTACTTTTGGTGCAGATGATGCTAAAGTAGCCAAAGAAGCTACTCCTGAAGTGCCGCCAATGTTAGTTTTGGACGAAAATGGCACGCCGGTTCCTTTGGTGGATTTGCAAGGTAAATTTGTTACTGGATTAGGGAATTTATCAGGTAAATACGTTAAAAACGAATACTATAACGATGGTGAAGCGCCAGAGCGTTCTGCCGATGTGGAAATTGCCATTCAGTTAAAAGAAGAAAATAAGGCGTTCAAAGTAGAAAAATACGTGCACAGTTACCCACATTGTTGGCGAACAGACAAGCCTATTTTATATTATCCATTGGATTCTTGGTTCATCAAGATTACCGAGGTACGCGATCGTATGTTTGATTTGAACGATTCCATCAACTGGAAGCCAAAAGCGACGGGTGAAGGACGTTTTGGGAACTGGTTGAAAAACGCTAACGATTGGAATTTATCCCGTTCTAGATATTGGGGTATTCCGTTGCCAATTTGGAGAACCGATGACAAACAAGAAGAAATCTTGATTGGTTCGGTAGAAGAATTGTACAACGAGATTGAAAAATCCATTCAGGCGGGTTTCCAAAAAACAAATCCGTTTGCTGGTTTTGAAATTGGAAACATGTCGGAAGCTAATTATGATTTGATTGACTTGCATAAAAATGTGGTGGACGAGATCATTTTGGTTTCGGCTTCAGGAAAACCAATGCAACGCGAAAGCGATTTGATTGACGTTTGGTTTGACTCAGGAGCTATGCCGTATGCACAATGGCATTATCCATTTGAAAATAAAGACTTGATTGACCAAAATAAATCGTTCCCAGCAGATTTTATCGCTGAGGGAGTGGATCAAACTCGTGGTTGGTTCTATACCTTACACGCTATCGGGACTTTGGTTTTTGACAAAATAGCCTATAAAAATGTAGTTTCTAACGGATTGGTATTGGACAAAAACGGACAAAAAATGTCAAAACGTTTGGGGAATGCCGTTGATCCATTTACTACTTTGGCTGAATATGGTCCAGATGCTACGCGTTGGTACATGATATCTAATGCGAACCCTTGGGACAACCTAAAATTTGATATTGAAGGTGTGGCTGAGGTGCGTAGAAAATTCTTTGGAACACTTTACAACACCTATTCGTTCTTTGCTTTATATGCTAATATTGATGGATTTACGTATTCAGAAGCGGAAATTCCATTGGCAGAACGACCAGAAATTGACCGTTGGATTTTATCAGAACTACACACTTTAGTTCAGGTGGTTGACGAAGCGTATGCTGATTATGAGCCAACCAAAGCAGCTCGTGCGATTTCTGATTTTGTTCAGGAAAACTTGAGTAACTGGTACGTTCGTTTGTGTAGAAGACGTTTTTGGAAAGGAGAGTATGCTCAAGATAAAATCGCAGCCTATCAAACTTTGTACACTTGTTTGTTAACGATTAGTAAACTGGCAGCTCCAATTGCGCCATTTTATATGGACAAATTATACAAAGACTTAACACAGGCAACACATTCAGAAGGATTTGAGAGTGTACATTTGGCGAAATTTCCAGAACACGTTGAAAACTTTGTTGATAAATCGTTGGAAAGCAAAATGCAAAAAGCCCAAACGATTTCATCATTGGTATTGTCACTTCGTAAAAAAGAAATGATTAAAGTGCGTCAACCTTTGCAAAAGGTAATGATTCCGGTACTTGACAACAATCAAAGAGCCGAAATTGAAGCAGTTTCTGACTTGATTAAAGCCGAAGTAAACGTGAAAGAAGTGGTGCTTTTAGACGATGCCTCAGGTATTTTGGTGAAACAAATTAAGCCTAATTTCAAGACGTTAGGGCCTCGTTTTGGTAAAGATATGGGCTTGATTTCTAAAGAGATACAAGGATTTTCACCGAGTCAAATCAATGAATTGGAACGCGAAGGAAGTACAGCTATTGTTATTGCTGGAAATACTGTATCTTTAACTATGGAAGATGTAGAAATTACATCGCAAGATATTGAGGGTTGGTTAGTGGCTAATTCTAACGGAATTACGGTGGCGTTAGACATCACGATTTCAGCAGAATTGAAACAAGAAGGAATTGCCAGAGAATTGGTGAACCGAATCCAAAATATCCGTAAAGATTCAGGTTTTGAAGTAACCGATAAAATTAAAGTGACGCTTCAGCAAAACACGGAATTGCAAGAAGCAGTAAAAGCGAATGAAGACTATATCAAGTCAGAAACCTTAACCGAAAGTTTGGTCTTTGAGAATGAAGTAGTCAACGGATTAGAAATAGAATTTGACGATATAAAAACAAAAATAATAATCACTAAATAGATTGAGTCATGGTAGATGAAATTGCAAGATACTCAGATGCAGATTTAGCAGAATTTAAAGAATTAATTCAAAAAAAGATAGTAAAAGCTCAAGAAGATTTGGACTTGATTAAGAGCGCTTATATGAATGATTTGAATAACGGAACAGACGATACGTCTCCAACGTTCAAAGCATTCGAAGAAGGTAGCGAAACCATGTCTAAAGAAGCCAATTCACAATTAGCGATTCGTCAAGAAAAGTTCATTCGTGACTTGAAAAATGCGCTTTTCCGTGTTGAAAATAAAACGTACGGAGTGTGTAAAGTAACCGGAAAATTAATTAGCAAAGAACGCTTATTGATTGTACCTCACGCTACGATGAGTATCGAGGCAAAAAATATGCAACGATAAACAACACCGCTAGTATTTGTACTGTTCCAAATTCCAAAATTTCTGATTAGAAAAGGTGGAATTTGGAATTTTTATTTTTAGAAATTAGTTACTTTTGCGCCATGGAATACAAATCAATATCATTACGAAACGCTTATCTACTAGTACTACTAGTACTAGTTGTAGATCAGGTATCCAAAATTTATATTAAGACTAACTTCATTTTAGGTGAAGAAGTAGAGGTGTTTTCTTGGTTTAAAATTTACTTCATTGAAAATGAAGGAATGGCATGGGGTACACAAATTCCGGGAGAGTACGGCAAATTAATACTGACCGTATTTCGTTTATTTGCTGTAGCAGGAATAGGGTATTGGCTTTGGGATTCGGTTGAAAGAAGACGCAGTTCTAACTATTTGATTGTTGCAATTGCTTTGATTATGGCAGGTGCTTTCGGGAATATTTTAGACTCAGTTTTTTATGGAGTAACTTTTGATGATAGTCAACAAAATGTAGCCACTTTGTTTTCAAACAAGCCTTATGGAACTTGGTTTCACGGTAAGGTAGTTGATATGTTTTATTTTCCAATTTGGCAAGGGAATCTACCTTTGTGGTTGCCTATTTGGGGTGGAAAAGAATTCACCTTTTTTAATGCCATTTTTAATGTAGCTGATGTGGCTATTTCTACAGGAGTGGGTATTTTACTCTTCTTTAACAAAAAAGCATTTCATAAGTACGAATAGTTAATTCTATTTTTCAATATAAAAAGGCTTCATTTAATAATGAAGCCTTTTTAATTTTTACTGAGCATAGAAATCCCGAACCTTGGCTACAATTTGATTGATGGTTAATTTATTAGAAGTATCGACACCTTTTAGTTTATCTGGCGCAATAATTTTCTCAGTTTGGATTCTTTTTTTTAATTCGGTCTTAGCGTTTGCAGGACCAAAAACATACAATTCATCCGATCTTTTGATATAATCAATTATAGAGTCCATAAAGTAATTGGTTTGTTCTTTCTTACGATTATTCAGTTGGGTTTCGCTAGCACTGTGATGACTTCCTGAAAATGTACCTTTATTTCCTTCCCGATTAGGATTGGATTTATTTTCAATGGTCGAATCAATTTCGGTAATACTTTCTTTTTTGCCGTTTAGGCTAACAATAATAGCTTTTGAGCTGTCAATCCAAATTCCAGTTTGTCTTTTCATGATTCATCGTTTTAAGTTAAAATACTGTTTTACTTAAAGTTACAGAATAATCGAAAGAACATATCAATAATTAACGTGGTATTAACGCTTTGTTTAGTAACCACATAGAAACATAGATTTTTAAGTACATAAAAGAAAATAACTTAGAAATAGCGTTATTTTTCACATAGTGTGTTTTGCGAAAAGAGAAACGTCTATCCCTATCTTTCAAAAGTATTTTTCTATGTGGTAAAAGAAAAGGAAGATTTTAGCCTTGTTTTTACCCAAATAATTCCCCAGCGACATCTTCAATTTTAGCCACAAGACGAATTTTAATTCCGGGATTTTTCAACGCAATTTTATTGTATTTCGATACAAAAATGGTAGAAAATCCTAGTTTTTCCGCTTCTTGGATGCGTTGGTCAACACGGTTTACAGGTCTAATTTCGCCCGAAAGACCCACTTCGCCAGCAAAACAAAAATCTTTATTGACAGGAATGTCTTCGTTGGAAGACAAAATTGCCGCTACGACGGCTAAATCAATCGCTGGATCATCCACAGAGATTCCGCCCGTTACGTTTAAGAAAACATCTTTAGCTCCTAATCGGAAACCTGCTCGTTTTTCTAAAACAGCTAGAATCATGTTCAACCGTTTGGCATTGTATCCGGTGGTGCTTCGCTGCGGAGTTCCATACACTGCGGTGCTAACCAAAGCTTGTATTTCGAGCATCAAAGGTCGCATGCCTTCTAGAGTAGTCGCAATAGCAGTTCCTGATAATTCTTCGTCTTTGTGTGAAATCAAAATCTCGGAAGGATTGGACACTTCGCGCAAGCCGCTGCCTAACATTTCGTAAATACCAATTTCAGAAGTAGAACCAAATCGGTTTTTTAACGAACGCAAGATGCGGTATACATGATTGCGATCGCCCTCAAATTGCAGCACGGTATCGACCATGTGTTCCAAAATTTTTGGCCCAGCAATGGTGCCATCTTTGGTAATATGTCCAATTAAAATGACAGGAATATTGGTTTCTTTAGCAAATTTAATCAACTCGGCTGTAGTTTCTCTAATTTGAGAAATACTTCCAGGTGTGGATTCGATATAATCAGTGTGAAGCGTTTGAATGGAGTCAATGATGACAATTTCAGGTTCAATAGCTTCAATTTGTTTGAAGATATTTTGGGTTTTCGTTTCGGTTAGAATATAACAGTTATCACCATTTGGAGTAATGCGTTCAGCACGCATTTTAATTTGTTTTTGGCTTTCTTCCCCAGAAACGTATAAGGTTTTGAAAGGTAATTTTAGAGAAATTTGAAGCAAAAGTGTACTTTTTCCAATACCAGGCTCGCCTCCTAAAAGAATCAAAGAACCAGGGACAATGCCGCCTCCTAAAACCCGATTGAGTTCGTTGTCAGTTGTGTCTAGTCGAATTTCTTGGGCAGAATCAATTTCATTGATTCGTAAAGGTTTTGGCGCTTTTCCGGCCACTGTGGGTTCGCTTTTCCAAGCTACTTTTTCCTGTTTTTGGATAATTTCTTCGGCGATGGTATTCCATTCTTTACAGGCATTGCATTGCCCTTGCCATTTGGCATATTGCGTACCGCAGTTTTGACAGAAAAATGAAGTTTTGACTTTTGACATAACTCTTAGAGTAAATTGATTTCCAAATTTACAGTAAAGAATCGTTTAATAAAAATAATGTTTTAAAGCAAATGAATGGTTCTGGATTATTTTATTCTATAGTATCAAGCGGATACAAAAAAACTCCTTAATTTCTTAAGGAGTTTTAGTGTTGTGGGCAATATAGACTTAAAATCGAATCAACTTATTGATTTTCTTAAGGTTATGGGTACGATATAAAATAAAAAATGACCTTAAAACTGAATTTAAGGTCATTGGTACGACTGTGGAGAAGATGGGGCTCGAACCCACGACCTCTTGACTGCCAGTCAAGCACTCTAGCCAACTGAGCTACATCCCCAATGCAGACGACAAATATAGTTTAATTTGAGTTTAAATTCCTAATTGCAGAAAAAAACCACATCATTCTTTTTAAAAAAAGAACAAACTAACAGAATAGTTTTAACTTTACATTAAAATTTCTGCTATGGCATTACAAAACGCTACCGGTTCTATATCTATTTCTATCGATGCTACAATTGCCTCGATTGAATTTGGTCACCCCGCAAGTAATTCTTTTCCAGCTCAGTTGTTGTACCAATTGACCGAGACAATTGAGACTTTGGGACAAAATCCAGAGGTAGCAGTATTGGTTTTGAAAAGTCAAGGAACGGCTACTTTTTCTGCCGGCGCTTCTTTTGATGAATTACTAGCGGTGACAAATGAAACCGAAGGGAAAGCGTTTTTTTCAGGATTTGCTCATTTGATTAACGTAATGCGAAAATGTCCTAAATTAATTGTAGGTCGTGTGCAAGGAAAAGTGGTAGGAGGAGGAGTGGGAGTTGCTGCAGCTTGTGATTATGTTTTGGCAAGCCAAGAGGCAAGCATAAAATTATCAGAGTTGGCCATTGGTATTGGTCCTTTTGTAATAGAACCTGCGGTAGCCAGAAAAATAGGAAAAACAGCGTTGACAGAGTTATCATTAACAGCTCAAGAATGGAAATCAGCGGCTTGGGCCAAAGAAAAAGGGTTGTATGCTAAAACCTTCGAATCCATCGAAAAATTAGACGAAGCAGTTGCTGAATTCACGCACCAACTCGCAACCTATAATTTAGATGCACTCCAAGAATTGAAAAAAGTGCTTTGGGAAGGAACGGAACATTGGGACACCCTGTTGCTAGATAGAGCTGCAATTACTGGAAAATTAGTGGTTTCTGAGGCAACAAAAACGGCTTTGTCAGCCTTTAAAAAAATAAAATAATAGTATGTTAGTAGTATTACAACAAGTAAATATTGCACAAAAAATACAACAAGCTCCAGATGGGAATTACCAAATCGGAGTCTTGATAGGTTCTTTTATTCCTTTTGTAATTTTGGTAGGATTGGCGTATTGGATGTATATCCGTGCCAAAAAAAGAGACCAAAACCCTTAATTATTTGTAAATTTGCAGTCAAATACACAGTGGAATGAGCAATATTAGAATCACCAAACAATTTAGTTTTGAAACCGGTCACGCTTTATATGGCTATGATGGGAAATGTAAAAACGTTCACGGACACAGTTACAAATTATCGGTAACGGTGATTGGAAAACCTATTGTGAACCGAAATGATGTGAAATTTGGAATGGTGATTGACTTTTCTGATTTGAAAAAAATTGTGAAAGAAGAAATCGTGGACCAGTTTGATCACGCTACTGTTTTTAACGAAACTACCCCTCATATTGAGTTGGCTAATGAATTAAAATCGCGTGGGCATCATGTGATTTTAGTCGATTACCAACCTACAAGTGAAAATATGGTGATTGATTTTGCACAACGCATCAAAAACAGATTACCTGATTCCATCAAATTATTCTCTTTAAAGCTTCAAGAAACCGATTCGTCATTTGCAGAATGGTTTGCTAGCGATAATTTGTAATTCAAAGCCGATGCTATTAGCCAATAACAAAAAAATTTACTTTGCTTCCGATCAGCATTTTGGAGCGCCAACAGCCAAATTGAGTTTCCCAAGGGAACAAAAATTTGTGGCTTGGTTGGACGAAGTGAAACAAGATGCCGAAGCTATTTTTTTATTGGGTGATTTGTTTGATTTTTGGTTTGAGTACAAAACGGTTGTCCCAAAAGGATTTGTTCGAATTTTGGGCAAGTTGGCTGAAATTCGTGACAGCGGTATTCCTATTTATTTCTTTGTGGGTAATCACGATTTGTGGATGGAAGATTATTTTCAGAAAGAATTGAACATTCCTATTTACCGCGATAATCAAGAATTTACTTTTGGCGACAAAACTTTTTTAATAGGTCACGGCGATGGCAAAGGACCTGGCGACAAAGGGTATAAACGCATGAAAAAAGTGTTTACTAATCCCGTGGCCAAATGGTTTTTTCGTTGGTTGCATCCTGATTTGGGCGTTGGTTTGGCACAATACCTTTCGGTAAAAAACAAACTGATTTCAGGTGCTGAAGATGTTGTTTTTTTGGGCGAAGAAAACGAATGGTTAATTCAGTATGCCAAACGTAAACTCGAAACCAAACACTACAATTACCTTGTTTTTGGACACCGTCATTTGCCAATGGTTTTTCCTTTAGGCAATAAGTCCGACTACGTGAATTTAGGCGATTGGATTACTTATTTTACTTATGGCGTTTTTGACGGAGAAAACTTCGAAATTAAAAAGTTTGAATAAAAGAGCGGTTTATGCTCTTAAAATTTTCTCCATTTTTCGGCCTTTAGCCAATTCATCCACTAACTTATCCAAATACCGTACGTGTTTGGTCAATGGATTTTCAATTGCTTCAATTTTGTAACCACAAATAGTTCCTGTAATTAAGTCGGCTTTTGGGTTCAATTGGGCTCTTTCAAAAAAAGTTGTAAAAGTGACCTTTTCATCAATAAGTTGGTGTAACAGAGTTTCGTCAAATCCCGTCAGCCAATAGATTACTTGATGCAATTCTTCTTTGCTTCTTCCTTTTCGCTCCACTTTGGTAACATAATGAGGATAGACAGAAGCAAAAGTCATTTGGGCAATTCGCTCGTTGTGTTCTGGGGTTGTTTTCATAGTTATTCTTAATAATTATAAACCCTAAACTAGTTCAAAAAATTCAACATAGACACCTAAAAGGACATGCCAAAAAAGGTAATGCCCAAGTCGAATAAAAAGAGAGCTCAGAAAGCCATATTTTTTAAAGTAAAGAGCTTGTAAAAAGTTCATTAGAAAACCTGTAAATAAAGAATATATAATGAAAAAAGTACCCTCTGATGGTAATTGCTCTAACGGTTCTCTAATTGCAGTTAATACAGCAGCAACCCAAAAGAAATAATTGGAATAGCTATTCTTTTTTATAACTAAAGAGAGTAATAAGATAAGTGATATCGGAATTAATCTATAAAAAACTTCAATTTCTAATGCTCCTGAAAAAAATAAAAAGAAAGAATAGGGAAAAGGCTGTAAGTAAGGAGGAAGAGATGAATAAGGCTCTGGATGCATTAAAACTTTTATTACAAAAATGTCAAGCAAGCCAAAAACAGCACCAATTGCAATTGGAAGATATAGCTTGTGTTTGATTGCAATTTTATTCTCCCAAAAATTTGGAATGTGCAAACATTCAAATAAAAATAAAAAAGGAACTCCTAAAAGCAGCAGCAGAATATTTGAAGTGTCCCAAATACGTAAAAATTCAAATTCGCTTTTAATGGAATTACCATAGAAAATCCCAATAAGTGCAATTAATAAAAAACTTAAATAAACAAATAAATTCTTAGTTCCTTTTTCAGGAAGGTCCAAATTAAATTTCATAAATAATAATTTTTTAAGATTGAGCAATTAGTATTTCTTTACTTCAAATTGTTACATTCCAACTAAATTAAATCAATCTACTCCTCTTTTCGATGTTCTTCCAAGTCTTTTTCTAAATCCAAATTTCTAAACGTAGGCGAAGAAATTCCAGTAATTACAACGGTTAAAAGGGTCATGCTTCCGCCAAAAACAACTGCAGTTACTGTTCCCATTAATTTGGCGGTCAATCCGCTTTCAAAAGCACCCAATTCGTTAGACGAACCCACAAAAATAGAGTTCACGGCTGCTACTCGTCCGCGCATGTGGTCAGGAGTTTTCAATTGCAAAATAGTTTGACGAATCACCACCGAAATACCATCTACTACACCGCTCATAAACAAGGCCACTACCGATACCCAGAAAATAGTGGACAATCCAAAGACAATGATACAAACTCCAAAAGCGAAAATAGCAACTAGTAATTTCATCCCTGCATTTTTATTCAAAGGGACATAAGCCGAAACAAACATAGTTAAGAACGCTCCAATAGCGGGAGCAGCTCGCAAGATTCCAAAACCTTCGGAACCCACTTTTAGAATATCTTGGGCAAAAATAGGCAATAGAGCGACAGCACCTCCAAACAGCACCGCAATCATATCTAACGAAAGAGCGCCCAAAATGGTTTTATTTTGGAACACAAATTTTACTCCTTCTTTCAAACTTTGCATCACAGGCTCGCCAATTTTTGGATTCAAAATGGGTTTGGATTCAATTTTTGAAAGTGTAATCAAAGCTATGGTAGCAAAACCTACTACAGAACACATGGACCAATGAATACCAATCCACGTAATCGAAAATCCAGCAACGGCAGGTCCTAAAACAGCTGCGATTTGCCAAACAGAACTGCTCCAAGTTGCCGCATTAGAATAGGCTTTTTTAGGAACAATTTGCGATAGTAAAGAGAAAACAGTTGGTCCTAAAAAGGCACGAACTAAGCCTCCTAAAAAGACTAAAAAATAAATACTGTACAATACCACATGGGTTGACCAGCCACTAACGACTACCGGCCAAGTCAATAAAAATAGTCCTAAGCTGATGGTTAAAAATCCTAAAATACATTTAAGGAGCATGCTTTTTTTCTCGTTTTGATCGACAATGTGTCCGGCAAATAATGCCATGGATACAGCGGGAATTATTTCCATTAAACCAATAATTCCTAATGATAAGGCACTTTTGGTTAAACTGTACACCTGCCATTCAATCACAACAAATTGCATCGACCAGGCAAAAACTAATGCAAAGCGCACGATTAGAAAAATATTAAATTCTCGGTAGCGTAACGCCTCGTAAGGATCATTTTTTGGCTTCATTATTGAATATCTTTTAGTCGGAGTTGTAGGCTTAATTGCCCATTCCATTCATTTTCATCCAGGCAATATGCCATTTGAAAGGGTTTTCTATTGGCGACCAACTCCTTTTTATGGGCGAGGTTAAAACCAATGGCAGCAAAGCCTTCTGAATTATTTTGTTTTACAAAAAGACGCATGTGTTCTTCATTAGCTCCCATGAATTTTGGATAGCCCGTATCAAGTACATTTTTGGTTACAAAAACGGGCGTCATATTGTTTGGCCCAAAAGGCTCAAATTGTTTTAGAATCCGAACGAGTTTTGGAGTAATTTCTGAAAAATTAATTTCGGCATCCACCTCAAGTTCAGGAGTGAGTAATTCGGATTCAATGGTTTCTTGCACCACTTTTTCAAAAGCATTTTTGAAATTTTCATAATTTTCAGCTTTCAAAGTCATTCCTGCGGCATATTTGTGTCCGCCAAATTGCTCCAAATGTTCGGAACAGGCTTCGAGTGCATTGTACACATCAAATCCTCTTACAGAACGTGCTGAAGCGGCATATTTATCGCCACTTTGGGTAAAAACCAAAGTAGGTCGGTAGTAGGTTTCTGTCAGTCGGGAGGCAACAATTCCTATTACCCCTTTGTGCCAATTTTCTTGAAAAACTACTGTGGTAAATCGCTCTTGCTCTTGGTTTTTCTCAATTTGCAATAACGCTTCTTGCGTAATTTGTTGGTCCAAACCTTTGCGTTCCGAATTGTAATCTTCAATTTCTTTGGCAAAGTGTTCGGCTTGTGCCAAATCGAATTCGGTTAACAGTTCTACCGCATGATTCCCGTGTTTGATGCGTCCCGCAGCATTGATTCTGGGAGCTATTACAAAAACAACATCGGTTATGGTGAGGGATTGTTTTTTAATTTGCTGAATTAACGCTTGGATTCCAGGGCGTGGCGTTTGGTTAATTATTTGTAAACCAAAATGTGCTAACACTCGGTTTTCGCCTGTTATTGGGACAATATCAGCCGCAATGGCGGTGGCTACTAAATCCAAATACGGAAGTAAATCGTCAATAGTCTGATTGCGATTTTGGCTCAACGCCTGAATCAATTTGAAACCTACTCCACAGCCACATAATTCGTCATAAGGATAGGTGCAATCGTCTCTTTTGGGGTCAAGAATAGCAATAGCTTCAGGTAATGAATCTCCAGGTCTATGGTGGTCGCAAATGATAAAATCAATATTTTTTTCTTTGGCGTAGGCCACATGATCAATGGATTTGATACCACAGTCCAAAGCAATAATTAACGAAAAACCATTGTCTTCGGCAAAGTCAATACCTTGGAACGAAATCCCGTAACCCTCGGCATAACGGTCGGGAATATAAGTCGCAATATTGGGATAAAAACTTTTTAAATAAGAAGATACCAAAGATACCGCTGTGGTTCCGTCCACATCATAATCGCCAAAAACCAAGATGTTTTCTTGGTTGGTAATGGCTTGTTCAATCCGACTTACCGCGACATCCATATCTTTCATTAAGTAAGGGTCGTGTAAATGCTCTAGCGAAGGGCGAAAAAAATCTCTGGCTTGGTCAAAAGTGGTAATCCCACGCTGAATCAATAAAGTGGCAATCAAAGAATCTACATTCAACTCTTGAGCGAGTTGTTGTATTTGTTCTTTTGCGGGTTTTGGTTTGATGGTCCAGCGCATAGTGATTTGGGGTTTGGGTTTATTTTAATGCTAATGCCTCTCCTTCAAATTGGATTCCGTCCCACCCCGATTGCATGAAATTGCGAATGTTTTGGTGGTTGGTTCCTTGAGGGTCGCCAAGAACCTCCTCAAAATAATACCCACCAAAGCACGCTAACGTTTCTGCTTGGGATAATTGTTGGATTTTGGCGAAAGCAAATAATTTACAAGAACCTGAATTTTTTCCTACTCCATTGTGTTGGTTGCCATTCTGAAAAGCAGTAGGCGTAAACTCATAATTGCTTTCAATTGTAGCAATGGTTTCTGCAAAAGTAATGGCTTCGGGTGTTTGTTTTAATTTTTCTAAAAAGGTATTGATAGTCATATTTTATTCTTCTTCTGAAAATTTATTTTTCTTCGCTTCTTTTACTACTGGTTTTCCTCCCACAATCACCACGATTTCGCCTTTCGGTGCTGTTTTTTCAAAATGCGTCAAGACTTCTTTAACGGTACCTCTGACATTTTCTTCGTGGAGTTTGGATAATTCTCTTGAAACCGAAACGGGACGATCTTCACCAAAATAAGTGCAAAATTCAGCTAGCGTTTTTACTAATTTGTGCGGCGAAACATATAAAATCATCGTTCGGGTTTCTTCGGCCAAAGCCAAATAACGGGTTTGTCTTCCTTTTTTGTCAGGCAAAAAACCTTCAAAAACAAATTTATCATTGGGTAAACCGCTATTGACTAAAGCAGGAACAAAAGCTGTGGCACCAGGCAAACATTCTACTTCCACACCGTTTTCAATACAAGCACGAGTTAGCAAAAACCCAGGATCTGAAATGGCAGGTGTTCCTGCATCCGAAATTAAGGCAATGTTTTCTCCAGCTTTTAATCTTGAGATAATGTTTTCTACCGTTTTGTGCTCATTGTGCATGTGGTGGCTGTGCATGTGAGTGCTAATCTCAAAATGTTTTAATAATTTTCCACTGGTACGCGTGTCTTCGGCCAGAATTAAATCCACTTCTTTCAAGATGCGAATGGCACGAAAAGTCATGTCTTCGAGATTGCCGATGGGCGTAGGAACGATGTATAATTTTGACATTCGGTGCGAGTTCAATGAATTTAGGGAATTACAAGAATTTTTTCTCGATAATTTCCATAAAACGTGCTTCGTATTCTTCTTTTCCTTCCCAATTGTTATAATCTGGTTTCACCATATCTCTGATGAAATCACGGGTTTCATAAAAAGTATTAAACGTAATTAATTGGTTCAACACACGGTTATAATCTTCAGGGTCATTCCCAAAAAGATGTTTCGTAAAGGCGATACGGTCATTCAAATCAATTTGAATTCCTTTGGCTAATTTTTCGTTAAGTGTTGCCGATTTTGGTTCTTCTACTTCTTCAGGAAGTTCCATTTCGTCAAGGGATAGGGAAGGGGTTGCTGCTACTTCTGGTTCTTCTTCAATTGGAGTTTCAAACGAATTGCTTTCTACTTTTACAAAAAGGTCTTCGCTAAAATCGCCACCAATTAATTCTTCAAATGAAATTTGAACCGCTTCTTGCTTAGGTGTTTCTTCAATAGATTCCTCTTCTTTCTCTAATTCAAAGGCAGGTATAAAAGGCGCTTCTGTTTTTTCGTCCTCGTCCTCATCTTCTTCATCTAAGGTGTCCAACTCTTCGCTTTCTTCAAAAACAGGTTCTTCAGTTTCAATGAGTTCTTCTTGCTCTTCCTCTTCTTGTTCTTCTTCCGAAATCAACTCAGGATTAGCTTGAGTTTCGGGAATGTGAATTTCTTCAATGGTTATTGATACAGGAACGTCATTATCAATCGCTTCAAAAGCTGCTTCAATTTTTTCGTCTATTGCCGCTTGCCCAATAGTAGGTTTGCTGTCGCCAAAGTGGTCGTCAACCAAACGCAACAACGCTAGTTTTTCATATAATTTTTGCGTTTCCAGATACAATTGATTGATGTCAGATTTGTTTTTTAATTGTAAAATTCGGTGTGCAATGCTGATTAAATCGGCTTCTAATCTCTTTCTCATTTGTTGTAAATTATACGATATCGGTTGTTTAGTTTGCGTGTTGCTTTTTTGTTTTTTATTTCGGTAAAGTAGGGGCAGTCCTTTGGAAATTTTTTTTACATTTGGAAACACGTAAAAGTATAAAATTTTATAATCAATTTATACCCTTACAAAGGAATAAAAACGATTCATTTTTTAAGTTAGAAAATTACAGCATGTTTCTCGAAAATACAGTAAATCATAAAGAACAATTTGGTTGGATCGAAGTCATTTGTGGCTCCATGTTTTCGGGAAAAACAGAGGAATTGATACGCCGTTTGAAACGGGCTCAATTTGCCAAGCAAAAAGTGGAAATTTTCAAGCCTGCCGTCGATACGCGTTATCATGACGAAATGGTGGTGTCACACGACTCGAACGAAATTCGTTCTACTCCCGTTCCGGCTGCTGCCAATATTGCGATTTTGGCACAAGGTTGTGATGTGGTAGGGATTGATGAAGCTCAGTTTTTTGATGACGAAATAGTACGTGTTTGCAATGATTTGGCTAACCGAGGTATTCGTGTGATTGTTGCCGGATTGGACATGGATTTTAAAGGAAATCCGTTTGGACCTATGCCCGCTTTAATGGCTACTGCCGAATATGTGACTAAAGTTCATGCGGTGTGTACCCGTACAGGAAATTTAGCCAATTACAGCTTTAGAAAAACAGATAATGATAAATTAGTGCTACTCGGCGAAACCGAAGAATACGAACCATTAAGTCGTGCGGCTTATTTCCATGCCATGAAAAAAAATGAAGAGCAATAATTACTCTTCAAATTCATATAGAAAAATTAACTTATAGTATTAGCTTGAAATATAAAATAAATAATATGAGTTAGCGAATTCCGCTTTCGAACATTTTTTGAATATTGAAGTAGATACCTTCTTTTTTATATTTACCTTTCTCAAACGATTGGTAATCGCAGTTTCCAATTAATGACTGGGAAATAGGTCTCATTTGAAAGAAATTCAAAAGAACATATTCATCTTGAATGTATATTACATGAAATCCTGTTTCGCATTTTTCGCCATCCCCTGAAGCAAGTATAGTTTCAAGAATACGATGAAATCGAGTTGATATTTTTTTTGCCATAATTTCATCTCCTTTTAAATGGTATACGTAAGCCAACATATTTAGTTGTCTTAAATCAAAAGGGAGTAAATTTATTGATTCAGAAATTATTTGAATAATTATATCATAATCTTTTGAATCAATTTCAGGTTTTTGAAAGTATTTTGTTAATTTTTCTTCAACAGTATTTCTTGCATATGGCTTATATTCTTTTTGAAACACAAAACCATAGTATAAATAGTAGTAGTCTTCAACAGTAAGTGTACTATCGTTTGTGATTAATTTATCGAGTAATATAGGGTAATAAAATTTTGATTTCTGATTTTTGATTTCTGTTTCAATAGATTCATATTTAGGAGGAGCAAACTCTAATTTTTGAGAAAAAATAGAAAAAGAAATTAGAAAGATTGAGATTGGGATAATTTTTTTCATGATTTGGGGGTTTTAAATTTTGAGTAAATGTAATTCTTTTTTTTAATAAAATTTAGAATAGGACTACATCTTCTTCCGCATTCGCGCCACAGGAATATCGAGTTGTTCTCGGTATTTCGCAATGGTTCTTCGGGCAATCGGGTAGCCTTTCTCCTTTAGAATTTCGGCCAATTGATCGTCGGGAAGAGGTTTGTGTTTGTCTTCTTCTTCGATTACGTTTTGTAAAATCTTTTTGATTTCTAGGGTAGAAACATCTTCTCCTTGGTCGTTTTTCATGGCTTCTGAGAAGAATTCTTTGATCAATTTAGTGCCATAAGGCGTTTCTACATATTTGCTATTGGCAACACGAGAAATGGTCGAAATATCCAAGCCTACTAAATCGGCGATGTCTTTTAAAATCATCGGTTTTAACTTGGTTTCATCCCCTTCTAAAAAGAATTCTTCTTGGTAATGCATAATCGCATTCATCGTCACAAAAAGGGTTTCTTGGCGTTGGCGAATCGCATCAATAAACCATTTAGCCGAATCTAATTTTTGTTTGATAAACTGTACCGCTTCTTTTTGTTGGTTCGATTTATCTTTGGACTCTTTGTAGGTTTGTAACATTTCTTGATAATCTCTAGAAACGTGCAAAGTAGGAGCATTTCTACCATTCAAACTCAACTCTAATTTACCTTCCACAATTCGGATGGCAAAATCAGGAACAATGCTCTCGGTTACTTTAGTGTTTCCTGTAAAAGAACCTCCTGGTTTTGGATTCAGTTTTTCAATTTCGTGAATCGCTTTTTTCAGTTGGTCGTTCGATACGCTATATTTCTGTAAGAGTTTGTCGTAATGTTTTTTGGTAAACGCATCAAATTGATTTTCGATAATATCGGTGGCCAATTCAATATCTTCCGTTGGTGTTTTGTGTTTGAGTTGCAACAACAAACATTCTTGCAAATCGCGCGCACCCACGCCAGAAGGCTCTAATTCGTGAATTACGTGCAAGAGGCGTTCTACGGTTTTTTCATCCGTGTAAACGGCTTGTGTAAAGGCTAAATCATCGACAATATCCGAAATACTTCTGCGAATGTATCCCATGTCATCAATACTTCCCACCAAAAATTCCGCAATTTCTCTATCGGATTCGTTAAGAATAAACGTATTGAGCTGGTTGATTAAATCTTGGTGAAAACTAATTGGTGCAGCAAAAGGAATGTCGTGGTCTTCATCGTCATCGCTGTAATTGTTAGCTTGTGTTTTGTAATCCGGAGTTTCGTCATTACTTAAATAGTCGTCGATGTTGATTTCATCTGCGTCGATTCGTTCTGATTCGGCATCATCATAATCGTCATAGTCTTCCGTTTCAAACTCGTCTTTTACATATTCCTCTTCTTCTTTTCCTGCCTCGAGCGCTGGGTTTTCGTTCATTTCTTCTAATAAACGTTGCTCAAAAGCTTGCGTAGGCAACTGAATTAACTTCATCAACTGAATTTGTTGAGGAGATAATTTCTGGGATAATTTGAGATTTAGGAATTGCTTTAACATTTTGTTAGTTTCAAGTTTTAAGTTTCAGGTTTCAGGTTGTTTAACTTGCTACAACTTGAAACCTGAATCCTGAAACAAATTTTTAAAACTCTGCATTCATTGGCGTTCTTGGGAAAGGAATTACATCACGAATATTAGTCATACCTGTTACGAATAATACCAAACGTTCAAATCCAAGTCCAAAACCGGAGTGTACCGCCGAACCAAATCTACGAGTGTCTAAATACCACCATAATTCTTCTTCGTCAATACCTAATGCTTTCATTTTTTCGACCAAAACATCATAACGTTCCTCACGCTGAGACCCTCCTACAATTTCTCCAATGCCAGGGAAAAGAATATCCATAGCGCGAACGGTTTTTCCGTCTTCGTTCAAACGCATATAAAACGCTTTAATATTGGCTGGATAATCAAATAAAATTACCGGACATTTAAAGTGTTTTTCAACCAAATAACGCTCGTGTTCTGATTGTAAATCGGCACCCCATTCGTCAATGATATAGCTGAATTTTTTCTTTTTATTTGGAGTAGATTCTCTTAAAATTTCGATAGCTTCGGTGTATGAAACACGTTTGAAATTGTTTTCCAAAACAAAGTTTAATTTGTCTAACAAAGCCATTTCGCTACGCTCTGCCTGTGGTTTTTGTTTTTCTTCGTCCAGCAAACGACTTTCCAAGAATTTCAAATCATCAGGACATTTGTCCATGGTATATTTAATTACATACTGTATAAAATCTTCCGCCAAGTCCATATTGTCATCCAAATCATTGAACGCTACTTCAGGTTCAATCATCCAGAATTCAGCCAAGTGGCGAGAAGTATTCGAATTTTCAGCTCTAAAAGTAGGTCCGAAAGTATAAATTTGCCCCAAAGCCATTGCAAAGGTTTCTCCTTCTAATTGTCCCGAAACGGTCAAGTTAGTTTCTTTTCCAAAAAAATCTTTTTTGTAATCTACTTTTCCTTCCTCGGTTCTTGGGGTATTGTCAAAAGGCAAGGCGGTTACTTTGAACATTTCTCCAGCGCCTTCTGCATCTGAACCAGTAATGATTGGCGTGTTTACATACACAAATCCTTTTTCTTGAAAATAGGTATGAACAGCATGTGCCAATACCGAACGCACACGCATAATAGCTCCAAAAGCATTGGTTCGAACCCTTAAATGTGCGTTTTCGCGCAAAAATTCCAATGAGTGTTTTTTGGGTTGCATTGGGAATTTCTCTGCATCGGAGTCACCTAAAATTTCTAATTTTGAAACTTGAATTTCGTATTTCTGACCAGCTCCTTTGCTTTCAACTAAAGTTCCTATAACCGAAACAGCAGCACCTGTTGTGATGCGTTTTAAAGTTTCTTCAGGGGTGTTTTCAAAATCTACAACGCATTGTATATTGTTGATAGTCGAGCCATCGTTCAATGCAATAAATTGATTGTTTCTAAAAGTTCTTACCCATCCTTTTGCATTTACTTCTTGAAGTGTCGTTGTACTGTTTAGTAAGTCTTTAACTTTTGTATGTTTCATTTT
>JACCDH011324680.1_pt1 | contig 19796 bp, 25 predicted proteins | sample 7442481 | NCBI WGS metagenome assembly JACCDH01 (sample SAMN15323433, study PRJNA562643) | freshwater metagenome | isolation source: river surface water | place: USA:Blue River Watershed | collected 2017-08-15 | reverse complement strand
CTATAAATATCTACTCATCTGGAATCTCAAGTGGGGAAATTTGCAGGTATAGCACAGTGGTTAGTGCTCTGGTCTTCCAAACCGGAGACGTCAGTTCGAATCTGACTACCTGCTCATTTGGGGGTATCGCATAGCGGCAATTGCGGGGCACTGTAAATGCTCTCCTTCGGGTTCGGAAGTTCGAGTCTTTCTGCCCCCACCAAAATAATTCCATAAAAGTTTGGAATTAAAAAATAAAATAGTTATATTTGTAAATGCTCCGTTCGTCTAATTGGTTAGGACATCCGCCTTTCACGTGGAAGCTTACGGGTTCGAGTCCCGTACGGAGTACAAAACAAACGATGACTGAGGAGTAACCCCTCGGTATATGAAATCCAAAATGGTCCTGTTGAAACCGGAATAGTCATACAGGTTAGGAGAGAGTTACTATAAGCAGGGAGTAATTAACCCGAAGCGAAAATGTAACCACCAGCAATGGTCATGATGTGTAGAAGGGACACAATAAGTTTGTTTTATTTATGATTACTGAAATTGAATGATACGAGCCCCGAAAGTTCGAAAGGAGTCAGGCAGTAATCACAATTGCTTCCATAGCACAATCGGTAGTGCAGCTGATTTGTAATCAGCAGGTTATTGGTTCGAGTCCGATTGGAAGCTCATTTAGTTCGTTGGTGTAGAGGCCCAACATCCCACACTGTCACTGTGGAGACCACGGGTTCGAATCCCGTACGAACTGCGAATTGCTCGATGGTGTAGCGGTAGCACAACTGTTTTTGGTGCAGTTAGGGTTGGTTCGAATCCAGCTCGGGTAACAAAAGTTAAATAAAATTAGGATATAATAAAAAAATATCTTATATTTGTAAAAAATAATTCATATGAAAGAATTGGGAATGTCTATCATGCTTTTACTAAACACATTGGGTGGAACTATTGACCCGAAGTTTAGTGATGAGGCACCATTGGTTGAAAGTTTGAAAGCAGAAATCAAAGAATCTAAAAGAAAAATTGAGTGGATTGATGCCACCGATGAAGATTATGCAAGTAAGTATGTTCGTATTGAAAAACTAACAAAAGATATTCAAAAGAAGAAAGAACAATTGAAGAATATTGAAAAAAGAGCTAAACTTAAACAAAAGTGGGCAGTTGAAGATTCAGTTGAAATTCGCCAAAAATATCCCGAAATTAAATTAAAATCTGATTCAACACAAACTAAAACCGAAGAAATCTAATGGCAAACCATATGGATACTACACTTACGATTGAAAATTTGGATAATCAATCGTTTGATAAATTGAAAGAAATCTTTAACGATGGTACAAATAAATACTATTGTAATATAGAGCATGTTATTAAGCAGATGTATGGTGAAGCTGATTATACATCATTAGATTGGTGGTATTCTAATATTGGTTCGAAGTGGGTAGAAATTGAATCATCAATTGATGATAATTTTGAAGAAAGTGTTGAATTATACATTACATCAGCTTGGAATGTACCAATTATTTTTTTAGAAAAATTGCGTGATATTTTGATTGATATAAATAAAGATGTAATTTTATATGGTACATATCAAGATGAATCATTAGACCCCATTGGAGCATTTGTATATGGATTAGATTACGATGATATTGAAGATTTGGATATTGAAGTAGATGCTGATAAGTATTGGTCTGGCGAAAACGATGATGAATACCGATATGAAATACATGATGAGTTATTAAAACACAAAGATTCTCTATATCAATCATATTTAGAAGTATTAGAAGAAAGAAAATTGTAAGAGTAATATAGTAAAAGGAGGGTTGGCAGAGTTGGTCGATTGCACCGGTCTTGAAAACCGGAGATTGTAACAGGTCCGTGAGTTCGAATCTCACACCCTCTTCATATGGCTCCATAGCTCAATGGATAGAGCAACGCACTTCTAATGCGTAGGTTTCAGGTTCGAGTCCTGATGGAGTCACCATAGAGGGTTGGGTGAGTTGGCTTAAACCAGCAGTTTGCTAAACTGTCGTGGGGGTAATACTCCACCACCGGTTCGAATCCGGTATCCTCTACAATTATCATAAGTTGATATTTATATGTATGATAATACAATTGAACCCAACAATACCTATAATTCGTATATCAGATGGAATGAAGGGATATGCATTCATGTGTATAGATTACTCACAAGAGCACGATTTATTTTTTACTTGTGGAATGGATGATGGACAAATTTGGGTATTAAATAATAAAGAAATAAGGTTACAGAATAATATAACATTCGGAAGACCTTAAAAATTGTGGTATGGTGAAAAATGATTAGCGCGCGGCACTAATCTGGCAGACACACCCTCCTGTCTCGGGGGCGGGGATAAAGAAATAGGTAAGTAATATGGGGTAGACCACCAAGCCGGCCGGCGGATGTTATTTACTGAATCTCCCTTTGGATGGTTCGAATCCTCCTACCACAGCAAAACAAAAACAAAATGAAACTACGCAAGATATTAAAAGAAATACAAAAAACACCATATCAATATGGTTGTGCAATGTTATATTTGGATTTTGATGAATCTATATTAACTGGTACAATTAGTGATAGTGATTTGTATGATAACGAAAGTGGGCAATATGGATTAGAAACAGAACCACACGTTACATTACTATATGGTTTACATACAAATGTACCAGATGGTGTAGTATCTCAAATTATCAACCAAGTTCCATTTGGTGATATTAAACTAACAAATCCATCTATCTTTGATGGTAACCCAGATTATGATGTATTAAAGTTTGATGCAAGTGGTGAAGGTTTAGAAAGAGCAAATGAACTTTTAAAGAAACTACCACATTCAAACGATTATCCAGAGTATCATCCACATATGACTGTAGCTTACTTAAAGAAAGGTAAGTGGCAACAATATACTAATAAGTTTATGCAGATGCAATTTGAAGTTTCACCATTATATGTAATTTATTCAAAAAGTGATGGTAGTAAACACAAATTCAAAATAAGGTAAGGATATGGAAAAGGTATTCAGAAGATTGATTGACAGAAAAAAAGTAGAGTTAGTAACATATATATCTGAATACCTATCTAATAACGATGGGATTGAAATACTCATTGGATGTGATTCACAAGTATTCAAAACAAAAACAATCTACGCAATTGTAATTGCATTATATACTCCGGGCAAAGGAGCTCACTTACTATTCACTCGTTGGAATACAAACAGAGAAAATTATTCAGGTAATCGTTTGATACACGAAGTTTGGTCTTCTATTGAGGTAGCAGAGTATTTAAGAGAAGCTGGATTACCAAAAGCAACTTACATTGATGTAGACTTAAACCCAGACCCACAATTCAAATCAAATGAAGTATTCCGTCAAGCGGTAGGAATGGTGGAAGGTATGGGTTATAAATGTAGACATAAAGGAACAAATGCAGCAGTAACATATGCAGCGGATAGTTTAGTAAAAATGTATTAAATAATTGAATAAGTGCTTGTAAATATAAAAACTTTTACTTATCTTTACAAAGTAGTGAGAGTTATATATTAAACAAAATACTATGAAAAAGCTATTATTATCATTTGTGTTATTTTCATTTTCATCATTTGGACAGGAAATTGAAAGTAAAGAAATTTTTAGAGATGGTAATACTACTATTAGATTAAATAATACTAGTGGTGAATATAGAGTTACATCTCGAAATGATAAATATGTAACTTTATGGGATATTAAAGTATATTCATTTTCAAATAAAACAGAATTGGTTGCATTTTTAGACAGTTTAGATAAATTTACAAGCATTTCAAATTATAAACCAGAATTTGAAAGAGCAATGTTATCATCTACTATGGGTAGTAGAAAATACAAATTTACTATTCATAATAATAACTTAAATCTATACACCAATGAACTTAAAAAATCAGAAAACAATGATGACTCTTTGGAACTGGTTATATTTGTAAAAAATGGTTGGATTAAATTTACAAATAAATTGGTTAAACAAATGAAATTGGCAGTAAATTAAATAAGAGTAAATTAAAAGTAAAAAAGATTTGGGAAACCAAATCTTTTTTAGTATCTTTGTAAAAATTAAACCAATAATAAGTTGTATCAAAATATTTTCTATCAAAAGGGTAAAAACAAAGTCCATATTTGGGATGATAAAATAGGATATTCGGTTTTTGATTTCAAACCATATGCTTGGAGACCTGACCCATTCGGTGAAGCAACATCATTGAGTGGAGTTAAAGTTTCCAAAACATATGAGTTTACAAAAGATGACCCAAATCTATTTGAATCGGATGTTCCCGAAACCACTCGTATATTAGTTGATTTGTATCATACATCCGATATTCCATCGGAAGGGCATGTTGTTATGACATTTGACATTGAGGTTGAAATGTTATCAGGTTTGCCCGATACTCAAAAAGCAAAGAATGAAATCACAGCAATTGCATTACATGATAGTGCAACTGATATTTACTATGCTTTGGTATTGGATAAAGATGATAAGGTACAAAATACTACAACTGGTAATAGAGTTGTTAAATCGTATAGTAATGAAAGAGATTTGTTGAGAGCATTCTTAACAATCTACGAAGAAATCAGACCATCAATTATTACGGGTTGGAATATTGACTCATTTGACGTACCATATCTATTCAATCGTATTACAAATGTATTGGGTAGAAATAACGCAACTCGCCTTTCACCAATTGGTGAGTGTTTCTATTCACCATATAGAAATCGTTGGAGTTTTGCTGGGGTAAGTGCACTGGATTATATTCACTTATATAAGACATATACCTATACACTAGAACCATCATATACTTTGAACTATATTGCAACCAAAGAGTTGGGTAAGGGTAAGGTGGAATACAAAGGTAATTTGGATGATTTATTCAGAGAGGATATAAACAAATATATTGATTACAACATCGTAGACGTTGAGTTGGTTGTTGGTTTAGAAAAGAAACTACAATTCATTGAACTATGTAGAGCAATCTGCCATGCGGGTCACGTTCCATATGAGGACTTTGTGTATTCATCAAAGTATTTGGAAGGTGCTTGTTTGAACTATCTTAAACAAAAGAATTTAGTAGCACCAAACAAACCTGCGGATAGAAGAGAACGGATGCAGGAAATCAATGATAATAACCAAGAGAAGTTCATCGGAGCATATGTGAAAGAACCTATCGTTGGTAAGTATGATTGGATTTATGACTTGGATTTAACATCGCTATATCCATCTATTATTATGACCCTAAATATTTCTCCCGAAACTAAAATGGGTAAGATTGAGAATTGGGATGCGGAAGAATGGATTAGAGGTGTGGATAAAACATATGATGTAACATCGGAAGGTAGTACGGAAACTTATAGTAAAGGTGAAGTACAGCAGATGATTAAAGAGCACGGATTGGGTGTAGCCGCCAATGGGGTTCTGTATGACCAGAGTAAACCTGGACTTATTGCAGATATTTTAGATTTATGGTTTTCACAACGGGTAGAATTTAGAAAATTAGAAAAGCAATATGGTGAAGCGGGTGATACGGAGAAATATGAATTTTATGCTAAAAGGCAGTTGGTTCAGAAGATTCTTCTTAACTCTATGTATGGTGTTCTTGGTCTTCCTGCCTTTCGGTTTTACGATATTGATAATGCAGAGGCAGTTACGATTACGGGCCAAACTGTTATTAAGAAAACGGCAGAGATGGCAAACATCAAGTACCAAAAAGAATTAGGTACAAAAGAAGATTATAATGTGTATATTGATACGGATTCAATCTATATGTTAGCAGAACCTTTGGTAAAACATAGGTTTCCGGAGTATAAAACATTTGATGAGAAACAAATGGCTTCGGTGGTAAATGATATTGCAGAAGAAACGCAATCATTCCTAAATAAGTTTTATGATATGTTAGCAGAAAGGTTCTTCTTTATATCAAAGGATAAACACAGATTTGAAATTAAAAAAGAATATATCTCCAAAGCAGGATTTTGGGTAGCAAAGAAGAGATACGCACAATGGATGATTCTAAAGAATGGTATTCCTTGTGATAAGTTGGATGTGAAAGGATTGGATGTAGTTCGTTCATCATTTCCAAAAGCATTTCAAGACTTTATGAGTGGTATTCTTCGTGACATCCTAACTGGTAAAACAAATGAAGATGTTGATAAGGAACTGCGAGAATTTAAGTTAAGTTTAGCAGATTTAGATGTATCAGTTATAGCAAAGGGTGGAGCAGTAAAGGAGATTAGTAAATATGATACCAAAAATTTAGAAAAACGAATTGGAGCATTTTTACCTGGCACACCTGCCCACGTTAAAGCAGCAATTACATATAACCGATTACTTAAACATTACAATTGCCCATTCTTATACGAACCAATTAGAGATGGAGATAAGATTAAATGGGTATATCTAAAACAAAATCCGTTTGGATTAGATACAGTTGCATTTAAAAACTATAATGACCCAGATGTTATTATGGATTTTGTTAAAAAATACATTGATGTTGATAGAATATTTGAAGCAGAGTTGGAAAACAAAATGAATGACTTTTATAGAGCATTGAAATGGGAAAAAGTAAACCATGCAGAAAAAAAACTATCACAATTTTTTGGATTCTAAAATAAATTTTCGTATATTTGTAAAAATTAAAACAATAAATTATGAACAAAGTAAGATTAAATCGTTTCATTCAAAAGTACAACTTGGCTGGACTTATTGAAAGTGTTGCTTGGAAAACTGATGGTACTACATTGAGTACAAAGTTTATTTCCGATGATAAGACTCTATTGGGTGAGGTAGAGTTAGCAAATTTCACATTTGATACAGCAGAGTTGGGTGTTTACACTACATCAAATCTAAATCGTATGTTATCTGTAATGGGTGATGATGTTGAATTAGAGGTTGGTAAGATGGAAGAAAAAAGTATTTCATTGAACATCAAAAGTGACAAAACAAAGGTAAATTATCAGTTAGCTGAATTAGCAGTTATTCCAGCGGTGCCTGATTTGAAATCATTGCCAGAATTTGATATTCAGATTGAATTGGATAACGCATTTATTGACCGTTTTATCAAAGGTAAAAATGCATTATCGGATGTGGATACATTTACAATTCTTACCGAGAAGGGTGATTTGAATTTGGTATTGGGTTATTCAAATGTAAACTCTAACCGAATTACATATACTGTACATTCTTCGTATGGTGCAGAAGTTAAACCAATTTCATTTTCCGCTAAATATCTTAAAGAGGTATTGGTAGCAAACAAAGATGCAAATTCAGCTAAATTACAAATTTCAACACAAGGATTAGCACACATTGCATTCCAAATTGATGACTTTACATCAAAATATTATTTAGTAGAAGTACAAGCTGGAGCATAATAACAAATCATATATGAAGTTTTGGGATACCGAAGAACCAAAGGAGGTTTTTAATTACGATGAGATGAAACGCAAGTTTATTGAGAACTTGGATTATCTTAAAGAAATGTCCGTTGAAGAACAAACACTATACAAAAAGTGGATGGAATGGAATGCGGATTTAAAAACAACATTTCCTAAAAAATCATATTTGGGACAATTCTACGATGTATTGTGGAGACCAACCGATATATACAATAAGGAGCTAACTCTGAAAGAATTGGATGAGTTAGACCCTTATGTGGAAATTGTTGAAGATAATCCAAAGGAATCAACAAGATGGACTGATATTCGTAGACTTATCCATACAATGGAGTTCTCTGCTAACCCAGGTCGTAATGTTAAAATCTATGCAAAAGATAGAAAGACTGGTAAAATATTAGGACAGATTTGTTTAGGTTCTGATATTACATCATTGGGTGTTAGAGATGCATACATTGGTTGGAGTAAAGATGATAAGTTTAAGAAGGGTAAATTGAATTGTACTGCTATTGCAACTACTATCGTATCAACACAACCATTTGGTTATAACTTTTTGGGTGGTAAACTAATTGCAGCATTAGCAACCGCACCAGAGATACGGGATTATTGGAAAAAGAAATATAGTAATCCATTAGTTGGTATAGGTACAACATCCCTATATGGTATTCACTCACAATACAATGGTATCCCTCACTTCAAAACATTAGGTGAATCAAAAGGTAAGATTTCTACAAAGCCAGATGATTCGGTTTATGACCCTTGGCATCAATGGATTAAAGAAAATCGTTCAGAGTGGTATAGTAAAAATATTACACAAGAACGTGAAAGAAATGGTGCTAATATGGGTTATGAAAAAAACGGACCTGTAAGTGGTATTAAGCAAAAGATTATTCAATCAATCTATAAAGAGTTGGGAATTAAATCAGATGCATATGACCACGGATTTCAAAGAGGTGTATATTTCGCACAAATGTATGAGAATGGTAATGAGTTCTTATGTGATAAAATTTCCGAAGATGAATTGGTATTGAAAGACAAGTTTAAGAATGGTATTCAATATACAATGGAATGGTGGAAAAAGAAAGCCAAAAATCGTTACATTAAATTATACGATGAAGGTAAGATTAAACCAGAGGTTCTATTTTATGTAGATGCAATTGGTATTAGTTGGGAGAAAATGAAAGAACTTTATTTATCAGAAGTAGGAAGGTAATATGCAATTTTGGGAAGGACAAATAAGTAATAATGCTAGAAAAGTATTAGTGATACCAAACATCACTAACTCCAGCAATATAGAAAAAGATTCTTTTGTGGATGTAATTTACAATCACATTAAAGGGTTAGAAAACTATGGAGAATACTTTTGGAATATCATATTACCCAAACCCGTACAAAAGCTTAACCTATTAAATGTTAAGCAGCATATACTACCATTCTCTGGTGATATGATAAAGATGCGTACATATCCACCTGATATGAATAAAGTGTTGGAGAATGTTGAATACGATGTAATTTATTCCCATTTACCAGATTGGCCACAAGTGGGTAGATATAAAAACTCATTTGATACTAAAATCATTGGTTACGCACATTGGTGGGAAATGAAATCGTGCAACGCAGAGGATAGAAAGAACAAATGGAGATGGATGCCCATAGAATTATTAGGTGTATCTCAAATGGATACTTGCTTCTTAAATACACAAGACCAAAAGAATAGAGTATTGGAAGAAGCTAGTGCTTGGTATAGTGATGGGTTTGTGGAAAGATTAAATAATATTCTTACGGTTTGGAATCTTGGTATAGATGATACTAAAATTATTTCAGAACCATCCTCAAATAAAACTAAAACTATTGTATTCAACCATAGAGCAGCAGCTTATAAGGGGTATCCAACTTTCATTAAATTGATGGAAGAGTATAGAGAAAAAAGACAAGACTTCAATGTGTGGGTGCCTCAATTAGATGGTACACCCGAACATAGCTGGATTGATAATACAAAAGTACCAAAGCACGAATATTATAACCGATTACAACAATGTTTGGTTGGTATTCAAATGAGACAAACCAATTATGGGTGGAGTGTAGCAGCTACGGATTGTATGATGAATGGTACACCTATGATATATCAGGAATCAGATTGTTATAGAGAGATTGAACCTGATGGTATGTTCTTTAAATTCAAAAAAGATTTATTTGAAATGTTGGATAATCTATTGGATAATGAAGAGTTCAGAAAAGAAAAAGAGGTTATGGCTATAAATCGTTGTAGTGAGTTATCAAAAAACAATGATGTTATGTTACAACTATTACATAATAAACTAACAGATAAACAATAAAACATAATGGCATTTTTTGAAACAGAAAAGGTAGAAGATGTATCCGTAAACCATAGTTTGTGGGTAGAGAAATATCGTCCAAAAGTATTGAAGGATTATATTGGTAATGATTTACTAAAAGAAAAGGTTGCTGGATATTTGGAAACAAATGATGTACCACATCTATTACTTTATGGTAAAGCAGGTACTGGTAAAACTACATTGGCTAAAATAATAGCAAACACAATTGAATGTGATTATATGATTATTAACGCATCCGATGAAAACAATGTTGATACAGTTCGTAACAAAGTGAAGAACTTTGCAAGTGGAGCTGGATTCAAAGGATTTAAGATTATCATTTTGGATGAGTTTGATTATATGACTCCGAATGCACAAGCAATCTTGCGTAATTTGATGGAAACATTTAGCAAACATTGTAGATTCATCTTGACTTGTAATTATCATGAGAAGATTATTGAACCAATCTTATCACGTTGCCAAACATTTGCAGTAACACCACCATCAAAGAAAGATGTAGCTGTTCATGTTAGTAGTATTCTAACAACGGAAGGTATTACATTTGATATTAAAAATTTGGCAGAGATTATCAATCAGTATTACCCTGATATTCGTAGAGTTATCAACAACTGCCAACTACAATCATCAAAGGGTGAATTGAAAATTGATACTCAAAGTTTAATTCAATCAGATGTTAAATCTAAATTGGTTGAATATCTAAAAGGTAACGATGATAAACGAAACACCTACCTAAATATCAGACAATTGGTATTGGATAATAAGTTGAATGATTTTACGGAATTATACACTTACTTATATGAAAAGGTAGATGAATACGCAGCTGGTAATACGGCAAGTGTTATTCTCGCATTAGCAGAATCACAATATAGAGATGCTATGGTTGTAGATAAAGAAATCTGCTTTGTAGCTGGAATTATTGGAATTATTAACATTATTAAATAAACAAATATGGAAAATGTAGAATTGGCAAAACCTATTGGTGATAAGGTTTTAGTAGAAATTGAAAAAGTAGAAAAGACTGTTGGTGGAATCATCCTACCAGAAACCGCACAATTTGGAGATAACAAAGTTGGTAAGGTAGTATCAGTTGGTGCTGGTATCTATACAAACAATGGTGTTCGTATTCCAATGCAAGTTGAGGTTGGTGATAAAGTATTGTTACCGCATAATAGTTATGATACTCAAAAGGTAAAGTTTAACAATACTGAATATGTGTTATTACGTGAAGGTGAACTTTTAATGGTAATTAGATAATGCAAGCACCCAATATAGATTTATCACAAGCAAAGGATATGGTTTGTGAAAAGTGTGGAGGTGATACCTTTGCATCAGGATTTAAATTTAAGAAAATCAGTAGATTGTTAACTGGTACACCACAAGATGCAGTAATCCCAATTGAACTATACCTATGTGTAGAGTGTGGGGAAGTATTGGAAGAGTTGTTACCAAAAGAAGCAAGAAAGCAAAAAGAAAATGGCGAAGGAAAAAACCCGATTGGGCTTATTTGACCACATATCAGCAGTAACGGAAAAGCAAGACCCTAATTATTTCAATACTCTATCAGTAGATGATAAGAAAACTTGGACTAATTATCTTATTTTCCGTTACTTATCAATGAATTATGATTTTGTAGAGTTTTTAGCTGAAATACAACCATTGGTTGAAACATTACCAGCCGAACAATTCTACAAAGTTATGATAGATGTGATACCAAAAAAGAAATACTACCTAAAATATATGAAGGGTAAAAAGACAGCTGATTACGAAAAGTGGTTAGTTGAGTTGGTAGCAAAAGATAATCAAGTATCTATATTGCAAGCCGAAGAATATTTGGATATTTTATATTCTACTAAACATGGTAAGGGTGAAATACTAAACCTTTGCAAGAAATACGGGACACCGGAGAAGGAAATCAATTCCTTAAAACTTAAAATTTAATATCGTTTTCTGATTTCTCTCATATTTATTTGTGGGAGAAATTATGAGACTATTAACATCAATTTTATTGGTGCTATTACCTATTATGGGTATGGCACAAATTACAGAGCCAGTTTTTGTTGAAAAAGTTGTCAATAACATCCAAATAGGACCATTGACAGACAACAAAAATCTGGCTTTTGGTGTTAAAAACATCTTACAAGAATTAGTACAGGAGAATCATTCATTAGTGGAAACCATTGATGAAAATACAATCGTTCTCAAAACGGAAATCATTTTCTTTGATATTCTAACAACCAAAACAAACATATCAGTTTTTCATTCAGATGAGACTGAAGTAGTTATACGAATAAAGGGTACGCTTTACAAAAACGGCAAGAAAATAAAGCAGTTTTTGGCAGAAGAAAGTTCATCCGAAGTATCTACTAGCACATTATTAGTTAATGAAGGTGGACAATTCAACCAACAATCTGCAAGAAATGCGATTAAAAAGACTTGTGAAACCTTAATCAAAAAACTATTATAATGAAAAACTTATTATTCGGCTTGGTGTTATTTTTTACATCATTCACATCTTTTGGACAACTAATAATTGACCAATCAATTGTTCAAACACCACCATTCAAAGTTGGTGATACTTTAACAATAAAATATAATATTGTTAAGGGTACTACAACACCTCGTTATTTTTGGTTGAGATACCAATTTTCTAACAAACATTTACAATATGTACCAAATAGTACAATATTCTCACAAGGTAATGCATCTCAAACTTATTTTACAAATTGGGATAATTATAAGTTTAATCAAAATCCAAATATTGGAGTTGGTGCATTAGACCAACAATATGCTTCAACACCTTGGGGATATGCACCAAATTCCGATTGGAATGTTGGGCAATTGACAGTACAAAGAACTGATGCTGCAATTGATGGACAACTTGCAACTCAAAAGTATATAGTTAAAGATGCAGTAAACTATCAGAATGTACATAAGTTAGATATGGCAAATGCATTTGATGCGGCTGGTGCTACTATTCCAAACATTGGTTCACAAGTTCTTCAATTATCGGTACCTGAGCCAATCAAAGGTGGTACATCGGCATTTAGAGTTAGAGTGGTATTCCCAACATCGCATACAAACATTGTAGACCAAAATGTACAAATTATGCCACTTACTACTGCTGGTATAATTGATTGGGCAGCTAATCCACAACCATTAGCAGTTGCACCATTGAACGCACAGGGTGAAGCAACTTTCTCACAATTTAAGATTGGGGATAAGTTTGGAGTAGTAATAACACCGGCATACCAAAAGACTTGGATGAATAATATTGTAACTGTAACCGATGCGTATAAAGCATTTTCTGCAATCGCAAATGTTGGTTTAAGTGGTACAAATGATTTTTTCCAATATCCTGCTATTGAAAGGATAGTTGGTAACATTTCTAAAACTGGTAATACTTTTGATGAAACGGATGCATACTATATATTTGCACACATTATGGGTATAGATGTATCGGCAAATGCAATGATACCATCATCAACTTCTACATCAGTTAGATTTGTATCTGGTAAGAAAGCAGGATTTAATGTGGGTACTATAAACAACTACGCAGTTGAAATTACAGCAGCAACACAAACGGAAGATTTTGCTTATGCTTGGGGTGGTGATTTAGACTTCTCACATTCATCTGCACCATCTGCAGTTGCCGCTCAAAGTGTATCAACTGGTACAATGAATAGAACTATTGCACCTGCGTATTACGCTGATAAGGTATTGGAGCAAGCAACATTGAGTTTATCATCTAAAATTGAAAATGGTAAAGTTGTTTTAACTACATCATTATCAAAAGCAGATTTAGCTGGATTGGAAGTTATTATGAAATATGATGAATCAAAATTAACATTAGATAATGTGGTGTTTGATGCTGGTTCAACTGTAACTAACTTCTCAACAAACAAAGATGGTAGATTAACATTTGGTTCAATTGACCAAATCAGAACTGCTAGAATTAAAACTGGTACACCATACAAATTAGTATTTACACCAAAAGTACCTTTAACAAATACAGCAGGTTTATTCTACACCGAATTATCAGATGCGGTAGACGGCAAAGGTAACAAAATAGATTTAATTGTTGAATAACAATATGAACAAATTAGTTACTATATTATTTTTATTATTATCATTTTTAGCAACCGGACAAAGTGTAACTGCTCCGGTTGCTAAATCTTTTTCCGTAAGTACAAACGGACAAGATGCTAGTGGATTCTCATTGAGTGGATTTACGGTAACCGATATTTTACTCACATCAATCAGTTTAGTAGAGTTTCCAACCGGTACTACATTTTATCTAAACACATCAACGGGTTTAACTGCGGCTAGTGGATTTACATTGGCAGGTAATAAAACTCGTTTGGTAGTAACTGGTACAATGGCTAATATCAATACTGCATTGGCATCATTAAAAATAAATACGGGTTCAATCAAAGGTACTGTAAAATTATCAGTAGCAGCAACAATAAATCCAACGGGATTTTATTACAATGGCGTTAATGGACACTTCTACAAACCTGTAACAACTGGTGCAACTTATACCGCAGCTAGAGCAGCTTCATTAACAACAACATTTAAAGGGCAGACGGGTTATTTAGTAACTATAACATCCGCTTCCGAAGATGCATTCATACAAGCGAATGTACCACAAACTAATATATGGTTTGCAGCAACTGATGAAGTTGTGGATGGAAGATGGGTAATTGATGCTGGACCTGAAAAAGGAACTGTGATGAAAACATCAAATGGTCAAACTGCCGGAAACATAGCCGGTGTATATAATAACTGGGCGGCTGGTGAACCAAATGGTAGTAATCATAGTGAGGATTATGCGGTAACAAAATGGAATGGTAATCAATGGAATGATTTATCAAACAATTGGGCAAATCCGTATGTAATTGAATATGGAACTTGGAGTAATCCAGATGACCAAACTTTTACAGAGTTTTATACTAATAGTACATCACATACTAATGGTGCAGTAAAGAGTGCAAACTTTAATTTTAACTTTGGTACTACTATTGATGAAACAACATTTTCTGGTAAACTTGCTTATTTTACAAATCCAAATATATGGACAAACATATCAACTACTCCAAAACAATTGAGTGGGTTGGGTAAAGTAGATATGAGTGCAGATTTTGATACTACCAAAACAAATATGGGATTTATATTTGAACCATACCCAGCTACAAATCTAACTACACTAACAAATCAAATAGTAAGTGTGAGTGATGTTTATCTTGCTTTTAGAGAACTATCTAACAAAGGATTATTAGGTAATGGTGGAAATGAGTTCACATCAGGTATTCAATATATGAATGCAGATGTAAATGGGGATGGTGTATTTAATGAAGAAGATACATATAGATTATTACAACACCTAACGGGTGCAAGAAACCTTACTGATAATTGTAATACATTAAGTTGTTGGATGAAACTTATGAGTAGTTCAACTTACAATGGTATAACCAAAGCAAATTGGAGTGGTAATAGTAATTTAACTAGAGATACATTCGCACCAATAACACCTATTGCTGGACAATATGCTTACAACTACGATATAAGTGTATTTTGGAAAGGGGATGTAAATTTATCACATTCTGCGCCACAAAGTTCGGCTGTTGGTAATAGTGTTGGTATGATGAATAGAACAATATCAACTACAAATGAAATAAACGCATCAATAATTAGTGAAAATGTTGGTGGTAAGGTTATTGTAACAATTACATTAGACCCATTACAACAATCCGTAGTAGGAACTCAATTTCAATTAAATTACGATAAAACTTCTTTACAATTTGAAAAGGTAGAATCTAATGCGAAAGCAACTAACTTTGGGAACGATATGGGAACTTATATAAATGTAGGTTCTCTAATAACCGATGGTTCAACTACATTGGATAAAACAACTGAATATAGAATAACATTTTTACCACTAATTGGAATAGAAGGTACATTGGGTTTAACATCCATATCGGTAACTGATGCGGTAAATAAAAATGGTACACAATTAAAAGTAAATGTAAACTAATGAAAAAATTATTATACATATCGTTTTTATTTTTGATTGGATGTAGTGGACCTGAAATAGAAATGTTGGAAGTTATGGCAAAAACTAATATATTTAGTGTAAAGGAAAGTATGGTAACAAACGGACAATCTATACATTTTAATTTACCAAAAAATGGTATCCATACACTAACTTTAATAGATAATCAAACAAATCAAGTAATCAGTAGAGAAAGATTTGTTGGGCAAGCTGGAGAAAATGTAAAAAAGATTTATACGAAATCGTTACAAAGTAGATATTTATATGTGTTATTGGAAGATGTTGCTAAAAATCAAATAGGAAAAACAACAATAATAATAAAATAAAATGAAAAAAATACTTATATTAGCAGCAATAACTACATTATTAGTATCTTGCCAAAACGAAGAATCATTTGTACCAAGAATGGAAGTTGCACAAGAACTTAAAATGGCAGATAAAGTTGGTATTAAATTACAAACAGCATTTGTAACAAACGAAGTTGCAATGAATGTAAAGACAGAAAAGAATGGTAAATTTACTGTAAAGATATTTAACATAGCAAACAGAGTGGTATCAAAGGAAGAAGTTGATGTAACGGCGGGAGATAATGTACTTAAAGTATATACATCAGCATTACCAGCATCTGCATATAGAATTGCACTATTTGATGAAAAAGGAGTACAAATAGGAATTACGGATTTTAATAAATTATAATAACAACTTACAAAAACAAAGATTATGTCAGAAGAATCAAACGATGGAACAATGTCAGGATTGGTTAAAACAATCATAGGCACAGTAGGAACAATTGTAACCGCAGGCGGAGCTTGGTTAGGTTCACAAATGTTTGGGGGTGGTGAGCAACCAGCTGCACAACCAGCAGCGGCACCTGTAATTAACATTACACAAAATCAAGCACAACAACAAGCTGCAAGTGGTGGTAAAACAGTTATCATCAAAGAAAAAGCAGCCGGTGGAAATGCACAACCAGCGCCAGCACCTGCTCCTAAACCTAAAAAAGAAGCAGACGAGTTCAAAGAGAAACCAGCAGCTTGGTAAAATATGGAACAGCAGCCGGACGGGTTTAAGAAATTATTAAATGCAATGATGATGCGTAGATGGCTCATCACTGCTATGGTATTGGGTGGTTTCATGTTAATAATAGCTGGTATATTTACTGCTATATCATTGGGAACTACTATTGCTGGCGAATGGAAAGAATTGTTAATGTTATTGTTAGGAGCATTTATTGGTTCTTATGGTAAGATTATAGATTACTGGTTTTCAGATACAGACAAAGATAAAATGTTAGTTCAGAAAATGGACGAGGAAGACGGTGTATCCTTATCAAACACAGGCGGAGCAGCAGCAACAACTGAAAATGATGAAGCACATCATAATATAGACTAATTAAAAATTAAGGGGAGTAACTATGGGTTTTTTCAAAGAATTGTTTGATGATGATAATAACATCAACGAAAAATCAGTTGTTGGATTTGCATCATTTGGTGTAATGGTAATAGCAATCGCAGTTGATTTAGTAACTGGATATATGGGTAAGGAATTACTTATCAATGAGTATATCTTTAATGGTTTCTTAACCATAACATTGGGTTCATTTGGTATAGCATCGGTTGACAAGTTTGTTAATAAGAAAGCTGAAAATGATAAATTGGCACATTTGGATAGTATTCAGCCGGAACCAATTAAGGAAGAAGAAGAATTAGGATAATCTATTGAAAAGGGAGAACGAAAGTTTTCCCTTTTTTTATATACTTATAGGAAACAAAAAACTATAAGGTGATGAAAAATATATTTCTAATTTTAGCAATGGGATTATTGACCTTCGTTGTGAAGGGACAGGTGGTTGGGAAGACTACTACGGAAAACTACAAAGCGAGTTTTGAAACAAAAGTGGACATAAGTGAGTTGATGGATTATGATGGTCCAACAATTCCAATTCAAATCTTAAAATGTGGAATTAGCGATGAAATATTGGAACAATATCCGGAACTTAAAGAAAAGAAGGTGGGTCTTGGTGTGGCGAACATATCTATGGAATACCTTGAAAATCTCAATCGTTTTACTTTTACAGAGGACAAAACCGAAATCAAAAATAGAATGGTTAAACAATTTCAAGCTTCTCAAGCGGGCATTTCCCAAGATAAGTTAGATGGTAGAGGTAAGATTAGATTAGCACATTATTTTGTATCTATTGAAGTATATGATTTCTCTGTTAGTGAGGATGAAACAATCAATATGAAAGATGGTGTTAAAAACAAAATGGTTACTCGTTTAGGTTTACAGGTTCGTTTCACAGATGCAGAAACTGGTGAAATATTTGGGGCATCTGGTTTAGGTGAAGCAACAACAACTCGTGAATTATCATTATTAAATGATGATAACTTATCAGATGTTAAGTTCAATCAATCTACAATCGGTACATCCACAAAGAAAGCATTGGATATTGCTTGTGCTCGTATTCTTCTTCGTATGATAAAGAAAGGTAAGTTCCCAAAGTAATTTAACAATTTCGTAACATACGAAATGGTATTTTAATCAGATAGTTTCCTACTTATTGTTGAACTAAAAAAACAATAATGAGGAAACTATTTTTATTATCAATTCTGTTACTTTCACATCAAATTTTCTCACAAACCTTATCAGGTAAATCAAAATCAAACAAAGAGGAACTAATTGGAGTAACCATCTGGCTTACAAACACCGATACAAACAAAAAATTAGGAACAACAACTGATATAAACTCACAATATCAATTTTCTAATATAGGTAAAGGTAACTATTCTATAAAAGCATCTTTTGTTGGGTATAGAGAATACAACAAATCCATAAAAATTGATAGCACAACTAACTTTGATATTGAGTTAGAAGAAGATACAAAGGTATTGCAAGAAGTTGTTGTAAAGCAAGTAGCAAAGAAAGAAACTGCAACTGCACTTATCAATACACTTAAAGCATCTTATATTGTAGCAGATGGTTTATCAATCGAATCAATAAAGAAAACACCAGATAGAACTGTTGGAGATGCACTTAAAAGAGTTAGTGGTGTAACAATCCAAAGCGATAAATTTGTTTTAGTTAGAGGTTTAGCTGATAGATACAATTCGGCTCTACTAAACAAATCAATCCTACCATCAACCGAACCTGATAGAAGAGCATTCTCATTTGATATTATCCCAACATCACTAATAGATAATATTATTATCAACAAAGGAGCATCTGCAAACCTACCTGGTGATTTTGCAGGAGGTTTAGTACAAATTACAACAAAAGAAGTTAGTGGTGATTTCTTTAATATATCATTGGGAGGAAGTTGGGGTTCACTATCAACGGGACAGGATTTTAGGTTGATAGACCCAATTCAATTCCCAACAACATTTCCATCAACAAACGGATATAGAATTGCTGGATTGGGTGATAGAAGAGCATACACTAAACTAATAGGTTCTCCGCAATCCGAAGAATTTTTATCTATTCCAAACTTAAATGGTAACTTATCATTTGGTGTTGTAAAAAACAAATGGAACATTTTATTCAGTTCAACTGCAAGAAATACATATTCGGCCAATACAACTGAAAGAATTGATTATCAATCATCAACCGAATTAGCATACAATTATAAAGACCTAAATTACTCAAATGTACAATCTCTAAATGGATTATTAAACATAGTTTATTTAGGAGAGAATCGTTATAGTTTGAAAACACTTGCTAATTACCAAAACGAAAAATCATTTTTAAGTAGAGTTGGTGAGAACTATGATAATGTTCAATATGTAGATAGTAAATCATCCAACTCAATTCAAAAGTTAGTATTCAATACACAATTCGAAGGTAAGATTAAAACATGGGATTTTAATGTAGGATACAATCTTATGTTGAGAGACCAACCCGATTATAGAGTAACACCTTACATATCATCTTTATACACATCAACTCCCTACTCAATAGCATGGAGAGATACCTATCGTTTTTGGAGT
>JACCDH011394430.1_pt1 | contig 19803 bp, 20 predicted proteins | sample 7442481 | NCBI WGS metagenome assembly JACCDH01 (sample SAMN15323433, study PRJNA562643) | freshwater metagenome | isolation source: river surface water | place: USA:Blue River Watershed | collected 2017-08-15 | reverse complement strand
GCACCGAACTGGGGTGATCACGACCCTGAGCCATCCTTCGGATTCAATTGGGCACAGATCATAGAGGCGAGTATTGTCCCGTTTCGATGGGACAGCAGACCCCTTTTGCTGCTTCAGTCAGGCGCATTGTCGGTCGCACCTCAATGAGCCATGCTTGATAGCCTTCTGCCACGTTCTCTTCTGGCCCGTGGTGCGTGACAGATTTGGGCACCCAAGTGAAGATACCTGGTTCGACGATCGAACCCCAAGCGCCAGGCCCCTCAGCATAGAGGATCAACTCATCATAGTCCGCATTCACATGGACTGGTGGACGCCCACCAGCACGGGCACTAAGCGAATAAGACATAATGCTTGTATCTGGGCTGGTGAGGAACTGACCCGGAGGACCGCCTGGCCCGCCATAGGTCATCGGGTTGATGTCACGAAGATTGAGGGCCCAAACCGGACATGGGCCTTCAGCCTGGTGAATGCCAGCCAATGGGTCTTGCTCTGATATGAAGCGTGTTACCCCGTCGTAACTCTTGATTCTGAGTTCAAATTGGCCAGCCTTTGGATCACCAGTTACCAACTCGGGAGTGCGTAATGACTTGCCTCGGTAAATCATCCCGAGAGGAGCCGGTGTATCGATGCGCAGTGGCTGAGGGCTGGATAGAATGAGTGATGCGAAACCCGGTGCGACAGGTTCGACCCTGTATCCAATCGCTCTCGGGATAAAGACAAAGTCGAGAGTACCGGCCTTAATTGTACCAAACTCGGTGTGGAAATTTACACTGCCCGATTGGACAAAGTGAAGCTCGTCAGCGTCCGCATTGCGCACCGTGTAGGACATTGCGACATTGCGTCGCGACACCAAAAGTTCCAGACCTTCACGCGAGGTCATCACAGACGTTGGGAGGCTGTCGGGGTCGGTTTGGTCAGCCGTTGGAACCTCAAGAATGTTGAAGCGGTGAGGACCATGAGGGCCACTTGCAGGCTGATAGACGGGAAGATAGCTTTGGCGCAGAACGACAGAGTTAGTGCCCAAAAACCCGTCCCTCGACCAAAGATGTGGCCAAACAGGTTGATCAGACGCTGGTCTGTGGTTTTCGTGGCCCATTTCCGCTCTCCGTTTTGAATGGGTTCAAAGCCTTCAAGAAGAACTGGCCAATCACATTTATATAAAGGTAAAATACGCGCTTTGATCGAAATCAAACTTGACGCGCGCGAAAGTATGTCAATCCCACCAGCTGCCGAGAAGGGCGAGAACGACCCCGCTGGCAACCAGGAACAAGCCCACGATCTCATCGATCCCGGGCCGTTCCTTAAGATAGAAGCGAGCGAGCCACATCGTGAAGATCACCTCGCTTTGGCCAACGATGCGCACCAGCGCAACCGGGGCTAATGCAATGGCGGCGAACCACGAAATGGAGCCCAGCGCAGAGACAAAACCGACTTGGGTTGAGTGTCGCCATGCCGAGCAAATGGCACGCAGCCCTGCATGGTCGTACTTTGCCATCCAAAGGCCTTGAAGCAGGCACTGCAGGACCATGACGAAACTGACGGTAAGGAGCGCAGCACTGATCGGATCCTCGGTCGGAACCAACTTCGTTGATTCCTGGCCAATCAGTCCTGTCGCAGCCAGCAGCCCCGCTGCTGCTAGCCCATAAGCAGCTGCCGGCTGTCGCATAGAGACGAACAACTCGCCCGTTGTAAGTTTGCGCCCGTGAATGGCTATGACGAGTACGCCTAGGACCCCAATTAAGATTCCAGCCCAAGTAAGCATGCTCAGTCGTTCATCAAACAGGATCGCAGCAGCGACAGCCGCCTGAACTGCCTCTGTCTTGGAGAATGCAGTCCCGACTAGGTAGCCGCGGTCGGTGAATGAGTGAATGAGCGCAAGAGTGCCAAAGATCTGGCAAACGGCAGTCCCGGCCCCGTAAACGAAGAATTCAAGGGGTGGGCAAGGCAGGGATTGATTGCTCAGACCGAGGTAGAGCAAGGCGGCAGCGATAACGAACGGGAAGCCGAAAAGGTGCCTCACCATCCCGGCGCCGTTGACCGTTAGACGATGCCTGAGCTTCTGCTGCATGGCCGTTCGAAGCGACTGAAACAGGCCGGCCAAGACCGCCGCGGCTACCCATAGGGACATCAGTTGTCAGTTCCGTTTGGCGGGCCTTCGGGCGACTTCGCGCAGGTGTCGACTTGATTAGATGACCTGCGCTTCTTCGGTGGTCAAAAAGAAGCACTTCTCGAGATCGGCGAAGCGTGGTTCATCTGGCCTCACTGTTGCGAGATAGTTGGGATCGGCAAAAAATCGGTCCATGTCCTCAAGAGAATCGAACCAGAGTTCAACCGCACCGTCGAATGACCTATCGTCAGGCTCACCTGCAACGCAAAAGCTTTGCACGTACTTGCGAACATACTTTCCGGTTGCTGGGCAATCCCGCACAAGTCCCGCGTGAGTGATTGACAGATGCTCCTTGAACGCCTCGGAAGAGAGTTCTGCCTCGCGCTTCACCAAAATCATGAGCTTGATCACGGCGCACCCTTGCTCCCGCGGATCATGACAAAGCGCCTTGCCATTGATGCGGCGATCTCAGCCATCAGGCCTCAAAGCACCCGTATTCGCTCGTCTCGATGAGGTGTGCCTGAGCCTGTGCCTCTTCAGTCAGCCGCATTGTCTGACGAACCTCGATCAGCCAGGCTTGGTATCCTTCAGGGACATCTTCCTTGGGACCGTGGTGTGTGACGCCCTTGGGCACCCAGGTCACAGTGCCGGGCTCGCTGATTTTGCCCCATGCGCCCGGCCCTTCTGCGAACAGAATGATTTCATCATAGTCCGCATTGACGTGCACCGGTGGCCTTGGCCCCGGTCGTGCACTGAGCGTGAAGGACATGACGCCAGTGTCGGCGGTCGACAGGAACTGCGCCGGAGGGCCACCACGCTCACCATAGGACACGGGGACAATGTCCCGCAGACTAAGGGCCCAAACAGGCTCCTTACCGCCGACTTGTAGCATCGCCCGGATTGGGTCGTGAACCATCTCGAATTCAGTGGAGCCGTCAAAGCTTCGAATCAGCAAGCGCTTGGGCCCTTCCGGGAGCGCAGGGTCGATCGTTGGTTTGCGCACAGCCTTGCCAAAGTTGATCATCCCGAATGGGGCGGGCGTGTCGAACGCAAGGGGATCGGGACTGGTCAGGATCAAGGCGACGAGATTATCGGAAAGTGGCTCGACCCTGTACGTGATTGCGCGAGGGATATGTACGAAGTCCAAGGGCCCTGCGTCGATCGTACCGAAGTCGGTCAAGAACCTGACTGATCCCGATTGGATGAAATGCAATTCGTCGCCTTCGGTGTTTCGCATTGCAAATGGCGTGGGCGCGCGCCGGCGAGATACAGCAAGTTGGAGGCCATTGCGACCTACAAGCACAGGCGTCGGCAGAGCCTCTGGTGACCTCTGATCCTCGGTGTCGATGGCGAAGATATTGAAGCGGTGCGGTGCGTGACGCCCGCGAACGCTGATAAAGTTGGGCGTGTAGTCGGATCGAAGTGCGATCGCATTCGCGCCCGTGAAACCGTCGCGCGACCAAAGATTTGGGTTAGGCGGGCTGCCGCCTGCCGGAGCGTTCTCACTTTCGGACATCACAGGTTCCTCTGATATGGCTTTATATAAAAGTATATGCCATGACCGGGCGAACGTCAACGATCCAGCCGTCGGTCATGGTTGACGCATTGAATGGGATGGACACAGGCCTGCTCCTTTATGCTAGCGGATAACAAACCGATGCTCACGAAATTAAACACGAGGTGCCTGAATGGAGTATAACTCCAAAACGCAAAAGACGGGAAACTCGAGCCCGACACGGAGGTCTGTGGGCCCGGTACTTTCGCCGGAGCGCAGTGTCGCATTCCAGATCAGGCGAGCTCATCTTGCCTTCGACCGCCTCCTGACTGTGCGCCTGAACCGTCATGACGTTAAATCCGGCTTCTATAATTATCTGCGCGCCTTGTGGATAAAGGACGGAATTACGCAGCGCGACCTAAGCGAAGCAACGCGGGTCACCGAGACCACCACTGTTGCCCTACTCAAGGGGATGGCTGCCGAGGGACTGATTGAACGCGTCAGAGATCCTCAAGACCAACGCAAGATCGTGGTTAGTTTAACCGAGGCCGGACGAGCACTCGAACCCAAATTACTGCCCTATGCTGCCGAGCTGAATGAGATCGCCACGCAAGGTCTGAGCAAGGAAGAGGTCGAGGTGGCGATTCGGGCCATCAAGAAGATTGCAGCCAATCTTGAAATGGCCTTTGGGTCAGATGATTGAGACCTAAGCCAAGCAATCAAGCGACTTGTTCAGCGTGAAATGGGGAACGCCTTTCGGCATTCCCCATTTCGCCACTCACTTTTGCGGCAATCCGACCAACGACCGGTAGTAGTTTGCGTCGCCTGGCGTTCGACCAAGCAGACCTGCGATGTCCTTGGCCATGTTGAACATCTCCAGGTTCGTCTGCAGTTCGATGTCCTGATTCGGATACTTCCACAAGGTATCTTCGACCCCCACCCGAATGTGCAGTCCCATCATCGTCGCAAGCGTCGTCATGTACAGCGTCGCGCGACCCGCCGCACAGACTGAGATCACACTTTCGGGATCGATCTTGCGGATCTGGTCGACCATCAGGAAGAGGTGCTGCGCCATTTCCTGCGCGTCACCCACTGATGTCCCGGAAGCGAGGCTGCGCCCGACATTGAATGGTAGCCCATAGAGGATCAACCAGTTATAGGGCTTCTGCAAGATCCCCGTTTCTATGAGCTTACGCCGCGCCAGTTCGATTTCGCCGCTGTGATGGACGGCGAGTTCGGGCTTGATCCCGCATTCTTCCATCGTCTGGATTGCGGGAATCATGAACGCGTCGGGATGACCTGGGGCACAGGGGCAGGCTTCCGCAAGACCTGCCTTGGCCGGGCTCATACATTCCGCGAAAGTCTTCCCGTTAAGGACATTGAGATTGGGGACAAAGTCGTTGCCGAACCGGGCGCGCAGTGGCTCGATGACTGCGCTGTAGGCTTCCACTGGCGGAAGATCGCGGTCCAATCGGCGACCCTGCTTATCAGTGACCCAGGTGAAATCGATGTGAACACCGCACGCGCCCGCTTCGATCACCCTGGAAGCTTCGTCTACGTAATCTTCGAGCGAGGTCGGGTTGGCAGCATTCGCCGAAGCACCTTCGGTAAATCGGCCAGACACGGCTACATTGATTGCAATTTTTTCAGGCACTTTCCAGCGCGGTTGAACGTTCGCCGATGACACGAACTGATATTCCTCCATCTCGCGCTTGGCGGCTTCCCAAAGTGGCAGGGCTTCCATTCTCGACTCCTCTCTAATTCGCATCCGCGAAAAGGTTGACACCCAAAACACTTCTATATAAAAGTATATTTAGTGTCAACCGAGGTCAGTTTCATGCGGAAAAACCTCGCAAATCCGGGCTTGTATGTTGTTTGAATAGGAGAGGGAAAATGACAGATAGATTGGTTCGAGATTTCTTCGCAGCAGCCGATTCGCTCGACATTGAGCGCTTCAGCAGTGTCTTGCCAGAAGATGTGATTTGGCGATTTGCAAACTTTCCCGTGGCAAACGGAATTGCTGAGGTGCGCATGCAGTATGCGATGGTTGTCGATGTGGCGGCCAAGATGCATCATGACATTGTCGGGATCTGGCGCGATCAGAACTGCATTACCGTGGAAACGCGGGTTCACTATACCGATCGGCACGGGCGCGAATTCAGCTACCCTGGTTGCGACATCATCTTTGTCGAAGGCGAAACGATCAAGGAAGTCCGGATCTTCGTGGACAACCACGAGATGTTCATTCCCCCGCAGGGAGACGCCTGATGGCACGGCTCAAGGACCGGGTCTGTGTAATAACCGGCACTGGGGGCAGCATGGGTTCGGCGGCAGCGCTTGCCTTCGCGCGCGAAGGCGCACTCATCGTTGGCTGCGACGTAGTCTCTGGACGGGCAGAGGAAACTGTTTCGCAGGTCAAGGCGCTGGGCGGCAGAATGGTATCACTCCAGCCGTGCGATCTGACGGATATGCAGGCCTGCGAAGACCTGGTCGGCCTGGCTGTGAAGGAATTTGGGCGCGTCGACGTCTTGTTCAACAACGCGGCGATGGCCTACTTCGGGCCGGTCGATCAGATGCCTGTCGAGGACTGGCACAAGACGATCAACGAGGAATTGCACCTCGTGTACAATCTGATCCGTTGTGCCTGGGGTGAGTTAGCCAAGAATGGCGGCAGCATTATCAACACGGCGTCCATCTCAGCCTTGCAGGCCTATCGTCCCTTGCCCGCCCTGTCTCACGCTGCGGCAAAGGGTGCCGTTCTTGCCATGACTCGACAGCTCGCCATGGAAGGCGCTCCGTTTGGAATACGCGCGAACTCGATTTCGCCTGGTCTCGTTGCGACCCACCAGACAGTTGGCGTGCTCGGCGATCCGGACATGTCCAAAGCCATGATTGATCAGATCATGCTGGGTCGTCCTGCGCGCCCGGAAGAGATCGCATCGGTAGCTCTGTTTCTTGCATCCGACGACAGCAGTTACATCACGGGCGCTGATTTGCGGGTCGACGGAGGATTGTCGGCTTGGTGATGGGAACGAGGGCGGCAATGTCTCCGCCGCCCTCGCTCCAGCTCCGACTAGATTGCCAGATAGCCCCCGTCGACCGGCACTGTAGCGCCGTTCACGAATGAGGCGGCGGGCGACAGCAGCCATGTCGCGGCCTCCCCGATTTCGGATGGCTGTCCGAAGCGGCCGATTGGATGGCGATCCCGCAACTTTATGAGAAACGCGGCGAACTGCTCGTTCTGCGAGAGACTTTCGATAACCGGGGTTTCGATAATCCCGGGAAGAATAGCGTTCACGCGCACGCCAAGCGCTCCATAGTCAGCGGCTGCAGCGCGGGTGAGACCCATCACGCCGTGCTTTGCTGCGACGTACTCGGAAGCATTGGCGATTGCGACCTGCCCCAAGGATGATGCCGTGTTGACGATGGCTCCGCCTCCAGTTTCGAGCATTGCGAGCACTTCGTATTTGATGCACCAGAAAACCCCGGTGAGATCAATCCGAAGTGCACGATCCCATTCTTCGGTCGTAAGCTCGTGAAGTGGCTTTCCGCACTGTACGATGCCTGCATTGTTGAATGCGCCGTCGAGGCGGCCATACGCTGCCACTGCAGCATCGACCAGCTTGGCAACCTCGGTTTCAACCCCAACATCAGCGCGAACGAAGGTCGCTTCGCCGCCTTGATCACGGATTTCGTTTACAAGCGCTTGGCCTGCCTCTTCACTGATGTCGCTGGCGATGAGCTTTGCACCCGCAGCCGCGATTCGCTTGGCACTCGCGAGCCCTATCCCACTGGCAGCACCCGTTACGATGATCACCTTTTCCTTCAGTTCTTGAGACATTTGGAACCTCCTCCAATTGGGCCACTGCGGCCGATTTATTCCTGCTATATAAAAGCTATTGCGATCGACAATCTACCTTTATATAAAGGTATCTGCAAACGGAGTCGGCATCGACAGTCGAGGGACCTAACCTTCGCAAGCCACTCAGTTCCGATCGGCTAGGCCCGGTTCGGAACTGCGGTCGTGCTGTTCTCCATGTTTGGGAGGGGAAGACGCTATGGTAACTCGATCTGCAATTATCTTTTCGGCGAGCCTGCTCGCGATGACTGCGCACGGAACCGCATTCGCACAGGAAACCGGAGCCAAGTCCGAAGCTGATACCGACCAAGGTGGCCTCGGTGAGATCATCGTGACAGCTGAAAAGCGCGCTGAAAATGTCCAGCGAACAGCTGCTGCCGTTACTGCGGTGACCGGAGAATCGTTGGTCGAGAAGGGGGTTGTCGATCTTCGGGCTGTCCAAAGCCTCGTCCCTTCTGCTCGCTTCCAGCAGGAAGGCCAGTCCACCCAGGTCTTCTTGCGCGGTGTCGGTGCAAATCTCGACTTTGCCAACGTCGAGCAGGTCGTGTCACTGAATTTCAACGGCGTCTACATTCCACGCGAAGGTACCAGCGCTCCGCTGTTTGACATCGAACGTGTCGAAGTCCTGCCAGGCCCCCAGGGCACGCTTTATGGTCGCAACGCTATGGGCGGCACCGTCAACGCATCATTCGTGAAGCCGAAGCGCGAAGCTGGGTTCTCGGGCGTTCTGGAAGCCGGCAACTTCGATCTCTTTCATGGCACCGCGATCGCAAACGCGCCGCTCGGCGAACATCTCGCAGCCCGCATCGGTGTCGATTACACTCACACCAGCGGTTACATGACGAGTGGAGCCGAAGCCAAGGATGACCTCGCCATTCGCCTAGGTCTTCTTTACGATTCCAATGCCGGTTTCGACATGTACCTCTGGGGCTATTTCGTCGACAAGAGCGGCACGGCGCCGAACCTGGTCAACAAGGGCACAAACCCGACGACATTTGCCTATGATGAAAATGCCTTTCTGCGCCCCAATCCCTGGGACGATACGCGTACCGGTGCACTTTCTGCGCTGGCACCTTTTGGCCAGCCCAAGGCGGAAGATCTCACTTACAAGAACTACGTCGCTGGATCAGAAATCAACGTTGATTTGAGCGATAACGTCACGCTCACTTACATTCCGTCATACTTCAAGCTGGACCTCGATTACGGGTACTGGCTGGGCGGTGTGCCTGCCTACTACGAGATCGGCTACAAGCAGACCACGCATGAACTACGGCTCTCGGGTGATAGCGATGCGGTCAAGTGGATTGCCGGCGCCTATTACTACTGGATGTCGGTTGAGCAGGATGTGCGCGTTTTGCCTGGCACGCCTTTCGAAGGCATCTACTTCAACAACAACAAGGGCATTAAGACTGGGATCGCTGCTTTCGGGCAAGTCACCTACAATATCTCGCCTTCGTTCCGTGCGATCCTGGGTGGTCGGTACAGCTCCGACAAGGCCGAAGCGGCAGGTATTTCCTTCATGCTTCAGCCATACACATTTGACCGGACTTTCAACCGCTTTGACATCAAGGCCGGGGTCGAAGCCGATATCGGCCCTGCATCGATGGCCTACGCCACATTCCAAACCGGCTATGCTCCAGGGACATACAATCCGTTCCCTGCAACACCCGGCAATGACAATCTGGTCAAACCCGCGAAGCTAACGTCCTACACTGTTGGCGTCAAAAACCGATTCCTTGATGATCGGCTGCAATTGAACCTCGAGGCCTATTACTACGATTATCGTGACCTCTACATCCAGGCTTTTGACCAGAGTAAGCTGTTCAACCCGATCTTCAACGCCGCCAAGGTCGAGATCTATGGCGTACAAGCAGACCTCAAGCTCAAGCCGACGCGGGCTGACACCCTGTCTTTCAGCGTTTCCTACAATCACGCCCGCAACAAGGACTTCATCACACCGGCCGGCGATAACTACAACGGCCTGTCTCCAGCATACGCGGCCGATTGGACTGTCTCAGCAGAGTACTCCCGTGACTTCGATATCGGGTCGCATGGTTATCTTCGCGCCCAGGCTGATGCCCGTTTTGAAAGCGCCTTCTACGCTGACTTCATCCACAATCTGGGCACGCGCCAGCAGCCTTACGTCAAGGCGAATGCTAGTCTGACCTATTTCGCTAACAACGAGCGCTGGAATCTTGGCGCGTGGATCAAGAATATTACGAACGAGCCGGTGATCGCGGCGACTGCCTTTGCAGGGATCCCAGGTCCCGGGACGGCCTATCTCGAAGCGCCCAGGACCTACGGTGTTAGGTTGGGCTTCAACTTCTGATGAAATACGGGCGCGCTACTTAACGGTAGCGCGCCTTGCCAGTTCTGCAGAGGCGTTAGCATGTTCCTGAAAAATGCTTGGTATGTCGCCGCGCTCGCCAGAGAGGTTACGCGCTTTGCGCCACTGGCCCGCAAGCTTTTGTCCGAAGATGTCGTCCTGTTTCGAACCCACAACGGGACTGTCGCCGCGCTTGAGGATCGCTGTCCGCACCGTTTTGCGCCACTGTCGATGGGACGGATGAGCTCGAACGGCCTGGTTTGTGGCTATCATGGCATGGAGTTTGATCCGAGCGGGGCATGCGTTGCAAACCCCACTCAGCCCGATGAGCCACTCAACCCGCGCGCCTGTGTTCGCAGTTATCCGGTTGTCGAACGCCACAATCTGGTCTGGATTTGGATGGGCGATCCCGATCGGGCCGAAGAACAAGCAATTCCTGACTATCGTTGGTACGATGATCCCGATTGGGATGCTGACCTGCAGTACATGCACATCAAGGGCAATTACCTGCTCTTGCTCGATAACCTGTTCGACCTCTCGCATGTGAACTTCGTTCATGGCGATGTCTTGGGCAGCTCCGATCGTGCACCGAGCATGGTGCACAAGACCAAGCACACGGAGACTGGTTTGGTCGACATGTGGCTGAGTCCGAACTCACCCATGGTTCCGGGATGGGCTGCGGTCGTCTCCGATGACTGGGCGCAGGGAAACGTCGACTTCTGGATGGACATGCATTGGGAGGCGCCCTCGAACATGATGCTGGACGTCGGCGTCATGCCGGTCGGCGGTCAGCGTAAAGAGGGCTTGCAGATCATGAGCCTGGACGGGCTGACACCTGAAACCGCCACCAGTACCCACTACTTTTACGGCACAGCTCAGTCCTATCGCAAGGACGACCGCTCAGTCCTCGCCTTTTGGGCGAAGGCGCAAACCTACGCTTTTGAACAAGACAAGCGAGTGATCGAGGCGGTCCAAGAACGAATGGGAGATTCCTGGGACATCCTGGCGATGAATCCAATCATCAATAAAGGCGACAAGGCCTCGCTGCTCGCGCGCCGATCATTGGCGAAACTTATCAGGCAAGAGCAAGGCCTGGAGGCTGGCGCAAAAGGAATAACTCATGACTGATAACCTCTACCCCAAGCTGCTTGCCCCAGCCCAGCTCGGTGACATTTCGCTCGAAAACCGGGTTGTCATGGCGCCGATGACGAGAAGCCGGGCAGGTGAAGGTGATGTCGCTACAGATTTGATTGCCGAATACTATGGTCAACGAGCAAGCGCAGGGTTGATCATTTCGGAAGCTTCGCAGATCTCGCCACAGGGCAAAGGGTATCCGCGGACTCCCGGAATTTTCAGCGCAGAGCAGATCACTGGCTGGCGGAAAGTGACCGAGCGCGTGCACAGCGAAGGTGGAAGGATCTTCCTTCAGTTATGGCACGTCGGGAGATTGTCGCACTCATCTGTGCAACTCGGCGGGCAACTCCCAGTTGCACCATCCGCAATCGCATCCGATGGGCAGATCTATACCCCTACTGGCCTTCAGAACTTCGAAACCCCGCGCGCACTGGAAACAACCGAGATTCCCGCTGTAGTCGACGACTTCCGGCAGGCGGCCGTCAACGCCAAGGAAGCCGGATTTGACGGCGTCGAAATTCACGCGGCGAACGGCTACATCATCGACCAGTTCTTACGAGATGGTACGAACCAGCGGACCGATGGCTACGGCGGCTCGATCGAGAATCGCTGTCGCTTCCTGAAGGAAGTAGTCGAGGCGGTGATCCCTGTGTTCGGTTCAGGGCGTACCGGCGTACGCCTGTCGCCGGTCTTTGCGACCTTCTCGATGTCTGACAGCGACCCCGCAGCTACGTTCGGGTATGCGGCAGAGCTTCTGGGCAAACTCGGTGTTGCCTATCTCCACGTCATTCAACTCGGGGACGAAGGCTTCGACTATGGCGCGCTGCGGGCGCAGTTTGGCGGCACATACATTGCAAACGGGGGCTATTCCGCACAATCGGCCGAGCAAGCCATAGTTAGCGGCGAAGCAGACTTTGTTGCCTTCGGCACCCCCTTTATTGCCAACCCCGACCTGGTCGCGCGCTTCCGGACGAATGCCGAGCTGGCTTCTTTCGATCCTGCCTTTTTCTACCAAGGCGAAGAGAAGGGCTTTACCGACTATCCGCCTCTTGCGTCGTCTTGAAACAAGCGTCATCTAGGACCGAGGCAGGCTACAGCGGCGCCACGCGCTCGACGAATTGAAGCGCGGTCGCTGGCGCACCTTCTTTGCACCAGGCCAGTCCAAAGCGGACTTGGGACAAATGCTCAGGTATCCGCTTTGCATTGAGTGGGCGGAAGAAGACTCCCTTCATCCGCAACCGTTCGGCGGAAGCGGGCAGGACGGCCACACCCTCGCCGCAGGCGACGATCCCGACAACGGCTTCGGTCGTTGGAACTTGATGAGTTATTTCGGGATTGAAGCCGGATAGCCTGCACAGCGCGAGCAAGTCGGAATGGAAATTGAAGCCTCGTGTCGGCTCATAGGTGATGAACTTGCTGGTTCGCAGGCTGCTCATAGCCACAGGTCCGCTTCTCGAAAGAAGCTCATGACCCTCCGGCAAGGCGACGACCAGGGGTTCACTGTGCACAAAACGCGTCTCGATCAATTCGTCGAAGATCGGAAGCCGCAACAAGCCGATGTCGATAACTCCCGACCGCAGGGCCTCGATCTGACTAAGGACAGGCATCGCAGAGAATTCCAGATCGACGTCGCTTGCGCTCGACCGGAAGCGCCTAACCAGCGAGGGCATCAGCGAATAGACTGTTGATCCACCAAAGCCGATTTTCAGCGCGCCCTTGAGACCGGCCGCAGTCCTGCGCGCACTTTCGACGCCCTTCTCCAACGCTGAGAGGGCAACGCGGACATCGGCGATTAAGGCCTGTCCGGCGAGTGTCACGCGCACAGAATGGGTATCTCGCTCGAACAATTGCAGGCCCAACTCCTCCTCAAGCTCGCGGATCGCGCGGCTGAGCGGAGGCTGCGAGACGTGGCAGCGAGCGGCTGCTTTGGTGAAGCTGAGCTCCTCGGCAACAGCCACAACGAAACGCATCTGCCTGAGGTCCATGCTTATACTCCATAGGTATGACCGAGTGTCCTATAATGTATTTCCGATACGACAGAAAGTAGCAGATAGCTCAATCGCAACCAGCGGGAGCGACGATCTGTGAGTGCTCAGATTCCAAGGCTATCTTTCGAACAACTGGCGCCGAACGTGCAGGACGTATTGCGCGCGAGGGTTGAGAGACTTGGCTATTTGGGAGAGTTTTTCCGGTGTGCCGGGCACCAGCCGGATGTCCTCGCCCCGTTCATGGAGATGACCGAGAACCTCAAGAAGGCGCTCCCGGACCGCCTGACCGAAACGGGGGCGCTCACAGTGGCGACCTTGATGGAGAACCGGTACGAACTGCACCAGCACGAACGGCTCTCTAAGAAGCTCGGGTTTGGCGAAGACTGGGTTGCCGCAGTCGAGCAGGTCGATCCAGACAACGCTGTCCTGCTGTCGGACGCGGAGCGCGCCGTGCAACGCTTGGCTGTTGCCCTGATTGAGCGCCGTGGAAAATCTGTCGAATCCGAACTGGACGCTGTCATCGACCAGATCGGTGTCGAGCAAGCGATGGCTACCTTGTTCCTGGTCGGCCGATACATCACCCATGCCTTGATCGTAAACAGTCTCGGCTTGGTGCCACCGGTGCCCTCGATTTTCGAGGGAGGCGGCCAATGAGCGGAGGAATCTGGATCTCCGAGGCCGAAGCAGTTTCGGTCATGTCGCTACCCGAATCCATCGAAGCTTTGCGCGACGGTCTCCGGCAGGAAGCTGCTGGACGTGCAAGCAATATGGTTAAGACCCATGCGACCTGGGCTAACGGTTCGACCTTGCATGCGATTGGTGCCGTTTTCGAGGGCTTGGGAATTGTCGGGACAAAGACCTGGGCTCATACGGCAGGCGGCGCAATGCCGTTGCTTATCCTGATCGACGCGAACAACGGCAGCGTCCTTGCAATCATAGAAGCGTTCGCACTTGGTCAGATGCGAACCGGCGGGATTAGCGGTCTCGCGACAGATCTGATGTCGCGAGAGAATGCAACCCGAATGGCCATGATCGGGGCGGGAAAGCAGTCGATCACGCAGGTGGCTGCAGTAGCTGCGGTTAGAAAGCTTGAAAGAGTGACGGTATGGAGCCCAACGCCCGCCAATCGCGAGGCGCTGGCCGCGAAGGTCGAGGCAAGCTTGGGGATCGAGGCCGTCGCTACCCAAGCCCTCGATGAGGCGCTCGATGCTGCTGACATTGTTACGCTGGCGACCCGGGCACGGGTCCCGTTTTTGACCGCCGATGCCTTACCCAGTGGGGTCCACATCAACGCAGTTGGGGCAATTACCCCCGAACGCGCCGAATTCGAACCAGCCTTGCTGGCGCGCACGACGCTGTGTGCCGCCGACAGCGTACCGCAAGTGCGAAAGTTGAGTCGCGAATTCCAAGAGAGCTTCGGTCACGACGAAGACGCATGGGCGCGGCTCCGACCGCTCTCGGACCTCGTGGCAGGTGGGGCGAGCCGCCCGGAAAGCACCGATCTTACGCTCTTCAAGGCGATGGGCATGGGTATTTCCGACCTGTCGCTAGGCATCGCAATCCTCGAGCGCGCGCGCAGCGCTGGGCTTGGGAAGCCGCTTCCCTCGATCACCCGGCAAGCACCCCGATTGACCAAGAATTGAGCCTTTCCTGAGGAGAAATACGATGAGCGACTTTCGTACCGATTTTGCCGATACCGTCGGAAAATTCGTCGACATAAGCGGACAGAACTATCGGCAGAATGAGCCGTGGGCGCCGGCGATCATCACCAAGGAACAGATCGACGAGGAAGTTGAAAGGCTCGCATCGATTGCCCTGCCCGAAAACGGACGTCGCAGCTCGTTGATCGTACATCCTCGCGCAAACGCGCAGTCGCCGGGATTGGCGACATCGGTTCAGGTAACTCTCAACGTGCTGAAACCTGGCGAGCGGACCGAGCCTTTCCGGCACAACGCCACCGAAGTTAACTTCTGCATCCGAGGCGAAGGTGTAGCCAACGTCGGTGGGCGCCGCATTCCGTTCCGCCAGTACGATGTCTACAATACGCCGTCATTCGTCCCCTACTGGCGCGAGAACACCGGCACCGAACTGCAGGTCTTCTTGACCTATACGAATGTCCCGCTTCTGCAGTTCATGGAAGTTCACCACTGGGAAGCGAACCCTCCCTTGCTCGCCGGTCTGGTCCACGACGATGAAGATGCAATAAATCCCCGCCGGAACAGCCCTTACGGGACATTCGAGATCGGTGACGACGGCGCGATGCTCATGCCCTACGAGAAGCTGATAAATCCGCCTTCGGTTGAGTCAAATGCCCTACATTGGCCGTGGGAACGCGTGGAAACTGAACTCAAGAAGCTTCAGGATCTCGGTCAAGATTACGTGGGCCGCAGGCTCTACCTGCTTTACAATCCGATGACCGGTCGAACCAACGGGACTACCCCGAACTTTTTTGCGACCATTACCATCCGACCGCCGAAGATCGTCGATCGGCCGCACCGTCACGTTTCGGAATCCATCAACTACTATTTCAAGGGTTCCGGTCGCAGTACGGTTGCCGGTAACGTCTACGAATGGAAGGCTGGCGATCTGATGCTGTCAGCACCCGGCTGGGCGGTACACAACCACGCCTCGTATGACGATTACGTCTACGAACTGACCATCCAGAACCAGCCCTTGACGATTGCCATGGAAGCGCTGCTTTGGCAGGAAAATCTCAAGGAACCGCCTGCTCTGCTCGGTGCCCAGATGGGCTTCGACACGAACCGCAAGTCTGCAGCCTGATGGGCGCAGTGTCCCGCGTTACTAGCGGCCCGACCGGCCTCACCCTTCCGGGTGAGGCCGTGCACGCTGCTGCTCTCGCGCTCGATGGAGCAGAACGCACTGGCAACCAAATTCGTTTACTCAGCGAAGACTACCCGACCATCACGATGGATGATGCCTACGCGATCCAGGCCGAATGGGTTCGGATGAAGCGAGAGCGCGGCGACCCCGTGATCGGCTGGAAGATTGGCCTAACTTCGAAAGCGATGCAGTCCGCTCTGCAGATCGACATACCAGATTCTGGCGTACTTCTGGAGTCGATGGCATTTGCGAATGGCAGCACTATTGCCGCGGGTCGCTTCATTCAGCCGAGAATCGAAGCTGAAATCGCGTTTGTGATGAAGCGAGACGTGGCCGCTGATGCGACGCCCCAGGAGATCGCCGAGGCCACCGACTACATCGCACCTGCGCTGGAAATCCTAGATACGCGGATCACTCGGACTGACCCGCAGACTGGCAGAATGCGGACAGTCTTCGACACGATTTCGGACAACGCAGCCAACGGCGGGATTGTCCTTGGTGATCCGGTCCGCAGTTTCAGACCGGAAGATCTGCGTTGGATCGGCGCAATCGTTTCGCGCAACAACGAGATTGAAGAAACCGGTCTTGGTGCTGGCGTGCTCGACAATCCGCTGCTGTCGATGGCCTGGCTTGCGCAGCGGTTAGGCGCATATGGCCAGTCGATCGAGAAGGGGCAGATCGTCTTGTCTGGCTCTTTCATACGTCCGATCGAAGCTCCCGTCGGCAGTCATATTGTCGGCGACTTTGGCGCCTTCGGACGCGTTGAAATATCCTTCACATAACAAGACGGGAGAGCAGGCATGAATGCCTTCAAGCAGGCCATTGCCGAGGCGAAGACGCAAATTGGAATGTGGCAGGCGCTAGCAGTCCCATATACCGCCGAGATCTGCGCCGGAGCGGGGTTCGATTGGCTCCTTATCGATGCGGAGCATGGACCCAATGATATCCCACTTGTCCTTTCGCAATTGCAGGCCGTTGCTGCCGGCACCACCGAACCGGTGGTCCGCCTTCCTGTTGCCGATCCCGTCCTGGTCAAACAATACCTGGACATCGGCGCAAGAAGCTTGCTGGTCCCGATGATCGAGACGGCGGAAGCGGCCCGAAGCATGGTCCGCGCAACACGCTACCCCCCCCATGGATCCAGGGGAATCGGTTCGGCCATAGGACGCGCCAGTCGCTGGAACCGCACACCAAATTATCTCCACGAGGCGCACCTCGAGATTTGCCTGCTGCTTCAGATCGAAAGTCAAGCTGGCCTCGATCGGCTTGAAGAGATTGCTCAGATCGAGGGCGTTGACGGCATCTTTGTCGGTCCGTCGGATCTAGCTGCCGACCTCGGCCATCTCGGCAATCCAGGCCATCCTGAGGTGCAAGCTGCGATTGAAGATGCCCTGGGACGGATCGCGGCATGCGGTAAGCCGTCAGGAATCCTCATCGCCGATGAACGTCTGGCCCGGCGCTACATTGAGCTGGGAGCATCTTTCGTCGCTGTTGGAACGGATGTGACGGTCCTGGCTCGCGGTGCCGAAGCCCTCGCGGCACGATTCAAGTTGGATGCGAATAGCCCAAAGCCAAACACTGGTAACGCGGCGGTATACTGACCAACCTCGTGGAAACGGGGACGTTCGACAGATTCTAGTCCACATCCAATCAGGATTTCTTCATGCGCATCAAATCAGTGTCGATCAATCCGGCCAACGGAATGGAAATTGCCTCTTATCCGGCCATGGATTCGTTCGAACTGGAAGCAGCCGTGGCGGAGGCTGATGCAGGATACCAAGCCTGGCGCTCGCTCGCAGTGTCCACTCGAGCGAGGCTACTGGACCAGCTCGGCGAGACGCTGAAAGCGAAGCGAGATCTGCTTGGAGCCCTGATTACGGCTGAGATGGGGAAGCCGATCTCAGCCGCGCTTGGTGAAGTCGACAAGTGCGTGAACCTTTGCGCGTGGTATGCAGCCAATCTCGAGCACCTTCTCGCCGCCGAGATATCCGAGCTTGGAACGGACGGCGTGGCCACGGTCCGCTACTTGCCGTTAGGCGTCGTTCTCGGCGTAATGCCTTGGAACTTTCCGATCTGGCAGGTGCTGCGTGCGGCAGTTCCAATCATGGCGGCTGGCAATGGCTTTGTTCTGAAGCACGCTGATAATGTCCAGGGAAGCGCATTGGCGCTTGGGGAATGTTTCGCAGATGCCGGCTTCCCAGCCGGATCATTTAAGGTGGTCAACGCAAGCCGCGACGCAATCGCCGGCCTATTGAGCGACACCAGAATTTGCGGTGTGAGCGTGACAGCAGGAGTCGCGGCGGGCGCGGCGCTCGCGGCCGAGGCGGGCAGAAATCTCAAGAAGTCGCTGTTGGAGTTGGGTGGTTCTGATCCGTTCATTGTCCTGGCGGACGCAGATCTCGATCGCGCCGTTACAGCTGCCGTAACCGCACGCTTCCAGAACTGCGGACAAGTGTGCATCGCAGCCAAGCGCATTATTGTTGAACGTCCCATTGCAGACGAGTTCACTCATCGATTTGTCGCCGAGGCATCTAAGATCAAGGTTGGGAATCCCGAAGACCCTGTCACAGAAATGGGGCCGATGGCGCGTGAACGGTTGCGAGCTGAGGTTCATGACCTGGTTCAAGCCAGCGTGGCCAGGGGCGCCCGGATCTTGATTGGTGGTCTCATTCCCGAAGGCCGGGGTGCATTCTATCCGCCGACAGTGCTGGTTGACGTGACGAACGACATGCCGATTTGCCGCGAAGAAACCTTCGGACCAGTCGCTCCGATCTTGGTCGCAAACGACGCCGAGCACGCCATCTCGCTCGCAAATGACAGTGACTTTGGGCTGTCTTCCGCGCTGTGGACCCGCAACACTGGCCGAGCTGCCAACTTGGCTGCACGAATAGAAGCGGGCGCTGTTTACATAAATGGCCTTTCTGCCTCAGATCCAAGAGTGCCGATCGGGGGCATCAAGAATAGTGGCTATGGCCGCGAGCTCTCTCACTTCGGGTTGAAGGAGTTCTCAAACGCCCAACTGCAGTGGATTCGCCAAGCTTGATTGGGAGGTGAATCTTTCACTTTTTAACAAGTTGGATAATCAACTGAGAGCGATATGAAACGGGAACTTCAAGAGATCCATCTTCTGCATTTGTTCGCCAGCGCAAAACTCGCAATCATGGGAATCGGCGACCGTGCAGTTGAGTTAACTTAGCCCTTCTAGTGCCCTAACGACCACTTCATCAGCAAGTCAGATGATGCTGCTCGATTTAAACATCGTCATGACAGGCGCGGAATTCACAATTGCGAGAAACGGGTGCGGTTCACGATCGACCGGTCCAGCCAAGCTTACCCGCATGTTCCGCTTGATCATCTCTTCTAACAAGATCTGGATCTGCAATTCGGCGAGACGTGCGCCCACGCAGCGGTGAATACCATATCCGAACGACAAATGGCGCCGCGCGTTTTGCCGATCGACGAGGAACCTGTCACCGTCAGGGAAGACATCCTCCTGCCGATTGGCAGAGATATACCAAAGCACGAGCTTGTCACCCTTGCGGATCTGATGCCCTCTGAATTCGACGTCTTTCAGCGCTGTGCGCCGCATATGGATCGCGGGGCATTGCCAGCGAATGATTTCACTCGCCGCATTAGGAATGATCTCCGGGTTGGCGCACAGCTTGTCCCATTCCTCTGGCCATAGACTGAAGGCTTCAACCATCCCCGACATCGAATTGCGGGTCGTGTCATTTCCGCCGACGATCAAGGTCGCCATGTTACCCATGAACTCGGCGGCATCCATTTGCGCCAAGTCGTTAGAGTGGATCATCATGGACAGCAGGTCTGAGCCGGGCGCGGCTGCAGAGCGCTCTTGCCAAAGTTCGTGGAATCGCGAGGCCATGGCGAACAGATGAGCGACGCGCTCTTCAGGGCGGTTGGCGATCATATCAAGCGAGGTGATCGCGTCAGACCAGAGGCGCAGCTTGTGCCGCTCTTCCCATGGGAAATCGAACAGGATGGCCAGCATATCAATGGTCAAGTCGATCGAGACAGTCGACACCCAATCGAATG
>JACCDH011015632.1_pt1 | contig 19806 bp, 15 predicted proteins | sample 7442481 | NCBI WGS metagenome assembly JACCDH01 (sample SAMN15323433, study PRJNA562643) | freshwater metagenome | isolation source: river surface water | place: USA:Blue River Watershed | collected 2017-08-15 | reverse complement strand
GTGCCTTACAAGACAAGGGGAAAGATTTTGAGTTTATGCTTTATCCAGGTGGACGACATGGTTGGGGTGGTGCTAAAGGCAATCATTTCAATAATTTGAAAACCAAGTTTATTTATAAGCACTTATTAGGCAAAGAAGTCCCAAAGGGAATGTTGCGCTAAAAGCTGCTCATTACCGATTTAAAAGCCACTCATTTATATGAGTGGCTTTTTTTGTTATATAATTAAACCTATTTTCAATACTCAAATTGAATATATGTTGACCAAGAAAATATGGGTATTATTGGGCTTAACGGTTCAAACCCTCTCTGCACAAACCATTGCTCCCCGTTTTTTATCTCATCCGGTATTATCACCTGATGCGCAAACAGTCGTGTTTAGTTTTGAAGGGGATCTATGGAAAGCTTCTACTACCGACTTGCAAGCTACTCGTTTGACGGCTATGCAGGGGTATGAAACCACACCTAGAATTTCACCTGATGGTAAATGGTTGGCATTTACAGGAGAGCAGATGGGTAATACCGATGTTTATATTATGCCTTTGAATGGGGGTGAAGTAAAACAACTTACTTTCCACAGTGCTTCGGATGTATTAGCTAATTTTAGTTGGGACAGCAAAACCATTTATTTTACTTCTAGTAGGTATGGTCCTGCTTCTGCTTATACCGTACCCATTAATGGAGGTACTCCTAAGCGATTATTTGCCGATCATTATTTTTTGATGGACCATTTAATTGCTGAACATCCTACAACAGGAGATATATATTTTAATGACACATGGGAAAGCAATAACCAAGTAGCAAGAAAAAGATACAAAGGGCCATTTAATCCAGATATACAATCATATAATTTAAAAACCAAAGCGTATCAAAAACATACGGATTGGGCGGGAAAAGATTTTGCAACTACCATTGATCAGAAGGGATCCATCTATTTTATTTCTGATGAAGCCAATGGGGAGTATAACTTATACACGTTGAGTAACGGTAAAAAAACAGCCCTTACACAGTTTAACAGCTCAATCAAAACGCCTATTGTAAGTGCAAACGGTGCGTATATTGTATTCGAGAAAGATTACCAATTGTGGTGGTATAATGTAGCTACTAAAAAATCTAGCCCATTGAATATTCAATTGTATAGAAACCAGATTTTACCGGCACAAAAAGAATATGATGTTCGAGGTAAAATAGGTGCGATGGATATTTCACCAGATGGTAAAAAATTAGCGTTCATTTCGAGAGGGGAATTATTTGTGAGTGATGTGGAAGGGAAATTTGTAAAACAAATTAATAAAGGAAATACAGAAAGAGCCAAGGAGGTAAAATGGTTAGCAGATAACAATACTTTATTATTCAATGAAACGGTAGATGGGTACTTGAATATTTTTTCTGTAACAGCAGATGGCACAACTTCACCTAAGAAAATCACCCATCTTACAAAAGACAATCGGTCATTGGTTTTAAATAAATCTAAAACTAAAATGGTTTATTTGAGTGGAAGAGATGAAGTAGTGTTGATGGATACGAAAACATTTGAAAGCAAAACGGTGGTAAAAGATGAAATCTGGGCAATGCAAAATTCCAACCCAGGATTCTCTCCCAATGAAGAATATTTGGTTTTTACGGTGGTGAAGAACTTTGAACAGGATATTATCATTCATCATATTAAACAAGGACAAACGTATAATTTAACCAATTCTGGTGTTGCTGAAGCAGATCCTATTTGGTCTCCTGATGGGAAATATATTTATTTTGTTAGTAACAGAACCAAACCATCCTATCCATTTGGATTGAACAATCCGAGAATATATCGAATGGCTTTAGAAAAATTAGATGAGCCTTTTCGTTCAGATAAGTTTAATGAATTATTTAAAGTAGAAAAGAAAGACTCTGCTAAAACTAATACAGTTAGTAACTCAATCAATATTGATTTTACTGGTTTGATGGAAAGATTGGAACAGGTAGGGCCCAATTTTGGTTCTCAATATTTGTTAAATGTTTTAAAGAAAGGAGATAAAACAACATTGCTCTATCTAAGTGATCATGCAGAGGGAAGAATAGGTCTTTGGAAAACAGTGCTTGATCCATTTGAGCCCACTAAAACAGAAAAAATCACCGGAATTGATGCGAATAGTGTTGATTATGCGGAAGCAGGAGATAAATTATTTTTACTAGGGAATGGCACTATTTATAAGTTTAATTTGGATGCCAATAAAGCAGATCCAATCAATATTGCACAAACATTTCAGCGAAGTTTAGCAGCAGAGTTCAAACAAATTTTTCAAGAAACCTGGGCACAGGTTGAGCAAAATTTTTACGATGAAAAATTTCATGGAGTAGATTGGTTGGCAATGAAGAAGAAGTATGAAGCGTACTTGCCTGCACTCAATACCAGGGCCGACTTAAGGGTATTATTAAATGATTTATTGGGTGAATTGAATTCTTCTCACCAAGGATTTTCTTCTAATGGGGAGGAAGAAACCATTCGATTGGTCAATCGTACTATGGAAACAGGTATTCGTTTTGATAACGATCAACCCTATCTAGTTAAGAATGTAATAGCCAATTCTGCAGCTGATAAAAAATCAATTGATGTTTTACCTGGAGATATTTTAGTAAAAGTGAATGATGAATTAGTGGATATTACTAAAGACAGAAACAGTTATTTCAGTAAGCCAAGCTTTGATCGTGAATTGCAATTGGTATTTAACCGCAACGGTAAAATGATTACGGTTAATATTCACCCTCAAAGAACGGTTGCTCCCAACTTATACGATGAATGGATTAAAAATAACCAAGCCATTGTAGATACAAAGACTAACAAGAAAGTAGCTTATCACAATATGAAAGACATGGGCTTGGGTGAATTGGAGAAATTCTTCATTGATATGACCCAAGACTTATATCAAAAAGATGGATTAATACTAGACCTTCGTTATAATACCGGTGGAAATGTGCATGATGAAGTACTGAAGTTTTTAAGTCAGAAAACTTACTTACGTTGGAAGTACAGAGAGGGCAAATTGACTCCACAATCTAATTTTGGTCCTTCCGATAAACCCATTGTGTTATTGATTAATGAACAATCATTAAGCGATGCAGAAATGACTGCAGCAGGGTTTAAAGCATTGAAGTTGGGAAAAATCATTGGTATGCCTACTTATCGCTGGATTATTTTCACAAGTGGAGCAGGCCTTGTAGATGGCTCATTTGTACGTTTGCCCAGTTGGGGTTGTTATAGTTTAGATGGGAATGATTTAGAATTAACAGGGGTGGCGCCTGATATAATGGTGCCTTTAAATTTTAATGATAAAATCAATAAAAGGGACCCACAGTTAGACAAAGCAATTGAAGAAGTATTAAAGCAGTTGAAATAATTTATATTGAGTCATGTATTTTGATTTTAACTGGCGTAGTAGTCTTTTACTCATTTTCTTCTTTCATGGCTTAGTCTATGCTTTTTTATTATTCAGAAAAGCCTATCAACAGGAAAGGCCATCAGACAATTGGTTGGGCCTGCTTTTGTTGATGAGTATATTGTATATCTGCCCTTGGATGTTGGGTTTTGCAGGCTGGTATTGGGGTACAGAATGTTTAGAGTGTAGAAATTTTATGTTCTATGTTCCAATGAATCATACCCTTTTAATGGGACCAGCCATCTTTTTATACATCCGTAGTTTGTTAAATCCATCATTTAAATTTCGCAAAAAAGACCGTTGGCATTTTGTGCCAGGCATAGCATATATATGTTGGACTATTATTGTTGCCGTTACAGACTTGGTGATTTTGAAAAGGTATTATTTAATGGATGGACAAAATGACCCTGATTTTGATACTTGGTATCAAGCCATTGGGTTCATTAGTTTATTGATTTATTTGATCTTGAGTTTGCGCTACTATTTAATGTACAGAGCATTTATTGTTCAAGAACTGTCTTTTGCAGATACTGTTCAATTTAAATGGATCCGAAATTTTCTAATTGCCTGTTTTTTATATTTTTTCTCTACTGTTTTTTTAGATATCCTTAGACTTGCAGGGGTAAATATTGGGTATCAAGATACTTGGTGGTATTATTTGTTGTTTGCCTTTCTATTTTATTATATAGCTATAGCTGGATATACCAATTCCATTGAGCAGAAAAAGAAATTTGAGTTAGACTTTTTAAGGTATCAAATGCCTTTTTTAATTGGGCCAGGTGATTCGGATTCCAATACGCCAACCGAAGAAGCTGCTTTTGAGATCATTCAACAAGATCATACCCAAAAAAACGCTGATTCGGTTGAGGCAACTGTTTATGCTTTATGGAAAGAAAAAGTAGAACAATCGATAGTAGTAGAAAAAATGTATCGAAATCCCGAACTCACTTTAACCGACTTAGCGAATCAGTTGGGCACCAATCCTTCCCTATTGTCTAAAATCATTAATCGTAGTTTCGGCAAGAATTTTAATGATTATGTAAACCAGTACCGGGTATTAGAAGTAAAAGAAAACCTCGCAAACCCTGCCAACGCCCATTTAACCATTATGAGTTTGGCCTATGATGCTGGCTTCAATAGTAAAGCAACTTTTAATAGGGCTTTCAAAAAATTTACCGGTGACAGTCCTAAAACGTATCAAATTAAATAATTTCATTTTCTAAGTTGTTCATTATCAATGCATCATTATTTGATACCTGTTTATTGGGTCTCAAATAATGATTTGAGGCGGTCAGCCATATTTGTGTTTGCATTTTGCACCCACAAATGAAAATCATGCAAAAATTACTGACTGCTTATTTACTCTTGATTGGTACAATTGCACAAGCCCAATCCCTTCCAGTAGAAGACACGTTGAAATCTACTTCTACTAGTGAAGTAACGGTGGTTGCTAATAAGCCCTTCATCAGAACCCTGGTAGATAAAACGGTATTGAATATTGCATCAAAGCCTTCCTCAGCTGGGCAGAATGCATTAGACCTGTTAAAAATTGCCCCTGGTGTGGTTGTTGATCCCAATGAAAATATTCAAATGGGAGGCAAAAATGGCGTAACTGTTTTAATTGATAATCAGCATACGCAATTGTCTGCTCAAGATCTTGCCCAATTACTCAAGAGTATTGAATCGGATAATATCAAAGAAATTGAAATTATTACGAACCCTTCAGCTAAATATGATGCAGCAGGAAATGCTGGCATCATCAATATTATTTTGAAAAAAAGTTTGACCAATGGTTTCAATGGCTCGGTTACGGGGAATTTTACACAGAGTACCCATCATAGAATGAGTGGATCTACCAACTTGAATTTTAGAAAAAACAAATGGAATTGGTTTGGAAATCTGGGTATCAATAAAGGATATCAAGAAACCATTGCCAATAATGATCGACTATTACCGGCACAAATAATGACTCAACGGGGCATTGAACAGGATGATTTTGGTGGAAATAATAATCGGGTTGGGGTAGATTATGCCCTGAATAAAAAAACCACTATTGGATTACTTTGGTTACAGAATAGTCGCTTTACCAATATGACGAATAGTAATCTCACTTCTATTCAATCCATTGGAGGGCTAGATAGCAATGTATTTACATTAAGTGATGCGCCTAGTAATATTAAACGGAATAATTATAATGCAAATTATCGATGGGTAAATGGTCAACAACAAAGCTTAAATATAGATGCAGATTATACCCAGTTTTATTCTGCTTTAAATAACTTAGTCAATATTAATGCAGGTTCGGTAACTGGTGTAAATAGGTACAATAATGCATTCAATAATGAAGCCAGTGTACGCATACAAATCAGCAGTATTAGAGCTGATTATACGCATCAACTATCTAGCAAAATAAAAGTAGAAACAGGTTTTAAGTCAGTTTATTCTGCAGCTACCAATCAATTATTGGTAAACCAACAAATCAATCAAAACTGGAAAGCAGATACAGGAAAGTCTAATCAGTTTCAATTTAAAGAATACATTCATGCTGCTTATATCAGCCTGCAAGCCAAATACAATCGATGGTCATTTCAAGCAGGCTTAAGAGCTGAACAAACAGAAGTGAATGGGCTATCAACTGCATTGAATAAGGTACAAACTGTAAAACCGGATACCAGTTATCTCAATTTATTTCCTACGGTATTTGTTCAATACCAAATTAATCAAAACAATCAATTGGGTTTTGCATTTACAAAAAGAATTGATCGTCCCAGTTATCAAGATCAAAATCCATTCATTTATCAATTGGATGCATTTAATAGTGAGCAAGGGAATCCATATTTAATTCCACAAATCACTTACGGTGCAGAGTTGAGCTACACCTATAAATATGCTGCTAATTTCAAAATCCAATATGGGGTGACCAATCACTATATTGAACAATTGACTTATCAAGTGGGAAAAAACACCATTTTAACTCCTCAAAATGCTGGTACTAGAAAGATGCTGAATATCAGTATCAGTAGTCCTGTTCCTGTAAATAATTGGTGGAATATGTATATCAGTTTATCTCCCTTTTATCAATCTTATTCCGTTGCACTCAATGGTTTTGGTACAGTAGAAAATCGTTCACAAAGTAGTTGGGGAATGAATGGATACATGAGTCAGAATTTTAGTTTAGGACATCAATGGAATCTTGATATCAGTGGCTGGTATAATTTTCAAAATGCAACCACGATCTATCGATCGAAAGCTTTGGGTAGTATCAATATGGGAATTAGTAAAAAAGTTTTCAAAGATCAAGCTACTATTAAATTGGCCATCAATGATCTTTTGAATACCCAACGTTGGGAACAAACTGCTACTACCAATACACTCAACTTAAGCACCTATCGTAAATGGGAAAGCAGAAATATTGCTATCAGTTTCAGCTATCGTTTTGGAAATAATAAAATTAAAAGTGCTAGAGATAGAGAAACCGGATCAAGTACTGAGATCGATCGCATCAAACAATAAAAAAAATAAATTATCAAAAACATGAAAAAATTAATGGTATGCAGCCTTTTAATTATGGCATCTTGGGTAACTGCTCAAACGCAAGAACCTAAACAGGTTAGTTTCTATTTGAAAAATGTGCAGTTGTTGCCAAAGAAAGTGACACTGATTTCTTATAGCCCTAACGTAACAGGTAATGGCACTTATGGTTATATCTTATTTCCAGGAATTAAAAAATCGGTAACCTATCCTATTGGTACAAAGTTGTATTTAGCTTCTTCCAAACAAGTGGGTGTTGTGATGAGCGGAAATCGGATTGATAAGGATCCCCCATTTTTAATTGTAAGTGCTAGTGATGCCAACAAAATCATCAAAGTGAATTAAGTACTTCTTGCATTGACTTGAGGCATTTATTGCGGTAAGTTTGCAAAAACGGACGGTATGGATTCTAACAGTTTTTATTTCTGGTTAAGCCAGCAAACTAATTTAGCGATTGAGCCGGTGGTGGCTTTCAATCCCCAACGGGACAAATTGTTGGCATTGGATTTTACTGAACAAAACAAGGCATTAACAACTACCTTAATAGCAGATACCGATTTGTTCTCTGCGTATATTCAACAACAGCTGAATGATGCGGATGCATTATATGGAATTGGTGGATATAACGAACACAGAACTGTATATGCAAGAAGTAGGGTGTTTGATGGGGCTGTTGAATCAGCTGCCAGGTGTATTCATTTGGGTGTAGATATTTGGGGCGATGCGGGTACTGAAGTATCAGCACCTTTCAATGCAACGGTACATAGTTTTGCTTTTAATGATGCTTTTGGAGATTATGGGGCAACCATCATTTTAGCGCACCAAATTGCAGGGGCCCAGTTTTATAGTTTATACGGCCACTTGGCATTAAAAGATCTAGAACATTTAACTGAAGGGAAGTTCATTCCTGCTGGAGAAGTCTTTGCGCATTTTGGAGCCCCTGCAGAAAATGGACACTGGCCTCCTCATTTGCATTTTCAATTGATTGGAGATATGGAAAATAAAAAAGGAGATTATCCGGGTGTATGCAGTTTATCTGATCGAGAAAAATACCTCAACAATTGTCCTGATCCAGATACACTATTAAACCTAATACAATGGGCTAAGTAGTAGGAACAAAATCAGGTTTCTCCCATTGTTTGATAATATGTGATGGAATCACATGAACACCGGTTTTTGAGTGTGATGCAAAATAAACCATACTCCTTGCGATTGCTTTAGCATGAACGGGAATATATTTTTTGAAACGACCCTTCATAATTGGAATAGCTTTTAATGCAAAGAAGATACCTAATTCTTCTAACCACCTGGATTCTTTTCTAGGTCCTAATATAAAGGAAGGTTGAAAAATATAAATGGAACTATAATTGAGTTGCTTCAACGCTTCTTCTAATCTGCCCTTGGTTTTATTATAAAAAACACTAGACTTTGGGTTTGCACCAGCAGCACTTACCACTAAGAACCTTTTGCTGCCTGCTGATAGTTGTAGTTTGGCAATATGTAATGGGGCATATAAATCAACTAGCGTAAAAGCTTCCCTGGTTTTCACTGTTTTAATCGTAGCTCCTAAACAACAATAAACATCATCTGCTTCAGTCCAAGATTCAATGGTTGCAAAGTTGATGAGTTGCTCAACCAGTTTGGGATGCGATCTTCCCAACGGCTTACGAACATAAATCGTTACCTGACTATATAATTCAGATTCCAATAATATTTCAAGCAGATAGGAGCCGGTTAAACCACTTGCACCTAGAACTAAAGCTTTTCTTTGCACGATCCAATAATTTTACCAAAGATAAGGACTGCTTTATTTGTACTTTTGAAGAGTTATGTCAAATAATAATCTAAACAGCGATTTGAATGCCTTAAATCCTGCGGAAAAGGAATTTGAGAATACCATCCGCCCAAGGGAAATTGATGATTTTTCAGGCCAGCCTCAGTTAATTGAGAACCTGGTGATTTTCATCAAAGCTGCCAAACTAAGAGGGGAAGCATTGGATCATGTTTTATTTCATGGCCCCCCTGGATTGGGTAAAACCACATTGAGTCGCATTGTAGCCAATGAGTTGGGGGTAAGCATTAAAGAAACATCTGGACCAGTTATTGAAAAGCCAGGTGATTTAGCGGGCTTGTTGACCAATTTGCAACCCAATGATGTATTATTCATTGATGAAATTCATCGCTTAAGTACCGTAGTAGAAGAATACCTCTATTCTGCAATGGAAGATTTTAAAATTGATATCATGATTGATACGGGCCCCAATGCCAGAAGCATTCAGATCAATTTAAATCCTTTCACGCTGGTAGGTGCAACTACTAGAAGTGGATTATTAACAGCGCCTTTATTGTCTCGATTTGGCATTAAGTCTCGATTAGAATATTACGGCGCACCTGTTCTGCAAAAAATTATTGAAAGAAGTGCGGCCATATTAAATACTAAAATCACCATTGATGCAGCTGCAGAAATTGCAGGTAGAAGCCGCGGAACGCCAAGAATTGCGAATGGTTTACTTAGAAGGGTGAGAGATTTTGCACAAGTATTAAATGATGGAAAAATTGATTTAGGCATCACGCAGCATGCGTTAAAAGCGTTAAATGTAGATGCACATGGTTTAGATGAAATGGACAATCGAATATTATCGGCCATCATCAATAAATTTAAAGGAGGTCCGGTAGGCATTACTACTATTGCTACCGCGGTAGGCGAAGAGCCAGGTACCATTGAAGAAGTGTATGAACCTTTTCTAATTCAAGAGGGCTTTTTACAAAGAACCCCTAGGGGAAGGGAAGCTACATTGAAAGCTTACAATCACCTAGGGGTGGTTATGAAAAGGGGAGAAGCTGGTGAGCTTTTTACCTAAGGCGTGAAGCCTATGGTGCCACTAGTCTAAATCCATTTCCATGAATATTGACAATTTCAATATTGCTGTCTTCTTTTAAGTACTTGCGTAATTTGGCAATGTAAACGTCCATGCTTCTTCCATTGAAATAAGTATCACTACCCCATATTTTTTTCAATGCACGTTCACGTGGTAATAAGTCGTTTTTATGTTCAGCCAACATTTTCAACAATTCATTTTCTTTAGGAGAAAGTGTTTGCATGGTAGTTCCAATTTTCAACTCTCTCAATTTTGGATTAAAATGATATCCACCTAAATCAAATTCAATATTGTCGCTGATTTTATTTTCTTCTTCATTTCTTTTCAGAATGGCTTTGATTTTCATCAACAATACTTCACTGTCAAATGGCTTAGTGATATAATCGTCTGCGCCTAATTTATAACCTTGAATAATATCGTCTTTCATGGTTTTTGCACTCAAGAAAAACAAAGGCACATCTGGATCAATGTCCCTGATTTCTTCTGCCAATGTAAATCCATCCATATTGGGCATCATCACATCTAACAAACAGATATCAAATTTTTCACGTTGAAAAGCAGCCAATCCTAATCTGCCATCTCTTTCCAAGGTTACTTCATATTCATTTAATTCTAGGTAGTTTTTAAGTACCATACCTAAGTTGGTATCGTCTTCGCAAAGTAATATCTGGTATTGTTTCTTGTCTTCCATTTGTCAAATTTTGAGTGAAATAACAATAATTTACTATTAATTCCCGAGCAATGGGGTGCAATCTTTTGTTAAATATCCTAATGAGCTTTTTTTAGGTATTGCTTATCGGTAAGCGCTTTTAGAAAATTCACTAAATCTTTTTTCTGTTCAGCAGTCAATTTAAGTGGCTCTTTTAAAGTTGAATCGATGTTAATGGGCTTGGGTACAAATTGATAGGGGTTGTCATAGTATTCCACTACTTCCTCTAAAGTCTTAAACATGCCATTGTGCATATATGGGGCTGTAACAGCAATATTGCGCAATCCTGGGGTTTTAAATTTACCTAAGTCTTCTTTATTCTTAGTAATTGCAGCACGTCCTTCGTCGGTTAAGTTCATGCCATCATAAAGACCAATATTTTTAAAATCGTCATTGGTAAAATCTGGACCATTATGGCAATCAAAACACTTGTTTTTATCACTCACAAATAATTGTCTTCCTCTTTCTGCAGATGCAGACAGTTGATCCAAATCGAAAGCAGATTCATCTGTTTCAAGGGAATTCTGGTAAGCAGCTAATGCAAGTCCAATGTTTTGGGGGGAAGGAAGCTGTTTAAAAATCAAGCTGAATAACCGTTTATAGTCCTTACTATCATTCAATCTTTTTACTGCTTCTTGAATCGGAAGATTCATTTCAATTGGGTTCTCAATCGGCATCAATGCTTGTTGTTCAAGGCTTGCTGCTCTTCCATCCCAGAAAAATGGGTTGTGTCCGCGAAGATTCATTATACTGGGTGCATTTCTATTGCCCGGTGTTGAACCAACTCCTAAACTAAAGGCAACAGTATCAGCAAAACCGTATGCAGGAATATGGCAGCTAGCACAACTGATGCTTTTGTCTTTTGAGAGAATGGGGTCGAAGAAAAGTTTTTTTCCCAGCGCTGCTTTCGTTTTGATTGGATTGGGCGAATCAAAGCCAGTGCTTAAAGCAATAGCCAGTCCCAATCCCCCAATAACCCACCATTTTTTCATGATGCGAAGTTATTGAATTGTTTCACCAAAATTTATTTTACAGCGAGCAGGGCATTAGGTATTTTGCAAGAAATCAGTTTATGAGTAATCCAACTTTATTTGCAGAAGCCGTTCAGAAAGGATATCAGTTTAAAGGCGAGTTTGTAAAAATTGGCTGCGGCATGTTGAATGGAGAAGTGGTAAAAGATGCCAACATATGTATTCCACTCAAAACAATGAATCGTCATGGATTAATTGCAGGTGCTACAGGTACAGGTAAAACCAAAACTTTACAATTGATCAGCGAATGTTTAAGTGACAATAGTGTACCGGTTTTATTGATGGATATTAAAGGAGATTTAAGTGGGATTGCTGCAGAAGGAGTGTCCAATGAAAAAATTATTGAACGTTCTGCTAAACTAGGTAATCAATGGAAACCCAATGCTTATCCTGTTGAATTATTGACTTTGACTGGAGGGAATGGCGTAAAGTTGCGCGCAACGGTTTCCGAATTTGGCCCTGTTTTATTGAGCAAAATATTAGGATTAAACGATACCCAAGGTGGATTGGTTTCTATGATATTTAAGTATTGCGACGACCATGCAATGCCATTGTTAGATTTAAAAGACTTTATCAAAGTATTGCAATACATTGGTGCAGAGGGGAAGGCAGAAATGGAAAAATCCTATGGAAAAATTTCAACTACTTCTACAGGTACCATTTTGAGAAAAGTGATTGAATTACAACAACAAGGTGCAGATATTTTCTTTGGTGAAAAAAGTTTTGAAATAGACGATTTGATGCGCATTAGTGATGATGGCAGGGGTATGGTCAATATTTTGCGCGTGACCGATATGCAAGACAAGCCTAAATTGTTTTCTACTTTTATGTTGCAATTGTTGGCAGAATTATATGCCAGTTGTCCAGAAGAAGGTGATCTAGATAAACCTAAGTTGGTATTATTTATTGATGAAGCACATTTGATTTTTCAGGAAGCATCCGATGCATTACTTCAGCAACTAGAAACGGTGATTAAATTGATTCGATCAAAAGGGATAGGTATATTTTTCTGTACACAAAACCCGCAGGATGTTCCTGCTTCCATTTTAAGCCAACTTGGTTTAAAAGTACAACATGCATTGCGTGCTTTTACAGCTGCAGATAGAAAAACAATTAAACAAGCAGCAGAAAATTTTCCTGAATCAGCATTTTATGATGTAGACGAATTATTGACCCAGTTGGGTATTGGAGAGGCATTTGTAACGCTGTTGAACGAAAAAGGAATACCAACACCATTGATTCATACGATGTTGAATCCTCCTCAAAGTAGGATGGATGTATTAACCGAGTCAGAAATCAATGCAATTAATTCGAAGAGCAAATTAGTGCCTAAATACAATCAAGTGATTGATAGTGAAAGTGCGCATGAAATATTGTCTGCAAAACTAGCAGAAGCACAAGCCAGAACTGCTGAACAAGCTGCAAATGATCAGGAGTCGCAGCTTTCAGAAAACGATACTGAAACAAGGAAACAGAAAGAAGAAAGTTTTTTTGATAATCCTATCGTTAAACAAGTAGGAAGAACTGCTGCAAGCATTATTACCAGAAGTTTGTTGGGCGCATTAGGTTTAGGTGGAAGAACAAGTTCAAGAACAAGTACTAGAAAGCGGTATTAGTTGCTTTGTGCCCAGAAAATTCTTTTCTCTTCGTTGATAGTAATTTTTTCTTCTGCTTGTAAAAAATCGAGTACGGTCCAGATTTTTTTGGGAGCTATTTTTTTTAATTCTTTGATTAAATCTTTGGTATCAATTCCAATTGACGCTTTGTTCTTTAATAATAATTCTATTTGAGTAAAGTCAGCTGCAGAAATGGCTGTTCGTTTATTTTCTAAGCAAATATCACAAACACCGCAAACAATGGTACTATTGTCTCCAAAATATTGTCCTATAAAATTACTTCTACAGATTTTTTTAAGGCTGGCATATTCAGTGATTTGATTAATTCTTTGTGTGTGTAATTTTTTCCTTTCGATATAATGGTCTTGCTGAATATTTAAAAACTGTGCAGGCGCTCTGTTGAGTAGAAAATGTATTTGAGGTGTTTCTTTTTTAGGTAAGTACTCAATAATACCATATTGGTGTAACTGTTTTAGTTGCATGCTAATGGTTGTGATATCTGTTCTGCAAATTCTGGCCAAGCTCTGTTCATAAATGGAGATTCGGTTGTAGAATATACCTGCATAGGTTCTAAGTAAAGCTTTAATTAATGGCTCTAAAGAAGGATACATGATTTCAAACTGATCCAAGGTTTCCTTATCTGTACAAAAATTAACCTGAGTAGGTAAAAAGATTTGTTCATTAAATTGGATATGTCCTTCTTGTTCTAAAATACGAAGCACATTCACCACCAATAATGGATCTAATTTAAAATGGGTAATAAAGTTGTTGAAATCAAAATCATAATAAATGCCTTCACCATTCCCAACCGCTATTTGCAAAAAGTCTGCAATAGCCTGGTACACTTCTTTTATGATGGGTATTGGCGGGAATTTCTTTTCACCATTTTGAACTAATTCAGTTAAATCTTTTTGTTGCCAAAGTAATACGGCATAAGCCCTTTTTTCATCTCTACCAGCCCTCCCAGCTTCTTGATAATAGTTTTCTAAACAATCGGGAATATCATGGTGAATCACTGTTCTAACATCTGGCTTATCAATGCCCATTCCAAAAGCGTTGGTGCAAACCATTACCCTTGTTTTATTTTGAATCCAACTCAATTGTTTTTGTTCTCTCAATTGTTGATTCAGTCCAGCATGATAAAAGTCTGCGCTAATGCCTTGTAATAAAAGTGCCTCAGCAATTTTTTTACATTGCTTTCTGTTATTGCAATACACAATGCTACTGCCAGGAACTTTATCCAAAATTTCTAGCAGCTTATTGATTTTGCTTTCTATTTCAAAACAACTGTATGAAATATTGGGTCGAACAAAGGATTGTTTAAAAATATTGGGTTCTTGTAAACCTAGTTGAACTTGAATATCATTTAATACCAAAGGGGTAGCAGAAGCTGTTACGGCAATCAATGGAATAGATGGGAGCTTTCTTTTTGTTTCAATTATTCTACAATAAGATGGCCTAAAATCGTAGCCCCATTGAGAAATGCAATGTGCTTCATCAATAACTAAAAGACAAATGGGAATATGAGAAAGGTATTCATTGAATAAAGTACTTTCTAATCTTTCCGGGGAACAGTAAATAAATTGATAGGCCAATTCTGTAGCATTGATCAAAACGGCTTTGACTTCTTCTTTTGTCATTCCACTATGAATGGCCACTGCAGCAATCCCTTTCTTATTTAACCCATCCACTTGGTCTTTCATCAATGCAATCAATGGGCTGATGACCAAGCTTACCCCTGATAAAATTATTCCTGGTACTTGATAGCATACCGATTTCCCACCTCCTGTTGGTAACAATGCAATTGTATCTTTCCCGTCTAGTACAGACTGAATAATCTCTTCCTGTAAGGGTCTAAAAGCAGTATGCTTCCAATATTGCTGTAATATCTGTAAGGGAGTAATCAACTGGATTAATAGACTTTTTTAAAGTTTAATCTTACAGAGTTTATGGCCAATACCACATCACTTAAACCCATTACTAATGCACCAATCGTTGGACTTAAAAAACCAAATGCAGCTACTGGAATGGCAACAATATTGTAAATCAATGCCCAGAATAAATTTTGCTGTATGGTTAAGTAAGTATGTTTTCCTAAACCTAAGGCTAAGGTTAAATTTTTTATTCCATGATTCATTAAAACTACTTCCGCACTTTGCACAGCAATATGCGATGCATCACTAAGGGAAACCCCTACTGTTGCTTTCGCTAATGCGGGTGCATCGTTTATTCCATCGCCTACCATTGCGGTTGGTTTTAATGCTGTTAAAGCTTCTATTTTCGCTAATTTTTGCGAAGGGCTTTGTTCTGCAAATACTTCATCAATGCCTAATTGTTTGGCCACTTCATCACATTTTGTTTGCAAGTCTCCACTTAATAAAATGGTTTTGATTCCTTTTATTTGTAAGGCTTTTACCATGGAAGCGGCTTCTGGTCTAATCTGATCTTTTAAGTTAATGGAACACAATAATTCATTGTTTTTTACTACATAAATACTATGACTGGTATCAGTAGTTAAATGCGCAACCATTTTGTAAGAAGAGGCTGAATAGGTATTACCCTCTTTATCAATAGCGGTCATTCCTAAACCTTTTTCTTCGGTAATTTTACTAAACCTGATTTCATCTTTGGTTTTCCATTCTCTTGCAATGGCTTTTGCTAATGGATGCGTAGAATATTTTTCTAATGAATAAGCCAAGCGCTTGCATTCGTTTTCTCCTAATTCTTTTCCTGCGGCAGTTAGTTCAAATTGGGCAATGGTAAATTGTCCGGTAGTCAGGGTTCCTGTTTTGTCGAAAACGACTTGCTGAATATCTTTAAATAATTCGAGGGTTTTGGTGTTTTTAAATAATACCCCATTGCGAGCTGCTCTTCCCAATCCTACAGCAATCGCAGCAGGTGTTGCAAGCCCCATTGCACAAGGACAAGAAATAACCAATACTGCAATGCTTCGCATTAAACTAGTCGTAAAATCTTGGCCCCCAATTGTATTATTTACAATAAATGTGATTAAAGAGATGCCCAACACAACCGGTACAAATACGGCACTAATTTTATCTGCCAATAATTGTACAGGAGGCTTCTCTGTTTGCGCATTCTTAACTAGTTTAAGAATATTTCCAAGTACTGAATCTTCACCAACTGCAGTAACATAGGCTTTTACAGATCCATTTACAATGGTGGACCCTCCAATTAAGATGTCTTTTACTTTTTTCTCTACTGGTATTGATTCACCAGTAACAATTGATTCGTCAACAGACACTTCGCCAGATAAAATCTTACAATCCATGGGTACTGCATCTCCCGATCTTATCAATAATAAATCTCCAGTTTTAAGTGATGTGCTTTCAACAGGGAAAATATGTTCTGTTTGCTCATTGTCATAAGCAATCATATTCGCCATAGTCTTTTGAGACTTAGCCAATTTATTCAATGCAACCTGTGTTTGTTCTACCGATTTATCTTCCATCCAATTTCCTAAAAACACCAATGTGATGATGGTAGCTGTGGTTTCATAAAATAAATATTGATCTGCTTGGCCTGTTAATGTTCCATATAAACTATACACAAATGCTGCCAATGCGCCCATAGCCACCAATACATTCATATTTGGCACCCCTTTTAATAAACTTTTCAATCCACTCCTTCCAAAAAAATCCATTCCCAATACAAATACCGGAATGGTTAAACCCAATTGTACATATGGGTTCATCAACCAGTGAAAATGCAAACCGGGTATCATATGCAACATCAAAGGCAAAGTGAATACAGCACAAAATGCAAACCTTTGTAAATGAGATTGGAATAGTTGTTTCCGAGTATTGCCTAATGCTTCTCCTCCTTTTACTTGATAACCTAAATCGTGAATTCCTTTTTGAATAGCTGTTTTGTTGGCTCCTTCTGGTAAATTAAAACTCACCTCTCCTCCAATAAAATTGACTTTCACTTCTTCCATCCCTTTTTCTTTAAGGAATTGATCGATGGATAGTGCACAGTTGGTGCAGCTCATGCCAGTTACTTTCCAATTTACTTTTTCCATAGTCAAATTTACAAAAGCCTTTGCTCCTTCATTTGCGAGTTTGGAATAATATTCCCTTTTAGCCAACTATCTTTGTATCATGGATGCAATTTTTACTGTTGATCAAATTGATCGAGTAGCGGCCGCATTTTTAAAAAAATGCCAGAAGTATAAGGTTTGGGCATTTCATGCACCAATGGGTGCGGGTAAAACCACCTTTATAAGTGCCCTTTGTGCACAGTTAGGCGTAAAAGATGCATTGAGTAGTCCCACTTTTGCAATAGTAAATGAATATACAAGTGCCCAAGTTGGAACTTTGTATCATATGGATTGGTACCGGCTGAAAAACGAAGCTGAAGCCATTGATGCAGGTGTGGAAGATTTATTGAATAGTGGTTCTTATTGTTTTGTTGAGTGGCCAGAAAATGCCCCTGATTTATTAGGGCCAGACAGTTTACACTTATACTTAGAAGTATTAGATGCCCAAACTAGGCGATTGTATATTCCTGAAGAACAAGCATAATTTGTTAACTTCATTCTTTAACCTTACACATGGCAACCAGCAAACCGAGTATTAGTCCTTCGCTTTTATACGAAGCAATGGAGGAAACCTTAGATATTAAAACCCCAGGTGCAAAATTGCATATTGGCATTCCTAAAGAAATTGCTTTTCAGGAAAATAGAATTGCACTTACTCCAGATGCAGTAGGTGTTTTAGTAGCCAATGGAAATATGGTAACCATTGAGCACAATGCAGGAGAGCGTAGTCATTATTCTGATAGGGATTATGCTGAAGCAGGTGCGCAAATTGTGTATGATCGAGCAGCTGTTTATCAATGTCCTATATTGGTTAAAAGTGCACCACCAGTAGAAGATGATATTCCGTTGTTGCAAATGAATCAGATCATTATTTCTCCCATACACCATTCTGCCTTAAAAAAGGAAATCATTGAAAAAATGATGGCCAAGCGTATTACAGCGCTCAGCTTTGAAAATTTTAAAGACGATAGTGGTACATATCCGATTGTTCGAAGCATGAGTGAAATTGCTGGTAGTGCAGTCATGTTAATTGCAGGTCAATACCTAAGCAGCTTTAATGAAGGCAAGGGTGTTTTATTAGGAGGTATTAGTGGTATTCCCCCAACCAAAGTGGTAATTATTGGGGCAGGTATTGTAGGAGAATGTGCAACTAGAAATGCTTTGGCAATGGGTGCTTCTGTTAAAGTATTCGATAATAATATTTATAGATTAAAGCAAATGCAAAACAATTTGGGGCAAAGAGTTTGGACCAGTGTTTTGGAACCACGCATTTTAGCTAAGCAATTAAAAACCTGTGAAGTTGCTGTGGGAGCATTGAGTAATGAATACGGAAGAGCCCCAGTGGTAGTAACAGAAGAAATGGTTGCAGCCATGCGCCCGAATAGCATTATTATTGATGTGGCCATCGATAGAGGTGGTTGTTTTGAAACGAGTGAATTGACTAGTTATGAAGAACCCACTTTTTTAAAGCATGGGGTGATTCATTATTGTGTGCCCAATATACCGAGTGGATTTGCTAGAACAGCGTCTCAAGCAATCAGCAATGTGTTGATGCCTTTGTTATTAGAAATAAGTGATGAAGGAGGTCTAGAAGAAATGATTTGGCATAAGTTCAATGTACGAGAAGGAGTTTATCTGTTTAAAGGTTCTGTTACAGACATTTATATCAGTCAGAAATTTGATCTAAAATATACAGACCTCAATTTATTGATTGCGAGCAGAAGATAAATTACTTGTAGTCATTAATGTGGATGCGCGTTGTGCAAAAATGAATTTCGGCTTCTTCATTGCTGCAAATGATGACGATTTTATCGTTGCAATAATTTTGAATAAGTGATTGATAAAGGGCATAGCCTTCTTTATCTAAATTGGTGCAAGGTTCATCCAGTAATAATACAGGCGTGTCTGAAAAAATTGCTTGAGCCAATTTTAATCGCTGCTTCATTCCACTACTGTATTTGCTAATTTGTTTATTCGCGGTTTTTCCTAAGCCAATCATTTCTAATATCTCAGGAATATTTTTTTCTTTACTTAATGGTTTGAAACTAGCATGAAATTGCAATAGTTCCATTCCGCTCATTTCTTCAATCAATTCAAGGTAGGGTGTAGCAATAGAAAAATATTGATAAACTAATTCTGGTTGAATCAAGGATGCTTCGTGCCATTCAATTTGACCTGCAGATACAGGCATATTGCCTGCAATAGTTTGTAAAAGCGTGCTCTTTCCCGATCCATTAGAACCAGTGATGGCATATTTCTGACCTGGTAGGAAAGTCTGATGAACCCCCTTAAAGATCCATTCTTTGTTAAATCGTTTGCCTGCATTGATTAACTCAATTTTAGTTAACGACTTTGAAATATTGCTTGTATTTACAGAAGTTTTGACCATGGTGGGCAAAATACGCAAAGAATTGATGAAAAACTCATTCGAATAAAGCTCGTGTAAGTTTTTAAGCTGAGGAGGCCAAATTAGCTTTGATATTGTTATTTATTTAATTAATTATTTACCCTTTTTTATGGAACCAATTTGCTTTAGTGACATCACATTATTAATTACACATTATAATAG